>Ga0181523_10002148_pt1 | contig 19730 bp, 22 predicted proteins | sample PEATcosm2014_Bin_43_FD_119752 | JGI IMG/M metagenome (GOLD analysis project Ga0181523, IMG submission 119752) | Peatland microbial communities from MTU Mesocosm Facility, Houghton, MI, USA - PEATcosm2014_Bin05_30_metaG | ecosystem: Environmental > Terrestrial > Soil > Wetlands > Peat | place...
AGCGCCTGGGGCAAAAGGCACTTTGCGGGGTTGGCAAACCCACTGCATTTCCCATTTTCTTCCCTCCCTTACCCAAACTTTTTGGGAGGTTCATTCTCCTATTTTGGTGCGCCGCTAAACGATTGAATGTCAATCCTTTAGCGGTAGTCGTGAGAGCCAGCGTACGACTCTCCAATTTCGTATCCCATATCCATCGAACTTTGGGTCTTCTAGGAGCAAATCAGGCACCAAATACCGCCCCCTGGGATCTGCCCACAGCCATGGCGTTGAACCTTATTCAAACCTAAGAATCTCCACTGGCAGGAGCCGAGATGCCTCCTTCGCGGGGAGCAATGTGGCCACGATGGCAATGCCCATGGCAGCGATGGCGATCCACAGTCCGTCGAGAAAACTAGCGTGAAAGGGTACGAACGGCACGGCATAGACCTGGGGATCGAGGGGAATCAGGTGAAAACTCCCAGCAATCCAACTGAAGCCGTAACCGATGAGAAGTCCGAGAAAAACTCCCGTGGCACCAATGGCGATTCCCTGGTAAAGGAAAATCCGGCGGATCTGTTCGCGGCGCGCTCCCATTGAAAGCAGCACGGCAATATCTTTCGCGCGATCCGTCACGGTCATGGAAAGCACGACGAGAATGTTCAGACCCGCCACAAAGGTAATCAAGCCCATGAAAATCGCGGTGACCAGTTTTTCCAGGCGCAGTGCACGGAACAGGGCGCGGTTTTCGTCCATCCAAGTAGTCGCCGAGAACCCCTGCCCGGCTGCGTGCTCCGCCGTCTGGGCAATCTCGCCGGCTCTTTCCGGGTTCGTCAGGCGAAATTCCAGGACGTTGACGATGTCTCCGGCTCCGGCGAGCGATTGCGCCGCGGGCAGAGTCACGAAGCACCAGTTCTCGTCGTAATCGTAGAATCCCGAATCGAAGACACCAGTTATGCGGAATCTCCGCGTTCGCGGCATCAAGCCGAATGGCGTCAATCTGCCCTGCGGGCTCGTCAGCGTGACGTAGTCGCCCGGCTGCATCTTCCATTCGTCGGCGAGTTGCTTACCAATGAGCATCCCGTCGATGCCTTCGGCGTCCGGCGAGAAATCCAGACGACCCGCTGACAGCTTCTGCAGGGCTTCATCGGACTTTTCCTCGAGCGCGACATCAATGCCCTTTGTCACCATGCCGCGAGCTTCGCCGCCAAAGGACAGCAGTACGGTCTGGTAGATGGCCGGGGTGACAGAGCGCACTCCATGAATTTCAGCGAGTTGTTGGGCTAGCGCCTGGTAATTGGGAATGCCGCCGGAACCCGGCCGGGTGAGAGAAATGTGCGCGGTCACGCCGAGCAGACGATCCTGAAGCGTTTCGCGGAAGCCCGTGTTCATGGCCAGCGCGATGACTAGAGTGGCCACGCCCGCAGCCACGCCAAGCACGGAAAACAAGGTGATCAAGCGCAGAACGGTGGGTCGATTGGGAGATCTGAGGTAGCGGCGCGCCACCATCCATTCGAATCGCATGGCGCGGCCAGCCCCCTACGCCTTAGGGCCTTGCGGAGCGGCCTGGTGGTCAGGATGCGCTTCGGGGCGGAGCAGTGGGAAGAGGATAACGTCACGAACGGAGTGGGAATCGGTGAGGAGCATGGTCAAGCGGTCAATGCCGATGCCTTCCCCGGCGGTTGGGGGCATGCCGTGGCAGAGGGCACGGATGTAGTCCAGATCGAGCTGCTTTGGAACTTCGTCTCCGCCATGAGCAATCTGCGCGAGAAACCTGCGCTCCTGCTCCGCGGGATCATTGAGTTCGGAGAAGCCGTTGCCGATTTCCATGCCTGCGGCGTAAATTTCAAATCGCTCGGTCAGAGAAGGGTCGTCCTTCTTTTGTTTCGACAAAGGAGAAATATCCGTGGGGTAGTCGTACAAAATCGTTGGCTGAATCAGCTTGTCTTCAGCAATGGTCTCAAACAGCAGACCTGTCCACTCGCCATCCGACAGATGTCCCTTCGTCGCCGCATATTCCGCGTGGTTGGCCTTGGCCCAGACATTGTACCTTTCCGCTGCCTTGGGCGCCCCGCCTGGTGCGGCCAGTTCTTCGCTTGTGGGTGGCGCTCCGGCTCCGGATGGCCAGTACTTGACGATGGCTTCGCGCATGGTAAGCCGCGTGAATTTCCCGAAGTCCAAGTCGTGCTCGCCGAAGCGCACTACCGGCGAACCAGTTATGTTCCTGGCAATCTGTGGGAACAATTGTTCGTTGAGTTCCATCAAGTCCTGGTAGTTGCTGTAGGCCTGATAAAACTCAAGCATAGTGAATTCGGGATTATGTTGGGTGGAGATGCCCTCGTTGCGGAAGTTGCGATTGATTTCGTAGACGCGGTCGAAGCCGCCGACGGTCAATCGTTTCAAATAGAGCTCCGGAGCAATGCGCAGATACAGATCAATGTCCAGGGTGTTGTGATGGGTGATGAACGGCCGAGCCGTCGCTCCGCCCGCGATTGGGTGCATCATGGGCGTTTCCACTTCGATGTAGCCGCGGCCATCGAAGAACTGCCGGAGTTCCCGGATGATACGGGCGCGAGTCTGGTACACTTCGCGCGACTTCTCGCTTACGATGAGGTCCAGATAACGCTGGCGGTAGCGCAACTCGATGTCTGAAAGGCCGTGCCATTTTTCCGGCAAGGGCAGCAGTGCCTTAGAGAGAAAGAACAACTCATCAACCCAGATGGACAATTCACCGGTTTTTGTACGGAACAAATGACCACGAACACCGATGTGGTCTCCGAGGTCCAGCAAGTGAAATAACTGGAAGCCCTGGTCCCCCACCACGTCTTTCCTGACATAGATCTGAATGCGCTTGCCGCCGCCCTGCAGGTGGGCAAAGCCGGCCTTCCCCATCAGGCGGTAGGAGACGATTCTCCCGGCAACGCGTGCATCCTTGCGGTTTGCCTCCAGCTCGGGCCCTTGCACCGCCGCATAGTCCTTGACCAGATCCGCGGGGCTGTCCGTCCAGCGGAATTCCCTTGGAAATGCTTCATGGCCAAGGGCTTGTATCTGTTCTAACTTCTTCAGGCGTTGCTCGAATTGATCCCGCGGCTCGAATTCCAATGGTGCGGCTTTCCTTTCCAAACGGTAGTATTGGGAGTATAAAGGCGGTGCCTGAGGAGGGCAAGGAATCCTCACTGCTTCTTGGCTGGCAGAACTTACCAGAGGTCGGGGGCTGCGGGGGGAAGTGCACAAAATCGAATAAGTAAGAATTGTTACTATTTTCTAATCTATTTGGTACACTCCTCACAATCGCTCCTCGGAGGTTTCCTGTGCCGCCCCACATTCCTACTGTGCGCAAGGGCTCAGTGTCTCAAGATTGGAGAACCCCTCTCTCCAAAGACAAGTCGCATGTCTATATGCACATTCTTCACCGGCTTGAAACTTCGTACGCCATATTCAGTGTCAATTTGGATGAAGCGCTGGGCCTGCGAAGCTATGGCCGTATCGCCAAGGCACAGCAAGTATTGAGCGTGTCATCGGCGCTATGCCAGAGATTGAGCGCGCCTTTGATCAGCCTTCTTCGCGCGATGCTAGTACATGCGCGGCATTCCAACACCGCGCCCAATCTGGCTTCCCTGGATCCGCAGAATTTTCAGAGCGCGCGCAGCCAGCGAGTCGCGCGGTTCAACAATGTGTTCAGCAAGGTGCTGTTGACCCGGCGATCGCAGTTTCTGCATAAGATCTCCACGCTGACCGAGCTGGTCGAGGAACTGACGAGTAAATTCCAGGCTTCTTCGGAGGAGATTTTCGGGGGTGACCCCGTGCACCCGGATGGCGAATGGGAGATACTCGATGCCTCTCATTACGATCTGAATACATGTCTGCGGGAGACGGTTGTCCTGTTCAAGTCTTTCCTCCATGCCCTGCCGGAAAACCAACTCCAGGAGTTCCTGTCCACGGTGCAGGAGCAAATCGCGGCCGCGGAGGGATATGTTCCTGCCAAGGCGCGCTATCTTGTCCATAGACGGATGGCCACGATCAAGGGACAATAGGCACGACCTGCGGATGTGGCCGCGCCTCATGCAACCCGCGGAGGGCTTTCGGCCTCCTACTCGTGCATATGTGCGCAACCACCATCATCCCGGGTACAACTCTTGGAGGGATTCGGCGCATCCGAAGGGGTAGAAGCGCCGCTATTGCACAGTTGGCCCGACAACGACCAACCGAGCCGGTAGCGTGGACCGAGGCGGAGGCCATCCGCCGCGCGCAATCCGGAGATGCAGCTGCTTTTGAGTTTCTGTACCAAATGCACAGCCGCAGGGTGTATGCCTTGTGCTTGCGGATGGTCAGTAACCCGGCGGATGCGGAAGATCTTGCGCAAGAGGCATTCCTGCAGCTCTTTCGGAAGATCAGCACGTTTCGAGGTGAATCGGCCTTTTCGACGTGGTTGCATCGCATGACGGTAAACGTGGTGCTGATGCGGCTGCGGAAAAAGACGCTGCCGACCGATTCGCTGGAAGAGACGGTGGATCCGGACGCCGAAAACAGCGGGCCGAAGCGGGATGTCGGAGCGGCCGATTTGCGATTGTCCGGCGCAGTGGACAGGGTGAACCTCGAACGATCGGTTGAGAAGTTGCCTCCAGGGTACAAGACGGTGTTCGTTCTTCACGATGTCCAGGGCTTCGAACACAATGAGATCGCGGGCATCATGGGTTGCTCCGTGGGGAATTCAAAGTCGCAGTTGCACAAAGCACGAACGCGACTTCGCGAGTTACTCCAGGAAGAGGTCCGGGCCCAGGCGCGACAGGAACGGCAGGCGGCAAAATCCCATACGGGCTCTGAGGGTTGAGCTAACATGAAGATTCTCAGGAAGTCCCGGGGCGCAGAGAATTCGTACAAGGGTTTTTCAGGGAGGGGCGCCCGATGCCTTTCCCAGTGGGGTTGGAAGCATGCAGTGTAGAGAATTAGAAGCGGTTCTGGAACAAGAAGGACTGACGCCGTTGCCGCCGGCGGCGCGAGCGCACCTGGCGGAGTGTATGGCTTGCCAAGGGTTGATTGCGGATTTCACCGCGATTCACTCGCTGGCCCAGGAACTACCCGCGGAAGCGAATCCTCCTGAGCGTTTGTGGGTTTCTTTGCGGGCGCAATTGACCGCCGAAGGCGTAATCAAAGAGGAAGCAAGACTGGCACCGGCTACGGAGTGGTGGCAGAGCATTGGAGCGTGGTTCAGGCTGCGGACATTGGCGACTGCGGCGGCGGGTATCGTCCTGCTTGTCACTGCTGTTTTTTTGTCACAGAAGCCCGTGAGCCAAACTCCCTTGGTGATTTCCAATTCAAGCACAGTATCGCCAGTTGTCCCTTCCGTGGTTCCTCCTGCGATCGTGGGTACACATAACTCCGCGGTGACGCCGCGTCCTTCGCCAACCGAGGAGGCCATGGCGAACGGCGGATTGGTCTTGAATCAGGCAGAACTTGCAGTCCCAAATATGCAGCTTGCCGGAAATTCCACGGTGGATGCATCGCTGCGGGACAACCTCCGCACCGTGAACGAATTTATTGCTGAATGCCAGCAGCATTTAAAGCAACATCCCGAGGACGACTTGGCCCGTGAATATCTGGAAAGCGCTTATCAGCAAAAAGCAGAATTGTTGGCCGCTATGATGGATAGCGGAGGGAGCGAGCACTAATATGCAGTCACGGGGAATTCGACAGATTGCGTTTTCAGCGTTGGGTGTGGGCCTGCTGGTTTGTGCAGCCGCGCCTATTTGGGGCGCGAGTCCCGAGCACCAGGAACGTCATTTCACGGTGAAGGACCACCCCTTTGTGGTGCTGCAGAACATCGTGAACGGGCGCATCGAGGTGAAGTCCTGGAAGAATTCCGAGGTTGTGGTGAGCAGCACCTCGGCGCCCGGAAAAGTGGGCATCGACATCGAGCAAGTGGGCGATCGCATCGAAATCAACGCCAATTCCCTGGAGCCCAGCTCCGATCCCAACGAAGCCGAAGCCGATTTCCAGTTGACGGTTCCAGAGAAAACCGAATTGCAGTTGCGCACGCAGACCGGGCTCATCTACGTCGAGCAGGTCAGCGGCGACATGAAGCTGCAGAGCGTCGCGGGCGACGTACATCTTAAGGAAGTCTCCGGCTACATCATCGTGAAGACGACAGGGGGCACGCTGGTCTGCACGCAATGCGCCGGAAAGCTGGAGTTCACCTCCATCAGCGGCAACGCGCAAATCCTCCAGCCGTCTCTCACCAGCCTCAATGCGATGACCACGACCGGCAACATCCTGTACGACGGGGATTTTATGCACACGGGGATGTACAGCATGAACAGCGGCAGAGGGCTGGTGGAAGTTCGCTTCTCTGGCAATGATTCGTTCGATCTGAAAGCGCAGACGCTTCTGGGCCACGTGGACAACCAGGCCGCTGCATTCCTGAAACCGGACACGCACGGCTCGCACCACTCCGGCGGGAGGTTCAGCCATGCGTTGTTTGGTACGGTGGGTCAAGGGCTGGCCAAGGTCGAACTCTCTTCCTACAGTGGTACAATTCGAATTCTGAAGCGCGATTAGTTGGCGCTTTCCGGAATTGTGAATTCACCTCCAATCGCTCGCAGTGCGCCACCACGCACACCAATTCTTTGCCTCGCCGGGTTCATGGGTTCCGGCAAAAGTACGGTAGGAGCGCGCCTCGCAAAACAACTTGGCTGGCGGTTCGTGGACCTTGATGAAAAGATCGAAGAAATGGCGGGGATTACAATACCGGAGTTTTTTGAACGCCATGGGGAGCCCGCGTTCCGTCAATTGGAAGCGGATCAACTGCGCGGCGCGCTGGGCCGGGCCGTGGAGCGTCAAGAACCCACGATTGTGGCGCTCGGAGGGGGTACGTACGCGCAAGCCGGAGCGCCAGAATTTTTGCGCAACGCCGGCATACCGGTCATTTGGTTAGATACCCCCATCGAAGTTTTGCTGTCGCGTTGCACGACGATGACGGGGAGGCCGCTGTTTCGCGACGAAACCAGTTTTCGCGCGCTTTACGCCCAGCGCCTTCCTTCCTATCAGCTTGCAGATTTCAGGGTTGAAAGTTCCGGCGATCCCGCCACCGTGGTCGGCGAAATTTTGCGCCGCGGCATAGCCTGGGTCACCGAGCAGCTTCCGGATGAGCACCTAGCCGTAGAAGGCCCGGGGGAGTCCTGAGGGGGACACTATGCAGAGAGATTCAACGAGGCGGAAATCGCCGGCCATCTCCAGTGCACTTCTTCTCTTGTTTTTTGCGTTTGGCGTGGCGACGCATGGCGCGCAGAAAAAGGGGGCCGCTGGCAGCATCTTGGCGCCGGACAAAGGAAAACTCAACATTTTGCTTGATGGCAAGTCTGTGGGGCGCGAGGATTTTGAAATCGTATCGTCTGGAGGAGGTTGGACAGCCAAGGGCTCCACAAAATTCAATCCACCCCAGGGCGCTTCGTCCACGGTGACAGGGACGCTCATGCTGCAGCCCAGCGGGGCTCCGATTAGTTATGACTGGTCTTCACAAGCCGAAAAAAATAATGCCGCGCACATCCTTTTCGCGAACGGAGTTGCCAAGATCACTCTGCAGATGCAGGGCGCGCGCCCTTTTGAACAGGACATCTCCTTCGCTTCTCCGCTCATCGCGGTTCTGGACAACAATCTTTACTATCAATATGCCGTGCTCGCGCGGCTTTACGATTGGTCCCGTCGTGGCTCGCAGACGTTTTCGGTGCTCATTCCCCAGGAACTCACGCCCGGGACGATCACCGTGGATTGGGCCGGGGCCGTGAACGCCGATGGGAAGACCTACGAGGGGCTCAAGGTGAATACGTCAGACCTGGAGATTATGCTGTACCTCGACACGAACCACCGGCTGATGCGCCTGGAAGTGCCTTCCGCGAAGGTCGTTGTGGTGCGCGAGTAATTCGCAGCCGTTCGGCCCGCAAAACACAAAGACGGCGCCCCGGCTCGTGCGGAGCGCCGTCAATGTAAGAAACCAATTACAGGATTTTTCCTAACGCGCCAAGGGGCGTTGAAAAACCGGCATTCCCGGACGCCGCAGCGGATAGCCCTGCGGCTGACCATGGGCTTGCGCGGGAACGAGCCCATTCGAATGGCTGGCGTGTCCAATGTGCCCGAGCTGCCCGTTGCCATTCGCCGGCGCGGGCTGCGGTAGCCGTGCCGGGTTACCGATAGGGCGGAGAGTGATCGGAGCGGCATTCACGTGGTCGCTGATGGCCTGCAACCTCTTGAGAATGGACTGCCATTGTTCCCAATCCAATTGGCGCAAGAACGGCCGCAGTCCCTGGATGAAAGGATCTTCGAGTAGCGCCTCGCCGTCGGACTCCGGTATGAAGAACCGGTTCAGGCCCACATTCAGCGCTTCCGAGATTTTCTCGAGTGTGCCGAGGCTGGGGGTCATCTGACCGCTCTCAATACGGGAAAGGTATGAGCGGCTGACCTTGGAGCGCGCCTGAAGCTGGCTCTGCGTCATAGCTCGAGATTCCCGGAGTTGCCGAATCCGTTGGCCGATATTCTCGACCGTCTCTTGATTCGGGAACTTCGGCGTGAGCACCTCCGCAGCTTCCAGCTCCTGCGGAGCCTCTTGCGGGATGAGATATTCCATCCGCTGAGGCAGCGCGCGCACACAGCGACGGCAATTGCCGGTGCGCGTCCGGTATTGGACCAGTCCACACGTCTTGCAGCGTATGACTTCGCGATCCATTTCCAATGAATTCAACGTCGCTTCTTTTTCCATATGTGCCGACACCGGAACTCCTCGTTTGACTTGTTTGCTTCCGGCGTGCGGATAGGTAGGGAACGTCGGAACGTTCTTGGGGGGGAAGGCAGTTACTGGCGCGATGGGAGTGTGGCTCGGATTGATATTCGGTGTCAAGAGTATTTTTAAAAAATTATACGGGGAACAGCCGAAATCGCCGGTGTTTACGCCATGTTTTCGCCTGTACGGCCGTACGGGTCGCGGGGGAATCCTCAGCCCCTTGGGTTCGTGACAGCGTGATACAACTATATGTAGTGCTTTGCCTGTCTTCCACATCTGCTTTTCAATTCGTCACATTCCGGTCCCATTTTGGGTATGCTATCCCTTCTTTCGGAGGTAGCCCCCTGATGCCGACTCGAGAAGACGCCTGGAATCTCCTGTGCGAGTACACGCAATCGGAAAGTCTGCGTAAGCATATGCTGGCGGTCGAAGCTTGCGTGCACGCTTACGCCAAGAAGTACAATGCCGACCAGGAGCTGTGGAGCATCGCGGCGTTGTTGCACGATTTTGATTACGAGCGTTGGCCCAACAGCGAACATTCGGCGGATCGCGAACATCCTTCCGAGGGCGCCAAAATCCTCCGCGCGCATCATTATCCGGAAGAGATGATTCGCGCGATACTTTCGCACGCGGATTATACCGGCGTGACCCGCGAGTCGCTGCTTGAACATACACTATTCGCTTGTGATGAACTGGCGGGCTTCCTGACTGCCTGCGCCTATGTTCGACCGTCGAAGAGCATCCTTGATCTGGAAGTGAATTCGGTGAAAAAACGCATGAAGGACAAGGCGTTCGCACGTGGGGTGAGCCGCGAAGACGTCATCAAGGGCGCGGCCGAACTCGACGTTCCCCTGGAGGAACATATCGGCTTCTGCATAGAGGCACTGAGGGAACACGCGGACGCCCTCGGCTTGCGCGGTTCGCTGTAGCGTTCCGCCATTTCTTTGGCCGAGGGCATCTCCAGATCGTGCTAAACCCAATCTGGTTCGTGTTCAGCCCTCGAATTAAAAGCGTTCACCCACCGCAGTGACACACGCTGGTGCTGGGCTTGGCGAGTAGGGTGTTCCGGTGGAATCGTCAAATTGCACTGTGGCGTTGCTGGTCCATTCATTAGGACTACCGTTAAATACGATAGTCTGTGCGATGGTTTGCGTGCCCCTCTTGAAAAAAGGGATTGGGGTTGGCCCGGAAGGGGGGGTGGGGGTGTCAAAGTTGATAAACGCAATGCTCCTTGCTGTATATGTGCGGTGGCCCGAGTACTGCCAAACTCCTTGCCCAGCTCCACGCTGCCCTGGCGCGAACGCGGGGTTGGTGGTGTCTTCCGCCATCGTTCCGCCATCAGCAAAAGTCAAAATCGATTGAAACTTTCCCATGATGGCTCCGGTGCTGCAGTTCGCTTGAGTGACGGTGACACGCCAAGTTCCGATCAGCTCATAGTCGTCCGGCCGGGACCACGCGGGGACGCTCCAGCCTGCAGAGAGTACCAACAACGCTACCAACGCCAATCCAAGAGTGACTTTCCAATTCCCGTGTCTCATAAACATGTCTCCTTATCGGAATATCGTGCGTGCTCCGGCCCATCGGGCGCGGCTGGGCAATACTCTTCCCAAGGCCAGGGAAAGTCTTTAGAATCGGCCTGAAAACTTCTGAAAATATCTGAAGTAACGGGTGCCATGAGCGCTGAAGAGCCATCCATCTACGAATTTGGGAACTTCCGGTTGGAGGCGGAAAAGCGTCTGCTGCTGCGCAAAGGCGCACCGGTGCCTCTTACTCCGAAAGTCTTCGATACGCTGCTGTACCTGGTGCGCCACCGAGGGAAGCTGGTGGCAAAGAACGAATTGATGCGAGCAGTGTGGCCGGATACGGTGGTGGAAGAAAACAATCTGAACCAGAATATCTCGGCTCTACGCCGCATTTTGGGAGAGACACGCGGGGACAACGTTTATATCGCGACCCTCCCAGGGAAGGGCTATCAATTCATTCCCACGGTCGAGGCCATCGCCGATTCCGCGCCGGAAACGTCGCTGCCCGTCACTCTGGCCGTTCTGCCGTTTGAGAACCTGAGCGCACAGGGCGAACGTGAGTACGTCGCCGATGGCTTGACCGAAGAAGTCATCACCGCCCTTGGGCTGATCGACCCGGAGCATCTTCGTGTGATAGGCCGCACGACGATGATGTCCTACAAGCGCACCCAGAAGACGCTCGCGCAGGTCGCAGACGAACTGAAGGCCACTTACATCATTGAAAGTTCCATGCGCACCGAGGGTGAGCGCTTGCGCATTACTTCGAAACTAATCGGTGTGCGCGATCACACGCAACTTTGGTCCATGTCCTACGACAGCCAGCCCGGTAGCATCCTGGAATTCCAGCAAGAAATGAGCCGCAACATTGGAGAACAGATCCGGCTGCGGCTATCTCCGGAACGCATGACGGCACTGGCGCGCCGCCAGTCGCGCAACGCGGAAGCCTATGACCTCTATTTGCGTGGCAGATATTTCTGGAACCAACTCTCATCGGCGACAACCAAGCGGGCGAGTTCTTTTTTCCAGAGGGCTACACAACTTGATCCTCAGTATGCCCTCGCGTGGTCTGGTTTGGCGGATGGCTACACTGGCAGCCCTATCAATGGGGACGCGTCGCCTTTGGAAGTGGGGCCTCTGGCCCGCGATGCGGCAGCGCACGCCGTGGCCGCGGACGCCAACCTTGCGGAGACGCAAACTTCGCTGGGCTTCGTGAAATTCTGGCTGGATTGGGATTGGCTTGCAGCGGAGTCGGCATTTCGTAAGGCCAACCTGCTCGATCCCAATTATTCGTTGGCGCACCGTTTGTTGGGGATTGTGCTATCCCACTTGCAACGGCCCAGCGAGGCGCTGAAGGCCATAGGCCGGGCCCGCCAGCTCGATCCGCTCCTGGCTGGACATCATGCCCTCTCTTCCCAGATCGCATTTTCCGGCCGGGACGATAACGCCGCCGAGCGGTTCGCCCGCCAATCGATCACCATCGACCCGGAATTCTGGATTGGCTACATGCAATTGGGACAAGCGCTGGAGCGGTTGGGGGAACGCGAGTCAGCGCTCAAGGCACTAAACCTCGCAGCGCGATTATCTGGCGGGAACAGCAAGGCTATTTCGCTTCGGGGCTACATTCTGGCAGGGCTGGGACGGACAGCGGAAGCCCGGGAAGTGTTATCCATGTTGGAAACGCTGGCAAAGGAGCGCTACGTTCCGCTCTATGCCGAAGCCCTCGTGTATGCCGGACTTGGCGAACGTTATCAGGCCCTGGATGCGCTGGAGCGAGCACTGATAGTGCGCGATGTCCATCTTGCTTTTCTACCTATCGACCCCAAATGGGATTCTTTTCGCGACGAACCGCGTTTCCGTTCGCTGCTCAAAGCCTGCGGCTTTGGCGGCGCTTGAGCCACGAACTTATTTTCAAGGGGAAATTTCCTGGCTTATCGCAGATTTCCATCCACCTGCTTAAGAGGTTCTCTCATCTCTCCCTGTTCAACCGGAGTGGCGGAGGAACTCTCATCCGAATCGGCGCCAATTCCGGCGCGCGTGAGCAATCGGCGTAATGCTCTTTCTCCCGCTGCGCCGCGTTGCGTGCCCACAACGTTGCCGTCGCGATCGACCAGCACATAGATCGGGTAGACGGTCGCGGCGTACATGGCGGCGAGATTGGTGTCCTCCATCAAAACGATCGAGCAAGCCCGCGGGTGCCCCTCGAGATATTTCTTGACCGTCTTTTTGGACTCGCCGACGTTTACCGCCAGGACGATCAGGCCTTTGTCTTTAAACTCCTGCGAGACCTGGTCCACGAACGGTGCTTCGCCGACACAATACGGGCACCAAGTGGTCCAAAACTCAAACAACACTACTTTGCCTTTTGTGGATTCGTTGGTGAAGTTCTGCCCGTCCATGGTTTTGGCATGGAAGCGGGGAGCGGGCTCTTTGCCATTCGTGGCGCCAAATGCCGCCAGCACGCCGAGAAGGAGGACTGAGAAGAGCGTCAATCGAGCGAAAGAGTTTTTCGTCATCATGCGCCCAATCTAACACAGATAGTAAAGACCTGGTTAAGTACCTTGCGTTAGTATGCGTTCATTTCTTCTTCGCGGCCACCTTCTTGATCAACGCGCTGGCTTTGATCGCATCGGCGTCGTTCTCGAAGCCGATCACGGCGGAGTACTTTCTGCCGATGACTTGCGCCACCAGGAAATCCAGGTTGATGCCTGCCTCTGCCATTGCCAGGGCGATAGCATGCCCTAGTCCAGGGCGGTCATCTCCCGCGACGACGAGCGCAGGAATTGTTGCAACTGTCAGCCCCGCGCTCTGCGCCGCTTGCGTCGTTTTCTTGCCTCCGATTGGATACAGCTCCACCGCTGCTTTTGTGCCTTCCCCCGGATAACGGTACCCCATGACAATCTCCAGGTCCGCCCCGGCCTTGGCCAGCGGTTCCAGTGTCCCGGCCAAGGTACCGGCCTTGTTCTCCAGTTCTTTCCGCCACAACGCAATGCGTTTCACTTTCACGGCCATATTCGTTTCCTCCCATCAATCCGCGATGAGCCCGATGAGACGCATCCTAACTCCCCACGACGTCTTGCTCAATGCTGAAATCGCTTGCGCGGAGGGCCTCAACCCAACAGCAGGTGAGAGGGAGTCAGCCGCAAAGTGCTAAAATGGAGATAGTCAGTAAGGCACCACCCGGCGAGTGAAGGAACGGTTCCCCCCTTGCAGACACTGAATGAGATTTCGATAGACGCGGCGTACGAGGCGGCCCGACAGAAGCGTGGGCACCCGCTGGAACTGGAGTTGGCGTTCACGCGCGCCTACCGGACATGCGAGACAGGGGACTCGTTTGTGCGGGAGTTAAAGTGTCTGGAGGTGCTGTTTCCCGCGATTTTTCTGCCGATGGAGCCGGGTGATCTGCTGGTAGGGCGGATTCGTTATCCGCTCGTGGGATTCAGTGCGGAAGCGATGGGGTTGGGTTACTACTGTCGGGAAAGTGAAATTCGAGAGGTGATGCGGCTCGCGGCGATGTGCGGCGAGGAAGTTCGTGAAATCGAGGACGTGCTGGAGTTCTGGAAAGGCGAGAACACGCAGGCCAAAACACGGGCTGCGTATCCACCTGCGGTCCAGAAGGCGTTGCCGAGCGACAACTGGACTGTGGAAAGCGGCATCGCTTTCCCGCTGTATCGAATGGCAGGAACGGTTCTGGATTATGGCAAGCTGCTGCGATTGGGAATCCCGGGACTGAGGAGAGAATTGGATCAGCGGATAGGGGATTCGCGACAGGGGACTGAGGAGTTGGGGCTGCTCCAGCATCTGCAAGGTGCCGTCAACATTCTGGAGAATGTGTGCCGCCACTGTGCCAATCAGTCAGAACTCCAGGCCGCGGTTGTCACGGATCCGGCGGCTCAAGAGCAACTTCAAAACATCTCGCAGAGCCTTGCTGGATTGCCCCTGCATCCGCCCGCAACTTTCCGGGAGGCGTTGCAACTTTTCTGGCTCTACGCCTTGCTTTCGGGCAGTTGGAACTATGGACGCATGGATGTGTACATGGGGCCATTCTTAGCGCGGGATCTGGATGCGGGAATTTTGGGAGAAGACGAAGCGCTAAAGCTGTTGCAATCGTTGTGGCAACTGATGAATGGCTACTCCAACCAGTACAACAACCGAGTTTTCATTGGCGGGATGGGCCGCGATAACCCTGCCGAGGCTGACCGGTTTGCTCTGCTGGCGCTGGAGGCCAGCCGGACTCTGCCGCTGAACCAGCCACAGCTTTCCCTGCGATTCTACGAGGGACAAAATCCGGAGTTGATGGATCGGGCGATCACAAGCCTCGGCGAGGGGCGCACCTTCCCGCTGCTCTATAACGACGACGTTAACGTCCCTGCAGTGGCCAAGGCGTTTCAAGTGAGTCATGAAGAAGCGCTGCAATATGTGCCGTTTGGGTGCGGCGAATACGTTTTGGACCATCGCGGCGTGGGTACTCCGAATGGATTGATTAACCTGATGAAATGCCTGGAAGTGACATTGCACGGTGGCATGGATCCAGTTACAGGCCGTGCGATGGGGATCGCCGCGGGTGAAGCGCAAGCGTTCCAAACTTTCGAGGAGTTGTGGAGCGCGTATTGCCGCCAGGTGGAATATCACGTAGCTGCTTTGGCACTGCAGGAAAAAATCGAATACGAGGTGGTAGGAGAAGAAAGCCCGTTCCTGATGCTGAGCCTGCTTTACGATGATTGCCTGGAACGCGGCCGACCCATCTTTAAGGGAGGAGCGCGCTGCCTGGGAGGCACGCTGGAAGCTTATGGCAACATCAACGCTGGCGACAGTCTGGGGGCGCTGAAGAAATGTGTGTACGACGAGAGGCGGTACACGCTTCAGGAAGTTGTGGCTGCTTGCGATGCGAATTTTCAGGGGTATGAGGCGCTTCGCGCGGATTTGGTGCGCGCGCCCAAGTTTGGCAACGATGATGACGAGGCCGATGGCATGGCGCAGCGGGTACACAATCACGTTTGCCATGTGGCGATGGCACAAGCCGGCAAAGTTGGATTGGATTCTTACCTGATTGTGATCATCAACAATTGGGTGAACGCACTGTTCGGGAAGACGACAGCCGCTTCACCCGAAGGGCGTCTTGCCGGCGAGACGCTGGCCAATGCCATTAACCCTTCGCCGGGGATGGATCGCAGCGGGATCACGGCTTTTTTGAATTCCCTGTCGAAGCTCGACCCAAACATCCATGCGGGCGCGGTTCAGAACATGAAATTCTCGAAGTCGTTGTTCACACGGAGCCGCGCAAAACTGGAAGCGTTGCTGGCGGGATATTTTCGCCAGGGCGGCACGCAGGCGATGGTCACGGTTGTGAACTGCGGAGATCTGGAAGCCGCGATGCGCGAGCCGGAAAAGTGGGGCCACCTGATGGTGCGGGTGGGAGGCTTCAGCGCGCGGTTTATTGATCTTCCACGCGAAGCGCAACTTGATGTGTTGCACCGCACGCTTTACGAATAGCAGGAGCCCGGTTTCACAGGCTACAAAGAAATGCTTAAAACCATTTCCTCAGGGGCTAAAGCCCAATGATCGCCGAGGATTTGATGTCGGAGCTGAAGCTCCGACCCCCTAGACCGCGGATTTTTGAGGAAAGCTTGGTCAGTCGAATCAAGTTTGTTGGCAAATTCTATGGCTGAAAGTCCGACGGGAATTGTCTTCGATATTCAACGCGCCGCCCTGCACGACGGGCCGGGAGTGCGCACCGCTGTCTTCCTGAAGGGATGCTACCTGCGGTGCCAGTGGTGTCATAACCCAGAATCGTGGAGTTTGGAACCACAAGTCGCCGCAAAGCCTGACGCTTTCGGGCAATATCGCACGTTCGGGCGGACGATGTCGGTGGATGAAGTGATGCAGATTGTGCTGCGCGACCGCGTTTATTACGAGACTTCTGGTGGCGGCATCACATTGAGCGGCGGAGAGCCTACGCTGCAGTTTGCGTTTTGCAAAGCACTGCTGCTCGCCGCTCGGGAGCAAGGTATTCCCACATGCCTTGATACTTCCGGCCACGACCGGCAAGAGGATTTTGCGGAGCTTCTTCCATTGGTGGATTTGTTTCTTTACGACTACAAACTGACTTCTCCGGAATTACATGTGCGTTGGATTGGCGCGGGGAATGAACTTATCCTCAGCAATTTGGAATTCCTTTACCGGTCGGGTGCCGCGATCATTCTTCGCTGCCCGATTCTGCCGGGGATCAATGACTCGCAGGAGCATCTGGAAGGCATCGCCGAGCTGAGCCGGAAGTATCCGCGATTTCGAGGCGTGGAGATCCTGCCTTACCACGACGTCGGTCTATACAAATTTGGACTGCTGGGCATGGACCCGCCGCCGCTGAACACTTCAGTTCCGACCGAGGGAGAACAACTGCGTTACAAGAATTCCCTCGTGGAGCTCGGAGTTAGGACCACGTCGTAGTCTTGTTTGACTTGCCAGGCGATGGAGGAGATACAACTGTGGAAGCGAATGGGTTCACGGGAAAAACAAAGAGGCCGACTGAGGAGGAGTTGACTGCAGTGTTGGGCCCAGCCAAGGCGGTGTGGGACCGCTTCCTTGCGGAATTGGCCGAGGAAAATGGAGTGGATGTGCGGGAATGGAATTGCTACTCACCGAAGGCCGGATGGTCGCTGCGATTGAAGAAAAAGAAACGGACGATTGTGTGGCTTGGCCCTTGCGAAGGGAGTTTTCGCGTGGCGTTCGTTTTAGGAGATAAGGCGATGAAAGCGGCGCGGGAGTGTGCGCTTCCAGAACGTGTGCGGAGAATTCTTGAGGAAGCACCAAAGTACGCGGAAGGAACCGGGGTTCGGATCAGCGTCAAAGGGGTAAAGGACATTGCGGCTTTGAAGAAATTGGCGGAGATCAAGCTGGCGAATTGAAGGCCAAGCCCCTGCATCGAGTAACCATGCTCGATCTCTCATAAAACCGAAACGAAGCGCTGGGCGCCCGGCTTTGCGGTGGGTCGGAGAACATCAGTTGGGAGATTTAGTGTCAATCGGCCAAGACTTAAAAGCAAAGACCCAGAGCAGGGCCAAAGCGAGGGGAGGGAAGATGCACAGAATGCACCAGATCGGATTATGGCCAGTTCTCTTCAATATCTTCCCGACGGGAATTACAAAACTAAAGACAACGATGAGAACTACAAACCAGTGGAAAGGATGGAATTCTTGCATAAGGTTCTCCGGGGAGCGTGTAGAAGCGATTGGAGGCAGCTTATCACACGCGGCTGGGGCGTGGACGACGCAGCACAACGGGACACAAGAGCGGGCGGGCTGGTAAAATAAAAGGATATGTTGAACCAGATTTCGGGATTTGATGCGAATGCACTTCGGCACCCGCGCCGGAAGACTTATGGCGTGAAGGTGGGCCGCATTATGGTGGGCGGAGGCGCGCCTATCGTGGTGCAGTCCATGACCAATACGGACACCGCGGACGTGAAGACGACGCTGCAACAAACGCTGGAGCTGGCCGAGGCGGGGAGCGAACTGGTCCGCTGGACGGTGAACGTGCCGGAAGCGGCGGCGGCCGTGCCGGAGATCAAGAAGCAACTGCTGGACGCCGGGTGCAACGTACCCATCATCGGCGACTTCCATTACAACGGGCACGTGCTGCTGACGAAATACCCGGAGTGCGCGGCGGCGTTGGATAAATACCGCATCAATCCGGGCAACGTCGGCGCGGGCCAGCGGCGAGATGAGCAGTTTTCCACGATCTGCAAGGTGGCGGTGGATCACGGCAAGCCGGTACGCATTGGCGTGAATGGCGGCTCGCTGAACCAGGAACTGGTGATGCGCAAGATGCAGGAGAACACCGATAAGAACCAGGGCAAGGAGAGCGAGGAGATCATCAACGATTGCATGGTTCTCTCTGCGCTGGAGTCCACGGAGTTAGCGCTTGAAAGCGGACTGCGGACCGACCAAATCATTATTTCGTGCAAGACTTCGCGGCCGCGTGATTTGATTATCGTGTACCGCGATCTTTCGGCGAAGACGCAGCAGCCGCTGCATTTGGGTTTGACCGAAGCGGGCATGGGGATGAAGGGCCTGGTGTGGTCGGCGGCGTCGCTGGGCGTGCTGCTGTACGAAGGGATTGGGGACACGATACGGATTTCGCTGACGCCGCGGCCTGGAGGAGATCGCCGCGAGGAAGTGTACGCTTGCTGCGAATTGCTGCAGGCGTTGGGGATGCGGTCGTTTGCGCCAAGCGTGACGGCTTGCCCGGGTTGCGGGCGGACTACGAGCACGACGTTTCAGGAGTTGGCGGAAAGCGTTCAGGGATACATCCGCGACATGATGCCAGTGTGGAAGACGCAGTATGAAGGCGTGGAGACGATGACACTGGCGGTGATGGGCTGCATCGTGAACGGCCCTGGCGAATCGAAGGCCGCGAATATCGGCATCAGCCTGCCGGGGACTGGGGAGGCACCGCGCTGCCCGGTCTATATTGATGGGCAGAAGGACGTGACATTGGAAGGTACGTACGACGAACTGGCGGTGGCGTTTCAAAAGCTCGTGGACAACTATGTGAGCTCGAAATATCCTCGGAAGACAGCAGAGACCCTGTCCCAGTAATTCCGCTCGGAAAGCATTGAATGATGTACCTCAGATTCGTCGTTGGCGAGATCGACGAGGATTCGCAGCGCGAGCTTGGCGTGTTCCATGCTATCGGATACCTGCGAGAACAGGGAAGGCTTTTTCCTTATGAGGAGGAACAGCACGACCTGATCCGCGAATGGTTTAACAAAAACCTTGAAAAGCCTACCCGGTTTACGACGTCGAAGGGTGCGTTCTACCGCAATAAAAACAGGGCAATTTCATGGTTCAAGGATAGCGCACAAGAACATCTCGATAGAGTCAGATCGTTGGTGGCGATTCTTGAAAACCATGGTGTGGCTGTTCAGATGCTAAAGGTAAATCGCGTGGGTTATATAGTGTACGAGGATGAGTATCAGATCGTTGCCGAACCATTTTGCGGGGAGCAACGTTGACGGCGAATTCTGTGGGCTGCTAACCGGACTCCCCTGAACCCTCATCCAGCTATGCTAAGATTTGTGTTTGCATGATGCTCTACCACTGGGGTAAATCGTGAAAATTAGCCGGGAAGATGTGTTGCGGGTGGCGGATTTGGCTTACCTGGATTTGGGTGAGGCGGAATTGGAGACGTACCGCGCGCAAATCGACGAAATTCTGGAGTACATCGGGAAGCTGAACGAGCTGGACACTACTAAGGTGGAGCCTATGGCGCAGGTGTTGGCGGACGACCAGACCGCCGATGCGACCTTGCGAGAGGACCTGGTGGTGCTATCCGCGGTTGCCGATGATGTGCTGGAGCACGCACCGGACACGGAGCCGCCGTATTTTTTAGTGCCGAAGGTTATTGAAAGATAGTGGCGAGTGGCGAGTGGCGAGATAAAAGCATGACGACGAATTGGACGATTA
>Ga0181523_10002152_pt1 | contig 19694 bp, 19 predicted proteins | sample PEATcosm2014_Bin_43_FD_119752 | JGI IMG/M metagenome (GOLD analysis project Ga0181523, IMG submission 119752) | Peatland microbial communities from MTU Mesocosm Facility, Houghton, MI, USA - PEATcosm2014_Bin05_30_metaG | ecosystem: Environmental > Terrestrial > Soil > Wetlands > Peat | place...
AACTACGCCGGCTTTGGCATGATCACGGACCTGCGGGACGATTTGTATAACGCCATCCTGCGGAGTTCGGCGGCATTTTTTACCAAGCACACCACGGGCACATTGCTCTCGACGATCGTCAACGATATCGAAAAGGTGCAGTACGCGATGTCGAGTGTGCTGGCAGAATTCCTGCAACAATTTTTCACCTTTCTGTTCACCGTAGCGGTGGTGGTTCTGCTGGGAGGGAAGCTGGCGTGGGTGTTGCTGCTTTTCCTTCCCGTGATTCTGTACTCGTCGAGAAAAATCGGCCGGCAAGTGCGCAGCACCACGCGGGGCGGGCAGGATAAACTGGCCGAGATCCAGAACATTCTGCACGAAACGATTACGGGCAACCGCATCGTCAAGGCGTTTGGCATGGAGAACTGGGAGGTGGGGCGCTTCCGCGCCGCCGCGCGACGGCTGTTCCGGGCGAACCTCCGGCTGGTGGCGGCGTTTGCCATCAGCTCTCCGCTGATGGATATTCTGGGATCGATCGCCATTGCGCTATTAATACTGATGGGCAGGGACCAGATTAACCACCACGTTTTCACAGCGGCAACATTTCTGGCTTTCATTGTGGCGGTGTTCAAGCTCTACGAGCCGGTGCGCAAGTTCGCGCAGTTCAACAATAATTTTCAGCAGGCGGTGGGCGCCTCGTCGGAAATTTTCCGTTTCATGGATATGGAAGACGAAGTTCGCGAGCGTTCGACAGCCAAGCGGATGGGGAAGTTCGCGCGGGCGGTGCGATTTGACGACGTGTCTTTTTCCTATTCCAGTTCCAACGAAAGCACCGACGATTCGCCGCTGGTGCTGCATGGCATCAGTCTGGAAGTGAAGGCGGGCGAGGTGCTGGCGGTGGTGGGATCGAGCGGCGCCGGCAAGAGCACGCTGGTGCACCTGATTCCGCGCTTCTTTGACGTCAGCGGCGGGCGCATTCTGATTGACGACAACGATGTGCGGGATGTGACGCTGGAATCGCTGCGATCGCAGATCGGGATTGTCACGCAGGAGACGGTGTTGTTTAACGACACCGTGAGAAACAATATCGCTTACGGCCAGCCCCATGTGTCGCAGAAGCGGGTGGAAGAAGCGGCGCGCGCGGCGCATGCGTATGAATTTATTCGCGGGCTTCCGGAAGGCTACAACACGATGATCGGGGAGCGCGGGGTGCGGCTTTCGGGCGGGGAGCGGCAGCGCATCGCGGTGGCGCGTGCCATCCTCAAGAACGCACCGATTCTGATTCTGGACGAGGCGACGTCGGCGCTGGACAGCGAGTCCGAGGCGCTGGTGCAAGCGGCACTGCAAAATCTGATGAGTGGGCGTACTGTCTTTGTGATTGCGCATCGACTCTCGACGGTGCGCCGTGCGGATCGCATCGTGGTGCTGGAGAACGGCACGATCAGCGACATCGGGGCGCATGAAGAGCTGATGCAAAAATTGGGGACGTACCGGCGGCTTTACGAATTGCAGTTTGCGGAAGCGGATGCGCCCAGGGCGGTGCCGACGTAGGACAGCCGCCCTCGGCTGTCCGGCGGAGCGCAGCTCCGCAAGTTAAAGATTGAAAGCTGCCGCGCTTTGCGCGGCGGACAGCCGAGGGCGGCTGTCCCTACGTGATTCTTTTATGCCACTTCGCTCCATGACGGGATTCGCGCAGGTCAAAGGGCAGGTCAATGCCCAGCTGGCGTTTGCGCTGTCGCTGAAAGCGGTGAATCATCGTTTTCTGGATCTGCATTTCCGGCTGCCGTCCGATACCGACGTGCTGGAGATGAAACTGCGCCGGATGCTCAAAGACAGAATGGCCCGCGGCCATGTGGAAGTGATCCTGAACCTGGATCGCACGGGCCCAAATGGGGTTGCGTTGAACCGGCAACTGATTGCCGGCTACGTGGAGGCGTTCCGCGCGGCGGCCGATGAATTCGGGGTTGAAGGTGAACCCGATCTGAACGTCGTTTTGCGGATGCCGGGAGCGATGGATGCGGGCCCCGAGAAGTCGGGTGACGAAGTGGAGAACGCGGTGATGGCGCGAGTGGAAGAAGCGCTTTCCCGGCTGAATGAGATGCGCGAAGAAGAAGGCCGCAGCATCAGCAAGGAGCTGCGCGCCCGCATGGCGGGTCTGGAAAAAGCGGCGTCAGGTGTGGAAGCCCATCGCAGCACCATCCTGCGCTGCTACTCGGAACGGCTGCAGTCGCGCATGGTGGAATTGCTCGGCGCACAGGTGGACAAAGAACGGATCCTGCAGGAAGTGGCGGTGCTGGTGGATCGAAGCGACATCCAGGAAGAACTGGTCCGGCTGAATGCGCACGTGAAACATTTTCTCGGCTTGCTCGACCAGGAAGGCGAAGTCGGTAAGAAGCTGGACTTCCTGCTGCAGGAAATGAACCGCGAAGCCAATACGCTGCTTTCGAAGACCTCGGGCCTGGCGGGCGAGGCGTTGAAGATTACCGAGATGGGTCTGCTGATGAAGTCGGAGATCGAGAAGGCGCGGGAGCAGGTACAGAATCTGGAATGAGCATCGTCTACATTGTTTCCGCGCCATCGGGTTCGGGCAAATCCACGCTGGTGAACGAACTGTTCAAGATGGTTCGGCACCTGGACTTTTCGATTTCTTACACCACGCGCCCGCCGCGCGGAAGCGAACAGAACGGCAAGGAGTATTTCTTTGTCTCGCGACAAGAATTTGAGGCCATGATCGCGGCCGACGAATTTCTGGAATACGCGGAAGTTTTTGGGGACGAGAGAGTGCGCGGCGAGTATTACGGTACAGCGTGGCGGTTTCTGCGCGACGCCGAGGCACGCGGTCACGACCTGCTGCTGGACATCGATGTACAGGGCGCGAGCCAAGTCAAGGAGAAGATCCCAGACGCGGTGAGCATCTTTATTCTTCCGCCAGACCGGGAGAATTTGGAATGGCGGCTGCGACACCGGGGGGAGGACTCGGAGGAAGTGATCCGTCGCCGGTTGGACACGGCCCGACGAGAGATTGAGAATTACTCGAAATACGACTATATATTAGTGAATAAGGTCGTTGAGCAATCCGCGGACCAACTGAAGGATATCGTGTTGGCCGAGAGGTTGCTGCGCAGTGGGGCGCGACCTTCCGGGGAAGAAGCGCGGCGAGTGGCAGCCGCACAAGCTTGCCGGTTGGAAGCGGCGCGGGAGCGGGTGCAGCCGATTCTGGCTTCGTTTAACCCGCAGGCGGTGAAGGGTACTTGAAGTTTCGGGGGAGAGAGTATGAAGCTGATTGAAGGGTTCGATAGTAATTACCGCTACATTCTGGTCGCGGCGCGGCGGGCACGGCAACTGCAGGGCGGCGCGCCGCCGGTGATCGATACCGGATCGCGCAAACCCTGCCGCATCGCCCAGGATGAAATCAAGGCTGGCAAGGTGAAATGGCTGATTCCGGAGGTCCCGAAGTTGCCCGTAGTGGCGGCCAGCGAGATTCTCAACAAGGTGTTTCCGGAAGACGCGTAGAGATATTTCGTGGAGAGACGGGGCTTGCCCCGTCTCCGCCGCGGGCGGCGGGGGTTTGAATCTCGTGTCCGGTGGCGGCATCAATTCTGTAGGCGGGGCTGGGCTGGACCTTGAGGCCGTGGCCGTCGTCTTCCTGCTATGAAAATTGCGCTGGGCGTGTCCGGTGGGATTGCAGCCTATAAGGCGGCGGAAATCGTGCGCCTGCTGCAAGACCGCGGCATTCGTGTGCAAGTCGTGATGACCCGTGCGGCGCAGGAATTCGTTCGACCTCTTACCTTCGCGGCGCTCTCTGGAGAAAAAGTTATCACCGATATGTTCGGCTCCGAGTCGAGAGACGAATCGGCGAATGTCGAGTCGGCGATCGAACACATTGCGGTTGCCCAGGCAATTGATGCGCTGCTGGTGGCTCCGGCAACGGCCGATGTGCTGGCGCGCTTTGCGCAGGGAATTGCTAACGACTTTCTGAGCACTCTTTATCTCGCGACCACGGCCCCGGTTGTGGTCGCTCCGGCGATGAACGTCAACATGTGGAATCACGCGGCCACGCAGGCAAATCTGGAGATTCTGCGCCAGCGCGGCGTGCGGATCGTTGAGCCTGGCCAGGGTTATCTGGCCTGCGGCATGACCGGCGCGGGGCGACTGGCGGAGAACGAAACGATTGTGGCGGCGGTGATGGAAGCGCTGGGCGCCGCGCAGGATCTGGCGGGCGAAACCGTGCTGGTGACGGCGGGGCCGACGCGGGAAAAGATTGATCCGGTGCGGTATTTGACGAACCGGTCGAGCGGGCGCATGGGCTATGCCATTGCCGAAGCGGCGCTGCGTCGCGGAGCGCGCGTGCTGCTGGTGAGCGGGCCAACGGCGATTGCCGCTCCGGGCGCGGCGGAAGTGACGCTGGTCGAAACTGCGGAAGAGATGCTGGCGGCGGTTTTGAAATTGCTGCCGGAAGCCACGGTGGTGATCAAGACGGCGGCGGTGGCGGATTTCCGGCCGAAAGCAGCGGCGGAGCAAAAGATCAAGCGCAAGGGCGAGATGACGCTGGAACTGGAACCTACGGCCGATATTCTGACCGCGGTGGCGCGCCGGAAGACTTCACAGGTGGTTGTGGGATTTGCCGCCGAGACGGAGAACGTGCTGGAAAACGCGCGCAAGAAACTGGCGTCGAAATCGCTCGATGCCATAGTCGTCAATGACGTTTCGCGCGAGGGCGTTGGCTTTGATTCCGATCGCAACGCGGTCACGATCATTTCGCAGAGCGAAGTCGTCGAGGTTCCCGAAACCTCGAAATGGGAAGTGGCGCAGCGCGTGCTCGACCAGGTCGTGAAGCTGCGGAAGCGCAGTGGCGTGACTGTCCGCTAAACAAACCCTACTCGCCACGAAGGCACGAAAAAGAAGTGACAGGAGCAGCGGCTTGAAAATCGGAGACAAGGTCAGACTCATCGGCGTTCCGCCAGACGCTAGCGATGACGAAGAATTGGGAACTCGTACCTTGTTTGAGAAGTGCCTAGGAAGGACATTCACCGTTGCTGGGTTGCAAACAGTGGAGGGCCTACCGCACCGGCTTGTGCAGCTTGACGTAGGACACATGCTCGGGCAAGATCCTTTTCTTCAAAAGATTTGGGTCGAACCTGAATATCTACAGCTCGAAACGTCCCAGTAAATCAAAACGGCCCGCTATCTTTCCTCCGTCCCTGTGTCTCTGTGGCGAAAAGTTGTTATCCTTATCCGCAATGCCTCGCACTCTTGACCCTGAACTTCGTCGCGCGCTTGCGGCGCGCATTCGCTACTACAACGAAATGGGGATTTACGATTTTTACCGGCGTCCTCCGTCTGAACACGCGGAAGAAGTTGCGGCGGCGATTGCAGTGGACGAAGCGGGAGCCAGTATTTTGGAGCACATACTTGAGCCAGGAGAAGAAATGAGTCCACGAAAGGCCGCGGCGGTCGCAAGGCCGGTTGGAGTTCGCGACGACGAGAATATTTTTGAGGCGATCGCGCTGAAGCCCGAGCAGAGTGTGAGCGATCCGGTGAAGGCGCTGAAGATTATCCGCGAAGACCTGGGCGACTGCACGCGCTGTGTGCTCCATAAGCAGGGACGGAAGCAGATTGTGTTTGGCGTGGGGAATCCGAAAGCCGAGTTGATGTTCGTGGGCGAGGGGCCGGGCGCCGATGAAGACGCGCAGGGCGAGCCGTTTGTGGGGCGCGCCGGGCAACTGCTCAATAACATGATCAAGGCGATGGGGATTTCGCGCGAGCAGGTGTATATCGCGAACATCGTGAAGTGCCGTCCGCCGGGCAATCGCACGCCGGAACGCGAGGAGTGCGAGACCTGTTCTCCGTTTCTGATGCGGCAGATCGCGGTGATCAAGCCGAAGGTGGTGGTCGCGCTCGGAGCGGTCGCGGCGAAGACGCTGCTGGCGATGAATGCGTCGATGATGCAACTGCGCGGGCGCTTTTACGATTTCAAACCGGCGGGCGTCCGGAGCAACGATCCTGACTGGGATGGATGCAAGCTGGCGGTCACTTACCATCCGGCGTTTTTGCTGCGCGATCCGCGGCAGAAGGGCGAGGCGTGGAAAGATTTGCAGATGGTGATGAAAGAGCTGGGGATGAAGGCGCCAAAATCAAACACGTAGGGACGGCCGCCCTCGGCCGTCCAGCCGGGCGAAGCCCGGCAGCATCACCAGGATCTAGATTTCAGCGACAGTATGGACATCCGCGCGATCAGCAAAGCAACCGCCGAGCATTACGTCTGGGGCAACCATTGTGACGGCTGGCACCTGGTCAGGAATCCGCAACTCAGCGTGATCCAGGAGCGCATGCCGGCGAGCGCGGCGGAGGTTCGCCACTTCCACCATCACGCGCAACAGTTCTTCTACATTCTTGCGGGCACGGCGGTCATGGAAGTGGATGGTCGTCCTATGGCCCTGACTGCCGGAGAGGGTATTTGGATTCCGGCGGGTACTGCACACCAGATGAGGAACGACTCGGGTGATGAGGTTCATTTCCTGGTTATTTCGCGGCCGCCGTCGCACGGGGATCGAGAAAACGTCTAGGGACGATGGCCTCCCTCGAGGTGAGTCTAGTTCTACACGAGTCCGATGAAGAGAGACGGCAAAATCAAAATGATGCAAGCGGCCGCATGTCTGCTGTGCGCAGTGATCGTCTGGGGGTACGGATCCTCTCTCGAAGGCACGGAATTCAGCGCAGGACGGCTTACCGGTCCCTTACTGGACATGGTGGACGTCGGATCCATTCTGTTTGTCGTGGCTTTGGTGCTGACGTTCTTTTATCGACGGATAGCTGCCGCAACTACTGTTCTGGCGTGTCTTCTCTGTTTGCCGATTTATCTCTACTTTACAGCGCCAGGTCCCTTCCGCTGGGTTTTTAGAGGCGAATATTCGGTACCAATGCACGCGAGTTTCGTCTGGAACAAGTTGGATATTGTGGGCATTGTCGTTCTGGTGATCGCCGCTTGTGTCGGCATTCGCAGTTTGCTATACACCGCAGAGCCGCAACCTCGGGAATCCGCATAAAGCTTTACACTGATTTCTTCCACATGCCTCTCTTCTGCGACGTCGCCCTTGCCGTGCCGCTTGACATGGTGTTTACCTACGTCATCCCTCCGGGCATGGAGCCGGTGGTGGGTGGGCGGGTGCTGGTGCCGTTTCGGCAGCAACGGCTGTCGGGCGTTGTGGTTGACTTGCATGACCGTCCGCCGCAAATAAAGATCAAGAAAGTTATCGAAGCGCTCGACCTCTCTCCGGTGCTCGATGAACAACTGCTGAAACTTGGGAAGTGGATTGCCGATTACTATCTCGCGCCGGTGGGCGAAGTGTTTCGTACCATGCTGCCGCTTTCCGCCGAGTTTAAACGCTCGGTTGCTTATCGCATCACCGATCAGGGGCGGATGGCGCTGCATCTGGCGGGGATGTCGGGGTCCCCGGCGCGGTCGAAGCGGACTCCGGAGGAGCAACTGGTTGAGTTTCGTGTGCTTGATTATCTGGCGGAGCGGGATGCTGTAAGCGCAGAGCGTTTGCGGGGGGCGGCTCGCGTGTCGAAAGCTCTGCTTGCGGGGATGGTGCGGAAGAAGTGGATTGCTCGGGAGGATGTTTCGGCGGCTCGGGATGCGACGCGGGTGGTGAAAGTCGCGGTGCTGCTGGGGGCGGAGGCTTCGCCTCCGCTGGACGGGCGAGTCGCCCGTCCCCACACGAGCACGGCGAAGAAGCTTAATGAGAACCAGCGGATTTTGATTGAGGCGCTCGCTGCTGCCGGTGGGCGTGTGCCGGTTGAGCTTTTGCGTGGGTTGGAGGTGCCGCGCACTACTCTTGCCACTTTGGTGCGGCGTGGGTTGATTGAGCTGGTGGATGAGGCGCAGGACTTTGCGGACTCCGGAGTCCAACTTTCAAAGCTAAAGCCGCGGCAGTCTCCGTTTGAATTTGAGTTCAGCGGAGCGCAGAAAGATGCGCTGGCGAAGATTGGCGAGCGAGTGGCATCGCGCAAGTTCGCTGGCCTGCTGCTGCACGGCATCACGGGGTCCGGAAAAACGGCGGTTTATCTCGCCTGTATGCGGCAGGTGCTGGACGCGGGACGGTCGTCGATTTTGCTGGTTCCTGAAATTGGGTTGACTCCGGCGGTGGCGGCGGATTTGCACCAGGTGTTCGGCGATCAAGTTGCCATTTTGCATTCCGGGTTGTCAGACGCGGAGCGGGCGGAGCAGTGGCATCGCATACGGCGTGGCGAGGCGCGGGTGGTGGCGGGAACGCGGTCGGCGGTGTTCGCACCGGTCAGCGATCTCGCGCTCATTATTGTCGACGAGGAGCAGGATTCGTCTTACAAGCAGGAGGAGACGCCGCGCTACCACGCTCGCGATGTCGCGGTGATGCGGGCGAAGATGGCGGGAGCGGTGGTCGTGCTGGGCTCGGCTACGCCTTCGCTCGAGTCTTATTACAACGCTAAGAAAAATAAATATGCGCTGGTGGAGTTGCCTGACCGGGTGGAAATGCGTCCGCTGCCGGAAGTTGAGATTGTCGATATGCGGCAGGAATTTCAGGAGACGGGACAGGAGCAGGTGATCTCGTGCAAACTGGCGGAGGAGATTCGTGAGCGGTTGGAGAAGAAAGAGCAGGTCATGGTGCTGCTTAACCGGCGCGGATATTCTCCGGTGGTGCTGTGCCGCACTTGCGGCAAGACTTTGCAGTGCAAGAATTGCGCGGTCTCGATGACTCACCACAAGCGCGAGCGCAAGATGGAATGCCATTATTGTGGGCATGTCGAGCACATCCCCGAGAAGTGCGCGCATTGCGGCAGCGAGTACGTTTATTTTGTCGGGACGGGATCGGAGAAGCTGGAAGAGTTGCTGCACGGCATGTTTCCGCAAGCGAGAATCGGACGGCTCGATCGCGATACGGTGCGCGGACGCGAAGATTTCGAGCAGGCGCTGAACGCGCTGAATGAAGGCGCGCTCGACATGCTGGTGGGCACGCAGATGATCGCGAAGGGGCACGACATTCACGGGGTGACGCTGGTCGGCGTGATTGGAGCGGACATGGCGCTGGGGCTGCCGGATTTCCGCGCGGCGGAGAGAACGTTTCAGCTATTGACGCAGGTGGCGGGGCGCGCGGGGCGTGGACAGTCTCCGGGAAAAGTTGTGCTGCAAACTTATTTTCAGGACCACTATGCGGTGCAGTTTGCGGCGCGGCATGATTTTGGGGGGTTCTACGAAAAAGAGCTGCAATTCCGCGCCTGGATGCACTATCCGCCGTACAGCGCGATTGCGAATGTGCTGATCCGCTCCGAGAAGTTGGACGACGCGCTGACCTGGTCGGGCGAACTGGGGCGCTGGTTTGAGAAGACACGGCATGAAGGGATACGCGTGCTGGGACCGGCAGCGGCTCCGATTACGCGGTTGAAGAGGGATTACCGCTATCACTTCATTCTGAAGTCGCCCAGTCGCGAGAAGATGAATGCGCTGTTGCGGGCGATGCTGGCGGAAGCGGCGGCGCGAAAGATTCCGCGCACACAGCTGATTGTGGATGTGGATGCGGTGTGGTTGATGTAGGGGCGTCGTTGGTCGTTCGTCGCTGGTCGTTCGCAAACTCTTTTCGCCGCGAGCAATTATTTGCGGAGCAACTTGTGGCGAACGTAGTCGCGGGATGAATGGATCATGCCAGCGCCCCAGTCGCGCATGTCCGGCCATCTTTCTCGTCCGGAAGCGCCAGTGAGAGGCGTTGGCGTGAAAGACAGTGCTAACATTGCAATCGCAAAAACAGCGAACCACTTTCGGGTGGCGGGGATTCTCGGACGATTCGGAACCGGGGGATGCCGGCTGGTTAGCCACAGCACCACGGCCCAAATTAGCCAGCCAACCCAGCAGTACTTGGCCAGCGGAATGAGCGCGAACACGACGGCCACGGAAACCCAGCGGTGCAATTTTGGAGACACCGAGAACAGAATGTGTCCGCCGTCGAGTTGGCCGCCGGGCAACAGGTTGAGCGCCGTCGCGAACATTCCCACCCAACCGGCGACCGCGATCGGATGCAAAGACAGCGATTCCAGCGGCACGTTGATGTGCATCATTCGAGCGGCCAGATAAAAAGCGAGCGGGAATCCCGGTTGATTGTCGGGGGGCGCGCTGCTGAACGCCAGCGAGTGGGACAACGAAAGTCCTGCCAGGACAGCTGCACATGAGGGGATGAAGCCCGCAATCGGACCCGCAATCCCGATATCGAACAATGCAGTGCGGTTGGGGATCGGGCCCTTAATACGGATGAACGCTCCGAGCGTCCCGATCAAGCTGGGAAACGGAATAAAAAATGGTGGCGTCGCATGCACGCGATAATGCCGGGCGTACAGGTAATGTCCCATCTCGTGCGCCAGCAGTATGAACATGAGCGTGAGTGAAAAGGGGAGACCATGCATCAATCTTGCTGGAGCCTCCCACATCCACTCCACTGGGAATAAAGAAATGCTGTCGTCGTTGAGCGAGAAAGCCGGCTGGTGAGCAGTGAAATTGGCATAGATGCGCGCACCCACCACCATTGTGCTCAGGAAGGTGGCAGCCAAAAGCAGGATATGCAGCCACCAGCGCTGACGCGGCCGTGGGATGACCCAGACTTGGGGCTGGGGCTGCTGCTCCCAGTCGATGGTGGCCGAAAAAGGGGAGGTGGGTTCGGACATACAAACCTGAGGTCAGAGGTTAGAGGTCAGATTGCAGAGGCGAAGAACCATTGCAGTAGTTACCTCTGCAATCTGAGCTCTGCCCTCTGCAATTTTCGCGCAGCTAGTCAATCGATTGCAGTTCCTTGCCGGGTTTGAAGCGGACGGCTTTGCCGGGCGGAATGGAAACTTCGGCGCCGGTGCGCGGGTTTCGTCCGATGCCGGTCTTGCGCGGACGCACGTTGAACACTCCGAAACCGCGCAGTTCGATGCGATCGCCGGTGGAGAGCGCCTTCTTCATGCTCTCGAAGACGGTTTCTACGGCCAGTTCCGCTTTGGTCTTGGTGATTCCGGTGCGGTTGACCACTTCGTTGATGATGTCGAGCTTAATCAAGGGTTGCCCCCGTCTTGCGAGGATTGTTGTGCCTCAAGTTATTGATGCTAAGGGGGATAAGCGAGATTGTCAACCGGGGGACCGTTAGAGTACGGGTTCTCTGACAAATTCGTGAATCTATGCCGTGGCGAGGTTGACGGTGGGACCCGAAATGCCATTGCTGCTGTACAAGTCGGGCCGCTTGAACTGCTTGCTGAGAGCAAGCCCCTGTTGCTGGTAGGAAGAGTTAATCGATGCACCATACACCCTCTCCGGTTTGCTTGCCATTGGGTAGTAATGCAATCTGCCGACGAGGTCTTCGTCCTCTAGCAAAATCGGCACTTCGTATGCCCGCACTTCCAGCACAGCCGTTGTCCCCGGGATTTCTCCACCGGCTCCATACCCAAAGCCGGGGTCGAAGAACCCGGCGTAGTGCACCCGAAATTCGCCCATGCTAGGGTCATGCGCCACCATCTCCGCTGCGTGATCGAGAGGGATGCGTACTCGCTTTTTGGAGGCCAACAGATAGAAACCACCCGTATCGAGAATAATGCGGCCATCGTTGGGCCTTGGGATTGCCTCCCAGAAATCTACCGGGTTGTAGTAACCGATTTTGTCCAGTTCTATTTCTCGGTCGGATCCTTTGGCTTTATAGGCGACGATGCTTGAGCGGTTGTCTCCCTCCAGGTCTACGGTGATCTCCACGCCGTCGCCGACGTGATTCTTCGCGGGGCTGCCTTCGGCATCGTAGACCAGGCGCTGCTCCTTCGCCAGCTCTCTCAGATTCCCGGTACCCAGCCTGACTGAAGTGCCACGCACAAGGCGTAGCTGGTTGAGCTTCATCCCAGCCCTCAGACGTATTGGGAACGTTCTAGAGGAAACTTCCACATAAAGTTGGCCGGAGTACCCTTTCTCAACATGGTCAAACTCATCACCGCACTCGGTGATTAACCGCGTAAATATGTCGAGGCGTCCAGTTGTGCTCTTCGGGTTGGCTACGCCCTGAATATTGTTTGGGAGGTTCAGTCGCTCGAGCAGCGGGATTATGTACACGACGCGGGGTTCCAACAAAGGGGGCGTCGGCTGGGTGAGGTCAATAGTGGAGTGGAGCAATTCATGCACTTTTGTAAGAAGAGTGGCGGAGCGGCCACGGAGGAAACTCGCCTCAACACGATAGGCCTCTCGGCCCAAACGCAAGTCAAGGCTTGCCGGTTGGAGTTGAGAGTCCGACACTTCTGGGCTCGCGCTTATTCGACCAGCCTGCACGAGTCGTTTGATCTCTTGCCAAGGCAGAATACCATCGCCGCCCTCTTGGTCGTATATTTCGGGGAACAACGACCGCTCCACCATACTCGCTCTCAACCTCACGATTCTTATGAATTGCGGTGCTTCGTGGCGGCCGCTATTGCCTTCCTGTGTCTCTCCGTTAGCTCAGCCTTGTAATACTCGCCGTAGCAGTCGAGACTGCAAAAAACCACCGTCACTCTTTTTGCCGCTCCCGACGCGCTTACCTGCGGGGATCTTCTTGCCGCAGTTCGGGCAAACATTATTGTCCCATAGCTCAAGGAGATAGTTCCGCTCGGGTTCGGCCATTGTCGCCTCGGCGCGCGCGCTCGTTCTCCAGTGCCCTTTTTGTTTCCTCAAGGGTCTCCGGCAGCGGTTCCCCTGTGTGAAACAAGTAACCCGCGCGCTGCAAATACGATTCCAACGTGTCTACTGCTCGCTCGAAGCCGGCTGATACTTCGACGTACACGGGCACGACGAGGACCCTAGGCAATTGTCGCGCCTCCTCCGCTGCATTTGGCTGGTGTGATTTATTGAGATAATCGCCAGACACGGTTCGTTGGGACCACTCTAACCGCGACAGGCTCTCCCGTCAATATCCACGCCTGTGAAAAACGCGGCCCTATTTATAGAGATTGTTCTGATCTTCCAAGACTGTTAGGAATGTTGCTTACTTCCGCGCGTTCTCGCCTTCCTTGAACATGTACTTGATGGCGGGCTTGTAGATCATCAGGTTGGCGGCGCCGTTGCGGTTCAGCTTGATGCAATGCTTGTCGTACCACTCGATATAGCCGCGGACTTCCTCGCCGTCGCGCAACACGATGACCATGGGAGTCTTGGACTGCATCTGCTTCTGATAATAAAAATTCTCAGCGTTGGTCTGCTCCGTGGGCGCGACCTTCTTGGGCGGAGCAGAGGAACGATCCCGATCTTTATCTCGGTCCCTATCTCTGTCCCTGCGTTCGACGGGCACGTGGTTGGGGTTGTGGTTATTGTGTGGGTGATCAGTGCGATTGAGGGTGGGCCGGATCAGCTTCCGATTCGCGAAGCTTTCCTGATCGGCGGATGGTTCGGCTGGTATGGAGTCGAGAGCATCTTTCAAATTGCACCACCTGCGCGCTGGGCGGGCAGAATATACCACAATACTCGAGCCTGTAATTGTGGGTCCAGAGGTGTGAACTGAGGGTAACGGTATCACAGCGGGCAGGGGATGACAATATTTTGTGCTGTGACTTCGGTGCAACCTGCTGAGACGGGGCAAGCCCCGTCTCTACAAGGGAGTCTGTTTGCGCTCACGAAACGCGTTCGAGCGCGGTCGCGAAGGCATCGAGCGAGAGGGAGCGCAGCAGGTTGCGGCGCAGGCCGCGCTCCACTTCGCCAAGACCCTCTGCGGCGCGCTGCACCCAGGCGAAGTCGGCGGACTCAGACAATTTCTTGAGTTCGCCGAGAATGTCGGTGTTGCGGACGAGTTGCGTCGCGCCTGATTGCAGGAACATCAGATCTTCGAGCAAGGAGTAGAGAGTGCGGAGCAGGTTGTCGATCTTTGCGCGGCCTTCGGCGCCGGGCCGGTAGGTCTCGGTGACTTTGAATAACTCGGCGTGGTCGCTCTGGCTGCCGCTGCCGCCGAGGGCGGATTTCAGCATGACGAGCGCGTGGTTGCGAGCGGCAACGTAGCTTTCGAGATCGAAGGATAACGCGCGTCCGACGGCCCCTTCGCTGAGGCGGGCGACCAGCGCGCGCTGCCGGGGATTCCAATCGGGACGGATCTGGGCGAGGCGGCTCTCAATCTCCGCGAAAGGAAGCGCTCCCAGGTTGAAGGTCATGGAGCGGGAGCGAATCGTGGGCAGCAATTCTCCGGCGTTCTCGGTGAGCAGAAAAATGGTGGCGAACTCGGGCGGCTCTTCCAGAACCTTGAGCAGCGAGTTGGCAGCCTCTTTCATGAAGGCCGAACCGGTGAAGATGTAGACGCGTTCGCGGGCTTCGGCGGGGCGATAGTAGATGGTCTCAATCACGTGGCGGACCTGGTCGACCTTGATCATCATTTGCGGTGGATCGGGCGGGATGATGAGCACGTCGGGGTGAGTCTGGACGAAGAGGCGGGTTTCTTTCTTGTCCGTGTCGCGGAGATTTTCGCGAGCCTCGACGGCTTCGGCGAAGCGGGCGTCGAGGTCTTCGGACTGCGCGATGCGCGTGCAGTTGGAGCAGCGTCCGCAGAAATCGGGCAGGGCGTCGGCGTCGGTCCCTCGTGTCCGGCTGGTGAACGACTGGTCCAGGCAGTTCATGGCACGGGCGAGCATGAGAGCGAGCGTGTACTTGCCTGATCCGTGCGCTCCGGAAAGAATGACGGCGTGCGGAAAGCGGTTGCGCGCCAGCATCTCGCGCAGGCGATGGATGGTTTCCGGGTTGCCGGCGAAATCAGAAAAGGGCATAGGAACGCTGTTGGCTATTCGCTCTTCGCGATTCTCTAAAAGCGAACGGCGAAAAGCGGTTGCATTAGATCTTCAATTTCTTCCGCACCAGCTCCATGATAATCGCATGCGTTTCGCTGGGCGTGCCGCGGGCGTTTATTACGTGTACTCGCTGCGGCTCGCGGGCGGCGATGGCGAGGTAGGCGTGGCGGACGCGTCCGAAAAAAGCCCGATTTTCCTGCTCAAAGCGGTTTTCGTCTCTTCCCGATTCTTTTTCCGACCGTCCGCCCTTGCGCTTTCGATTACGACGCCTTGCCCGCTCGACGCTGAATGCCACCTCGTTGTCTAGTAAGACCGTCAGGTCGGGTTGCAAATTGCCGCAGAGGATTTCGTGCATCTGCAGCACCGGTTTCGAGCCTAGCTTGCGGCCTCCACCCTGGTATGCCTCGGTCGAATCGGTGAAGCGATCGCAGAGCACGATGCGTCCTTCGGCGAGCGCGGGCAGAATGACCTCGTGAATGTGCTGGGCACGGGATGCGAACATGAGCGCCAGTTCCGTGAGTGGAAAAAGTCCCGAGGTAGCGGAGTGCAGCAGCACGTCGCGAATCTTCTCGCCCGCGGCGGTGCCGCCTGGCTCGCGGGTGATAGTGACGGAGAGGCCGTGGGCGCGCAGGGAACGCGCCAACTTCTCGACCTGGGTGCTCTTGCCGCTGCCATCGAGACCTTCGAAGGTAATAAATTTTCCGCGTGCGGGCACGTCGGAGATGATAGCAGGAGGAGAGCAGGAGCGAAGAGGCTCTGAGAGCCTGTTGGCGGTAGCGTCGTCGGCCGGGCCTCGCCACGCAGACTGTTATATTTAATGTGCTGTCCTAATTTGTGTCGTGGTGGGACGAATCGACAATCTGGAGGGGGAATGGGCTCACGTTCTTGGGCGAGGGAGTTTGTTTGTCTGGCAATTGTTCTGTTGTCATCGTTTACAGTTTTTGGGGCAAATGGTCCGACGGTTTCGCTGTCGGTGGACGCGTCGGAAGCGCCGCGCAAGCTGTTCCACGCGCAATTGCGTATTCCGGCTAAGCCGGGGACGCTCACACTCTATTATCCGAAATGGATTCCGGGCGAACACGGGCCGACGGGTCCGATCACGGATTTGACGGGCCTGAAATTTACGGCGAGCGGAAAGCCGTTGAAGTGGCGCCGCGATCTGCTGGACGGTTTTACTTTTCACGTGGAAGTCCCGGCGGGAGAAAACGAAGTCGTTGCGAATCTCGATTACGCTTCGCCGCCGTCGGATGAGCCTGGATACAGCGCCGGAATGTCGGCGACGGAGAAGTTGTACATCGTCAGCTGGAACACTCTGTTGCTCTATCCGGCAGGGTACGGTTCCGATCAGCTCACGTATAGCGCGAGCTTGCGCCTGCCGGCAGGATGGAAATTTGCGACGTCGCTGCATGTTTCGAATCAGGCGGGCAACAATAACGAAATTCATTTTGCGCCGGTTTCGCTGACCATGCTGGTGGATGGTCCGGTGCTCACGGGCGAGTATTTGAAAGTTGTGCCGCTGACGGCGGCGGGCGAAAATCCTCCCGCAGAGTTGGATATCGTCGCCGACAGCGCCGCGGCGCTTGAGCCTCCGGAAGAAGTCTGGGGGCATTATCGCGACCTGGTGAAGCAAGCGGGAATTCTGTTTGGTGCGCACCACTACACTGATTACCATTTTCTGCTGACCCTGAGCGATCACGTGGCGCATTTCGGATTGGAGCATCACGAATCGGATGACAGCCGGATCGATGAGCGCTCGTTGGTGGAAGAAGACGGACGAAAAGTTACGGCTGGACTTCTGCCGCACGAGTATGTGCATTCGTGGAATGGAAAGTACCGGCGTCCGGCGGATCTGGCGACGCCCGACTATGAACAACCGATGCAGACAGACTTGTTGTGGGTGTATGAGGGCCTGACGTCATACCTGGGAGATATGCTCGCAGCGCGCAGCGGCGAGCGCACACCCGCTTTGGCGCGTGACGCGCTGGCGCAGATGGCAGCGGATCTTGACCATCGTTCGGGCCGGGTCTGGCGCAATTTGCAGGATACTGCCGACGGTGTTCCCGACATGCAAAACGCTCCCAGGGCCTGGGAAGATTATCGTCGGCCGCTCGATTATTACGATGAAGACGTGCTTAACTGGCTGTCGGTGGATGTGATCATCCGGCAGCAAAGCGGGGGCGCGAAGTCCCTGGACGATTTCTGCAAACTGTTTCATGGCGCGCCTAGTGGTCCGCCCATGGTGAAGACCTACACTTTTGACAACGTCGTGAACACGCTGAATCAAGTCGCTGCCTACGACTGGCGGGGATTCTGGATGGAGCGATTGTCCAACCATGGCCCCGGGGCCCCGCTCGGCGGAATCGAAGGCAGTGGATGGAAGCTGGTGTACGACGAGTATCCTTCTGAACTGGATCGTGCCCAGGATCGCGATGAAAAAAACATCAGCGCGCACTACACGGTAGGACTGTTGGCGGGGAGCGATGGCCTGGTTCGGGATGCGGTCGAGGGCATGATTGCCGCCAAGGCGGGGATCGGGCCGGGGATGAAAATTGTCGCGGTGAACGGCCGCAGATTTTCGTCCGACGTCTGGCGCGATGCCATTCGGGCAGCCAAGTCCAGTCCGTCGCCGATTGAGCTGATCATCGAAAACACGGATTATTACCGGGTTGTGAAGCTGGATTATCACGGTGGCGAAAAGTATCCCCACCTGGTGCGGGACGAGTCGAAGCCGGATCTGCTGACGGAGATTTATCGGGCGAAGTAAGAACGCGTCACAAAACCGCCCTTGTCCTGAGCGGAAGCGAAGAACCTATGCGTTCCGGCGATGCGAGCAAGTACATGGGTCCTTCGCTTCGCTCAGGATGACAATTTAAATGATGACGCGAATTTCCCCGGATTGCGCTACGACCCTGCGATGGCTGCGGCGGGCTCTTCGTCACCCGAAGCGACTTCGGGAGCGGCCTCGTCCAGCATAAATCCCAAAACTTCCTGCGGAATTGGTGCGCTCCATACCGGCGAAAAAGACTGGCGATGGAGTGGAGAGGGGCCGAACTCGCGCAGGGCCGCAAGGTGGTGTGGCGTGCAGTATCCCTTGTTCGAGGCCAGACCATACATGGGAAAGACCGGATCCCAGGCGGAGATCATGCGGTCGCGCTCGACTTTCGCAATGATGGAAGCGGCGGCGATCGACGCGGAGAGCGCGTCGCCGTGAATGATTGGTTGTTGTGGAAGCTCGCAATCGAGTCTCACGGCATCGACAAGAAGATAGCCCGCCGCGGGCGCCAGTTGCTGAACCGCATGCAGCATGGCGAGCCGCGAAGCCTGGTAGATATTGATTTGATCGATGCGGGCGGAATCCACGGCGGCAATTGCCCAGGCGATGGCATTCTGGCGAATGCGAATCGCGAGTTCTTCGCGGCGCTCGGCTGGGAGCAGTTTCGAATCGCGCAAGCCGCGAATGCGGTGCGTGGGGTCGAGAATCACAGCAGCAGCTACGACCGGGCCAAACAGCGATCCGCGGCCGACTTCGTCGACTCCGGCAACATATTGCGCGCCGGCAGCCCAGGCGCGCTTTTCAAACTTAAGAGTGCAGCGCAGCTTCTTCAGCAGCCGCAATTTGGCGGCGGAGGCAGAGAGCCCACCGTGGTTCGAAGTTTTCGATGTGGACGCGGACTTGGACACGGAAGCTGTCCAGCATCTTCGCCGAAGACGAGGCGCGAAGCAAGTGGTTGTGTGGAAGCGGGGCGAAGCCCCGTCACCACACGAGAATCTGCGGCTTGAAAAATAACCGCTGCTTATTGTTGCTGCTCGACTTCTTTCAAGCGGGCGGCTTTGCCCTTGAGTCCGCGCAGGTAGTAAAGCTTGGCGCGGCGGACTTTGGCAGAGCGTACGACGTCAATCTTGTCGATGACTTTGGAGTCGATGGGGAAAATGCGCTCCACGCCCTGGCCGAAGCTTATCTTGCGGACGGTAAAGCTCGGTTGGGCGCCTCGCTTCCGGGAAATGACGACGCCTTCAAACGCCTGCAGGCGCTCTTTTTCGCCTTCTCTGATTTTGACCAGCACCTTGATGGTATCGCCAGGGCCAAACTTGGGAATGTCGGTGCGGCGCGATTTCGCCAACAATTTTTCGATAATCGGATTGCGCATAAACGTGTCCTTCCTAATCAATCTTTGGTAGAGACGGAGCTTGCCCCGTCTCGCAATATCTCCTGGTCCCGTGTCGTCTGGGCCAGCTTAATCTGAACCAGCAATTCTTTATCTTCCGCCGTCAGCGCAGCCTGCTCCAGCAGATCGGGACGGTTGCGCAGCGTTTTTTCCAAAGCCGTCTTGCGGCGCCAGCTGCGAATCTGGTCATGGTTGCCGTTCATCAGTACTTCCGGCACCGCCATGCCGCGAAAATCCGCGGGCCGCGTGTAATGCGGATAGTCGAGCAATCCGCCGGAGGCGCAGGTCGAACTCGGGCCGTCGCCGGCCAGCTCCGCGTGGTTGGTAAACGACTCCTGCCGCGTAGAATTCCGGTTGCCTACCGCGCCCGGGATCAGCCGCGTCACCGTGTCCAAAATCACCGCTGCGCCCAGTTCGCCACCGCTCAGCACATAGTCGCCAATCGAAACTTCGCGATCGGCCAGATGCTCGCTGATGCGTTCGTCCACACCTTCGTAGCGGCCGCAGATGAGGACGATCCGGCCCTTCTCGGTCTGACTCAGCGCGGCAAGTTCCGCTGCCATCGCTTGGTCGAGCCTGCGTCCCTGCGCGGAAAGCAGAATCACCGACTGCTTCGCGGCCCCGCTTAAGCGCAATTCACGCGGCGCCACATCGCCGAACGACTCCAAACATTCAAAGATCGGTTCCGGCTTCAGGACCATGCCCTCGCCGCCGCCGAACGGGCGGTCGTCCACGGTGCGGTGCTTGTCTTTCGTGAAAGCCCGCAGATCGTGA
>Ga0181523_10002153_pt1 | contig 19693 bp, 17 predicted proteins | sample PEATcosm2014_Bin_43_FD_119752 | JGI IMG/M metagenome (GOLD analysis project Ga0181523, IMG submission 119752) | Peatland microbial communities from MTU Mesocosm Facility, Houghton, MI, USA - PEATcosm2014_Bin05_30_metaG | ecosystem: Environmental > Terrestrial > Soil > Wetlands > Peat | place...
CGCCGCATAGAGGTCGAACACGCCCTCATCGCTCCAGTAGCGCATGATCGCCAACCGATCGAACAGCACGACGCCGTGCTGCTCGGCCACCCAGCGCATGACGTCGGCGTAGGCGGAAACGCCCAGCATGGATTCGGTGCGCGGACTGTGCTGCATGTTCATCATGATCACGTCAGCATGGGCGGCTGCAATGGCTTCGATACCTTGATCGAGGCTGGTGCGAAAATCCTCCGGTTCGACGCCGCGCAGCGCGTCGACCGTGCCGACCTGCCAGATCACCAAGGTCGGCTGGTCGTCGGTCAGGATTTTTGGCAACCCGGCCGCCATGTCCGCGGTAGTCTGCCGCGACTGCACATGCGCGGTCACCTTGATCTCAAGGCCCGGCAGCCGCTCCCTGAGCGACTGCTCCAGTTGCGCCGGATAGGCGAAGCGCGCGCCGTCGGGACCGGACAGCGCCGAGGAGCCCGAGCCGACGACGCTGATGTCCAAGCGGTGGCGATCCTTGATTTCGTTGCCGATATGGGTGAGATCGGCGTCGGCCGGCAGCAGCCATTCCGGCACATCGCATGGCGCTGCCGGTGCCGCTGCTACGTCCGGCTCCGCCATCGCGGCGCCGTTCAACAGCGCAATCGTGGTCAGAACGGCCATGACGAATGTCATGCCTCGCCTCCCGCGAGGTCCGCGTCGCGTGATTTGACGCGCGATTGGGGACTGCGCCCTTCTATGGCCTTGTACCACGATGTGAGGTTGGCGGTAGCGATCATAATGATAATGCCTAACGAGCTGACGGCCGTCTGCAGCAGCGGGCCGCCGGAGGATTCCGCGATAATGAATTGTCCGGCAAAGGCCAGAAACACGCCGAGACAGAAAATCTCGAGCGAGTGCTGACCGCAGCGGATGGCGGGTTGCAGGATCGCCCATTTCAGGCCGGACCAGTTGCGCGGGATGAAGCGAACCGTCACCACCGCCAGCGCCAGGAAATGCGCGAAGCGCAGCACGTCGAGATTGGTCTTGTCGATCGGATACATCCACTCCGCCAGCCAAGTCGGCACGAAGCGGTCCAGCGACTCGAAGTGCCAGGTCAAGGTTATGGCGAAGGCGAAGACCAGGTAGGCGATGGCGACGGCCAGCACGATGCGCGAGCGCAAGAAACCGGCGAGCCGCTGCGTGCCGCCGAGCGCGCACCAGGCGCCGAACACGAACAGCAATTGCCAGGCGAACGGATTGAAGAACCAGACGCCGTTCGGATAGGCCGGCAGGTTCCAATCCAGCTTCCAGGTCAGCGCGTAAACCACGGCCGACCCGGCCAGCGCCACGTTGGGGTGCCGCAACAGCACAAACAGCATCGGCGGAAACAACAGCAGCAGCACGATGTAGAGCGGCAGCACGTCCATGTTGACGGGCTTGAACTTCAGCAACAGCGCTTGAAAGATGGTGACGTCGGGCTGCTTGAGAAAATCGAGGATTTTCATTTCCTCGGCGTACAGCGGATTCTCGAAGGTCGCCGCCACGTAAGCAATCTCCGCCATGAAGATGGTGAACAGAAAAATATGCGCGACATAGATCTGCCAGGCGCGCCGCAGGATGCGGGCGCTGGAGAGCAGGAAGCCCCGCTCGCGCATGGTGCTGCCGTAGACGAAGGCGGCGGTATAGCCGGAAATGAAGATGAAGATCTCGGTGGCGTCGCTGAATCCATAATTACGGATGGTGAACCAGTTGACGATGTTTTCGGGAATATGGTCGAGGAAGATGAGCCACAAGGCCACGCCGCGGAACAGATCGAGCCGCAGATCGCGTTCGCTCGTGGCCGCCTGCGGCGGAGATGCCATTGCCATGGAATATGCACCATTGCCGGCCGCCGCGGCCGGGTTGGGCCCGACGCCGGGAGCCGCCAGACAATCTAATCCGCCGGCCGCGGCTTGAGAAAGCGCGTCCACACGCTTATTGCAACCGGGGTAGGGTCCCGATCCAAAGGGCAAACGCCGGCAAATTTATGATTCCAGTGCGGTTTTGCAATTGAAGTTCGTCGCGTTTGCCGCCGGAGCGCAGAAACTTCAAATCCGACACGGCATTGCGCCGGGATTCGTGTCAGGATTGGTGCCAGGATTCGTCCCATGTATCGTGCCGTCACCCGCAACATCGAGGTCCTGGTGACCCCGCGCTACGTCGCCGACCGCTCGTCGCCGGAGAACAATTATTTCTTCTGGGCCTATACGATCGCCATCACCAACAACGGCACCGACACGGTGCAGCTGAAGACCCGCCACTGGCGCATCTCCGACGCTAGCGGCCGCCGCCAGGAGGTGCGCGGCGCCGGCGTCGTTGGCGAGGAACCGGTTCTCAAGGCGGGCGAATCGTTCGAATATACTAGCGGGGTGCCGCTGCAGACGCCGTCGGGCTTCATGGTCGGCACTTACGGCATGGTGAGCGCGAGCGGCGAGCATTTCGACATCGAGATACCGGCTTTCTCGCTCGATAGCGGTGACAGCAAGCGGACGATCAATTAAGCCGGCGGTCCATCGTCACAGCTTTTGCGAAATGCCCGCGAAGAAGCCGCGCCGCGCGCCGTATTGCGGCGCAAAGACGCCGATGCCGGTGCCGTCGCGGAGCTCATAAATCTGGTCGAACAGATTGACGATGTCGAACCGCACGGTGAGCGGCTTGGCATCCGGCGACCATTTGAAATCGTGCGTCACGCCGACATTGATCATGGCGTAGGGCGTGGTGTGCAAGGAATTGGGCGCCACCCCTTGCGATAAATCGCCGGCGCGCAGGCCGCTGCCGGAGATCAGGTTCGTGGTGAACAGGGTGTCGTGCCAGCGATACGATACGCCGGCCGAGCCGGTCATCAGCTGCATGTCGTCGGTGTAGTGCCAATTGGTGAGCAGATAATTGTAGGTCGCGAGATCGAGAACGTACTGATTCGACTCCGGGCCTATGGCTCTGGTGATGTTGTAGGCAAAGTTGCCATAGGCGGTGAAGTTGCCGTTCTTATATTTGAGCTTGAATTCGCCGCCTTCGCTGTAGCCGCGCGCCCAGTTGAACTGCGTCAACACCACGGCCTGGCCGAACTGGCCGTCGTCGAGCATGTCCCGCGCGTCCTTGTAATAGCCGTCGACCCCGACATCGAGCCCGGGAAGCAGCGTCTGGTCGATGCCGACGTCGTAATAGTTCGAGCGCTCGGGCTTCACCGGATCGGCCAAGGGGACGAACGGCTGACTCTGACCGGTCGTATTGTTGAACAAGGCGATATTTGCGCTATAGGCCTGCGCCTGATAGGGCGGCGTGAAGTAGCGCGCATAGCCGGCGTGGAATGTGGTGTCTTTGAACGGCTTATAGACCAACGCCAGACGCGGGCTGATCTGGTTGGCGTCGACATACTGATACAATTGATCGAAGCGTAGGCCGGCATTCAACGTCAGCTGATCGGTCAGCTTCCATTCGTCCTGAATGTACGTACCGATGTTCCAGCCGAGCAGGGAGCTGCCGTCGGTGACGGTGAATGGTGTCGAGCCCGGGGGAACCCCGGTGCCACCAGGATTGGGCAGCACCGTCGAGACGTTGCTGACATTGGTATGCTCCTCGCTCACGGCAAAACCTCCCCGCAACGTGTGCCGGTCGTTGACGATATAGGACGTGTCGAACTGGGTGCCGTTGAGCAGGCTTTCGCGGGTCACGTTCGACGCTACGTCGTTGAATACCAAATCGCCGAAGATGTCGGGCACGAAGTTGACCTTGGCATAGCGCGAAAACACCGCCCATTGCGCGTCGCCATCGGTGCCCTTCTTTTGCAGCGCCGCGATATTGACAATGTAGGTGTCGTACTCGTTCTCATTGAGCGACAACGAACTGTAATTCGCCGGGCCAAAATCGCCGAGCGGCATTTGATTGGGGTTGTTTGGTATCTGGAACGCGCTGTAGGACGCCGCCGAGATCACGCTCAACCGCGTCGACTCGTCGAGCAGCGTCGAGACATAGCCGAAGAACTTGCCCTGCTCAGTGTGATCGTGGAACGCGTCGGGGCTCGAGGTCGGATTCTCCAGCCCGAGGGCGTTCCAATTGCCGCGCGCGGTGACGAAGTATTGAGTATTGCCGACGCTGCCGCCGTAGTCGAAGCTCGGCGTGAACGTCTGGTGGCTGCCGCCATAGAGGCTGATGTCACCACTCGGCGCGGCAAAGGCTCTGCTGGTGATATCAAGAACGCCGGCGGTGCGCAGGCCGTATTGCGCCGGCAGCGTACCGGTGAGCAGCGACATGCTGGCAACGAAATTGGTGTCGATGACCGGGCCGAGCGCCGAAACGCCTTCCGGAATCACCACGCCGTTGATCCGGTATTGGACGTTGGCGTACTCGTTTCTGACGTGAAAATTGGGATTGGAAACGGCGGAATCGTAGGACACGCCCGGCATTTGCAGAATGACTTTATCGATCGGCGTGTTATCGCCCTGTGGCATGTCGACGATCGCCTGGCGGGTGATGGTGTAGGTCGAGGCGCCGATCTTCGGCAGCAAATTATTACGCGCCTCATCCAACGCACTCATCTTGGCATCCAAAGCCGCCTGCGCGGCGGTCGGCGCGTCGGTCTGCTGGGCGACGCGCTGCGGCGCTCCGGCACCCGGCTTCGGCTTGGGTTTCGTTTTTGGTTTCGGCGCATTGACGACGATTTGCGGCAGTTGCGTTTCGCCGGCCGGCTCGACGGCTGGAGCTTGCGCCGTGGGCTGCTGAGCTTGCACGGGCGCCGGCGCCAGAGGAGCTTGCTGTTGCGCCGCCGGCGCCTGTTGTTGCTGTGCCGGCGGCGGCTGCTGCGCGTTGGCGCCGAGTACCGCTGCTAGAATGCAAAGCGCGATGCCGCTCGGTAGCCTGACGCGATCGACGAAGCAGCGTGCAAATCCTGATACCGGTCGCCGCAACATCGCCCACCAAGTACTTTAGAACTATGTTGAAGTAGTAGTTTTTTCACTGCTCGACTGAATTCCGTATATGTTGGGCGCGACGAACTAACAATCGCAAACATTCAACACGAACGAATATTTTTTACTTGGCCAGATTGGAATTATTAGAATTTAAATCTGGCGCGTTAGACCTCACGCAGCGCCCGCCGCGCTCGCTGCCGCGCGACTCTTGAAACAGCAATACCGGAGCGTTTTAGGAGTCGAGCGCCGGGTTCCTTGCGCTTATTTCATCCGGCTCGAATACATAGGTCGAGCTGCAGAACTCGCAGGTCACGGTGATCTTCCCGTTCTCGACCATGTCGTCGCGCTCGTCCTGGGAAAAGCTTTTCAGCATGGCCTCGACGCTGTGGCGCGAACAGGAACACTGCGCATTGACCGGCGCGGGGCGAAACACGCGTACGCCGTGCTCGTGGAACAGGCTGTAGGCCAGGCGTTCGCTCGACAGCGCCGGATCGATCAGTTCGACGTCATTGACGGTGGCCACCAGCGAACGGCCTTCGACCCAGGCGTCGTCCTCGGGCAGCCTATGGGTTTCGCTGCCGAGCGGAGCGTCGCCCGGATGCAGGTCGGCTTGGCGGGCGCGCTCGCCGGCCTTGGGCAGAAACTGCAACAAAATGCCGCCGGCGCGCCAGCGCCGGCGCGCGCCGTTTTCGCCGCCGCGGAACTCCTCGGCGACGGCAAGCCGGACGCGGGTCGGAATCTGCTCCGAGCGGGAAAAGTACTCGTGCGCAGCGTGTTCCAGGTCGTTGCCTTCGAGCGGTACCAAGCCCTGATACCGGCTCATGTCCGGGCCCTGGTCGATGGTCATGGCGAGATGGCCGTGGCCAAGCAGCCGACCCGGCTCGGCCGCGCCGGCGGCAACGGCTGCGGCAATGCGGTCCGCGTCAAAGCGCGCGCAGGCCCGGACCTTGTCGGGCGCCGTGAAGTCGACCACCAGCATGCGGACCGGACCGTCGCTCTGCGTCTGCAGGATGAAACGGCCGTCGAATTTCAACGCCGAGCCGAGCATGACCGTGAGCACGATCGCCTCGCCCAGAAGCTTGGCCACCGGCAGTGGGTAATCGTGGCTGGTCAAGATGGCATCGACCGCCGGCCCGAGCCGCACAATGCGGCCGCGCAGGTCGAGCGCGTTGACTTCGAACGGCAGGATCGTGTCGTCGAGGCTGGCTGGCGCCGGCTCCCGAACCGGGATGTCCGCATGAGGATTATTCATCGCCAGGCAATATAGGCGACGAGGGGCCAATTGTGAGCCCTCTGAGCATGATCCGGAAAAGTGGAAGCCGGTTTTCCGAAAAGATCATGCTCCACTAAGATATTAGAGCGCCAATCGCTTCAGTCTGAAGCGATTGCGCTCTAGGGGCTCGCCGTTGCTGGATCAGGCGCCGGCCGCCAGGCACCAGGTCAGGATGCCCTTCTGCGCATGCAGCCGGTTCTCGGCCTCGTCAAACACGACGGAATGCGGGCCGTCCATGACCTCGTCGGTCACCTCTTCGCCGCGATGCGCCGGCAGGCAATGCATGAAGATGGCGTCCGGCTTGGCCCGCGCCATGAGCCGGCTATTGACCTGATAGCGTTTGAGCAGGTTGTGGCGACGGGCGCCGTTGCGGTCGCCCATGGACACCCAGGTGTCGGTGACGACGCAGTCGGCACCCCTCACCGCCTCTTCCGGGTCGGTGCCGATGTGGATCGCGGCACCCGAGGATTTGATCCAATCGGTGAGCGGCTTCTTCGGCGCCAGCTCCGGCGGAGTGGCGATGCGTAGGCGGAACGCGAACCGCTCGGCGGCGTGCATCCATGAGGTCAGCACGTTGTTGGCAGCGCCGGTCCAGGCCACGGTGCGGCCGCGAATTGGACCGCGATGCTCTTCGAACGTCATCACGTCGGCCAGCACCTGGCAGGGATGCGAGCGCCGCGTCAGGCCGTTGATCACCGGCACACTGGCGTAGCGAGCAAGCTCGGCCACGTCCCTCGGGTCGAGCGTGCGGATCATGATGGCGTCCACGTAGCGGGATAGAACGCGGGCGGTATCGGCGAGCGTCTCGCCGCGGCCGAGCTGCATTTCGTCCGCCGTCAGCATCAGGGCGTAGCCGCCGAGCTGGCGCATGGCGACCTCGAAGGAGACGCGGGTGCGGGTGGAAGGCCGCTCGAAGATCATCGCCAGTGTCTTGCCGGCGAGCGGCTGAGCCGCCCTTGCGCCCTTTTCCTTCATCGCGCGCGCGGCGTCGATCATCTCGCGCAGATCCGCGGCCGGAACGTCGATGAGGTCGAGGAAGTGGCGGACGGCGCTCATCGGGGCGCCTCCTGCGTCGCCCCGCTCCGCCCACCACCGCTGGCGGGGGAGGCACCGGAGGGGGCGGCACGATTGAGCCGCGCGCAGGCGCGGTCAAGGCGCGCGATCGCTTCGCCGATTTCCTGTTCGCTGACGATCAGCGGCGGCAGCAAGCGCACCACGTTGTCGCCGGACGGCACGGTGATCATCTTTTCGGCGCGTAGCGCGTCGACAAGCTCGCCCGCCGGCACCACGGACCGCAAGCCGATTAGCAGCCCTTCGCCGCGCACTTCGGCGATCAGCGATGGGTAGCTGTCCTTGATTTGCGCCAGCCGCTGCTTGAACAGCAGCCCAATCTGCCGCACCCGGTCAAGAAAGCCCGGCGCCAGCAACACGTCGAGCACCGCGTTGGCCACGCTCATCGCCAGCGGATTGCCGCCGAAGGTCGAGCCGTGGGTGCCGGTGGTCATGCCCTTCGCCGCTTCGCGCGTCGCCAGGCAGGCGCCGACCGGAAAGCCGCCGCCCAGCGCCTTGGCGAGCGCCATGATGTCGGGCGCGACGCCGGCGCGCTGGTAAGCGAACAGTTCGCCGGTGCGTCCCATGCCGGTCTGCACCTCGTCGAAGACCAAGAGCAGCCCGTTCTGGTCGCACAGTTCGCGCAAAACCCGCAGGAACGTCGGGGCGACGACGCGCACGCCGCCCTCGCCCATGATCGGCTCGATCAGGATCGCCGCGGTTTCGGCGGTCACCGCGCGTTTGGTCGCCTCGAGGTCGCTGAACGCGACCTGATCGAAGCCGTCGACAACGGGACCGAAACCGTCGAGATATTTTTTCTGGCCGCCGGCGGCGAGCGTCGCCAGCGTGCGGCCGTGAAAAGCGCCCTCGAAGGTGATGACGCGGTAGCGTTCAGGCGCCCCGTTCGCGGAGTGGTATTTGCGAACCATCTTGATGGCGCATTCCATCGCCTCGGCGCCGGAATTGCAGAAGAACACCACGTCGGCAAAGCTTGCGTCGCACAGCCGTTGTGCGACCCGCTCGGCCTCTGGAATTTGATACAGATTGGAGACGTGCCACAGCTTCTGCGCCTGCTCGGCCAGCGCGGCGACGAGCCGCGGATGGGCGTGTCCCAGCGCGTTGACGGCGACGCCGGAGGCAAAATCGAGATAGCGGTCGCCGTTGGTCGCGATCAGCCATGCGCCTTCGCCCCGCTCGAAAGCGAGGTTGATGCGTGCATAGGTCGGCAACAAATGCGATGTCACGGTTGTGCCCGCGGGCGCGGCGCAGCAGCATCTGCGCGGCAAAAACGAAATGTGCCGCCTTCAGGGCGGCACCATTCAGCATTTTATTTTCGTTTGCCGGTCTGTCAACACGGTACAACAGGTGGTTGCACCGTTTGATGACGCCTCAGCCTTCCGAAATTGTCCTTTTCATCATCAGTATGGGAGGGATGCTGTATGCTCCGCAAGCTGACCGGCACTGAGTACAGCGTCGATGTCGTCGTTCCTTCGGCAATGCGTGTGACGGTTACGCTGACCTGCCGCGCAGAAGTTCCGGTGGAGGCGAGGCCCTCAAGAAAGGTCTCGACGCTCGGCATCTCCCAGCTACACGGTAGAGTAATGCTCGCGGCGATCACTATGATCGCCACGAATCGTTGCACATCGCGGCACGTGGATATTAAGTGGCAAGATGACGGTGAGCCAATCCTGCGGCACTAGCGTGTCTAGTTTTCACTCAGCCACAGGATAGGCTCGATGACCTCTGGTTAGGATGATAAAGCCTTCTCGTCTCCAATTTGTAGCCGCTGTGCTATATCAAAGGTTGGTTCGCTACGCACCTTGTGAAGAATGAGAAAGAGTTCATCTATCAGAACCACCCGGACCACGTGCGGCGTGTATGGCGAGTGGGCCGGGCATAGGAATGGCCGTAATTGGCAAAGCGCACGCCCCACTCTTGGTTCCCGAACCACGTGCGGCGTGTGTAGCGAGTGCGCTGGGCATAGGAATGGCCGTAATTGGCGAAGCGCACACCCCGCTCTTGCTTACGAGTAGCGTGCTTCGCCTTCGCGGCCATATCTGAAGCCTGATCACCTTCGGTCACAAGGGTTATATCGCCCTTGTATACATTGCCCCTGAGGGGACCGCTGGTGATTTGTGTCCAGTATGCGATGTTGTTGGAATACCAAGCATAGCACGTCTGGTAGGCTACCGGCCTTAAACCGTTCCGTCCCCGCCAAACGGATTTTAAGCAGATTTTATTGCCTTCGACGTGCCAGGTGCCGGTACCGAAGCTTCGAAGATCTTTGCCGGAACCGACAAGACGATGGTCGGGACTGAAATAGTACTTGAACGTTGGATAGTTGATTGTTTTATTTGAATACATGTCGATGATGTCGTTCATGGGCAGCGGGTGAACATCCGGGGGTAATTTAGTGTTATTGCCCGCCTCAGCCCCACCGATTGAAAACACAACCGAAACGAAAAGACATACGAGTACAGCAGTCTTCATTTTGCGCACTCCCGAGCTACGAAGTTCAACAGCGACACGAGAGAATGAGCATGGATCAGACTCATAAGCTTCGCGCCGGCTTCGCTTCCCAGACTATCGTCCACTGCATCTCGGCGCCGCATCATTGTTGAATTAGTCTTAACGTGCCCGGAAGTAGGCAGACAGCCACGTCGGGTTCTCCGACTGCAGCAAAGTCACTCGTGATCGAGTTCACAAAATTCGTCGCCACCAGCTCGTCGCCAACCTTCACCGGTTGTGACGCCACCAACTTTCCGTCCGGGTGATAGCCGATCAAGGTCCAGCGGCCTTCAAAGTTTACGTCCCAGAAGGAAAGGTCCCATCTCTGTTGTCGTTTTCAAGTCAAAGTAAATGACATCGGGCACCCCGTCATCATTTCTGTCGGGCCGCCCTTTTCACATAGCCGCAGATGCGCGGGGACCTGCTCCGCCCGCTCAACATCGTCCAGCACTTCACGGCGGCGGATCACGTGAGGGGAGCCGTCAAGACCAATGAGAACTACCGCCGGCCGCAGGTCGATGAACTGCATCGATTGTGTGAGGTTATAAGCGCCGACCGGGTGGAGTACGAGCTTGTCGTTGACTTCGAGCGGCGGAAGCTCGACCTGTTCGCGAATGACATCAATGTTCATGCACAGACAGCCATAGAGCTTGGCGGTCCCGGTTGTGGGCTGTCGAGGAGGCCGCGTCGGCTTGACGCCCACCCTGAACCAAGCCGCCGTATAGAGAAGGTGCACGCCCGCATCGACAATATAGCCGCCACCGCCCTTCACGGCGGCGACCGAAGTGACCAAGTAGCCGGCGTCGTCAATCAGATGCCGTCCGGTTTCAAGACGCAGCATCGGACGTTGTTTGCGGGGCAACTGATTCAGCACGCCCGCGATGGCCGCAGCATAATCTTCAATCGGGGGCGCCTTCATGTTCTCCGGTAGCCCGTGCAACAAGCCGCCGGAGGGAAAGCCGCCCCCAAGATTGACACAGGGCACAAGATGACCTGTCTTATCAGAGACGGCGCTCCGCAACGCAAGAAGGTGTTGAGCCGCGATGGCATAGGCCCTCGGCTCAAGAATATAGGTTCCGATGTGAGTGTGCAGCGTGTGCAGCCGCAGACACGGGTTCGCGGCAACTCTCAACGCGGCTCGGGCGGCCTCCCCGTTGGCGGAAGCGAAACCAAATTTAGCCCACGTGGGGGCGAAGCCGGTATCCATCCAAACCCGAATACCGACGTTGACGCAGCGATCCATTGTTGATGTGATTTCTTCGACCGCGCCAAGCTCGTCCCAATTGTCGATTTGTACGAGCGCCCCTTGCCCCAAGGCGCGCTCCAAGCTCGCCCTCGACTTGCACGGGCCGTTGTAGATGATGTCCTCTCCCGGAATGCCCGCCAACTCGGCCTTCCGATATTCGAAATCAGAAACGACTTCCGCTATCCAGCCCTCTTTGTGAAAGAGATTGCAGATTGCTTTGAGGTAGTTGGTCTTGTAGGACCAGCCGAACGTGGTGTTCGGGTAGACTTTTTTGAACGCCCTACGGGCGCGCCGAGCGGTCTCAAGTACCGTGCGTTCCGAGAACACGAACAGCGGCGAGCCGAATTCGTCGATAAGATCATCAACGTTGATCTTGTCGATTTCATCGCAAAACGACGCCGATGACCCGGCACTCGCAAGATGGTTGCGGGCAACGACGGCATCATGGCGTCCTAGCTCGCCAGTGACGGTCGGAGGCGAGTAGATTTTTGGGCCCGGCGCGCGCATTACACAGGCTCCATTTCTTTGATTAGAGACCCCTCTGACAACTCCGCCAGTTGCGAAATATCTCCCGCAAGGTCAACACAATGGCGAATGAACATTCGGCCCGCCTCACACGGAGCGGCCGGGGCCACCGGGCGTGAAAGCATCATGTCAACCAGCATCGCCGGCAGATTACACCCGAGTTGGGACGGGAAGTCGGCCCAGGCAGGAAAACGCGGGTTCATTTCAATCAGTTCATGACCCTGGCGGCTCCGGACAAATTCAAGCTCGAACGGACCCCACCACTTCAATTTATTGATTACTTTTTCAACGATGTCTTGCAGCGTCGGATCAGCAACAACGATGCCGCCGAACGCCTTGCCGCTGCTCGTCATCATAATTTTTCGGATGGCACAAGAGCCAAGCAGACCGCCCTTCCCGTCACCCAAACCAATCACGTCGTATTCGTCGCTACCGTAGGCAATAGACTGTGCGACCACAGGTGCGCCCCAAGCAGCCATGAGAGAATTAAAGGCATACGCAACCTCCGCCGCCGTTGCTACCCGCAATGCGCCGTACTGCCGGCCCTTTAAAAATAACGGGTATCCGATTTCCGCACACGCCTTGTAGGCGGCGTTCAAATCGCGGGCAGCAATCGTCCGTGGCACACGAACGCCGGCAGCTTCTCCGAGCTTCCCGAGATTGTCCTTGCTGCGCCGTTCAAACGTTTTCTTTGTCAGCCGTGGTGTTTTTATCCAGCGGGACTTGAACTCGCCGGCTAAGTCGAGATAGTTGGGGATTTCCGCGTCCAGGCACGGGATAATGATTTCGAGCGGATGAAGGTCACATATTTCGTCCAAACGCTCCAAAAGAGCTTTCGGCCCCTTGTTCGGAACCGGCATCAAAAACGCAGCATCGACACCATCATCACCCTTGCTAAAGAGTCCGCTCTCAAGCGTATCATATGACAGACCGATTATCTTCGCCGATGGGTGACGCCGACGAATACTGCGGATGACAGCGGGACCGGGCTGTGGGTTATCCCCACGGTGCAAGCCGCTGACTGCAATAGTAAGTTGTTCTGTCATCACTCCCTCGCCGAAATGCTGTTCAAGAAGAATTCAATGTCCCGCGCGGCGGTAGCTTGTGAAATCGCGTACCGTTGAGAGCAGGCGACGATGATCCCGCTGAGGGGTGTCTGTCGTTTCAGTTCGCCGATGACGAAGGCCGCCGTCTCGCTGACGCGGTGGAATTTGCCTGAGCGGGCATCGAAAACAAGACAGCCAATAATCCTCAAGTCGGAAAGGTGGGTGGCGGATCGACCGCCCACCTTCCCGTTCTTACGCTTTGTTATTGTGCGATTTGCACTCACGCGACGAGCACGGTCGGTCCCAACAGGGCCGACTTATTGCTTAGCCAAGTGAACCAGCGGCGCGTGGCCGCTGGCGATGGGGGTAACACCCACTTCGTCAGAGAGAACGATCCGACTTACTGGCGCGGCGTCGTGGGTGAAACTCGCCGTTCCTGGACCGACTAGCGAGAGTAATCCAATTGCGCCGAAAATCGGCACAGCAGCTTTGCTCTTTGCTCTCATGGCAGATCCCTCTTTCCGCCACGGCGTTCGCCGGGGCTAGACGGAACAATGGTCTGCTCTCGGGGAGAGGGTCAATTCTTAAGTTACTGACTGGTTAACTCGCTTCGAACCGCGCCCGCTGGCCGGCAATCAGCGCGTCGAACTCGACGAGGTTGCCGCACGTCGGCCGGATCGCCTCGGCGGCGGCGCGTTTGCTGAATTGAAAAAGCGCGCGAATGAACCGTGAGCAAAATCGTCACCGTAGAAGCTCCAACAGCAACGACATCCACCTCAGTAGCCCGTGCAGCGGTGCCGTTAACAGCGTTGATATCTTGAGTTTGCAAGGCTATCGTCAAACGTCAACGGCGGAGATCGAGAATGTCACGCGGCACGGTGAAGTGGTTCAATTCCCAAAAAGAGTATGGATTTATTCAGCCGCAGGGCGGCGGAAAAGATGTGTTTGTCCATATCTCGGCTGTCGAGAGAGCCGGGGTCAACGGCCTCAATGAGGGGCAGAGGAAGACGCGAATAAGGGAAAAACATCGGCAGAAAATCTGAAGGTTCAACGCTGATCTCGTGCAACCGTTCATCGCGATGTGGACCGAGTATGTTGCTCATACACCGGCACGAACAACAATGACCGTCGACGAATCCAAGGCCCTTAAGAATAGCACCCGCGTTTAGTTTTTTGTAATCCCAGGTCAGGTCTTTGCGCATAGTGACGAAGAGACTGAAATCTACTTCGACCCCGAGACCGATGCGCATCTCGGTGCGTTTGTTGTCGGCAAAGGATCGCTTGAGGATTGGCAGCAGCTGGTTGCCAAACCAAGCCGCAAATCCACCCGCTTACGGTTGTCGACCGCGGCGGCGCTGCCAGGTGGAGGCGTCCGGTGCCCCAACACAAAAACTTGCTGGTCCATAAGAGTGAGTTCTAACAACTTTACCAGAATATCGCCGGATCCGAGATTGAGAATGTAACCGTCCGGAGCGAACGTCATTATCCGTTGTATATCAATCGGATCGCTCCCTTCCGCGATCACGACGACCCTGCAATCAGAAAACAGTGAGCGAAGCAGTTCGATGCTCTCGGAGACCTCCTCAACATTGCTATGGGCTCCTTCGATCTGAAGAAGCGCCAGCGTTCGCCGCCCGGGCGGCACCCTCACGCCCTTCAGCTCCGACGCCCTCGCCGCAGCTGCAATGACTTTGTAGGGAGTGTGTTGAAGAAGGAAAACTAAGCCCTCACGTAACAAGGCACGCTCTGCAATGACAATGGTGGACATATTCTGACGCACGATGGCTCGGTCCCAGCTTTTGCGCTATCAGCCGACGCTTCGGACTTATTGAGGTGACTTCTCCCATCCCATTACAGTCGCGAGACAGAATGATCCGGAGAACACGTCGCGCCGCCAAGCTAAAAGCTTGCTGCGAAGGCGCATTCTTGGCGAGAGAAAATTTGGATATCGTCCGTAAGGAGTACCGTGCCGGTTGCAGGCCATGCAACGCCATCGATTAGTGGGGTAATCTCAAAAAGCCCGGTTAGGTGTTTGCAGCGTTCTCCAATGGAGTGACACGGCTTGCGGACTTTATGGGATGCGAAGCTGGCACGCCGGATGAAGAGCGGTCCATTTATGGTGGAACGTTGTCCGGCAGGCGCGGCAACGACCCATTGGTTCTCGAACCCGGTAGCGGCTCTTGAGAACGAGCAGTCAAAGGCTCGACGTCAAGTGACGGCGAAACCACAGCTTCCTCGTTAGCAAATCCGTTGGCGACCGCCCAGATGGCAGCTTGAGTCCTGTTGCGCGAATCCGTCTTGCGCAAAATGGCCTTGAGATGAACCTTGACCGTGGATTCGGTGATGTTGCACAAGCGCGCGATTGCCTTGTTTGAATTGCCGCGCACCAGGTGCGTGAGTATTTGCTGCTCTCGTTGCGAGAGCGGGGATCCATTTCGGCCGTGCCGGGTGTCGGATGCGTCGCCAAGGTTCGCGGCGTCCTCGTGATCGTGTGACTTTGGACGGCTGCTCGCCCGGAGAGGCGCCGGCCGCGGCAACGCAAGAAACTGCTGGTCCATGAGCGTGAGTTCTAACAACTTTACCAGAATGACGCCGGACCGAAGATTGAGAATGTAGCCGTCCGGAGCGCACGCCATTATTCGTTGCATATCGACCGGGCCACTCGTTTCCGCGACCACGACGATCTTGCAGTCGCAAAAGAGCGATCGAAGCAGCCGGATACTCTCGGAGGGTTCCTCAACATTGCCGCCGGGTCCGTCGATCTGGAGAATTACCAGCGTTCGAACCCCGGGTGGCACCCGCACGTCCTTAAGTTCCGACGTCTTTGCCGCAGCTGCGATGACTTTGTAGGGAGTGTGTAGAAGAAGCGAGGCTAAGCCCTCGCGCAACAACGTATGCTCTCCGACGATAATGGTGGACATGCTTTTACGCACGACGGCTTGGTCCCACGCTTTTACGCTATCGGATCGCCTCGATGTTCGGATACTCCGAGCACGAGTTAAAGCTCAACTCGCGACTTTAATACTTCATTAGGCGCTTCAGCAGCGGGATTTTCCGCCTCACACATAACAATTAACGTTACCGGCGCCGCGTCGGCGGGCGGCTGCGCAAGATATCGCCGTATAGCGGCCGGCGTTCGCGGCGCTGTTATCTGTAAGCGCCTTTGGCGATTCGTATCGCAGCGGTACCCCTTACAGACAATAACCGAATTGCAAATCGCGTTGCAGCGGTACCCTTTCGGACAATGTCCGTATTTTCTCTGGTCAGAAGTGCCTCGGTGCGCAAGCTTCAGCTGGCTGCAGTGACCACGACTGCAACGGAGCATTGTGACAGGGAATTCGGAGCGTCGTGATGAACCTGTCGACAGCGAAAATCGTTTCTCGCAAACGGACCGCTCTTTGGCGCCGACCGATATGAACTTGGCCGTTGGTACAACAAAAAATGAATAAATACGGGAGGCGATCAGTATGGACACCTTAGTCCACGATACTTTGGTCGACCGCGCCAACCAGGCGCAAGGGTCCAAAGCGCCGCCAATCAACCCCGCAAAAAACGTGCAAGCGTCCCAGGTGCAGGCACCCAGGCGCCTAGTGTTCTGGGAATCCGAACACACGCGCCCACCCGAGCTAAGAATTAGCTCCGGCGCTGTGGAGGAACTCATCGGTGCCACGAGTAATTATCTCCAGGTCGCGATGAAACATCCGTACCTGCCGGTGTCGCAGATTCGCGCGCAGCAGCTGGCGCGCATACGCCAGCTTGTAGAACTCGCCTATAAAGATATTGAGGTCTATCGCGCCAAATACCGGGCGGCCGGATTTTCGCCTGCCGATCTTCGCGATTGGGAGGACATTCAGAAGATCCCCGTTATCACCAAGCCGGAGCTCATCGCCGCCTTTCCGGATGGCTGCGTCAACGCGCGCTACAATCCCGAGGGTCTGTACTCCACTCGGTCGTCGGGCTCGTCCGGCCAGACGCTGCTAATCCGCGTCGATCAGGACGCAATCCTCACCGACACCGTCCAGGGCGTGCGCCAATTCGTACTCCAAAGTGGCGGCAGATACGGCCCGGACGATTTGCTGGTGCACGTCTATACGGTGCCGTGGTGGTTCGATTCGATCGGTGGTCAGTATCAGACGGCCTTCATTTCGAATCTGATCCCGCCGGCGGGTGTGGCACAGCATCTGCGCGGGCTCAGTCCGCACATTTTGTCGATTTATCCGTCGAACCTCCATGCGCTGATGCCGCACGTGGAGGAGTTCCGCTCGTCGCTCTATCTGGCAGTGACCCATTCGGAGCATTCCTCACGCGCCGCGCGACGGGAATGGTCGCGGCAGCTAGGCTTGCCGGTCCTCGACGAATACTCCTCCGAGGAAGCCACGCGCATTGCGATCGAGTTGCCAAATGGCCACTATCACGTCTGCGAGGACACGGTGCACCTTGACGTGCTGGATCCCGAGACGCTGCAGCCGCAAATCCCTGGCAGGCCGGGCCTCGCGGTCGTGACCAATCTGCTGAACGAGGCAATGCCGTTCATCCGCTACGTCCAGGGCGACTTTGTCACCGTTCCGGCAAACCCGGAGCCCAGCTATGTCAACTGGTCGCAGATTGCCAATATCGGCGGGCGACTCAACGATGCGTTCGTCAATCGGGCGGGCCGCGTGATTGCGGCTGGCAGCATCCTTGACGCTACCTACCGCTGGATGTTTGACTGCGGTCTGCACCTGGCGCAATTCGAGATCGTGCAATTAGAACACGCGTTGGTGGAGGCGCGCTGCGTACTCGGCAGCGGCACCACAAAGACGCGCTTCGATGAATCGATGGCCCACTTGGCGGAGCTACTCTCGCTTTGCCTCGAGCATCCGGTGCAAGTGAAGGCGCAGGCGCTCGACGCGCTGCCGCGCCGGTCAGCCAAGCAGCGGCCGATCCGGCGCGAGATGGTCTGATAACGGACACATCTGATAAGGGACACAAAAGTGCGCGACTCGTTGAGCCGCATCGGCGCCATGACGGCGCGTTACTGCTATTTGCTGAAGTCATCGTGGCTACGGCTGCTCGAGCTGGCCTACTGGCCGACGATGCAAATGCTGGTTTGGGGCTTTCTCTACACGTTTCTTTACGCCAGCGACTCAAGCCTTTTGAACACCGCCGGCCTGCTATTGGGCGCAGTGTTGCTATGGGACGTGTTGTTCCGCGGGCAGCTCGGCTTCACCTTTACCTTCCTCGAGGAGGTGTGGTCGCGCAATCTGCCGAACTTGATGATGAGTCCGCTGAAGCCGACCGAATTAGCCGCCTCGCTGATGCTGATGAGCCTCGTCAGGTTGCTGATCGGCACCATACCGGTCACCTTTCTGACGCTGCTGCTGTTCGCTTTCAACATCTACGCACTGGGATTGCCGTTGATCGCACTTTTCATCAATCTGGTGCTCACCGGCTGGGCGGTCGGGCTCGTCATCTCCGGCCTGGTGATGCGGCACGGGCTCGGCGCAGAGAGCCTTGCCTATTCGGTGATGATTCTGCTGTTGCCGCTTTGTTGCGTGTACTATCCGATCTGGGTGTTGCCGGTATGGCTGCAGCCGGTTGCCTGGTCACTGGCACCGACTTACGTGTTCGAAGGCATGCGGGCGGTGTTGCTCGATGGGGTTTTCCGCGCCGACCTGATGCTCGAGTGCTTTGCGCTCAACATCGCCTATCTCGTCGTTGGCTTCGCGACGTTTCTGTACCTGCTGCGCAGCGCGCGCCACAATGGCACTTTACTCACCATGGGTGAATGATTGAAGGGTGCGATGAATCTCATCGAAAAATTTCATCCGGACGAGAATCGGCCCCTGGGCACGGCAGATATGCCGCGTTACTCCCCGCCGGTTTCCGTCAATGCCGAAATCGCTTCGGCCATCACCGTGGAGTACCTGTGCAAGAAATACGGTGCGCACTGGGCGGTGGATGACGTTAGCTTCGTCGTGCCGAAAGGTTGGACCATAGGGCTGCTCGGCGGCAACGGCGCCGGCAAGACCACAACTATTGCGATGATCATGGGACTCGTCGTTCCAACCGCTGGCCGCGCCGTGGTGCTCGGTCACGACATGGCGCGCGAACGCCATAAGGTGTTAGGCCGCATGAATTTCGAAAGTCCGTACGTCGCGCTGCCCAGCCGCCTCACCGTCCGCGAAAACCTGACTGTGTTCGGACGGCTCTATGGCGTGCCCAACGTGAAGGAACGCATTGACGCGCTTGCGCAGGACTTTGACCTCGTCCCCATCCTCGATCGAGCGACCGGCAAGCTTTCGGCCGGACAGAAGACACGCGTCTCCGTAGCCAAGGCGCTCATCAACCAGCCCGAAATCTTATTGCTTGACGAGCCGACCGCGTCACTTGATCCTGATCGCGCGGAATGGGTCCGCAGCTGCCTCGAAATCTATCAGAAGCAACGCGGCGCCACGATACTTTTGTCTTCGCACAACATGATGGAAGTGGAGAGGCTGTGCAACTTCGTTATCATTATGAGCTTCGGGCGCATCATTGAAATGGGAACTACAAAAGAGCTGATTGAACGCTATGAGCGCGAGAATCTTCACGAGGTCTTCCTCCACCTCGCTCGCTCCGATCATTAGAGCTGCGTTAGACCGGAAGGCCAAAATCGCCAGGGGCGCACTCCAAAAGGAAGCAACCTGGTTTTGGCACAGAATGGCCGGCAAACCCAAGGGAACCAATCGGGGGCCGGATTCCGGCGCATTAACGAGCGCCGCCGCCCGGCTTATCCCGCATTCATCCACATGGAAGCAGGAACATGTGGACGTATGTCGCACGACTCTTGCGCCCGACACCCGCCATATTGTAGCCTTTTGATCGTCTAGTACGACATCTCGTGCGGCGGACAGTCTTCTCCAGCGTTGGTGATGTGCGTGTTGGGCAGCAAAAGCTGCCCGGCCGGAGGTGGATTCCAAAAAGGCTATGACCGCACCTTTTTCAGGAGGATTGAGCATGTCGTGGACTGACGAGCGGGTCGAGCTGCTGAAGAAGCTGTGGTCCGACGGTCTTTCGGCCAGCCAGATCGCGGCCGAACTCGGCGGCATTACCCGCAACGCGGTGATCGGCAAGGTGCATCGGCTCGGCCTGTCCGGGCGCGCCAAGAGCG
>Ga0181523_10002155_pt1 | contig 19690 bp, 13 predicted proteins | sample PEATcosm2014_Bin_43_FD_119752 | JGI IMG/M metagenome (GOLD analysis project Ga0181523, IMG submission 119752) | Peatland microbial communities from MTU Mesocosm Facility, Houghton, MI, USA - PEATcosm2014_Bin05_30_metaG | ecosystem: Environmental > Terrestrial > Soil > Wetlands > Peat | place...
ACCGGTTCGATTGCTGCGGTAGCCTATATTTTCGCGGAATACGCCACGAAATTTGTGCCGCTGCCGGAACTGCCCTCCTCGCTTGCCTCGCTTTCATTTCATGTGCCGTTTGTCGCGGACATTACTCCGTTTGCGGATATCGGCACGAAAGGCCTTGCCGCATTGCTGGTTGTCGGATTGACGGCGGTGAACTACCTCGGCGTGCGGTTTGGCGGCGTGGTGCAGAACATTTTTACCATCGCGAAGGTGGCGGCAATGGCGCTGCTGATGCTCGCGGCATTTCTGTTGCCGACGGGAGGGAGTGTAACAAACCTTACCACCTCCAGCGGGATCATTCATCCCGCAGGGCTGGCGTTGTTCGCGGCAATGATGGCGGCAATGCAGGGCGCATTTTGGGCCTATGACGGCTGGAATACAATCAGTTACATCGGAGGCGAAGTGAAACAACCGCGGCGCAACATCCCGCTTGGCCTCGCCATTGGGATGGGAGTTGTAATAGTGATCTACCTGCTGGTCAATCTCGCCTACGCCTATGTGTTGCCGGTGGATGTGATGGCACATTCAAAATTGGTCGCCGCGGATGTCGCGGAAAAATGTTTTTCCGGCGGCGGCCGCTGGATTGCCGCCGCCGTGATGGTTTCCACGTTCGGGACCGCCAATGGAATGATCCTCGCCAGCGCGCGCGTTTATTTTTCCATGTCGAGGCGGAACGTGTTTCCCAGATTCCTCGGCCGCACGCATCCACGCTTTCACACTCCGGCGGCATCGCTCATCGTGCAAGGCCTGTGGAGCACGCTGCTGTTGTTGAGCGGCACCTTTGACACACTCACGGACATGCTCATTTTCGTGAGTTGGATTTTTTACGTGGCGGGCGCTTACGGGGTTTTTGTGCTGCGACGCAAAATGCCGGACACGCCGCGCCCTTACAAAGTTCCCGGTTATCCCTTTGTGCCGTGGATTTTCATCACCTTCGCCGCGATTTACCTCGCGTTCACGGTTTACAACGACATCACTGGCTACCGTGCGGCAATCGCCGCCGGAACGCCGGCGCGGATGGATTCCGTTTTTGGTGTCGTGCTGGTTTTGGCGGGAGCGCCGATTTATTGGTTTTACCGGAGCAAACCAAAAACTTCATCGGCGCAGCACGAAACTTCCAGTTGACCGTGACGATTGGATAAAACAACCGCTATGCGCGCGATAAACGATGATTTGCTCCGGGCGATTGAACTGGCTCTGGCCGGCGACTGGGACGCCGCGCATCAACTGGTCCAGCAACACGAAGACGACGCCACTGCGTCGTGGATTCACGCGGTGCTGCACAAGATTGAAGGTGATTTAAGCAACGCCCGCTATTGGTATCGTCGCGCCAGCCGGATGGACCACGTCGACGACGAACCGCGCGCGGAATTGGCTGCCATCCAGGCTGAACTCCGCTCCCGCCGCGGCCAATGAAACAAAAAAACCAACACAATCATGAATACTGAAATCATCAATCAAGCTGCCCGCGCCACGTTGGAAGGAACCATGCCCTTTCCCGAAGTCGTTGGGCAATTGATCGCAGCCGGGGTGGAATATTACCACGTGGATTACGTCGGACTGCGCAAAACCTTTTACAGCCCCAGCGGCGACGCCGTGGTGACCGCCATCAATTATGAAGGCCTGCCACCGGTGGCTGCGGATTTTGACGCGGCTGCGCTGCGTGCGGACATTCTGGATAGCCAGCGCAATGGGCAGAAATACCGCGACTTCACCCGGCGCGCGATGGAGGCCGGTGTCCAAGGCTACTTTGCTTTCCTGCGCGGGAAACGGGTCACCTATTTTGGTCGTCAAGGTGACCAGCACACCGAATGGTTTCCCGGAGCTGGCCCGGCTAAAGCGATGGATTAACCCGACCGCGTCGCCGAGGAACCGCGCGCTGAATTGGCCGCCATCCAAGCCGAACTTCTCTCACGCCGCAGCGCATGAAGCAATCAACCATGGCTTGTCGCGCCAAAGCAAAGTGAAGGCGGAATGAACACGGCGTAAAAGCCGCGTGGCGGCCACGCCGCTATACGCGGATTCAATTCGACGCGAAGAATTTTGAAACGCAGAGACGCAAAGACGCTGAGGTTTGGATGGCGCATTAAATAGGCGTCGCAGTTTTCCATTTGTCCTCAAACAACTGGTGGTCATGTTTGGCATTCTCTGAACCAGATTGTTCATGATCCAAAACCTCATCCTTATCGATATGGTTCAATGACATTCCGCACGTCACAATACTTCCGTCGTTGAGAATCAAGAAACGGCGGTGCGGCTTGGTTGTGGCGGGATAGATTCGGACTTGCCACGAGGCTTTTCTTTCCGTGTTGATGTCGTTGAGGAGGCCGAGAAAAGATTTCTTTTCTGTGGAGTTGGACAGCGTTTTCGCTGTTCCCAAAACGCGAAGAGAAGAACTGAAATTGACTCCCATATCAGCCAGTTTCAATATTGTCTCCAGTGAACCTGTTGTTGTGTAAGGGTCATGAATCGCAGTTACGGTGGCACCGCCAATCATGTCTTTGATTTTTCTTAAGTTTCGAGCAGGCTCTCCAGCAACCAATCGTTCTTTTAACGGCATGGGTTCGGGATCTTGCGGGATTTTTTCGATGCGCCCCTGAACATATTGGTAGCCGACGTTGTTTTCCCTGAACCTGCGGTTTAGTTCGTCAATGAGTTCGGGTGACTGATACCGTGACTTGTAGAATACGTCGCCGTTGCTATCGTTTTTTCTATGGAGCATTTGTTCCATTACGTTGAACACAACTCGAACCACAAATAAAGCCTTGGCCGTATCAACACTGTGAAAATACGCCTTGATGCTTTCGCGTAACGGCAAGACTTCGCCGGTTACCTGTGAAAGCGAATAGATTTGGTGTTCCTCACACAGAATCCTACAAATTTCACGGTAAGCCATACCAGGGCCAGGATGGAAACGTTCATCAGGCCCAAAGCCTTTTTCCCAAAGCAGAACAATTTGAACGCGCAAACCCTCTGGCAACTCGTAAGTGATTGCATCTGGTTTTTCCCCTTCGTTCTTAAACTTTGAAAACAGGCTCATTGGCTACGAATAATTCTCCATCCCAGCGCAAGAGCAGACTGGGTTGCGGTCACCGAAGACATTGTCCACACGGCTGACGTGCGGCCAGAATTTGTATTCGTGCAAATCTTTCGCCGGAAACGCCGCCTGTTCGCGTGAGTAAGGGTGATTCCAATGGTCCACCGTAATCATGTCCGCCGTGTGCGGCGCATTTTTGAGCAGGTTGTTTTGCGGGTCCGCTGCGCCGGATTCGATGGCCGTCATCTCGGCATGAATGGCCGTCATCGCGTCGCAGAACCGGTCAAGCTCGAACTTTGATTCGCTTTCGGTCGGCTCGACCATCATCGTGCCGGGGACGGGCCACGAAATCGTCGGCGCGTGAAAACCGTAATCCATCAACCGCTTCGCCACGTCCTCAACGGTGACACTCTTGAACTGGCGCAAATCGAGGATGCACTCGTGCGCGACGAGGCCGTCGCTGCGGTAAAGGGTCGGGAAATAATTTTCCAGCCGCTTGGCGATGTAGTTCGCGTTGAGGATGGCGAACCGGGTCGCTTCGGTCAGGCCGTCCGCGCCCATCATGGCGATATACATCCAGGAAATCGGCAGAATGCCCGCGCTGCCCCACGGTGCGGCGCTGACCGGACCGATCCGTTGGAGTTCAACCTTTAGGTTGCGTCCGTCGCCGGAACACGCTGAAGCGTGAACTCCAACCATCGGATGGCCGGGCAAAAAATCAACGAGATGTTCCGCCACGCCAACCGGTCCGACGCCCGGTCCGCCGCCACCATGCGGGATGCAAAATGTTTTGTGCAAATTCAAATGGCAGACGTCCGCGCCGATGTCCGCCGGCCGGCAAAGGCCGACTTGCGCGTTCAGGTTTGCGCCGTCCATATAGACCTGCCCGCCGTTGGCGTGAACAATTTCGCAAATCTCTTTGATGGTCGCCTCGAACACACCGTGCGTGGACGGGTATGTAACCATCAGGCAAGCAAGGTCTTGCTTGTGCGCTTCGGCTTTGGCGCGGAGATCGGCCAGGTCAATATTGCCGTCCTTGTCGCACGCCACCGCAACGACTTTCAGCCCGGCCATGACAGCGCTGGCGGGGTTCGTGCCGTGCGCGGAGGTTGGAATCAGGCAGATGTTGCGATGACCCTCGCTCCGGCCTTCATGCCAGGCGCGAATGACCAGCAGGCCGGTGTATTCACCTTGGGCGCCGGCATTCGGCTGCAGCGAAATTCCCGCGAAGCCGGTGATTTCCGCCAGCCACTCTTCGAGTTGCTGAAAGAGCGTCTGGTAGCCGTGCGTCTGTTTCAATGGCGCAAACGGATGAATTTTCGCGAACTCCGGCCAGGAAATGGGAAACATTTCCGCCGCGGCATTCAATTTCATCGTGCAAGAACCGAGCGGAATCATTGAGGCCGTCAGCGACAGATCCCGCGATTCCAGCCGTTTGATGTATCGGAGCATCTCGGTTTCGGAGTGGTAGGAATTGAAAACCTTGTGCTTCAAAAAGCCCGAAGTCCTCAGTCCGCTGTCCACAGTCTTTTGCGCCAAATCGCCGATGTTAAAATCGGGCGCCTTGTCGCCGTTAAAGATCTGAAGGATTTCAACAACATCGTGGACACTCGTCGTTTCATCCAGGGAAAGGCCGATCGCTTTGTCATCGATAATGCGGAAGTTCATCCGGTGCGTTTCGGCAATTTTTAAAACGTCGGCGATGCGCTTGGCACCGAGAGTAATGGCGAGAGTGTCAAAGCAGGACAGGCGTCGCGCCTGTCTCACTTCATTTTTGTCTTCCTTTGAAGATGGAGACAGGCGCGACGCCTGTCCTACGGTGAAGCCGAGCTTCTCCAATCCAACTGCCAGAACTTCGGTCAGCGCGTGAACTCGTTCTGCAATCTTCTTCAATCCTTCCGGACCGTGATAAACGGCATACATCGAAGCCATGTTCGCCAGCAAGGCCTGGGCGGTGCAGATGTTGCTCGTGGCCTTTTCGCGGCGGATGTGTTGCTCGCGAGTTTGTAAAGCCAGACGCAACGCCGGTTTGCCGCGCGAATCCTTTGAAATCCCGACAAGACGACCGGGCATGTTGCGTTTGAACTGGTCGCGCGTGGCGAAAAACGCCGCGTGCGGTCCGCCATAGCCAAGTGGCACGCCAAATCGCTGCGCGCTGCCAATGGCGATGTCCGCGCCAAATTCGCCCGGCGGTTTCAACAACGTGAGCGCCAGCAAATCCGTGGCAACCGTGACGAGCACTCCGGCGGCATGAGCTTGCCCGACCAAACCGGAGTAATCGTGAATCGCGCCGAACGTGTCCGGATATTGCACCAGCGCGCCAAAAACCTTTTCGCTGAACTTGAAACTCTCGTGTTTGCCAACGATCACTTCAATGCTGAGCGCTTTGGCGCGCGTCCGGACGACTTCGATGTTTTGCGGATGGCAGGTTTTGGAAACGAAGAAAACGTTCCGCCCATCCTTGAGCGCGTGGCACATCGTCATTGCCTCGGCGGCGGCGGTGGCCTCGTCGAGCAATGACGCGTTGGCGATGTCGAGGCCGGTGAGCTCGGCAACCATGGTCTGGAAATTCAAGAGCGCTTCGAGCCGGCCCTGGGAAATTTCGGCCTGATAGGGAGTGTATTGCGTGTACCAGCCGGGATTTTCCAGAAGGTTGCGCTGGATGACCGCCGGCGTGATGCAATCGTAATAGCCCTGGCCGATGAACGAGCGGAAAACTTTGTTTTCGCCGGCGATTTTTCTCAATTCCGCAAGCGCCTCAAACTCGCTGCGTGCGGCGGGAAGGTTTAATTTCTTATCGAGTCGGATTTTTTTTGGAACAGCAGCATCAATCAGTTCATCCAGATTTTTGAAGCCGAGCAGCGCGAGCATTTCGCGCGCTTCGTTTGCGTTCGGGCCGATGTGGCGGCGGACAAACGGGTCGGGATGTTCGGTCAAAGCCATCCGTGGAAAATAAAGTTCATGCTCGCAAAAAGCGAGTCAAAGTAGGATAGGCGTCACGCCTGTCTCCAACTTCGAGCTCCGCTCAAGCGGAAAATTGAGCCAGAGACAGGCGCGACGCCTGTCCTATGCTTTTTGCATCGCGGCGCGGACAACGCGGCACTGGCCATAATCGTATTTCCCGCCGAGCGTTTCGACCGCGCCGCCGAGATTTCCGAAGCCATGCTTCTTGAACGCGGCTGCAATCTCGCGTTGCGCGTCAGCGGAAACCAAACTGTTCACGTCAATCGCCTCGCCCGCCAGCAGAGCTTCTTCGAGATGGCTGTAAATCGTCCCGTCCTTCACCCCGCGCAGACGCGCGATTTCGGAAACAGTTTTGTTCTGCCGGAAGAAATGCAGCGTCTCACGCACCGTGTCCGTGAGCCGCGAACGTTGTGGCACGGGCAGCTTGCCCGTTCGAACAGGCGGGACGCCTGTGCCACTGTCAAACGAATCATCCGCGAAAATCTGACGTGGGTTGGATCGCAGGTGCGCCGCAATCTCGCCCAGGAACAGGGCTCCGAACTCGCGCAATTTCCGGTCGCCCACGCCGCTGATGCGTGACAGCTCCCTTTCGTCCGCCGGATAAAACCGCGCCATCTGCCGCAATGACACGTCTGAAAAAACAATGTAAGGCGGCACGCCGCGTTCGTCGGCCAGTTGTTTGCGCAACCCGCGCAGCTTCTCAAACAACGCCTCGTCGCAGGCGATTTCGCCGATGCGATGCTTCGCCGGCTCGGTGGGCGCAACTGGTCGGGTGAGGGTGACCTTCTGCCGCAACTTGAGCGCGGCGCGGCCCCGGTCCGTGAGTTCGATGATGTTGAACTTTTCCGCGTTTTGAAACAGCAGACCGAGCCGCACGAGTTCACGGCCGATGGCGCCCCATTCGGCACGCGTGTGTTCGCCGCCGATGTTGTAGGTGGAAAGCGATTGATGACCGAATTTGCGGACCTTGTCCGTGTCCGCGCCGCACAGCACCTCGACAACGTGCTGGAGGCCGACACCGAACCGGCTTTTCTCGCGGATGCGATAAACGCACGAGAGGAATTTTTGCGCGGCGAGCGTGCCGTCCCACGTCTGCCGCGGCGCGAGGCAGTTGTCGCATCCGCCGCAATTGAATAGTGGCGCGGGCGTCTCGCCCGCTCGATTCTGAATTGCTGGAGCCGCGTCGGTTTCAATTTCAAGACTCGCGTTGGTCTTTTCATCGAACGGGCGAGACGCCCGTGCCACTACTTTTTCCCCAAAATAACCCAGCAAAAACTCGCGCCGGCAGGTCGCGACTTCGGCGTAATGAATCATCTGTTCCAATTGTGCGCGGGCGATGTCGCGTTCTTTCGCGTCGGGTTTCTCGTCAATGAACCGCATCTGCTTCACGCGGTCGCCGGGGCTGAACAGCAGCAGGCATTCGCTCGGCAGGCCGTCGCGGCCGGCGCGGCCCGTTTCCTGGTAGTAGCCCTCGATGTTCTTCGGCAAATCGTAGTGAATCACGAAGCGCACGTTCGGTTTGTTGATGCCCATGCCGAACGCGATGGTGGCGCACATAACGCGCGCTTCATCGCGGAGAAACGCCTCCTGATTTTTTGTCCGGTCGCCCGCGCCCATGCCGGCGTGGTACGGCAACGCCTGCACGCCGTCGGCGGAAAGTTTGGCCACCATGCTCTCCGCCGTCTTGCGCGCCTGAACGTAAATGATCCCGCTTTCGACCGGCCGAGTGCGGACGTAGGCAAGAATCTGCTCATAAGCGCCGGACTTGGCCGCGACGCGGTAAGTCAGGTTCGGGCGGTTGAAACTGGCGACGTAACACGCCGGTGAGCGCAGGTGGAGTTGTTTGACGATGTCCCCGCGGACGCGCTCGGTGGCCGTGGCGGTGAGCGCCATCATCGGCACGTCGGGGAACAGACCGCGCAACGCCGAGAGCTGCCGGTATTCCGGGCGGAAATCGTGTCCCCACTCGCTGATGCAATGCGCCTCGTCAATCGCGAACAGGTTCACCTGCCACTTTTTTAAATCGTCGAGAAAACCAGACAACATCAATCGTTCCGGCGCGACGTAAAGCAACCGGAATTCGCCGGCGTGCAAGCCGCGCAATCGTGGACGCGAGCCGCCGGCGCCGAGCGAGGAATTCAAGAACGTCGCTGCCACGCCTGCCGCCTGGAGCGCGTCCACCTGGTCTTTCATCAACGCGATGAGCGGTGAGACGACGACGGTGAGTCCGGGTCGCACGAGGGCGGGGAGTTGGAAGCACAGCGACTTGCCGCCGCCCGTGGGCAGCACGGCAAACACGTCCCGGCCCGCGAGCGAATCCCGGATGATTTCCTCCTGCAACGGCCGGAACGAGGCAAAGCCGAAGTATTGTTTCAGCGGCGCGAAGAGCTGGTCGCGGCGAAGACTCACGCGAGGAGAGTAAAATGAGGCGGGACAAGTTGGAAGTGGCAAGTTTTGGACCTGCAAACCCATGAAAAATTCCGGTCGGTCAGGGCTTTTTCCAAGCATGGAGGGTCAGGAAAATCATGGTTTCAGCAGGTTTCCCTACGACCACAACATATCCCGTCAGCCATCAAACACCCGCCCAACTAATGGTGTTTTTTGGCCAAAAATTCGTGAATTTATCGTTGTGCCAAAACGTCAATTTTCATACAATTTTTGCACTTGAAATTTGACGCCCGGAAACGGGTTTTTGAAAGAATTTATGGCGAAAAAAAACGAGCCGGATGAATCAAAAAAGCAGCCGGCAAGCACTGGATCTACGGAGAAATATGACGCTTCCAAGATAGACAAATTGGAGGGTCTGGAGGCCGTCCGCAAGCGGCCCGGCATGTATATCGGCGACCCGGATGAACGCGGGCTGCATCACAGCGTGTTCGAGGTGCTCGATAACTCGATTGACGAACATCTGGCCGGCCATTGCAACAAGATCGAGGTGACCATCAATGTGGACGGCTCGGTGTCCATCCGCGACGACGGCCGTGGCATCCCGGTGGACATGCATCCGAAATGGAAGATGCCCGCCGTCGAACTGGTGCTGACGAACCTCCACGCGGGCGGAAAATTCGGCCAGGGCGCCTATAAATATTCCGGCGGCCTGCACGGCGTCGGCGCCAAGTGCGTCAATGCGCTCGCGGAATGGTTTCGTGTCGAGGTCTCGCGCGATGAAAAAGTTTATTCGATGGAATTCGAGCGCGGCAAGACGACGCAAAAACTAGAAGTCATCGGCAAATCAAAAAAAACGGGGACATTGATCACGTTCAAACCCGACCCGACGATTTTCACCATCACGACGGAGTTCAAGTTCGACATCCTGGCCAACCGCCTGCGCGAGCTCGCGTTCTTGAATCCGGGCATTGAGATCGTGCTCACGGATGAGCGCGACGAGAAGACCGAGACGTTTTTTTATCGCGATGGCATCGAGCAATTCGTCCGCCAGCTCGGGCGCAGCAAGCAGCCGTTGCACCCCAAACCCATCGTACTGTCGGGCAAGCGCCTGACCAAGATGGAAGGCGGCGGGGAGGAGGACGTGTTTGTGGATTGTGTGCTGCAATACACCGACAGCTACAGCGACCAGATTCTCTGTTTTGCCAATTCCATCCCGAACACGGACGGCGGCACGCACCTCACCGGCTTCCGCTCCGCGCTCACCCGCGCCATCAACCAGTACGCCAAGCAAAATAATTTGCTGAAGGAAAAGGACCCGACGATTTCCGGCGATGACGTGCGCGAAGGCCTGGTGTGTGTGCTCAGCGTAAAGCTGCCGAACCCGCGTTTCGAGTCGCAGACCAAAGTGAAACTGGTGAACACGGAAATTGACGGCATCGTGTCGTCCATTGTTTATGACGGGCTGATGACGCACTTCGACGCGAACCCCGGCGTGGCCAAGAAAATCGTTGAAAAAGGCCTGCTCGCCGCCCGGGCGCGCGAAGCCGCCCGCAAGGCGCGCGAGACGGTCCGCAAAGGCGCGCTCACCGGCGGCGGTCTGCCCGGCAAGCTGGCCGATTGTTCCGACCGCGATCCCGCGAACACCGAATTGTTCATCGTCGAGGGCGACTCCGCCGGCGGCTCGGCCAAACAGGGACGTGATCGAAAATTTCAGGCGATCCTGCCGATTCGCGGCAAACTCATCAACGTCGAGAAGGCGCGGCTGGACAAGGTGCTTCAGAACAATGAAATCCGCACGATGATCACCGCGGTCGGCACGGGCATCGGCGACGGCGAAGGCGAAGGCGCGTTCACCCTCGAAAAGCTCCGCTACCACAAGGTCATCATCATGACCGACGCGGACGTGGACGGCTCGCACATCCGCACGTTGTTGTTGACGTTTTTCTACCGGCAGATGCCGGCGCTGATCAAAAACGGTTTTGTGTATATCGCGCAGCCGCCACTTTATCAAATCGCCCGCAAGAAACGCGTGGAATACGTAGATGACGACGCGCGGCTGAACAAAATCCTGATTGAACTCGGCACGGAAGAGGTGCGTTTGAAGAACCTTTCGGACAAAAAGGAACTGTCCCAAAACCAGCTCGCGGAAATCCTGGAACTGCTCGAATCGCTCGACAAATATGCGAACGCCTTGAAACGTCACGGCGGCGACTTTGCGGAATACGTCGAGCATCGCCAGAAAAAGAGCGGCGACCTGCCGAAGCACCTGGTCAAGGTGCGCGCCGGCAACGATGAAACGGTTCATTACTTCCACACCGAGGAGGAACTGGCGCAGTTCGGCGCAAAAAACGCCGATTTGAAATTATTTGGCGGCGAGGAGGAGGGCGACACGACGACCATCGAGAAGAAAAACGGTTCAACCCGCCGAGCGCGGCACATCGAACTGCACGAAAGCAAGGCCATCGTCGAATTGCTGGCCAAGCTGGCCAAGAAAGGTTTCAGCATTGAGCACTACGCCGGGCAGGACGAGCCGTTGTTTGAAATTCGCGAGGGCGAAGGCGACCGGGAGACGGTCAAACCGCTGTTCTCCATTCCGGAAATCCTGGCGGCGATCAAGGAAGTCGGCCGGCGCGGGTTGTCCATCAAACGCTTCAAAGGCCTTGGTGAAATGAATGCGAAGGAGCTGTTTGAAACGACGATGGATCCCGCGCGGCGCAAATTGTTGCGCGTGGATCTGACCAACGCCGTGGACGCCGAGGAGATGTTCACCAAGCTCATGGGCGAGGAAGTCGAGCCGCGCCGCCAGTTCATCGAAGACAACGCGCTCAACGTGCGGAACCTGGATATTTGATTTGATGTGTCGCAATCCCGCGGGGCGGGATTGCGGTTACAGAAATTTTTTATGGCTGAATCCAAACCAGCGAACGATTTGCCGGTAAGCAACACACCCTTGTTCGCTTCGGGTGAAAAGATTGCCAAGGTCAACGTGGCCGAGGAAATCAAGAACTCGTTTCTGGATTACTCCATGTCCGTGATCATCTCGCGTGCCCTGCCCGATGCGCGTGACGGCCTCAAGCCTTCGCAACGGCGGATCCTGCTGGCGATGCATGATCTCTCGTTGTTTCCGAACCGGCAGCATCGCAAGTGCGCCAAAATCTGCGGCGACACCAGCGGCAACTACCATCCGCACGGGGAAGCGGTGATTTATCCGACGCTCGTTCACATGGCGCAGCCGTGGGCCATGCGCGAACGGCTCGTGGACGGCCAGGGCAACTTTGGTTCCGTGGAAGGCGATCCACCTGCCGCCATGCGTTACACCGAGGCGCGCATGACGCACCTCGGCGCAGCGCTGATGGAGGACATGGACCAGGACACGGTGGATTTCGTCCCCAATTACGACGAAACCCGCACCGAGCCGACCGTTTTTCCCGCCGCGTTTCCCAATTTGCTTGTCAACGGAGGCACGGGCATCGCTGTCGGCATGGCCACGAACATTCCGCCGCACAATCTCGGTGAAATCATTGACGGCATCTGCGCGCAAATTGACGATCCGAACATCTCGGTCAAGGGCCTGATGAAGTTCATCAAAGGCCCGGATTTTCCGACCGGCTGCATGGTGTGCGGGCTGGAAGTGATCAAGGAATATTTCACGACCGGCCACGGCAGCGTCAAGGTCCGCGGCAAGGTCGGTGTCGAGCAGCACAAGGGCGGCAAGGAACAAATCGTCATCACCGAAATCCCCTACAACGTCAATCGCGCGGTGCTCGTCGAACGCGTCGCCGAACTCGTGAACGAGAAGGTCACGGGTTTCACCGACATTACGGCCATTCGCGACGAGTCGGACGAGAACACGCGTGTGGTGGTCGAACTCAAGCGCGACGCCATCGCCAAGGTGGTCATCAACAATCTTTACAAGCAGACCGCGCTGGAAACGAGTTTTGCGGTCAACATGCTGGCCATTGACCACGGCCGGCCCAAGACGCTCGGGCTCAAGGAACTCATCAATTGCTACATCGAACACCGGCGCGAAGTGGTGCTGCGCCGCACACGATTTCAATTGAAGAAGGCCGAGGAACGCGCGGAAATCCTGGAAGGTTATCTCTGCGCGCTGGCGAACCTCGATGATTTCATCAAAATCATCCGGGGCAGCAAAACGCGTGAAGAGGCCAAGGTCAAATTGCTCGCGTTCGAGTGGACGCAAAAACAGGTCGAACGCTGGGGCATTTTGATCCGCAACGAAGCGCGCCTGACCAAAGGCCGCTACGCGCTGACCGAACGGCAGGTGGACGCCATTTTGGAATTGCGTCTCTACCAGTTGACCGGCCTGGAAATTGACAAGGTCGAAAGCGAATACAAGGAACTGCTAGCCCGCATCAAGGATTTGTTGGACATCCTGGCCAAGGAAGCCCGCGTGTTGGCCATCATCAAGGCCGAATTGAAGGCCATCAAGGAAAAATACGCCACGCCGCGCCTGACCGACCTGGTGCCCGATGAAGGGGAAATCAACATCGAAGACCTCATCGCCAACGAAGGCGTCATCATCACGCTCACGCACAACGGCCTCATCAAACGCACGAACATTTCGAGTTATCGCGCCCAGCGGCGCGGCGGCAAGGGCGTCATCGGCATGACGACCAGGGAAGGCGCAACCGATGAGGAACACGATTTCATCGAGCATCTGTTCACCGCCAGCACGCACGATTACCTGATGTTTTTCACGAACACCGGTCGCGTTTATGTCGAGCGCGTGCATGAAATCCCCGACATGGGCCGTGCCGCCAAGGGCCGGAGCATCGCCAACCTGCTCGAACTGAAAACCGGCGAAACCATCGCCGCGCTCATCCGGATTCTTTCCAAGACCAACGCGAACAAGGAAGACGTGACGTGGGAACAACCGGGCTTTGTGTTTTTCGCCACCAAACAGGGCACGGTCAAGAAAACCGCGCTCGCTGATTTCACCAATGTCCGCAAGGGTGGCATCATCGCCATCGGCATCGAAACGGGCGACACGCTGATTGACGTAAAACTCACCATCGGCCAGAACGAAGTTGTGCTGATCACACGCGACGGCATGAGCATCCACTTCAACGAAGAGGACGCGCGCCCGATGGGTCGGCCCGCCGGCGGCGTGCGTGGCATCAAATTGTCGAAAGGCGACGAAGTTGTCGCGCTGGCGATTGTCGTGCCGGACGCCAAATTGCTGGTCGCCGGCGAAAACGGCATCGGCAAACGGACGGACTTCGAGGAATACCGTCTTCAATCGCGTGGCGGCAAGGGCATCATCACGATGAAAACCACGGAGAAGACCGGTGGCGTGGTGGGCGCGCTGACGGTGCGTGACGCGGACGAAATCATGCTCATCACCGTCAAAGGCCAGATGGTGCGGACGTTTGTGAAGGACATTCGCGAAGCGGGCCGCAACACGCAGGGCGTGAAGCTGATCGAACTGGAATCCGGCGACAAACTTCAAGCTATTGCCCCGGTGATCGGCGAGGACAAGGAAGACGTCGCTGGCGAAGACGAACCGGCGAAATAATTTTCAAATGTTCCCGACCGGCGAAGCCGATCCCAGCCGGGCATCCCACCCTCCCGGCGGCATGAACGCTGCTTACGCATCGCTGCGGCTGGGGCGTAAGTCCCGGCGCCGGTCTCACAACACCAGTTTGCATTGCCAGGAATTGATTTGACAAAGGTTTGCTTGAGACCAACTTTTTCCGAATTGACGCGCGGCGCTTAAGAATAACTACTCTGACAGAAAATTTCGGGGGCTTGCATGTCGAAACTGGTGGTCATTAGCGAGGGATTGGCTGGTTTGTCGCATGAACTGCGCAGCCGCTGGGTGACGATTGGGCGCGGTGATAAGAACGCGTTTCAAATCGCTGACCCGTCGGTCTCCAACGAGCATTGCGAAGTTTTGCTGCGCGGCGACGAACTGGTCGTTCGCGACCTGCGCTCAACCAATGGCACGGTCATCGACGGCCAGACGATTTCCGAGGCCGTCCTGCAACCCGGGGAAATCCTGCGCCTGGGTCTGGTGGAGTTGCGCCTTGAAATATCCGAACCCGCCCCGGCGGCGGCGCCCCCTGCAACTGCATCGGCATCGGCTGGTGTTTCTTCCCCCGCCCCGGCAAAGAAGCCTGAATCCACGGGCAGCCTGAAAACCCATCGCGTGCTCTTCGTGGATGACAGCCTGGCCTTTCTCGAAATGATCAACGATCTGTTTGGCGCCCAAGAGGACAAAAACTGGGAAATCTATACGGCCGCATCCGCAGACAAGGCGCTGGCCATCCTGCAACAAACGCTGATTAACCTGGTCGTGCTGGACATGAACATGCCGCTGCTGGACGGCGCCCAGTTGCTTGGCATTATTCATCAGCAATATCCCAATATCAAAAAAGTCATCCTGACCGCACAAAGCGACGAAAGCCGTCGGGCTGCCTGCCTGGCCAACGGAGCGGAACTCTTCCTCTTAAAACCGGGCGACGAGGACGGGTGGAGGCTTATATTCAACATGCTGACCAGCCTCCTGCGGTGGGCTGACGACAACGATTTTATCAGCACTCTGGGCGAGACTGGTCTGTTCGATGTCATCCAACTGGAATGCCTGGGCGGCAACTCCTCGGTCCTTGAAGTCCGCAATCCGCAAACCGCCGGCGAGATTTACATTGAAGATGGCGCCATTGTTCACACCTCGGCCGGAAAGTTGGTCGGAGAAAAAGCGTTTCGTCAATTGCTGTCCTTGACCGATGGCGAATTCCGCCTGATACCATTCCGGGCACCCCCCCAACGCACCGTGCAACGCCAGTGGGAATCGTTGCTCGCGGATGCCGCCCGCGCGCAGGAGCAGGAAAATAGTACAGCCGACGACGACGAAACCATCCTGGTTACAAAAAAGATGGCGACGAAGAAATCGGCCACCGCTCCGCCACCTTCAAGTCCGGCGGCCACCCCACCGCCGCCCAAACCAATCCCGGTCGAACCGCCTCAACCCGAACCCCGACGGGTCACGTCAGGCATGAATTGCATCCCGTTGGAAGAAATAGCGGAGGCCGATACCATCTTGATTTCCGGCCGGGAATGCGAAGGGGAACCATCCGACAGTCCGAAGAAATAACCGGCGGCAACGCGCAGGGCGAGAGGTTGATTGAACTGAAAGCCGGCGACAAACTTCAGGCCATGGCGCCGGTCGTTGGCGAAGACACGGAAGGCGCAGCGGCTGACGAAACAAAATGACCTCAGAAAAAATATGAAACTGACAACACCGGCCCATCGGCGTTAACGCCTTCGTTGCGCGGAGACAAGTTGGCGTTCGAGATGTGTTGATAGCGATACTCCAGAGCGAGCGACCAGTTCGGCTTTATGAAATATCTTATTCCAGCTCCCAAATTCAGGTTGAAATTAAAATTTTGCCCTTCAATCCGACGGTCGAGGTCCGTTTCGGCAAGACCCGCACCGGTTTGTGCGAACGGCACGAAACGAGAGCCGCGCGGAACAAAATTATAGCGCAGCCACAGCGTTGCGCCGGCGACATAATTTCCGTTTCCTTCAAAAATGCCGCCGCCAAACGCGCTGACCGCGGTTTCAAAATTTCCGCGCCAGAAACCTGGACCGGACGTGTCCGTGAGCATGTAGCCAAGCTGAATCTCGGTTAAAGTGTAATCGACCGTCGGACGATTCAGGCCGGTGGCGAATGGCGAGAAGAAAACTCCGCTGCCAAGCGAGGATTCAAAGACCCCCTTTTGGAAGTGATTATCAGCAAGCGGTTCGGCAGCCTCCAGCGTACGGAAACCTGCCAAATGGAAAACCAGAATAGAAAGCAACGGCGCGCGCCACAATGATTCCCTTTTCATCTGTCGCATACCAGTTCAGTTTGCACAAAAAGCAAAAGAACTTCAATCACGGCGCTAGCCGTTCCAGTTTCCACGAATCGTCCGGCTGCCGCGTGTAGCAAAAACGGTCGTGCAACCGGTTCGGCCGCCCCTGCCAGTATTCGATGCGCTCCGGCTTCAACACGTAACCGCCCCAATTCGGCGGCAACGGCACGTCGTTCGGAAACCGCTGCGCCATTTCGTTCCACTTCGCGTCGAGCGTCGCGCGGTCGGCGACCACGTCGCGCTGGTTCGATGCCCAGGCCGCCAGGCGGCTGCCACGCGGACGGCTCTTGAAATACGCCTCCGATTCCGCCTGCGGCAATTTCGTGACCGCGCCAGTGACGCAGACCTGCCGTTCCAAATCCGCCCAGTAAAACGTCAGTGCCGCCTTTGGATTTTCGGCCAGATCAAGCCCCTTGCGGCTGTCATAATTCGTGAAAAAAATAAAGCCGCGCTCATCCACACCCTTGAGCAGCACGGCTCGGGTGGAAGGCCGGCCGGCTTTGTCCGCCGTCGCCAGCACCATCGCGTTTACGTCTATCGGCGTGTGGCCAAGCAAGGCGTGCCAGAGTTTGTAGAGGGCAATGCCGACCTTCCGCCAGCGGCTGCCTGCCGATGCTTGCGCAAACCAATGGTTGAACTGCGCGACCGGATTTGCATCGAGATCCTCACGATTCAGGCCGTTGAGCGAGTATTCCCGTCTGATGTCCGCCATGCCCATATTCGCGCGAACCTTACAATGCCTGCTTTACCCTGTCCACGATTACCAAGCCGTTGGAAATCGGTCGAAGGCATCCCTTGGGCGTGGATCATGACGCTGCCCGCCAGTGGCGTGTGGCTTGTCTGCCGGCCCAGGCGGCCGGGTGGATTCAATAAAGTCCGAGCATCTTCAGCGGCCAATCAACCCTGTAAGTTGTTGAGGATTTGTTGCGTGATGGCTTGGATGACGGCCTGGGTATTGGGGTCCTTTCCCACCTGCCTCATCCTCGGACTGCGTGCCACCAGCGACACCCGGCGCCATTCGTTTTTGTCCGGCAAAACGAATGCCTTGAGGCCAAAGCGCGGGTCGGGGATGCCGAGGCTTTGCTTGATCCTGAGCAGTTCCTGCAACTGCTCGCGCGAAATGGCGTTCGGCGTCCGAACCAATCGCGAGGCGACGAGAACGGTTCGGCAATAGGTTTCGAGAATTTCAATCTTGAAGCAGGCGTCCTCCACGTTGTTGTGGCTCCACGCAACGACCCCGTGATTGGCCATGAGAACGACGTTGTGGTTGTCCACCAAATCAGCAACGAGCCGGCCCATTTCCGGCGTGCCGGGCGTGCGATACGGCGCGATGGCCACCGACGTGAAAAGTTCGTACTCCGGCAACAAGCCCGAAGGCGGCAGGATGCCCGCCACTGCGAAACCCGTCGCATACGGTGGATGACAGTGCACCGTGGCCACGGCCCGCGACTGGCGTTTCATGATTTGCAGGTGCATGAGAATTTCGCTGGTGCATTTTTTCGCGCCCAGCAGTTGGTTGCCCTCGAAATCCACCAGGCACATGTCCTCCGGTTTCATGAAACCCTTGCTGACGAGCGTGGGCGTGCAAAGCGCGATGTCCTCGCCGACGCGGATGGCGATATTGCCGCCGTTCCCATCTGCGTAGGCGCGCTGCCACAAACGCCAGCCGATGTCGCAGATTTGCAACTTCAGAGCATGGCAGGATGGCGAACGGAAAAAAGCCTCGAGTTCGACTTTCGGACTCTTTAAGTTGAGCGTTTTGGCCGCCTTGCTGACGGCGATCCGCCAGTGGCTTATGTTCCGTTTTCCGGCGGTTTTCTGTTTCTCCGGCTTGGTGGATGGATTGTTGCTCATAGTTTGGCCAATTTACGAAAGTTTATCCATCAACGACGCACAAGCTGTGCCAAAGAAGGTCAATCACAAAGCCGTATTCGTCAAATCCAGGGCGCAGCCGGGCCTCCGCCGACCAGCTTGTGCAATTCGTTAACCACTTTTTTCACGCTGATTGCTCCCACGCCGGTCATTTCCCTCAGAATAACCACTCGCTCGCCCTGCGGCCGCCAGATTTCTTCGAGCGCGTCCCCCCACAAAACCAGGCTGGGCAGGCCGAGCGCAGCGGCCAGATGTGAAATGCCCGAATCGTGTCCGACAAAGGCCACGCACAACTGGAGCCGCCGTGCCAATTCCGGGAGCGGCAGGCTTTGCGCGACGTGACACCGCTCCGGCGGCACTGCCGCCGACAGCCGGTGGAGCCGCCCGCCTTCGGCCTCACCGCCTACGAGCAGCAGATCCATCTTTGTTGAACCCGTCAACCGCGAGATGAATTCCGTCCATTTGCCTTCCGGCCAGTTTTTCTTTTCGCTGCCGCTGCCGGGGTGAAGGGCCAGTTGGTTGAGAGTTGAGCCGTCTTCGCTGCGCTTCGCCGCGCCAAGTGGATGAGAGTTGAGGGTAAGTCGCGGCACGGGATCCGCATCGAAGATGGCGAGCCGTTCCAATGGTTTGAGATAGACCTGTGCGGCGTGGATGGGTTCCGCTTCGTTCGGGCGATGCGGCCCGGCGAGAAATTGTCCGAACAGGCAGCGGCATACATTGGTTTTGAAAATTCCGTCCGGGTCATACAGATACGAGACCACCAGGTCGAACTCGGAGAAGTAATCCATCAGGTCCGGTTCCAACGTGCCGTCGCACGCAAAAAAGCCCGCCAGCCCGTGCGCCTCGATGGGTTGGACACGGTCCGCCAGGCCGCCCGTCACGGCGAGTTGGGCGATGTGGGGATAGCCGAGCAACTCCAGATGCGCCCGCGGAAACTGTTGGCGCAGGGCGGCGATGGCCGGCAAGGTGAGAATGAAATCACCGATGGCGCCGCCGCGAATGACCAGAATCCTGGGTTTGACGGCGCTCACATTGCATGGAAGGCAGTCAGCCCAAGGAGCATTACGAACACCGCAAACGCCAGCCGGATGCCGCTGCCGACGCGCACGCGGGTTTCATTCGCCGTGGCAAAGTTCACCAGGTCGCGCAGCCGCCACGGCGTGATTGTGAACCAGACGCCCGCGATGACGAGCAGGTAAGCCCAGATTTGAATCACATACACCCACGGCGTCTCGCCCAGATGCGGACGCCCCGTGTCCACCATCAATTTCGCCAGCAACAACATCAAAACGGCCAGACCGCGCACGGCCAGAAAGTCCTGGACGAAAAAGCACGACAAAATCCCCACCGCTGCAAACCCCGCCATCATCGGCGTTTTGTAGGCCGAGAAATCCGCAATCGGCTCGTTGTTGACGTACCACAAAAACCACGCCGTGCCCAGCAGCATCAGCACGACGCCGACGGGCAGGTTGCGTGGAAACTTGCGCGCCGTGGCGGCGAATTGCGCCGGCCTGGTCAG
>Ga0181523_10002156_pt1 | contig 19687 bp, 16 predicted proteins | sample PEATcosm2014_Bin_43_FD_119752 | JGI IMG/M metagenome (GOLD analysis project Ga0181523, IMG submission 119752) | Peatland microbial communities from MTU Mesocosm Facility, Houghton, MI, USA - PEATcosm2014_Bin05_30_metaG | ecosystem: Environmental > Terrestrial > Soil > Wetlands > Peat | place...
CCGAAGACGGTCAGGCCCGATCAGCTGGTCAGCGAGGCGCTGCAATTGCTCAATGCAGCGAAGATCACCGCGCTCATTGTCGTGGACATGGAGCGGCCGGTCGGCATCGTGCATTTCCACGATCTGCTGCGCGTCGGCGCCGCGTGAACGGCGCTTGCATCAATACAAGCCGCCCTGCGCCGCGGCTTGGTCATTAGGCGGGCGGTTACCAGCAGGCGACGCCTGTGCCTCGTTTTTCTCGGCAGCAGCGGCGGGCGTGGCGGCGTCCGTCTTGGCTCGCTCGTGCGCGATGAATTCGTCATAGCCGGGAGCGCCGGGCCGCGGCGGAACGTCGTTGGGCATACCGCCGGCCCAATGCGGCCAATGATCGGCAAAGGTCCCGGCCGCCGAGCCGCACGACCCAAGCGCCAAGCCGAGGCCGAGCAACATTGTTGGCGTGAGAAGCCGCTTGATCATGCCGGCCGCCAAAGTCGAGCCTCGATCCCGCCGATTGCAACGAGCCTGCGAGCTTTCGACCATGCTCTGCGACCGCCGGCCAGCGTTTAATCGGCCAATGGGCTCTCAAATGAAGAGCTTTCATGGCGGCACTGTGTCGTGCAGAAGCGATTGCGCTCTAAGAGGCGCTCAATTGCCTCGGCCGGATTTTCAGCATAGTCGTTGATGCAAACGGATAAACGAGGATGGCCGGGGTTGACCTCGAGAAAGCAGCAAGGCGCCTCGACCTATCTGCAGAACGCCGCCTGCGCAGCGCTCCTCCTCGCGCTCGCCGTCGCTACCGGCTGCAGCAGCCTCACTGTATCGACGGCGGACGTCCCGCCGTCCGGTCCGGACCCCGCCTACGACGGGATGGTCGCCAATCGCGTCAAATCATCATTCAAAGATCACGCATCCTACGATGCATTCGAAATATCGGATTATCGCTGGGTGCACTCCGTCGGTGGCTGGAGCTGGCGCGCCTGTGTGCGTTTCCAGGATCGCGGTCACAGGCGGACCTATGCTGTGTTCCTCAGAGGGAAGGATATCATCGAAAATCGCTACGCAGTTCAGGCCGACGGCTGTGACACAGCGAGCTATGTTCCATTCGATCTGATGACGGGCGCGGGAAGGCCGGCGAGCGCCGGCGGGTTGGAACCACTGTATTAGGTGCCTCGGATGGTCGTGACCCGGATATTGGTGACCGGGGCTTCCGGTTTCATCGGCCGTGCCGTCGTAACGGCCTTCGCGCAACGCGGGGACGCGCTCCGCGCCGCCGTACGCCTGCCGCCGCAGCCGCCGTTACCCGCCGCTATCGAAGTCGTGCAGCACGCGGATTTGGCGCAGCCGATCGACTGGCGTCCGCTTCTCGACGGCGTCGATCAGGTCGTCCATCTTGCCGGCATTGCCCATATCGGCCGCGGCGTTGCACCCGAGCTTTATGACCGCGTCAACCGGCTGGCGACGGCGCAGCTTGCCGCCGCCGCGGCAACAGCGGGCGTCAGGCATTTCGTATTCGTCTCGTCGATCAGGGCGCAGAGCGGACCCGCCGCCGACCATGCCTTGACTGAGCGCGACCCCGCGGCGCCGACCGATGCCTATGGCCGTTCCAAGCTCGCCGCCGAGGCTGCGGTCCGCGCCGCCGGCGTGCCTTTCACGATCTTGCGGCCGGTTTTACTTTATGGTCCCGGGGTGAAGGGAAATTTTGCTCTGCTCGCGCGCGCGGCCGCGTCGCCGTTGCCTCTGCCGGTGAAAGATTTCGGCAACCGCCGCTCGCTGCTCGGCATCGACAATTTCATCTCGGCGCTCGCCTTCGTGCTGGCGACGCCCGCCACCGTCGGCGAGACCTACGTCCTCGCCGATCCCGGAATGCCGCCGTCGCTCGCCGCCGTGCTTGCGGCGCTGCGGCAGGCCATGGGCCGCCGGCCGCTGATTTTGCCGATGCCGAAAGACTATGTCGCCATTCCGCTGCGCCTGATGGGCCGAGCCGACCTCTGGGACCGGCTCGGCGGCAACCTGCGCGTCGATGCCGGCAAGCTCATGGCGGCAGGCTGGCAGCCGCCGCACGACACGCTGACCGGCCTTGCGGCGATGGCTCGGGCGGCCGCGCCGCGCGGCACGCGGTAGCGCGGAGCTCGCGGTAGTCGCTTCGCGTTGTCGCGTACGAGGACCGGGCGCCTCATGCGGCCTGGCGCATCGCTTGATCGACGGCCGACGTGACCTGAGATACCGAGAGTTCGCGCGTTCGGGGCGAACGATCGATCATGCGGCCGCCGCGGCACCGGCGGCCCGCGCGGCGATGGACAGAATCAGCCAGGGTCGACTTCGACACCACCCCAATCGAAACAGCACTGAACTCCCTTTTATGTTTTTTGGGTCTTCGTGGAATTGAGTGGGTAAATTTCAGCAGTGGAAGGCCGAAAAACCTGTGCATTGGCTAGCGTTTTTGCCTTACAAGGCGGCGCTGATTTGGCATGCTGGATGAATGGCAGAGACGGCGAAGCGAAGGCGGCGACTGTGGGATGCATATTGCTTCCCGGGTTTTCGGCCGGAACCGACGGTGCGCGGCATTTTCGGTGATCCGAAGGCGCGGGTGATCAGGCTCAATCGGCGGTCAAAAAAACGGCATGCGGCTGTCGCGGTCGCATGCAGATGGGCTGGTACGATCGCAAGGTTTGCCGAGTGCGCGATCTGTCGTGCGGCGACACGCGGATTTTGCTGGAATTGGAGGTGCGCCGGCGCGACTGTCGCAGCTGCGGCCACGCCTACCTGTTGGTCAGAGAGAAGCGTTGATCGATAATTGATCTCCCAACAGCGCCTTCTCGAAACGCTCGGCATACTCCACCCAGGTGATGCCCTGCTGATAGTCCAGTGCCGCTTCATGCTGGCGCCGCCACAGGCTATCATCCATCAAGAGCGCGACCGCCGCTTCCGCAAAACGGGCAGGATCGGCATGATGAAAGCCGGTGATGCCGTCGATCACGCGTTCCGGCAATACGGCTATGGGCGCGATCACCGCCGGTACGCCTAAAGCCTGGGCCTCGGCGAGCGACAGACAGAATGCTTCGCTCTTATGCCCCAGATAGAGCATGACCCGGGAGTCCCGCATCGCATCGATGAGGCCGGCCCGGATGGCGGACGGATGCACGCGGACGGAACGCTTCACGTGGTCCGGCATGCCGGCCGGCAGTACGGATCCTTCCCATGATTTCCAGGCATCCTCGCCGGGCTTTAGCTGGGTGACGCCATACACATTCAGCACCGCATCCGGCACGCGCGGCAGTATGGACGCCGCCCAGATTTCAACGAGGCGCCTGAGATTGCGCACCGGATTTGAAGCAAAGATAGCGTGTCGAGCTAGAGCGATCGCGCGAGGCTCGTGACCTCTCACGTCATCCGGCAAGGCGAGCGGAATAACGATGCGAGGATTGGCTCGAGGCAAGAACGGCGAATAGGTATCTGCCTGGTATTGGCTTATCAGGATCGGGATCGGACGATACAGCCACATCCGCCAGATATTCTTATAATGCTTGAGCTGACTGACCGGCCAAAGCACCCAGATTGCCCGTCGTTTCGGCTTGCGCACGAAGCCGAGCAGCCAAGGTTGCTGGACGGCTACAAAGAGATCGCAACGCAACGGCGGAGTGTGACTCAACGGAACCCATGAGACGCCCTCATTCTCGATAGCTCGATCGCAATTCGTATAGACGCTGACCGCGTGTCCGCGGCGGGCGAGTTCGCGAGCACAGCGAATGACGCTCGTCTCCGTGCCGCCCAATGGGCGGGTTTCCAAGTCGCGCCCATCGTAATGCAATGTCATATCGGCAATGATGATATTCGCCATCACTGTCCTGCGCGATTAGGCCCGGAAGGTCGATCAAACATACGGCATAGAACAGGGCACTGTCACCTGCACCTCTTCGCGGCGCCGAAGCGACTGCGCCGATGCTTGCGGAGCCGGTCACCGTGCGTTCGAGAATGGAACGAACAAAGCGGGCGGTCTCGGACCACTCGGTTGAGCCGGCACACGACACGCGCAGCGGCCTTGCGGCGCTGGTTCAGGCGGCCGCGCCAACGCGCCAAGCATCATCGCGCCAATGAGGTGGGGTGGCCGTCGAGCCGGCGGCCGAGAACGGCGATCGCCACGCGTTCGGCGCGCGCTTTCGCCGTGTGATGGGCGTAGCCGTGCGCGGCGGCGGCAGCCCCCATGCGGGCGAGGCGCGTCTTATCGGCCAATGCCGCCCGCACCGCGCGGGCGAGTTCGCCAGGCTCCACACTGTAGAGGACGCAGTGCTCGCCGTCGCGGAAGGGCTGGTCGCGCACGATGGTCGGATAGTTCATTAGCGGGACGGTTCCGAGCCAGGCGATCTCGTAATGCCGGGCGCAATCCCAACCGAGTCCACCCGGCGACCATGCGAGCCACGCCCGCGCCACCCTGCGGTGGAATTCGGCCATGTCCAGGCGTCCTTCCGGTATGTCGATGACATACCCCTCCTGGCGCAGCGCCAGCAACTCCTCGATCCCGTCGCTGCGCACCGTGCTGTTCCCCGCGACGGCGCCGGCGAAGAAGACATCGGCCGTCTTCGTCTGCGGCGCGATCGGCGCCACCGGATTAGCCGAGCCGTAGCTGAGCGGGCGCAGCTTGGCGAGGCGCCGCTGGCTCCTGCGCTTGCGTCGCCAGCGCAGGCCCGGCAGCTTGGCGTGGCCGGACCTAAAGAACACCTGCCAGCGATCAGCCGGCAGCTCGCGCTTGAAATAGGCGCGGCTCTTATCGATCAGCCGGAAGGCATGACGGCCGATGCCGAAACTGTCGTTGACGTCGATCGCGACCATAGGCACGCGATGAAAGCGTTGGATCAGCCACCAGCCGAATACGGCGAAAAGTCCGCGCGGCGCCCACACGTGCCAATCGCGCAGGATCGTCAGGATCACGCGCGGATGCCACGGAGGATAGAGCGGAGCATGCACAGCCAGCAGGTCGTACTCGTTCCGCCGAAGGCGCCGCATGGCACGGAGGAACGCCACCGGTCCGAAGGCGATGGCGATCTTCCCGCGCGGCCTGTATCCGGTCCAGAAAAAGTCGGTCTGGTCCGGGACGCCGCGTTTGAAGAGAAGCTCGTCGCCGATCTCCAGGATGCGGAGCGGCCTCGGCGCGCGCAGCTGTTCAACAGAACTCTCCGCCATCACACGTCGGTCCCGCTTTGTGCCGCCGCGCCGCCTGCCGCCGCGTGCCAGACGTGTCGCCACGCGACAAGGAAATATCGCGCTTTTTGAAGGCGTGCAACAGCGGGAGTTGCCGGTGCCAGTCCGCGAAGTTATAGTTCGACGGGGATCGAACCATTATCAATTCCTCCAAGCATACAACAACGACTGTTGCAACTACGGGTTTGGCGGGGAGCGGCGTTACATTGGCGTGGTGCGCTGACCAGTTTATTGTATACTGTGCACGGATGGCCGCGGGCTGCGATAACCATGGCTCTTAGCTCCCGGCTGGGTGTTCTGGCCGACATAGAACAGCTCTAGCTTTTCAGCGCGGCGTCCATATGGCTAAAATTAGCATTGCCCTACTGACTCATAATGAGGCTCTGCCCTTCCGATGGCTGATGCAGTCACTCTCTCCAGCCCTTAGCGTTCTAGATGAAATCGTAGTCGTAGACGATTTTTCCGATCCCGATTGCGTTGAAACCATCCGAGGATTTGAAGACAAGGTACCGTTGCGCTTTTACCAGCGAGCACTTCGCAAGAATTTCGCAAAACAGCGAAATTATATGAAATCTTTGTGCCGCGGCGAGCTGATCTTTTTCCTCGATCCCGACGAATTACCAAGCGAGCGGCTTCTGATGGGGCTGCCAAAAATATTGGAGATGATGGAACGACTTGATATCGACGCCTGTACACTGCCACGCATTAACATCCTGCACGATAGCGATCAGCCGGTACATCCGAGTGAGCTGAACTTGGCGGATTCGACACACAAAGTACTTTGGGAGGACCAAATCAGGATATTGCGCAATCTGCCGCGTTTATACTGGACGATGCACTTGAACGAATACCTGACGGGTATGCGCCGTTGTTATCGATTCCCCCGTTTATTGGATTACGCGCTTCTGCATCCCAAGACAGTCAACTCGGCTGCGAAGCAACGCCTGTTCTACAAATCGATCAAGATGCGTCACGTGAGCCGGGTAAAAAACTCGATTTTCAAGCGAGTGCCATGGCGTCGGCGCATTGAGTGGATCGCGGCGGACGTACCAATTTGATCTTAGTATTACGTTTCTCTGAGTTCTAAACCCTTCAAATTTGCTGAAGCAGGCGACTAGGCAGGCAACGAGTACAGGCAGCCGCGCGCCTAGGTCAACGCATGGTCGCGCCGGCGGCGCGACGCCTGCGCGCGGCGAGCGTACCCTCGATCGCGTCCAGGATGCGTTCGAGCCCGCCTTCCGCACGCAGCTGAGGGGCGCTGTCGCGCGCACGTGACTTCAAATCGGCGAGGGTATTAGGCTCGAGCGCTGCTCGGATCGCGGCGACATAAGCGCTGGCGTCGAACGGTTCGGCGAGCACGGCTCCAGCGCCGAAACGCGCGATATATTCAGCAAAGCCGCACGCGGCGCTGGCGATCACCGGGACGCCCGCGAGCAGACTCTCTAGGATGACAAGGCCGGTGTTCTCGATCCGGGCCGGGTGCAGCATGAGATCAGCCGCGCCGAGAATATCGGCGACGTCGTCGCGGTGACCGAAAAAATAAGCCCGCGCGTCGAGGCTCTGTTGGGCGGCCGAGTTCCTTACCCAGGTCGCATCATTGAGGCCGACGGCGAGCAGGTGCAGTTCCGGAACATGGCGGAGCGCCGCGATGGTGCGGTCTACGCCCTTCTGCTGAGGATACACCGCGACAGAAACAGCAAGCGTCGCCGAGGCTGGAATGCCGATATTCTGCCGAACAGCCGCTCGCCGCTCGTAGAATCCGTGCCGGCCGGAATCGTGGATCATTGGGGGGAGGACGATCGCACGATCCGCGTCAAAGCTGTAATGCCGGCTGTACTCATCCGCTTGCTTACGGCAGAGGAAGAGGATGTCGGGTCCCGCTGCGCTGAAGCAATCCGATTCAAGGCGCGCGTAGGCCGCATAGCGCGGTAGCCAAACCTTGAAGCCGCGCGCGCGGCTGACGAAGCAAACGTCCGCGGCGTAGTAGGCGTCCGCACTCCTGAGCTTGTCGAAACTGAGCAGCGCGTCGAAACCGCCGGCGTTTCGCGCTGTGGCGACGGCGCGCGCGAAATGGCGCGCCCGGCCGTGATTGGTCCATCCAATTGTGCCGGTCAAGCGCACGGCAATGCCGGGCGGGATTTGCAGCCCGGCGGAGCGGGTCAGGATTGTGACCTCGTGGCCGCGTGCGGCGAGCCCACCGGCAATTGCCAGGGCGTCACGCTCTTTGCCCCCAAACGTGTCGAGCGCCTGGATGGCCAGCGCGATGCGCAAACCGCCCGGCTGTTTTTCTTCGCCGCGAACTTCCACCCGCTCCATCTCGACGCTCACGGCTTGCCGGCCGCTACGGCGAGGCCGTAGCTCTCGGCGGCTTCCAGCCGACGCACTGCCTCGCTAATTTCGCCCTCGACGGTCATGGCATGAGCAAACACTTGTCCGGCGCCGGCGATTTCCTCGCATTCGGCATCGTGGCCGCGGCACCAGTCGATCTTTTCGACTAAATCCGACATGTCGGCGCGCACCGGGACATAATGCCGCCAGGGCTTCTGCCTGTCATAGTACCATTGTCGGCAGCCACGCTGCGATTAGATTTTCAGCACGCAGCAGCCGAGCAGCAGTCGCACGAAAAAATTCGACCAGGCGTTGGTGTGTCCATCGACATCGAGGGCGAATTTGTATCGGCACCATTGAGCCTGCCTGATCTTGCCGCCGAGCAGCCGTAACGAACGAGGCGGTCGCGGTCAGTCGGGGAAGCGCCCCCTTCGGTTTTGCGTATTCTCACGTCGGCACACGGCGTCGACCGGAGAATGAGGCACATGCGAACGCGCTGGCGAAGGCGGGATCGTCGGCAGTCATGGTTTCTGTCGTCACTTCGCCGATGCCGGTCGAGCTGCCCCGCCATAGCACGATGTCGCGCCGCTGTGACCACCGCGCATCGCTACGGCTCCGATAAGGGCCTCGACACGCGCGGTCACGGATATGCGCGGGTCTACCATCATTTCTTCGGTCCCCTCCGGTCGGAGGTTCGATCGCTCCTAGAAATCGGGCTTCAGCGCCCGCGCCAACACCAACGCGCGACGCGGATCACCGACGCTCCTTCGCTGCGCATGTGGCGTGGATATTTCCCTGATGCGTTCCTCGTCGGGTTCGATATTCGAGAATTTGGCGCCGGTAGCATTCCCAACTGCACCATTATTCGAGGTGATCAGGGAAGCGAAGCTGATCTCGCCAAGGCTGCTGCAGCCTCCGCGGACGGTTACGACATCATCATCGATGACGGAAGCCACGTCTCTGCCGATCAGCAACTGAGCTTTGCGGCCCTGTTTCCTAGCCTAAAGCCAGGCGGCTTCTATGTCATCGAGGACCTGCACTGGCAACCGCCAGATGAGGAGCAGCCTGACGTCGAAAAAACGGTGACGGTATTTAAGCGCTTCGCCGCGACCGGCCTGCTTTCCGGGCGCTTCTTTTGCGATCCGAAACTGACCCAGAATATTGAAGGAATCTGGCTGTTCGACTCGCTCGACACCAACGATCCGGTCTATTCGGCCGATGCTCTCTTGGTCGTGCGAAAAAAGCTGTAAGGCCGCCGGGGCGCGTCTTCATCGAGCTGCGCTGGAGGCGTTCCTTCGCCCTGCTGAGGGCTTTCGGGCTGCCTGCCTCTCGGCAATCAGGCGGGCAAATAGGTCCAGGTAAGACCGGGCTACGATTTCCCAGTCGAAGCGCTCGGCCTCCTCCCGAGCCTGTCGGCCCATTCGTTCTCGCAGCGGCGCATCAGCGACGGCGGCGCGGACGGCGGCCGCCAGCGCCTCAGGCGATTCTGGCTCAACAAGCCAGCCCGTTTCCTCATGACAGACAAGGCTGGTAAAACCTGGAAGGCGGGTGGTGATGACAGGGCGCCCCGCGGCAAAGCTCTCCAGGACCACCAGGTGGAAGGATTCCCATTCGCGTGACGGGGCGACGCTGAACAGCGAATTCTGCAGCAGAAACGTCTTTCGGCCGTGCTCTGCCATGCCGGCAAACCGGATGGCGCTGGTAAGGCCGAGCTCTGCAACCCGGCGCTCGAGCGCCGAACGTTCTTCGCCATCACCGGCAATGACGAGCAGGGGACGTTCCTCTCCCGGTATTTTGCCGAAGGCTTCGATAAGGAGATCGACTCCCTTCCGATGGGACAGGCGACCGATAAACAACACATAGCGGCCCGGCTGGATGTCGGGGTCGAGGTCGTCCGGCCTCATCGCCGCGCGCGACAACTCGATCGTGTCGACGCCGTTCGGTATTTGAACGGCGGGGCGGCTGGCGGGCGCTAAGCGGCGGTAGCCATTGGCCGTGAAGTCGCTAATGGCGACCAGCGCATCGGCAGCGGAAAGCGCCTCGACGTTACTCCGAAGCACCCTCTCTTGAGACAGCTTGCTGTTAGTCGGCGTCACATCGCCGCCCTGACTCGCAATCACCACGGCGACGTCGAGGCTGCGTGCAACCCGGGTTCCGAGATAGCCGGTCGGGTAGGTGCTGTGGCAGTGAAGGATATCAAAGCCGTGGCTCCGATGAAGCCGTTTCAGAAAGTAAGCGTATGGATCGATCAGCCGCCGAGTCGAAATGAAGCGTGGGTGTCTCACGACCGTATAGGGAAGGAGATTGTCGGCCTTTCGCCAGCCCGCCTTTCGCCAAGCTGATCGAGGGTTCGGCGCGAGCACAACCGTCTGATGCCCGGCCGCCAAGAACTGCCGCGCCAAGGCGTCTACGGTGATTTCCTGCCCTCCGATCATCGGCAGGGCGGTTTCGGTGTACATGCAAATCCGCATACGGGACTCCCAATGCTGCCGATGGGCGATTTTCCACTGGCTCCATTTGGCCGTTCCGTGCAGCCTATGTTACCAGTGCCTCCTTGGTTCGCCAGCGGCTCTTTGTCCTGGCATGCTGGTGGTGAGGACAGGTGAGAGCCGAGGCATAGCCGAACAAGAGCGCGATTTCACCAGTTACGGCCAGTATCCTGGGCAGCTTGCGCGGCAACTCAGTCCGCTTTCGATATCGTCCGCAAGCCGCAGCGCCCAATTCACTTCTGTAAGAGTCTGTCCGGAAAGATGTGTTTGATTTGACTCATTATTTCTAGTCCAAACCATCGAGGCTCCGGAAAGATGCTTGCTGAGGCGGCACACGCCTACTTCCATCCAATGTTTTCGAGCAAAACTTTCCAGACAGACACTAAGAGATTCTTGACGGGCTGAGAGGTGGGCTTCGTGATTGGGCTCTCACGCGATGCGCCGGAACACGGAAACATTCCGCAGCGTGGCGATACGCTTGTAGGCGCCGCTGGCAGCTTCCCATTCGGCTAAGGCGCGTTCGACGTCGGGAAATGTTCCACCCGCGCTGTCGTCGAAGGCGATCAGTCCCTCGCGAACGACATGCGGCGTGAAATTGTCGATGTCCTGGCGCACGTCGTCGTATTCATGTGAGCCGTCAATCCAAAGAAATATGATCGGCTTCGACCAGGTGCGGCCAAGTTCGCGCGAGTCGGCGTAATGCACGCGAAGCCCACGCTCGGCCAATCCAAGGTCTGCAACGGTTTTCTCGAAATCGGCGCGCGTCCCCCAACCGTGCGGATCAATGCTTGCAACCACCGGACGGTCGGGGCGCATTTGCGCGGCTTCGATTAGCCAGCCGGTAACGCGGCCCTTAAAGGCTCCGATCTCGACAATCTCGCCGCCGGATGGCGCCATTGTCACGAGGTGCGCCACCAGTCTACATTCGCGCTCGGAGCAGCAGCCTGGGATTGCCCGCAATTGAGCAAGCCGCTGTGCGCCAATCCGTTCCGGCAGCGCTTTCGCCTGACGCTCGAGGTCATAATTAGAATCGAATCGCCGCGCGATCGAACACGCGGTGCGGATTGGAAGACGTGCAATATTCTGCGCGATGCGCCGCGCCGACCTCGTGTTAGTCATGGTACCGACCAAGACAGCATTAATGCCGACAGTGATCCATGGAACTCCCAGTGTGCGCCCCAACGATAGCCGGTCAAGGCCGTGCGGCAAATGGCTTTAGTCGACGTTCTCCCGATGACATTCATTGGACCGGTCGAGCAACCTCCTGCCATTCTTGCGCCGGTTGTGTTGGTTCTATTTGGCCGCTGCGCGCAAGCTATGTTAAGCAGTGCCCGCGTTGGTCGGCCAGCAGTTTTTTGTCCCGGCATGCTTGAGGTGGGGATTGGTGAGCTCTTCGATGCATGGCCGAACAGGAGCACGATTCGCCGGCTTCGGCCGGCACCCTGGGTCGGCTTACGGCGCAACCCAGCCCACTTTTCGATTTCGTCTGCAAGCCGCAGCGTCCAGTTCACTCCAATCCGCCACCGAAGCAACACCGCTGCCTTCGTCAAATCGTACCGTAACGCCGATGCGGCGTGGCTTCAATCATGAGACAATTACAGCGCTGAAATCTGTGAGAGATTCTTGACTGTGCCAGAGAAGGGCTTTGCGATGGAAACGAAGGAGTGTTGGCCATTTGCGCCGACCCGGGCCGCGAGCGGCATCGACCGGCCTATCATCGCCCGGCGTATTTATGTCATAGCGGCGGCGGCGAGCCTCGTCCTTTCGCTTTGGGGAGCTTGGGCCCAGTTCGTCCCAAATCCCGACGCTGCCCTCTACCTGCGGTCTGCCGAACTCTTGGCCAATGGCCGGTGGACGGCCGCCGTGGCCACTTACGGCTGGCCTATGTATAGCGCCGTTATCGCGATCGTGATGACGCTCACCGGGCTTAAGGCCTTTCTCGCGGCGCAGATCGTCAACGCGCTTTTTGCTGCCGTCACCACCGTCACCTTCATCGCGCTGGTCGGTCGGCTCGCAAATGGTCACCGGCTCGTCGTCCTTTGCGCGGCCATAGTCATCTTGCTGCAGCCGGACCTCGTCCAGGACCGGCCTTCTATAATCCGCGACAACGGCTACTTGGCCTTTCTCATCCTTACTCTGTACCTGGTTGCGCGCGACGTCGCCTTCCCTAGCCGCGCGACCAAGCTCACCATCGGCTTTGCGATCGTGGCGGCCGGCCTGTTCCGTATTGAAGGTTTCTTCCTCGCTGCCTTGGTGCCGATCTATTACGTCGTGCGCCGGCCAGGCAATTGGCACAGACCTTCGGCGATCCTCGCAACCATTGCGGCCGGCCTCGCGGTTATTGCCGGGCTGCTGCTGTGGACCAGCGGGACTTTTGGCCAATGGCTGGTCGGCCATTTCGAGTTTGGCGGGCTGGCTAATCATTGGGTGGCCGTCGCAAACGCGGTCGCCATCCGATTGCATACTCTGAAATACGACTTTCTCTTCCCCTATGGCGGCGGGAATTCCTGGGGCGCCTATGTCGGCATGACCCTCGGCATTGCGACCGTTAATATCGTCCGCGCGATCACCATTCCGTTGGCGATCTTGACTGTTTTCGCGTTTTTTCCGAAGCGATTGATGCCGCGCGCGGTTAATGGATTCGTGTTATGGTTCGCGTTCGGACAGCTGCCACTGCTGCTCGCATTCACGTTCGTATCGCTGCTGCTCGATAAACGCTATGCCGTGGGCATGGCTCTGGTGCTCGATATTCCCCTTGCCTTCCTGCTGGCAGAAGCAATCCGCCAATGGCGGCTCGGATCGGTCGCACGATTTTTTCTGCCGGTCGTGGCAGTTGTTTTGGTCGCCGTCTGGGCGTTCAGCTTGCCTCGGCCGTCGCAGCTCGCCTACCTCAAAGAGGCTGGCCAGTGGATCGGTCAGGAGGCGCCGAGCAACGCTAAAATCATCACCAATGACGCGCGGATCGCTTACTTCTCGGGCCGCCCCTATGGCGAGACCATGCGCATGTGGGCGTACGGCTTTAACGCGCCGCCTACCGATGCGGAATTGGCGGAGTTCGACTATCTCATCCTCCAAGCAAGGGATGAAAACGACCTTCCAGCCGCGATCGTAAACCTTCCCGGGAAGCAGCTTGTGCGCTCGTTCCCCGGAAAAGACGGCAAGAATATATTTGCCTATGTGCGCAATCGCACGGCCGACACCGAAGGCGGCGGCGAGAGATAAGCAGCGGCGACGGCTCCGCGTGAAATGATCGCGAATGCTATCCGCAGCCGCGGCTTACTCCGCCGTCGGCTCCTTCGCTGGTCGCGCGCGCTCGACGAACGCCGTGGTGCTGTAACCAGGCACCAGCTCGACCAAAATCACATCGCCGCCCGCGGCTTCGACCACGTCGCGACCCACCACCTCCTCGCGCCGGTAATCGGCGCCTTTGACCAGCACCGCCGGGCGCACGCGCTTGATTAGGTCGAGCGGCGTGTCCTCGTCAAAGACGACGACGAGGTCGACGGCCTCGAGCGCGGCGAGCACCTCGGCGCGGCCTTCGACGGGATTGATCGGCCGGCCCTTGCCTTTCAGCCGCGCCGTCGAGGCGTCGCCGTTGAGCCCGACCACCAGCCGGTCGCAGGCGGCGCGGGCTTGCGCCAGCAATCTGACATGGCCGCGGTGCAGGAGATCGAAACAGCCGTTGGTGAAGCCGATGCGCAGGCCCTGGCGGCGCCAATGCGCAAGCCGCTCGTCGAGCATCGCCCAGTCGAAGACGATCTTGTCCTCAGGCGCCAGCGATGCCGCGGGCAGGATGCGGTGGCGCAATTCGGCGAGCGAGACCGTTGACGTGCCGCGCTTGCCGACGACGACGGCGGCGGCGGCATTGGCCGCGCGCATGGCTGCCTCGTACGGCGTCCGCATCGCTAGGAGGACCGCCATGACCGCGGCGACCGTGTCGCCGGCGCCGGAAACGTCGCGCACCTTGACCGGATAAGCGGGAACATGGACCGGCGGCTGACCTTCGACGTGAAGGCTCATGCCGGCCTCGCTGCGGGTGACCAGTACGGCTTCGCTGCCGACGAGGCGTGCGAGCTCGGCGGCGGCGGCGGCAATGTCCGCCTCGGTCGTCACCGGCCGATGCACGGCGGCAGCGAGCTCCTTGGCATTGGGCGTAATTAAGGTGGCGCCGCGATAGACGCGGTAATCGCGGCCCTTGGGATCGACCACGACCGGTTTGCCGTGGCGCTGCGCCGCCTCGATGATGGCGCGGAGGACGCGCGCGGTGAGCGCGCCCTTGGCGTAATCGGACAGCACCACCGCGCCGGCTTTGGGCAGCGTCACTTCGGCAAAGCCGATGATCGCGGCTTCGCTTTCCGCGCCCGCGGGCTCCGCGGTCTCCCAATCAGCGCGCAGCAGGTGGGTTGAGTGATGCTCGGAGACGAAGCGCACCTTGCGCGTGGTTGGCCGGGTGTTATCGACCACCAGCTCGGATGTGATCGACTCGAGCTTGCCGAGCTTATCGGTCAGTACGCGACCGGCCTCGTCGTTGCCGATCAGACCGACGAAGATGCAGTGCGCGCCGAGCGCGGCAATGTTGCGCGCGACATTGCCGGCGCCGCCGATCTCGACCTCGCTCCTGCCGACGGTGAGCACCGGCGTCGGCGCCTCCGGCGAAATGCGCGTCACTTCGCCATAGACGAAATCGTCGAGCATGACGTCGCCGACGCAGAGCACGGTCTGCTCGGCGATGCGCCTGAGGGCTTCTTCAAAATCGAACATGCGTTCCCCCGACCTGCCCCGCGATCCCGCTCACCGATGGCGATCGGCACGGTCAAGATAACAGGTCACGTAGCGCTTGACCCCCTCTTCGAGGGTCGCGAAGTCGGCATTGAAGCCGGCGCGGCGCAGATTGCCGATCTCGGCTTGCGTGAAATACTGATAGCTGTCGCGAATGGAAACCGGCATGTCGATATAGTCGATGGCCGGCTCGCGGCCGAGCGCCGCGAACATCGCCAGCATCAAATCGCGAAAGCTGCGGGCCATGCCGGTGCCGACGCTGAAGATGCCCGACACCGACGGCGTCGCAAGCAGCCAGCGGACGACGGCGACCGCATCATCCACATAGATGAAATCGCGCTTCTGCTCGCCGTCGGCGATGCCGGCGCGATGCGATTTGAACAGCTGGATGCGCTTGCCGGCCTTGGCTTCGTCGAAGCGCTTCGCCACGAGACTCATCATCTCGCCTTTGTGGGATTCGTTGGGCCCGAAGACATTGAAGAATTTCAGCCCCGCCCATTGCGGCGGTAGCTTGTCCTTGCGCGCGACGCGCTCGACCACGGCGAGGTCGAAAAGATGTTTGCTCCAGCCGTAAAGGTTCAACGGCTTGAGCCGCTTGAGTGCGGCCAGCGACCAGTCGCCGGAAAAACCCGCCGCGCCGTCACCATAGGTCGCCGCCGAGGAGGCATAGATGAACGGCGTGCGCGTCGCCGCGCACCACTCGAACAAGCGCAGCGACAGCCGGAAATTCGTTTCGATGACGAGATCGGCATCGGTCGCGGTGGTCGAGGAAATGGCGCCGAGGTGCACCACCGCATCGAGCTTGCGGCCGTCGAGCCAGCGCAAGAGGTCCGCCGGCGGCACGAACTCGGCGAGTTGCCGCCCGGCCAGGTTGCGCCATTTGCCGTCGCTGCCGAGCACATCGTTGACGGCAATGTCGGCGCGGCCGGCCTCATTGAGGCTCGCCACCACGTTCGATCCGATGAAACCGGCCCCGCCGGTGACCAACAACATCGACGCCGCAAGACCGGTTAAGGTTGTATCGACCCTTTGCCGACTGCCCGCTCCTTTGCCTCAGTCTCGGGCGCTGAGCAACAGCCCGTTGGCTTTTATATAAATGAATTGTGTTTCATATTTTAGAAACGAAAGTTGCAGGCCTTACACTCCCGCAGGATGTGAACCGCGGCTATAGTGCGCCGCCGCTTCTTCCACACATGGTCGCCGACCCTCGGTCATGCAGAAAAATCTCAGCGTGTATCCTGACGTTCAACGAAGCCGAGAAGATCAACGCGGTCGAAAGCGCGCTGTGGGCCGACGAGGTGGTGGTCGTCGGCTCCAACAGCACCGACGGCACTGCCGAGATCGCCGCGCGAAACCCCGTTGTGAGCCGATGCTCGCGGACTTCATCGGCGGCGAAAAATAATGAATAAAGATTCATATCATAAAGGAGCTGAGCGGCTGGGCGGCAGCGCGGACCGCGCCCCCATCCTCATTGTTCCCTATATGTGGATCGGCGATTTCGTGCGCTGCCATTCGGTGGTGAACCTTCTGCGCGAGCGTTTCCCCGACCGTCAGATCGACATGCTGGCGACCACGTTGTGCGCGCCGCTGGCCGATTACATGCCCGGGCTGCGGCAGGCGGTTGTCGTGGACTTGCCGCGCGGCCGGCTCGCACTGGCCCAGCAGTTGACGCTGGCCAAGCGCCTCAGGGCTGAAGGCTACGGGACCGCGCTCATCATGCCGCGGACCTGGAAATCGGGACTGGCACCGTTTCTCGCCGGCATTCCCGAGCGCACCGGCTTTGTCGGCGAGGCACGCTTCATGCTGCTCAACGACCTGCGCTTTGGCGAGCGCAAATTGCCGCGCATGGTCGACCGCTGCGCCACGCTGGCACTACCGTCTGGCGCCGCCCCGCCGGCCGAATGGCCGGTGCCGCAGCTCCAGGTCCCTGCCGCCGAGGTCGCTTCGTGGCGCAATAGCCGCGGCCTGGCTGGCGAAAGCCGCCCGATCGTGGTCCTGGCCCCGGGCGCCGTCGGGCCCTCGAAGCGCTGGACGACCGCCGGCTATGCAGCGCTGGCCCGCCGGCTTCTCGCTGACGGCCTCGCGGTTTGGGTGGTGGGCGGTCCCGGCGAGAAGGCGCTTGCCGCCGAGATTGTCGGCAACACCGGAACCCGCGATCTCACCGGCAACGATCTGCGCGATGCCATTCTCGCGCTCGCCGCCTCTTCCGCGGCGGTCTCCAACGATTCCGGCCTGCTCCACGTAGCTGCAGCCCTGGGCACTCCCTCGATCGGCATTTTCGGCCCCACGAGCCCCTGGCACTGGGCGCCGCTCAATCCGCTGGCGGCAACGGTCGAGACCAAGAGCGAGCTGAGCTGCCGGCCCTGCCACCGGCCGGTATGCCGGCTCGGCCACCACCGTTGCATGCGGGAGATCGCCCCCGAAGAGGTCCTCGCCGCCACCCGCAGCGCGCTCAAAGCGGTCGCCGCCGCCGGCTGACCCGGCGGCGGCGCCATAACGCCGTATTCATCAAATCAGCGTATGGCGAGGACGCACGCAAACGGGTTACGGGCATGACGGTCCTGGTCACCGGCGGAGCCGGCTATATCGGCAGCCACATGGCGCGCGAACTCGTCGATGCCGGCGAGCGCGTCGTGGTGCTCGACAACCTCACCGCCGGATTCGCCTGGTTGGTGCCCCAAGGCGTGCCGCTCGTCATCGGCGACAGCGGCGACCAGGAGCTGGTCGCTCGTCTGATCCGCCAACACCGCGTCGAGGCCATCATCCACTTCGCCGCCTCGATCGTGGTCCCCGATTCGGTCCGTGACCCGCTGGCTTATTACTGCAACAACACCGTCAATTCGCGCGCGCTGTTCGAATGCGCGGTGAAAAACGGCGTGCGCCACGTCATCTTCTCCTCGACCGCCGCCGTCTACGGCAACACCAGCGAAGCTCCGGTGAACGAAGATGCGCAGACGCAGCCGATCTCGCCCTATGGCTGGTCGAAGCTGATGAGCGAAATCATGCTGCGCGATGCCGGCCGCGCCCATGGTCTCGGTCATGTGATCCTGCGCTATTTCAACGTCGCCGGCGCCGACCCGCGCTGCCGCACCGGGCAAGCGGGCAAGGCATCGACGCATCTGATAAAGGTCGCGGTCGAGACCGCGCTCGGACTGCGCCCCAAGATCGAGGTATTCGGCAGCGATTATCCGACGCCGGACGGCTCCTGCATCCGCGATTACATCCACGTCAGCGACCTCACCCGCGCCCACTCCGACGCGCTGCGTTATCTGCGCTCCGGCCTGCCGTCGCTGACGCTCAATTGCGGCTATGGCCACGGCTATTCGGTGCTCGAGGTGATCGACACGATCAAGCGCGTGTCGGGAGCCGACTTCAAGGTCGAAATGGTGCCGCGGCGCGACGGCGACCCCGCCCGGATCGTCGCCGATTCGGAAAGGATCCGCGCCGCGCTCGGCTGGCAACCGCGCTTCGACGATCTCTCGACCATCGCCGCCCATGCGCTCGCCTGGGAACGCGAACTGATAACGCGGCGGGCGGCTTCGCTCGATCACGGCGAACAACGCGCGCCTGCCGGCATTGCGACGGCGGGTTCCGAGCGGTCGTACCGGCGCTGAAATCGCTTGAAAAACCCACCCCTTCGGGGCATGGAACGCTTGGGGCACGCCGGCGCGCACCATTCGGCCGCACGGGATGCAAGGATCGCGCATGACAGTTTTGACCGGCGGATCCGCGGACAGCTATTCGACGTTCGCCCTGGTGCGCCGGCTTCTGGTCAGTGAGGCGCTGGCGCATTGGCCGCGCTACGCCGTCGCCTTTCTGCTGATGGGGATCGCCGCCGCCGGTATGGCGCTCAGCGCCTATCTCCTCGGCACGATGACCAACGAGGCCTATGTCGATCGCAATTTCCACGGCATCGTAATCGTCGCCGTCGTCGCCATGGCGATCTTTGCGATCAAGGGCATGGCGGCATACGCCGCGACCGTGATGCTGTCGGCGATCGGCAATCGCATCGTCGCCGACAATCAGCGGCGCATGTTCGACAAGCTGCTGCAGCAAAACATCGGCTTCTTCGCCGACCGCCATTCGTCGGAATTCATTGCCCGGCTCAGCACCGGCGCCAATGCCGTCAGCCAGGTGATCAATCTCCTCATCACCGCCATCGGCCGCGATCTGCTGTCGCTCATCGGGCTATCGATCGTGATGGTGATCCAGGATCCGGTGATGTCGATCGCCGGATTGATCGTGACGCCGCCGGCGCTGTTTTTCCTGCGCAAGCTGATCCGGCGGGTGCGCGGCATCGCGCGCATGCAGTTCACCGGCGGCACCCGCATCATTGAAACCATGCAAGAAGCCCTGCAGGGCATGCGCACGGTCAAGGCGTTCTCGCTGGAGGACGAAATGCGGCGAAGGCTCGCGGTCAGCGTCGCCGCGGTCGAGCACGAATCCAACAAGATGGCGCGAGTCGGCAATCGCGCCAGTCCAATCATGGAGACGCTCGGCGGCATCGCCATCGCGCTGGCGGTCATCTACGGCGGCTACCGCATCATCGAAGCGGGCGCGACGCCGGGCGCGTTCGTGTCGTTTATCGCCGCGTTCCTCTTGGCCTACGAACCGGCCAAGCGGCTGGCGCGGCTCAACATCGATCTCAACAGCAATCTCGTCGGCGTTCGCGTGCTCTACGAGGTGGTCGACAGCCCGCCGGGCGAGCCGAGCGACGATGACCGGCCGCCGCTCGAGCTTGCCACTGCGCGCCTGGAATTCGCCAACCTGCGCTTCGGTTATCGGCCCGGCAGCCCGGCGCTGCGCGGCATGAGCTTCGTGGCGCAGCCGGGCAAGGTCACCGCGCTGGTCGGCCCCTCGGGCGGCGGCAAATCGACCGTGCTCAACCTGATCTTGCGCCTCTACGACGCCGATTC
>Ga0181523_10002161_pt1 | contig 19667 bp, 18 predicted proteins | sample PEATcosm2014_Bin_43_FD_119752 | JGI IMG/M metagenome (GOLD analysis project Ga0181523, IMG submission 119752) | Peatland microbial communities from MTU Mesocosm Facility, Houghton, MI, USA - PEATcosm2014_Bin05_30_metaG | ecosystem: Environmental > Terrestrial > Soil > Wetlands > Peat | place...
GACGCTCAAGAACGAACAGCAAAAGGCGCTGCGCGATTTTCTCGGCTCCAAAACAAAATTGGATGACGCGGACGTTCTTACCGCCATCCGGCTCATCATGGCCACACCGCAATATCAGGTGACGTGAAGAAATGTGAAAGGTGGCAGGTAGCAAGTGACAGGAAAAACTGAATCGTGAATCGTGAAATGAAAAAATGTGACAAATGGCAAGAGGTGAGTAACACTAACCAACGCTGGCTTTTCTCGTCACGTGTCACATGTCACTTGTCACACTGAAAGCTATGAAAAACGAAATCTCCCTCCAAACTCGCCGCGAATTCCTGCGGACCACCGTGCTCGGCAGCGCGCTGTCGTGGACGGTGCCGGCGTTTCTCGCCGACACCTTCGCCGCGTTACACAGCGAGGCGGCCGATTCCGCCACACAAATCATCACCGGCAAGGACGCCACCATTCTGGTCGTGCTGCAAATGGCTGGCGGCAACGACGGCATCAACACGGTCGTGCCGTTTGCGAATGATTTTTACCACCGGGCGCGTCCCAAACTCGGCCTTTCCGCGCAACAGGTTTTGAATTTGAACGGCGAGATTGGTCTGCACGGCGCGATGACCGGGTTCAAGGACCTGTTCGACGCCGGGAATCTGGCCGTGGTGCAGGGCGTCGGTTATCCGAACCCGAACCGTTCCCACTTCCGCTCGACGGAAATCTGGCAGACCGCCAGCGATTCCGACAAGGTCGAGAAATACGGCTGGCTCGGACGTTATTTCGACAATTGCTGCGCCGGTGCCGACCCGACCGTCGGTGTGACCATCGGCGGCCAGTTGCCGGAGGCATTTTTCGCGAAGACGCCCACGGGCATCTGCTTCAACAACCCGCAGAATTATCGCTTCATGGCCAACGGCCGGCGCGGCCCGGGTGGCGAGGATCTGACCGAGGCGGCTTACGAAAAGATGAATGAAGTCGATATGTCCAGCGCGGCGCCGGATGAAAATTCAGGCGGCAGCATCGGTGCACTGGCGGCGGGAATGCCGATGCAGGGCGGCAAAGCGGTGGACTTCATCGAACGCACCGCGCTCGACGCGCAGGTCAGCTCCGAAGAAGTGCGCAAAATTGCCGACAGCGTCCAGAACCAGGCGACGTATCCGGCGTCGCAACTCGGCAATTCGCTCAAGCTCGTGGCCAAGCTCATCGGCGGCGGCCTGCCGACGCGCATTTATTACGTCTCGCAGGGCGGTTACGACACGCACGTCAACCAGATTCCCACGCAACAACGTCTGCTTGCGGAGCTGGGCAATTCGGTGAAGGCATTTGTGGACGATTTGAAGGCGCAGGGCAACATGCAACGCGTGCTGGTGATGACGTTCAGTGAATTTGGCCGGCGCGTCACCGAAAACGCCAATGGCGGCACCGACCACGGTGCAGCGGCGCCGATGTTCATTGTCGGCAACAAAGTGAAGGCCGGGTTGCTGGGGACGTATCCGAGCCTCGCGCCGCAAGATTTGTTCGAAGGCGACATCAAATACAACGTGGATTTCCGCAACGTCTATGCCGGCGTCTTGGAAAGCTGGTTGAAGACGAAGAGCGCGCTGATTCTCGGCCGCCAATTCGAGCCGCTGCAGTTGGTTTGATGTTCAACCACGGTAAAACGATTTAGCCATCTTGCCGCGTGGCGTATGATTTACGCTGCCTTTCTCAATCTTTGAATGATTGATTCTACCGAGAAAGCCGCTACGCTTGCTTGCGCAATGGCTGAAACCCCTTCAACTCTCGCCGAACTTCGGAAGCATGTTCCAGATGCGGTCAAGTTTTATTGGCAAACGCGTTCCAAGCAGTTGCAGAAACAACGCGCAGCCGGCGGGTCGGATCAAGGTTTGCGTTCAGCCGTCACCGGCGGCGCGCAGATGTCTGAATGATTTTTTCAAGTTCAATCAGCCTCTTGGATTCATCCAGGGTGATCGGCGTGAGCGTTTCCGCGCTTGACGGCTGCGGAGATTTGATTAAAGTTTCCATGTAGTTAGTTTTCCGCCGGTTCTGTTTTGGTATTTCCAGGCCGGCGGATTTTTAATTTTTACGATTGAACCGCGCCGGTCTTGATGAAGCTGGCCAATTCAGACCGCGAAACAAAAACAGCTTTCCCTCGGCGGTAGAATTGGAGTCCGTCCTTATGATATTGCCGCAACGTATTCGCGCACACGTCAACGGCTTCTTTTGCCTTGGACAGCCTAAACAGATCGAAACTAACCGCGCTCGGCTGCGTAGTAGTGACTACAGGTGCTTTCACTTTCATGCCGCTACACTACGGCGGCATTTTGAAGCGCGTAAGCGGACAACAGGGCTTACTTTCCGCTTTTTTTCCAGTTGCGGATTTGACGCGAAAGATTCTGCGGCGAGCGTTTGGGAAATGCTTTTCGGGTAATGTTCAAAAGCCGTCCAGTGCTCATGCTCCGGGAACAGTTGTTTGCTTCTAAAACGCTGCGGACACTTCCTTCAGGCGCGGCGCGGCCTTTGCGTTGCGCGCCCATGCGGCTTGCAATGCCGGCCATTGCCGGGCGCTCGTATTCCGAAAGTCTAAGCCCCTCGTAAATCCCGCCCAACAGCAAAAGCATTCGCGCGGTTTCTTTGTCTTTGGGGTTCGCTTTGGGGCTGCGGAATTTCTGCATCAAATCTTTTGACAAACCTACGCCGCTGTCCGCAAGGCGGCGAACGCGCTGCGGCTCTGATTCGTTCGCTGCTATTGGACGGCACACGTTGTAAATCATTTTGAGTGCTGCCGCTGGATTGTTGGAAAGCAGCATCGTCCAGGCGTAAAAACTTTTCAATCTCACGCTCCCATCGCCGGGATGTTTTCGTTTTTTCATTTTCAATTGAACACCTCCGGCAGTCTTTTGAGTGAGCGGCGGATGATTTCCGCCGACGTATGGGTGTATAAATCATTGACGGCGTTGGAGTCATGGCCGACAAGCTCCCGCGCCACCATTTGAGACGCGCCGCGCTCCTTCAACATCGTGATAAAGTTGTGTCGCAGACTGTGAAAGCTCAACGGCGAAACGTGGCGGCGAACCGAGCGGCCAGTGTCGCCTCGGCGATGTGACCGAGCCTCGCCATCCTTGTGGTCATAGTCAGCGAGTAATTTTGCTTTTACCATGATGCCTCGGAATTCCCGGCTGAGATCGGCGGCGTTGTTTTCCCCGTCCTTCGACTTGGACAGATACAGACGCGCGTAATCAGGGAAAAGAAAATCTTCCGGCTTGGCCTTTGTCGCTCGGCGTCGGAGTTCGGCGAGCATGTTCAAAAGGAATGGTGACACAATTGGAATTTGCAGTTTGTCCGGCGATTTGATGTCCACGACTTTGATAAGCCCGTGCGCCAAATCCACGTCGCGCCAACGCAGCGTCACGACGTTTCCCAAGCGCAAGCCGGTGTAAAGTCCAAAGACGATTGCAAAGCGCCAGAAATTATTCGGCGCGGCATCATAGGCGGCGCGGATTTCGGAAAGTTCAAACGGTCTCCGTCCGATTTCGATTTCCTCCTTGCTCGACTTGAAAGTGCCGATGCCTTTGACCGGGTTGCTGGTGATCTTCTTGTTTAGGACTGCGTGAGCAAAAAGCTCGTTTAACACCTTCCGATAAAAATTAGCGGTGGTCGCCGATGTCCGCGCCCTGACATCATTCAAGAATTGCTGCACCGTTTCACCTTTGACGGCGTTGAGCGATGGCACGGTGGGGGTGGCGTGAAGATAATCCAACAAGGAATTCACGACAAGGCGGTAGCGAACGAATGTCCCCGGCTGGGTCGAGCCTTTGGCTTTTTCCAGAAACTTTTCGGCACCGGAGCGCAGTGGAATTCGTTGTATCTCCTGCCCGGTGAGCGAGCGAAAAAAATCTTCGGACAACTGCCCTTGCTGCTTTGCAGCGGCCATGAGGTTATACGTCTCAAGATGCTTTTCAGCTTCGGCGCGATCTGGTAGCTTCGTCGAACGATTGAAAATCTTTTTGCCAACACGCCAGCCGATGAACCAGAAGCGCGAACGCGGATGTCTGAATATCCATGCCATGCCGGGAATATACGGTGTAAGCAAGGTGTAAGCAAATCATTATTATTCACTACCACTCACCAATGATAAAACCCTGTAAAAACCGCATTTAGAGGCCAAATTATGAAACCTCGCGTCCGCTTCGCCCCTTCGCCAACCGGTTTCCTGCACGTCGGCGGCGCGCGCACCGCGCTCTTCAACTGGCTTTACGCCCGCCATACCGGCGGCACGTTCATCCTCCGCATCGAAGACACCGACGCCGCGCGCAATTCGCAGGAGGCCGTGGATGTCATCCTCAACGGCCTGCGCTGGCTCGGCTTGGATTGGGACGAAGGCCCGCTCACCGGCGACGCCACCGGACCGGGCAAGGGTGACCGCGGCCCGTATTTCCAAAGCCAGCGAAAGGAAAATTATCAGCGCCGTGTCGAGGCGCTGCTGTCACACGGCCTCGCCTACGAACAAGAAGGCGCGGTCAAATTCAAAATGACCCGCGAACCGGTCACGATTCACGACCTCGTTGTCGGCGACGTCGTCCGCAAACTCACCGACCGCGAGGAGCAGGACCCTGATTTCGTGATTCAGCGATCGGACGGACAGCCGGTGTTTCATCTCGTGAATGTGATTGACGATCTGGAGATGGACATCACCCACGTCATCCGTGGCGAGGACCATTTGAGCAACACGCCCCGGCACATCGCGCTCTTCCGCGCCTTTGGCGTGAACCCGCCGCATTACGCCCACCTCCCGCTCATCCTGAACGCCGACGGCTCGAAGATGAGCAAACGCGACCAGGGCGCATCGCTCACGACTTACCTCGACGAAGGCTTTTTGGCCGAAGCGGTCGTAAATTATCTGTGCCTGCTCGGCTGGTCGCCCAAGGACAATCGGGAAAAGCTTTCGCGCGACGAGGTCATCGAGCGTTTCGACCTGCCGCAAATCCTCCGGCATAACGCGCGGTTCGACTCCGAGAAACTGCTCTGGCTCCAGGGCGAGTACGCCCGTGAACTCGGCGATGACCGTTTTTACGAACTCGCCGTCCATGCCTTTGCCAAGGCAGGGATTGACACGAATGCCTTTCCCCTACCCTTCGTCAAGGCCGCACTCGATACGTGCAAGGGCAAGTTCAAGATGTTCAGTGAGCTGCTCGCATACGCCGGATTTTATTTCACGGACAAGGTTGAATACGACGCCGAGGCGGCGAAAAAAGATTTCGTGCCGGAAAACAGACCGCGCCTGGAAAAACTCCGTGACGCCTTTGCCGCCGCGCCGAAGTTCGACGCCGCAACACTCGAAGCCGCGCTCAAGGAAACCGCCAGGGCTCTAGGCGTAAAAGCCGGCGTGCTGGTGCATCCGTGCCGGCTGGCCGTGACCGGCAAACCCGCCGGCCCGAGCCTCTATCACCTGCTCGAAGTGCTGGGGAAGGAAAAGGTGATGGCGAGGATTGAGAAGGCGATGGCGGGATTTAGCGGGTGACAAATTGAAATGCGATGAACAATCAAAAATCAAATGAACCGTTTGTTCTTGGCCAGCAAATTGCAGATGCTCGGACGCACGAACAAGCCCGGCTGCAAACGGGGAATATGCCTCCATCTCCATTGCCACAAGCCGAATACAAGCCACATCTTGGAGAATGGGAATTGTTGAATCCTGCTCCTTCAGACTTTGATGTTCAGATTCGGAAAACGTGCAAGCAATTCGCCGCCTTAAACGAAGCAGATCGGGCAAACTTTACTTCGGCGATATCAATGGATGAGTTTTACAAACTCATCGAGTTCGCAAGAAGGGTTGCAGTTTTCGCCTTGCGAGACAATGATGCTGACTTGCTTCAAGACGGACTTACCGCGTTGGCAATGATTGAGGCCAAGCGCACCGACTTTCGAGACATACTCTGGGCTCTTGCTCTTTTACATCACACCGCATCTCGAATTGGAGTTGATGCTGATTCTTTAATTCGCGATATAGCAAGAATTGCCGAACCCGAAACTCGCGATTTATTCACCGGTTTCGCTGGTCGCAATGAACGATACAAGAGCTTAAAAGATTCATGGGGCTACCTCGAAGTCGAAACTACATCTGGTCGAGGTTTCGTGCGTTGGGGATTCAAGCCTTATGCACCGAAAACCGATCTGTTGACTACCGCAATGAGGATAGCCTCAATTATCGACGCCGATTCTTATCGCACTGAATCCATCGAACTTGCAACGGAACCTCCTGAGGTGTGGCTCAGGACTTCTGAACCAAATCCTTTGAAGCAGATGTTGGCTAAAGTTTGTGCTGGCGCTCAAATTACGGCACGCCTTTGCGCTGATAAACACGCGCAGGCAAGCAGCCAGCAGTTCACTGTTTTTTTGATAGAGTTCGATTCACCAGATTCAGCGAATGTGCTTCTCAAACTTTCTCAATCCAAAAAGCCAAAAGATTACTCAATGCTTGGTGTCGTCGCTGAACAAGTTTTCTGCTTAGTCATTGCTCGTTCGTTTGTTCAAGGTGTGGCTGCGTTCGAGAATGGTGAATCTCTGAATAGATTTCAGAAGCGTATCCAATATGCAATCAGTCAAACCCGACTTTAGCCTCTATCGCTGAGTCAATTTTCCATCCCTCCCACCTCGCGCCCGCTCCTTTCCGTGGCGCTGCGCTTCCGCCTGCGTTTCACTTCGGCGCGACAAGTCCGCCTTCGCCTCCGTCCCCGCCGCGCCGGCTAAAGCCGGAACTACAAGCAAGTTTGGAGTCCCGCCTTCAGGCGGCAGGAGAAACACCGCGTGAACGGGGAATTCCGAACCCAGACCGGCTAAAGCCGGAACTCCAAACAGAGCAAAGTTTGGAGTCCCGCCTTCAAGCGGCAGGGGGAACACCGCGTGAATGGGGACCTCCAAACCCAGACCGGCTAAAGCCGGAACTCCGAACCAGGGAAAGTTTGGAGTTCCGCATTTATGCGGCCCGGTTAATCTTCCCGCCATGTCCGAACCGCGTTATCTCTGGCGTCAGCTCAATCCAAAGCAACGTGAGGAACTGCTCGCGTGGCGAAAGGATCGCCGCCATCCGTGGCATTCGCCACCGCACCGGCCAAACTTCGGCCACCTGCGCTTTCTCATCTCGGCGGCGTGTTACGAGCACCGTCATTACATTGGCCACACCTTGGAGCGCATGGACACTTTTTCCCGCGACTTGCTGGCTGTGTTCACCGCCCACGCCGATCAGACGTTTGCGTGGTGCGTGCTGCCCAATCATTATCACGCGCTCGTTGAAGCGCCGGACATAAAACCTCTGCTGCAAGAATTGGGACAATTGCATGGCCGCACTTCATACGCCTGGAACGGCGAAGAGAAAGTTCGCGGGCGAAAAGTTTTCTTTCGCGTGGTCGAACGCGCGATACGTTCCGACCGGCACTACTGGGCGACGTTGAATTACGTCCATCACAATCCGGTGCGACACGGCTATGTCGGGCGGTGGACGGACTGGCGGTGGAGCAGCGCGGCGGAATATCTCGTGCAAACGGGAATGGAAGAGGCAAAGCGTATCTGGCAGGACTATCCGTTGCGGGATTACGGCAAGGATTGGGACGAGCCGCGAATGTAAGTTTGGAGTTCCGCGTTCACGCGGTCCGGGCGTTCGCAAACTGTGGCGGGCCGCATAAATGCGGAACTCCGAACCTTGGGCCGCGTGAACGCGGAACTCCAAACCGCCTTTGTTAAAACAATTCGCGCACGGAACGATTTTCCTTAAACTCCCGCCCGTGCTGAACCCGTTCATCCATTGGATTGAAGCCAAAGGCCCTTACGCGCCCTGGCTGTTCCTGGCGCTGTTCGTCGTCGCGTCGCTCCTGATGCTCTGGCGCCTGGAAGTTTTGAGCGCCAAGGGCTTCGAAGGCACGGTGCTCGGCACGCTCGTCATGCCGTATTGCACCGGCATGGGGAACCTCATCTTCGCCTTCATCCTCGGCCGCAACGCCGGCTCCGGCGCGGACGTGATGGTCAACTCGCTCGTCAACAACGTCACGAACATGACGCTCGTGCTCGGCCTGCCCGCGATTATTTGGGGAATGAAGATTTCGCCGTCGCAAAAGAAAAAAAGCAAAACCGCCGGCAAGGCGCACGAACTGAACCGGCTTTCGTCGTTGCTGACGCTTACGGCCATTCTGTTTTTCACCAGTGTGGTTTGGACGATGGGCCGCAAGGGGCGGATTGATTTCAACGACGGCTTGGTCCTGGTCGGGTTGTTTTTATTCTGGCAATGCTTTCACGTATTCGACGTTCTCAAAAGCAATGTGCGCCAGGGCAAATCCCTGAGCTGGACGCTGCCGTTTGACCTGGCGCTTCTCGCCGTCGGTGCGTATGGGATTTACGTGAGCACCGGCTGGCTGGTGGCCTGGATTTCAAACATTCACACCGGCTTCATCAGCGTAAAGTATCTCGGCTGGCTCAGCGGCTGGCTGATGGTGCTGCCGAACGCGGTCCTGGCGTTTTATTACGGCTGGTGCAAACAGCCGGAAACGGTCTATGCCTCGCAAGTCGGCGATGCGCACGTGTCCATACCGCTGTGCATCGGCGTTTATGCGCTGTATCACACGATGGACCTGCCGCCGTCTTTCCACACTGGAATGTTCATCCTCCTCGGCGCGACGCTGGTGCATTTCCTGTTCATCGCCCTTTTGGGACGGCTGCCGCGTTTTATCGGCGCGGTGCTGGTCGCCGCCTACGGATATTTTCTCTGGAAAGGCCTGCTCGGATGAATGGTGCAGAAGCGAACTTGCGTTCGCTCAAACTCCAAGCCTGTCGGAAATCATTTTGAGCCGACTCACGCCGGCTGCTACGAGTCTAATTTTTTTTGAAGAGCTGCGTGTCTCCGGAGATGGCCACCGGGTGGGCGCGGACCTTGTCGGCGAGTTCCGCGAACGGCACCTGCGCCTCCAGCCAGCGGGGGTTTTTCGTGATGGCATCCATGGATTCGTGCGTGTTGTTGCAAATCAGATAGACCCCCACGCCCAAAACCAGGAACGACTCGAACCCCGTGCCGATGCCGTGCCGCGCAAATTCAAAATCGCCGGTTCCATATTGTCCCCCGACCAACTCCGCGCGCAACGTGCCAAGATCCCTGGCGAAGTTTTTGAGAAAATCATCGTTGCGCGGGCCGATGTAGATCAGAATGCGCGCTTTGTTTTGCATCAGCGAGACGACTGCCCACTCGTCAAAAACAACACTGCCGTAACGCGCGTTCATCTGGCTCGCGCAGTTTTTAATCTGGCTCGTGATTTCGTCCAACGTCATGACGCAACCTAAAAAAGCAGAATTGCTGCCATGAAACAAGGTAATTTCAGCCTCCCACGCCACCGTCAATTTTAAGAGTGCGCCCGCGTCCGCAAATTCATAGCGTCTCCGAAAATGCAACCGCCGGCATCGTCCCAAAATCAGCCAGCGCCCGTCTCCGGCGGAAGAATAACGGTCTGGGGTCATTGGCTGCTCACGGCGCTGGTGGCGGTGTGTTTTGCGGCCGTGTTCGTCATGCTTTGGCCCTCCACCAACCTGCCGGACAAGCCGGAATGGCCGGACGCACTGCTGCTTGCACTGGCAACGGCGGGCACGGTCGTTGCGCTGTTGCGGCGGTTGCCAATGCAAAATGTTTTGGGGGCGGCGCTGATCATTGCGGTCGTGGGCGGCGCGGCCCACGCGCTCGGCGAAATTACCGACATGCCCTTCGGCCCATTTGTGTTCGGGCCGGAAGCGGGGCCGAAACTCTTCAAAACCCTGCCGTGGCCGGTGCCCTTGCTCTGGGTCCTGGCCATTTTGAATTCGCGCGGCGTGGCGCGGTTGATTTTGCGTCCGTGGCGGAAGACCAAAGCCTACGGCTTTTGGGTCATCGGCTTTACGGCCGCGTTGGTGACGCTGTTTGATTTCGCCCTCGATCCGTTCGCATCGCGCGTGAAGCATTACTGGCTTTGGACCCCGACAAAATTTCCGGTCACCTGGCAGGGCGCGCCGCTGGTAAATTTCCTGAGTTGGGCGGTCGTGTCGCTGCTCATTCTGGCGTTCGTCACTCCCATGCTGATCAACAAACGGCCGAGAGGAAAAAGTTCGCCGGATTACCATCCGCTCGGCATCTGGCTGTGCGCGCTTTTGCTTTTCGCGGGCGCTATGGCGTCGAAGGGGCTTTGGCCGGCGGCTGCGGTGGACGCCGGCATCGGTGTGGTCACCGCCGTTTTTGCGATTCGCGGTGCGTGGTGGTGAAGGTCTTGTCTTCCAGCTCTTTCCGTCGGGTGATTTTCAACCGCGCCACGCGCGGGCCATCCATTTCTTCAACGCGCAATTCGCACGCGCCCAGGGTCAGTACGTCGCCGGCCTTGGGAAACCCACCGAGCCTTTGCGTGATCCAGCCGCTCGCGGTCGCAGCGCCCTCCCGGGGCCCGATTTCGCCGACGAGTTTTTCCAATTCGTGCAGCGGCAGCGCGCCGGACGCTTCCCAGACATTTTCACTCACGCGCGTCAACTCCGGTTTTTCCTCATCGAACTCATCCTGAATCTGTCCGACGAGTTCTTCCAGCACGTTTTCGAGCGTCACGATGCCGAGCGTGCCGCCGAATTCGTCCACGACGATGGCGAAGTGCAGTTTCCGTTCGAGAAACAACTGGAGCAATTTTTCCAGCCGCCCGGTTTCAGGCACATAAACCAGCTTGTGCGCCGCCGGCAGCAAATCCGCCGCCGCGCGCGCCCGGTCGCGCAGCGCGTAGAGGTCCTTGATGTGAATCACGCCGCGCGTCCGGTCCAAATCGCCGCCCTCGCAAAGGGGAAAGCGCGAGTAGCGCGTCTTCTCCGCAAGGTCGAGACATTCTGCGAGACTCGCGTCGGTGTCGAAGGCGATGATTTCGTGGCGCGGGCGCATGACCTCGCGCGCGACGCGCCGGCGCAAATCGAGCGCGTTCAACACGATGTTGCGTCCGAACGTCATCCCGCTTTGCGGGACCGATGCGAGCACGAGGCGCAATTCTTCGTCCGATTGCGCACCGCTGATTTCTGCGTCGGGTTCGATTCCCAGCTGACGCAACAGCCCGCGCGCGGTGAGGTTCAGCAGCCGGTTGAACGGATAAAACGCGAGATAAAACCAGTACAGCGGGCGCGCCGCCCACAATGCCACCGGCAACGGTTTTTGAATCGTCATCCATTTCGGGGCGAGTTCGCCCGCCGTGATGTGCAGAAACGTGAGCGCGCTGAAACCGACGGCGAACGAAATGGAATGCAGCCACACGCCGGATTCAACCCCCAGCGGAATGAGGAGCGGCGTCAGCAGCGTCGTGAACACCGGCTGGCCAATCCAGCCCAAACCGAGGCTGGCCATCGTGATGCCGAGTTGCGTCGCGCTCAGATAGGAGTTCAGATTGCGGACGATGTGCCGCGCCATTTTCGCGCGCCGCTGGCCCCTGGCCACCAGCGCGTCTAATTGCGTTTCGCGGACGCGGACGAGCGCGAACTCGGCGGCGACAAAAAATCCATTCATCAGCACCAGCGCAAACACCGCCAGGATTTTCAACGCCGTAAAAATGACAGAGTCCCAGTTCATAAATCAATTGTCCTCGTCCTCGCAATCGTAATCGAAAATCTTCGAGGACGAGAACGAGAACGAGAGCGAGGAGGAAATGAATTTTACAGTTTCACCTCGCCAAACATCACCTTTAAAATGTCTTCCAGGCTCACGATGCCGGTTTCGCCGCGGTCACGTCCCAAGGCAATCGCCAGCCGGTGGCCGGCGCGTTGCATCAGGCGCAACGCGATTTCCAGCCGCATGCCCTCGTCCAGAAAGAGCGCCGGGGCCATGTACGCCGATGCGGATTTTCCCGGATCGATATCCCCGCGAAACAACAAAACATCCAGTGCCAGCAAACCGGCGATGCGGCGCCGGCCGTCGCGTGTTTCCCAGACTGGAAGGCGCGAAAGTTTCTTTTCACGCGCCAGCGCCAGCACGTCGCGAATCGGCGTTTGCGCCTCGACCGCCACCGCTTGCGCCAGCGGCGTGGCAATCTGGCGGACAGTAAAATTCTGCAAGTCGAGCACGCGATTGACCATCGCGCGCTCCTCGCTCGTGAGCGCTTGCGCGGATTCCTGCATGACGGCGCGCATTTCCTCGCGGTTGCCGAAAGGCCGCCCGGTGAACGCGCTCCCGGCCGTCCAGCTCAACAAGGCCGTGGATGCTGCCTTGACCAGCCAGACGAGCGGGCGTAGCACAAAACGGACGGGCCGGAAAACGTTGGCCGCGGCGAGGCACAGTTGATTGGGATGCGCGCGAAACAGCATTTTCGGCAGCAGGTCGAACAACGCGTAAAACAAAAACACCGCTACCGCAAAAATGATGACGATCAAGGTGTGATGCAACACAAACCACGCGTGCAATTTCACGATGACCCAGCCGAGGATGAGAAAATTGGCCAGCGTGTTGCCGACCAGGATCGTCCAGAGAAAATCTTCGGGATTTTCGAGAAAACCATGAAGCAATTTCGCCGAGGGCCGCCCCGCGCGCGCCAGCCGCCGCACGCGCAACCGGCTCAACGCGAACACGCCCGCCTCCAGGCCCGAAAGCAGGAATGACATCGCCAGACACCCCGCCAGGCCAAGCCAGTTTAGAATCTCGATCTTCATTTCATTTCACCTGTTGCACGAGCAATTCACGCACGCGCCGTTCGTCGGCCACGTGCGCCGTCAGCTTCAAGCCGCGAAACGCCGCTGACTGACCGGCTTCGGGCACCACGCCCAGCAAGTGCGCCAGCAGCCCGCCCATCGTCTCGACCTCTGGCACGTCGCCCAGCGGCGGAAATTCGCGGCGGAAATCGTCCAGCCGCATCGTGCCATTCACCCGCCAGCGGCCCGGCGCAAGCTTTTCCATGATGAAACCCTCCGGTTTCACCTCGGCGCGAATCTTGCCGACCAGTTCGCCCAGAATGTCCTCCATTGTGACCAGCCCCGCCGTGCCGCCGAATTCGTCGAGCACGATGGCCAGACCGCGCTGTTGTTTTTGCAAACTTTTGAAAAGCTGGAGCAGGTTCATCGTCTCCGGGACGAAAGATGGAAATTCAATCGCGTCGGCCAGGTCAATTTTGGGGTCCAGCAACAGTGCGCGCGCGTTCAAAATGCCGACGATGGTGTCCGGCGTTTCGTCATAAATCGGCAGGCGGCGGTGCTTGAATTCGCGGGCGGCGGCGAGCATTTCCTCGACCAGTGCATCATCCGAAATGCACGCCATGCCGGCGCGCGGACGCAACACTTCGCGCACCGTGCGCTGGTCGAGGCTGATGATTTGCAGGATGATTTCCTTTTCCGCCTCAGCCAGGGTGCCCTGCTGGTAGGCCATTTCGAGCAGTTCCTGGTATTCCGCATCGGTCAACGCCGCTGGCGGCACGAGGAATTTGGGCGCGGCCACCTTCAAAATGCCCTCGTTCAACTTTTGCGCCACGCGGCAAAACGGCGTAGTGACGTTCACGAACAGCAACAACGGCCAGCTCACGCGCAACGCCCACCGTTCCGGCTGCCGCACGGCCAGCGTCTTGGGGAAGACCTCGCAACCGATAAGCACCAGCGCAAACAGCGCGACAACGGTCAACAACAATGGCCATTCGCCGCTGAACACCTTGCGCAACGCGACGGCGAGCATCGCGGCGTTGGCGAACGTGTTGCCAAGCACCATCGCCGCCAGCAAATCCTGCGGTTGTTCGAGGAGTCGGGCGATGATTTTGCCGGCGCGGGGGTGGCGTTCGGCCAGTTGCCGCGCCTGCCATTTGCTCAGGGACAGCAGCGCCGTTTCCGCCAGCGCGAAAAAGAAACTCGCGCCCGCGAAGATCAAAATCGCCACCATTGGCACCAACGCCGTCTCCATGCGCGGATTGTGAAGGAAAAATCAAACGGGCAAAAGGAGAAACGGGCAACGTGAATTTTATCTTCCTCGTCCTCGTCCTCGATCTCGTAATCGGAAATAAGGCTACCGAGGACGAGCAGGAGGACGAGGAGGAGCAGGATCGAGATTATGGCAGTTGCCGGGCAGACGATGGCGGTTACCCTTCCAACACCGCCGTCACCGCCGCGTAATTTTGCGTGTGGCTCAAACTGACGAGCAATTGTTTTGCGCCGCGCGACGCGAACAATTCCTTGCCCTTGCCGTGCAGGACCACAAACGGCTCACCGGATTTCTTGCGGCGGATTTCCATGTCCTGCCAGCCGAGCGCCGCGCCGATGCCCGTGCCGAACGCCTTGGAGATCGCCTCCTTCGCCGCGAACCGGGCCGCGAGAAATGGCGCAGGATTTTTGTGCGACAGGCAATATGCGATTTCGTCCGGCAGCAAAATCCGGTTCACGAACCGCTCGCCGAATTTCTCGAACGACGCCTTGATCCGCGCCACTTCGATGATGTCAATGCCAACGCCCAGAATCATTTGCGATTAACGATTTACGATTTGCGATTGCCGCGCAAGCAAACTCACTGGACAAAAATCAAATAAAATTTATGCTCAAACGCAAATCAGTGAAAACCACCCGTTTAATTCTTGCTTGTGTTTGTCTGTTGTTTTTGTGCTCTTGCGCGACGGAAAATTTGATTCACTCGCAGCTTCCAGCAACACTGGCAATGAACAAGGATGCGGGCCGCTCACAGCTAATCTTCGTTACCCTCCAGTTGGAAGACGGCCAGGCGTTGCCATGCATAATGGACACCGGATGTTTTGTCACCATTCTCGACCAATCGTTGGAGCCGAAATTAGGAAAGCGTTGCGACACGGAGTCGACCTCGGCTATGGGTGTCGCACATGAAGTGGGCATCTATACGGCACCCAAGCTCTATCTGGGCGGCGCCCTGCTACAGCGCGCCGGCACCAACATCTGCACCTGTGATTGCAAATGGTTGTCAACTTTTTGTGGCAGACCGGTGATGGGCATCCTTGGCTGGGATGTGCTGCAACAATGTTGTATCCAACTGGATTTTGCCTCCCATAGAATACGCTTCCTCGACCCGGACACGCCCGCAAAAGGGTTGGGGCAACCGTTTGTCCTGACTGGTCCTCCCGACGAAGAACTTTACATCAGCAATAACCTTGTCGGCAACAAAGGTTCAGGTTCACTCACAGGGATTGACCTCGGTTGCCGTGGCGACGGCTGGCTGGTCCCGGGGCTGTTCCAGCAATGGACCAATCAGGCGCTGCCGCTCGTGGCGGGCCAGGTTCATTGTCCCGATGCACAGCTCGGCGGAGAGATTTATCCTGAAGTCTGGTTAGCGAAGGGCAAGCCGTGGGAGACGGGCGAGCCGGAGCATAACGGCATCGGAATCCACTTCTTGTCAAGGCATCTGGTCACCCTGGATTTTCCACGGCACACGCTTTATCTCAAACGCACCAGCATCGGTCCGTTGTTGGATGACGTCTCGGCCAACGCCATGGCTGCCGCGACGAGTTTTCTGAAGGACTTGAAAAAAAAGGGCCGGTTGCCCGGCTGGTCAAAGGATGAGCACTCCCAGCCGGGTGGAGCGACAGTCTATTTGACTGGCAACTCGGCCACGGTTGAGGTTCAGAAGAAAGGCGATCCATCCACGTATCACTACACCGTGATTCGCGCTTCAGAAAAGGGTTCCTGGAAGCTGCAAAAAGCCTGGCGGACGGACGCGAATGGACATGTGCTTAAGGAGTATCCCGTCCCGTAGGATTTTCTCATCCGCGATACTTTTTCATCAGGCGCAGCATGTCTTTGACGGCGGTTTCCAAGCCCGTTATCACCGCCCGACTGACGATGCTGTGACCGATGTTCAATTCCACCAGATGCGGCACGCGATGCAGCAAAGGCAGGTTCGCGTAATTCAATCCGTGTCCGGCATTCACTTTCAGGCCGAGCGCGTGCGCCTGTTTCGCGCCGGAAATCAACCGTTGTAATTCCTTTGATGCGGTGGGGCGAGCGCCCGTCGCGCCGTAGCCAGGCGAAGGCTGATCCTCGCGAGCCGTTTTTGTTCCGGTGCGGCGTGCCAAGGCCGGCTCGTCGGTAGCCTCGCCCCACCGCGCGTGGAATTCTTCCGCAAACGCGCCGGTGTGCAGCTCGATGAACTGGCTGCCGACGCGCGCGCTGGCCTCAATCTGCTTTTCATCCGGCGCAATGAACAAACTCACTTCAATGCCCGCGTCATTCATTCTTTTGCGCGTCTCGGTCAAGGATTTTTCCGCGCCAACAACGTCCAACCCGCCTTCGGTTGTCACTTCCAGCCGCCGTTCGGGCACGATGCAGACGATATCCGGCTTCAGTTTCAGCGCGATGCCGACGATTTCCGGCACATTGGCCATTTCCAAATTCAGCCGGGTTTTGACAATTTCGCGCAGCTTCCAAACGTCGCGGTCCTGGATGTGCCGGCGGTCTTCGCGCAAATGCGCGGTGATGCCGTGCGCGCCGGCGGCTTCACAAATCCGCGCCGCCTCGACCGGATCCGGTTCGCCGAAACCGCGCCCACGATACCGCGCCTCGCGGAGCGTTGCGACGTGGTCAATGTTGACGCCGAGTTTGAGCATGGTCAATTTGGGAACGCCGACAACGCAGGCGCGAGCGCGGCAGTGGCACCGTCCATTTGCGGCGGCAAACGCAAATCGCAGCCGGGAAAATTCGTCCCTTCGAGCCAGTTCGCCAGCGCGACGAGTTCAACTGCCGTCAGACCACCGCGCGATTTGCGCCGGAAGCTCAATTCATTCGGCGCCGTTTGGGTGATTTCGGTAACGGTGGAGCCGAGCGTTGGTCCGATGCGATGGAGCCATTTGCCCGCGGCGGATCGGACGTCGAGTTGCTGCCGCTGCGCGAGCATGAGTGCCAATTGGCATACGTTCAGCACTTGCGGCAGGCGAGCGGCGGTGATTTCCCAGTGGTAATAAAGCAGATCGGTGCGACTGAATTGAAGGCGCAATTCCGGCGGCAGCGGATTGGTGTCCGGCCAGTAGGGAAAAAGTCCGACCAGCAAAAAGTCGCCTCCCGGTTCACGCACGGCCTGTGCAAATGGCGCAACGAAGGGCGGCAATCCACGCCAGTCAATGCGAGCATCGTTTGTCGCCGGTTGAATCGAACCCAGCATGAGCTGTTGCAACCTGGTGTTGAAGGCGACGGCCAGATTTTTGCCGAGTTCGCGAATGGCGTTGGTCGCATTTTCGACAGGCGTGGCGATAAAAGTCTGAAACGGGATCTGGGGCAGCGTCCAAATGAAAAATTGATCCGGTGCTGGCTGAATCTCAAATGGCCGCGCCCAGCTTTGCCGTTCCAGCCATGACCCGATGCCGCGCACCATCGTAAAGCTCACAAATGGCTGGTGAATGACGTTGGTCGGCATCCGCCATTTTTCCAGTGGCGGCAACGGTTGCGCCAGGGTGAATTTGCCGTTTGCCCACAAATCGCCGTCGTGGCCAATGAATTGCAATTCAATCCCCGGAAAATCAAATTCTTGCAGCGGCGGGAACCATCGCGCCAGACGCGGCCAGTCCAAATCCACGGTCAACCAAAAATTTCTCTCGACCGGCGCGGGGCGCTTTTCGGCCAGCACGCGCCGGACGATGCCATCGCTCAACGGCAGTTCGTTTTCTCCGCAGCTCAAGATGACCCAGTTGCCGGCGCGGACGAAACGAACCAGGTTTGGCGGCAGATCCTTCTTCAACAGCCAGCCATTTGAAGTCTTCCTGGCGGGCAAATGTGTCCAGGACTGGAGAACTCCGGCGAGATTTTCCTGCCACAATTGCGCGCGGGAGGCGTTCAGGCGAATGGCCAGGGCGCTTTCCGGCGCGCCGTTGGTGGTGTCGCGAATTTCCAGAATCCATTCCGACTTCAGCAAGTCGTCAAGCAAGGGACAAAGTTGCTTCGCCCCCTCGTTCGCGCCGGCGGCAAGGCGGCTTTTGAACCACGTGTAAGGAAAATGCGACAGCTTGTTCAGGGTCTGTTCGCGGAGCGCCTGCGCCTCGGCGGAGCAAAAGAAATTGGTGAACGCGGTCGAATTCGTGTCAGCGGAAATTTGTTCCGCGCCGGCAAAGTGAATTCGCGCAATCAAATCGGGCGGCGGCGCGGCCTTGGCCGTCACCACAACCGTCATCACCGCACAAAACGAAATGGTCAAAAACCGGTTCACCGAGGAGCTTTTCTGTGCCAAACGCGACGCCGCTTGGCAAACTCAATTATGATTCTGATTGCCGCGCGCGTCGAATCCGGTTTTCATCCGGCGTGCTCCAACTTCGCGCGTTTTGGAAATACTGGCTGCCGGTGCTGTTGTGGATGGCGTTAATTTTTACGGCGTCCGCCGATACTCATTCTTACGAACATTCATCGCGCATCCTCGAACCGCTCCTGCGCTGGCTCTTCCCTCATCTGCCGGAAGCACAAATCCACGCTGTTCACGAACTGTTCCGCAAATGCGCGCACCTGACTGAATACGCCGTGCTCGCGCTGTTGCTTTGGCGTGGCGTGCGTAAACCATCGAAAAATAATCCGCGGGCCTGGGACTGGCGCGAAGCCCGGTTCACACTACTGCTGGTCATGCTCTACGCAGCCTCCGACGAATTCCATCAAAAATTTGTGCCCACCCGGACCTCGCAGGTTTCGGATGTGTTCATTGACACGGCGGGCGGCGCGGCGGGTTTGCTCGCGCTTTGGCTGATTGGCCGCTGGCGAAAACATTGGTAATCTCACACCATGAAACGTCCGCTCGTCGCCGTCGTTTCGTGCTACGTCGTCGGTTTGCTGCTGGCCGCTTTTTTTCAGCCGCCGCCGCTGGCCGCGCTCTTTGCCATTTCCTTCCTCGTCCTCGTTCTTGTCCTCGTCCTCGAAAAACTTCGCCCGTGGCTGATCTGGCCGCTGCTCGCGCTCGTGGGCTGGACGAATCTTGCCAGCCGCATCGCCGTCCTTTCGCCAAACGACCTGCGCGCCTTGCTCGGCAAAGACGCCGCCATCGCAACCGTGCGCGGCGTTCTGGTCGAGACACCGCACATCAAAATCGTCGAGCGCGACGACCAGGAAACCAATCGCACCGTCGCCCAGGTCCGGGTGCTCGGGTTGCAGCGAAATGATAATTGGCAGCCGGCCGACGGCGAAATCGTCGTCACCACGCCCGGCACGCTTTCCGGTAACTTTTTCGCCGGACAACCCGTGGAAATCAGCGGCGTCATCGCGCGGCCGCCGCCACCCCTGGCGGAAGGACTTTTCAACTACCGCGATTACCTCCAAACGCGCGGAATTTATTATCAGCTCAAAGCCGGTTCCACCAACGATTGGCAACTTCGCTCGCGCGGCGCGGAGCTGGGCTCATCGCCATTGACCCGGTCGCCGCTGACCGACCGGTTTTTGACCTGGGCGAAGGACACGCTGGCGCTGGGTTTGCCGGTTGAAGACGTTAATGAGGAGCCGTTGCGCCTGATTTGGGCGATGACGCTCGGCTGGCGCACTGCGTTTACGGGCGACATTAGCGAGCCGTTCCTGCGCGCCGGCACGATTGTTGACTTCGTGTTCCACATAACGGACGTTCCACCTTATGAAAACCGCATATGAGTGATGACAAATCAAAAGCTAGGTCTCTAAACGAATACATGAACCGAAGTTGGAAAAGAGGGCAGTTCAAATTTGGTAGAGGCTCAGTCAGTCCCAGTGCCCGAGGCCCAAAGCCAGCACCGCCA
>Ga0181523_10002163_pt1 | contig 19660 bp, 17 predicted proteins | sample PEATcosm2014_Bin_43_FD_119752 | JGI IMG/M metagenome (GOLD analysis project Ga0181523, IMG submission 119752) | Peatland microbial communities from MTU Mesocosm Facility, Houghton, MI, USA - PEATcosm2014_Bin05_30_metaG | ecosystem: Environmental > Terrestrial > Soil > Wetlands > Peat | place...
GATGGTGTTCGACGGCGCGCCACGCCGAATCGCCGCCGCCAGCTTCATCTGTACGCCCAGCCAACGATAGCGATCCGAGAACTCCGGCTCATTCATGATCTCGAAAAACACGCTGTCGTGATCGAACTTACCATGTTCTGAATAATGCTGGGCGAACGCCTGCCAGAAATCGGCGACCTTATCCACGAAGTCGTCCTCCGTCTTCATGCGAATCTTAAACGGGCTACCGGGATCGGGGTGCAGGTCGATGATCACGGCAAGTCCTTGATGGAGAATCCTACCCACCGCACCATCCAAGAGGTCCATATAAGCACGTGGATAGTTCTTAGGATCGCTCTCGTTGAACAATGGAGTTTTATCGGCCTCTCCCTTATCAAACCTGGGTTGCGGATTTACCCCCAATCGCACGTGATCGAAACCCAGCGACTTGATCAACGCGAGGTCGGAGTCGGTTATATAGTTATTAAATCGGTCAGGCGTATAGCCACCGAATTTGTCAACACGCTCATCCGCTTGGGCGAACCACCCGCTCGCGTTGATGCCGTGTTGCAATTTTCCAGCTCGCCTGCAGACCAGCGGGGTGGCGTCCTTGGCGGCTACTCCAATCTGTGCCGCCGGGCAACCCGCCAGCGCGACTTGCTGACCCTGAGCGGGCAAGTGAAAACTCGCCAGCAGGCTAGCCAGCCATAAAAGCGCAACCCACACTCGCACGCGACTACCTGTCGCTTGACCCATCCCCAATGCACGCATTGCAAGCCATCCCCCCTCGATTGGTACACTAAAATACCGAATCCAACGACCAAGACTAACGACATAAAGACTAGCCCATGCTTCCATGCCAGCGCCATCTCTTCGACATTCCCGACAACGTCGCCTACCTGAACTGTGCCTATATGTCACCGCTGATGAAGCCGGCACTGGAGGCTGGAACCGCGGGGCTCGCCCGCAAAGCGCATCCGTGGCACATTACCGCCGATCAGTTCTTCACGGGCTCGGAGGAGTTTCGTACGGTTGCAGCTCGTTTTCTCGATGCTTCAGCCGCCTGCATCGCCATCGTTCCCTCGGCCAGTTACGGCATCGCAACCGCCGCGCGCAATGTGCCGATCAAGAAAGGCCAGAGCGTTCTCGTGCTCGACGAGCAGTTCCCATCTAATTACTATCCGTGGCAACGTCTGGTCGAAGAAAACGGCGCATCTCTGAAGATCGTTCCCTGGCCTGGTGACGAGGATAACGACTGGACGGCCGCTGTTCTGAATGCCCTGACCGCTGACGTGGCCATAGCCGCGCTGCCGCATGTGCAGTGGACCAGCGGCGGACGACTGGACCTGGTCCGCATCGGCGAAGCTTGCCGCAAGCTCGGCGCCGCGCTCGTTCTCGATCTCACGCAGTCGCTCGGCGCGCTGCCCTTCAGCGTGCGTGACGTGCAGCCCGATTTCGCCGTCGCTGCCAGCTACAAGTGGCTGCTCGGGCCTTATTCCGTCGGGCTTCTCTATGTCGCGCCAAAATGGCAGGGGGGAATACCGCTGGAAGAAAATTGGATTCAGCGTGCGAACGCTCGCGATTTCTCGAGTCTCATCCTGTACACCGAAGATTATGACGAGGGCGCGCGGCGATTTGATATGGGCGAGCGCTCGAACTTCGCGCTGATGCCCGCTGCCGTTCGCGCCATGAAGCAGTTGCTGGAGTGGGATGTCGCGCAGGTCTCCCAAACAGTCGGTGTGCTCAATCGTCAACTGGCGGAGGCCGCAGCGAGTTTGGGATTCATCGCTCCCGCTGAGCCGCTGCGCGCGCCTCATTATCTGGCCTTGCGGAGAAAGGAGGCGATTCCGAAGGAACTTCCCGAAATGCTGGGAAAAGAGAAAGTGTTCGTCAGCGTCCGCGGAAGCTCTATTCGGGTGACGCCGCACGTTTACAACACGTCCGAGGACGGAGAGCGGCTGATCGCGTGCCTGCGTCGCATCGCTGGCGGAAGCACTGCTTGAGAATTAGTGTCTCGGCGGCCGGACAGTTCAGCGGTTTGGCGGCCGGGCGGGGGCGCCCGGCTCTCCGCCACACGGCTCATTTTTTGAGGGCGGAGGCTCGCTTCTGCGCTTGCGACGACGCTTCGGTGGCCGGATTTTCTTTCGCTACCTCGTCGTAAAGTTTCTTGGCTTCGTCTGGCTTCTGGAGCGACTCGTAGAACCCGGCGAGTTCGAGTTGCGCCGTCGCCTTGCCGACGACGATCGTTGGCTTGTCGATCAACTGCTTATAGAGATCGACTGCCTGCGTGTTCTTGTTCTCGGTGCGGTAAACGGAAGCCAGCGCGAATTTGCCCAACGCCGCGAGGTCGGGGTTCGAAGAGTTGGCCACATCTTGCAGACTGCGCTCCGCAGCTGCGTTGTCGTTAAGTTGTGCCGAGGCCAATCCCACAAAATACCGCGCCATGTCGGCAGTGTGCGTGTGCGGATACGTATCGACGATTGCCTGGAACTGCTTGCGCGCCGCGGTGGCGCGCCCTTGCGAGGATGCGAAGGTGTCGTACCCTGGTTGCGCGGGGACACCTGCCGGACGGATGGGCGTTTCAAAGGTGCGAACTGCCGTCGAAAGCTCGGCGCTCGCCTTTTCATCCTGTGTATTGACGTAGTACCAACCGCCAAATCCAATCGCTGCGATGACGACCACCGCAATCACGGCGACAATGAGTTTCGCCTGGTGTTCGACGCTCCAGTGGGCGGCATTCTCCGCTGCCTCGAGGGTGACCTTGCTGAAGCGGTCCTGTTTCAGTTGATGCCGGGTTTCTGCGCGCACGGGCTTCCTTCTTCGCTTATAGGTAGGATGACAATTGTTTAGTCTAACAGGCGGATTTCCAGAGCGTCAAAGCGGTTTGTGCGCCTGAGAGAGCGGCTCGGCTCGGAAAAGGATGCGAGCCGCGTCCAGTTGCTGCCCGCAAGAAGCAGATCCTTCGCTTCGCTCAGGATGACAACTCTTAGTGTCTGCGCGACCGGTTTGGTGGAAAGGTTTTTCGAAGTTATCTTCTCGCCGCCGGCACTTTCCCTGCTTCCGACACCGTCGGCATCGTCGTAACCCGTCCCTGTGTGCCGGTTGCTTGTGCCGGAACGACTGCCGGGGTTGGCAACGCTGCCGCTGGGATCATTCCCAGCGCTTTGCGGACTTCGGCATCGAGCTTGGCCATTGTGTCTTTATTCTCTTTGAGGAACGCACGGGCGTTCTCGCGTCCCTGGCCGATGCGCTCGCCTTTGTAGCTGAACCACGAGCCCGACTTCTCCAGGATATTGCTGTTCACGGCCAGATCGAGCAGGTCGCCTTCGCGCGAGATGCCTTCACCGTAAAGAATATCAAATTCGGCTTCGCGGAACGGCGCCGCCACTTTGTTCTTCACGATCTTGACTCGAGTGCGTGAGCCGGTGACCACGTCTCCTTCTTTAATGGCGGCGATGCGGCGAATGTCAATCCGCACCGACGAATAGAATTTCAGCGCGCGCCCGCCGGTCGTGGTTTCCGGATTGCCAAACATCACGCCAATCTTCTCGCGGATCTGGTTGATGAAGATCAGACAGGTGCGCGACTTGGCCACCGTCCCGGTCAGTTTGCGCAGCGCCTGCGACATCAGGCGCGCCTGCAGGCCCATGTGGCTGTCGCCCATTTCGCCGTCGAGCTCGGCCTTCGGGACAAGTGCCGCCACCGAATCCACCACCAGGACGTCGATAGCGTTCGAACGCACCAGCGCTTCCGTGATTTCGAGGGCCTGCTCGCCATAGTCGGGTTGCGAGACCAGCAGGTTATCGACGTCCACGCCCAGCTTCTTGGCATAGCCTGGATCGAGCGCGTGCTCGGCATCGACGAATGCTGCCATGCCTCCGGCCTTTTGCGCCTCGGCAATCACCTGCAGGGCAATGGTCGTTTTGCCGGAAGATTCCGGACCGAAGATTTCGACCACCCGCCCGCGCGGCACGCCGCCCACGCCCAGCGCGGCATCGAAGGAAATCGCGCCCGTCGAAATTACCGCGATGGGGACGATGGCTTCTTTCGACCCCAGTCGCATGATGGATCCTTTGCCAAACTGCTTTTCAATCTGCGCGAATGCGAGATCGATGGCTTTGACACGCTCGTTGTTACGTTCAGCGTTACGCTCTTCTAGCCTGCTACGTTCGTTGTTCCGTTCTTCGGCCATAATGGCTGCTCCTGTTTATAAATCTGGAATCTGAGCCTACACCCGCGGGCTGGAGCGTGAAGTGTTGGCTATCACATCAGTTTTGGTCAGTTTAGCACGAAGCGAATGAAAGGCGAAGCTGGAAGTTGATGGACGTGGTTCGCGCCGCGAACTCCTGTGTGCCGCCTACAGAAGATCTTTACCACAGGGGGCACAGAGGTCCACAGGGTGGAGCTGGTGAAGCGGATATCCCCTGTGTTCCTCTGTGCCCTCCGTGGTAAGGGTTTTCTTGTTAGACTCTCGGCATGAGCGAAGATGCTCGAAACGATAACGGTTCTGAACGAAGCACGGCGATTGGTGGTCCATCGCTCTACCTTGTGGCAACGCCCATCGGCAATCTGGAAGACATTACTCTGCGCGCACTGCGCGTCCTCAAAGAAGTTGACCTGATTGCCTGTGAGGATACGCGCCAGACCTTGAAACTGCTCAGCCATTACGGCATCCAGACGCGACTAGTCAGCTATCACGAACACAATGAGATGACCAAGGCTTCCGAACTCGTGGTCGACCTCGAAGGGGGCGCCAAGATCGCGCTGGTTAGTGACGCGGGCATGCCCGGCATCTCCGACCCGGGATTCCGCCTGATCGCGCTCGCTATCCGGCATCACGTGCCGGTGGTGCCGATTCCCGGTGCGTCGGCATTCCTGGCGGCTCTGGTGGCCAGCGGCCTGCCCACTGACTCGTTCCGCTTCAGCGGATTCCTCCCGGCCAAGGCGGGTCAGCGCCGCAAACTGCTGGAGAGCGTAAAAGACTCGCCGCGCACGCAGGTGTTCTACGATGCACCGCATCGGCTGCTGGAGACGCTCTCTGATGTTTCGGAGGTTCTGGGAGAAGCCCGTCACGTAGTGGTCGCCCGCGAAGTGACCAAGATCCACGAAGAATTTTTGCGCGGTCGCGCGGGAGAGATTCTCGAACAGCTCAAGGCCCGAGGAGACGTCAAAGGCGAGATCACGCTCTTGATCGCGAAGGCCGAAGAGGGAGCGGTTCCGGCCGCATCCGAGGCCGTGAGCGTCGCCCAGCGCGTGCGCGAAATCATTTCGGAGGAAAGGGTAGACGAAAAGGCCGCTGTGAAAAAAGTGGCGAAAGAGCGCGGGATTGGCAAGAGCGAAGCCTACCGGGAGTGGCAAATGAACAAGTAGCAACACGAACCTCCCGGACCGATGCGCCGGGCAGGTCTTTAATCCAAAATAAACATTGGGAGCATAAAATAACCGTTTTGTTTCTGGGGAGAGGTCCGTTCTTGAGCTGGGCTTGCAAGTTTGCGTCGTCGGTATGCGCTCTGCTGGTGCTGGTGTCCGCGGCCGCCACGAGCGCCTATGGCCAAAATGCCGAGCAGCTTTCTCAGGTAAGAAAGCTGTATGTTGATTCGCTGGGGACCGACCGCGGCGCGGCCGAGATGCGTGAACAAGTGGTCCGATTGCTGCGGAAGAGTCACGACGTGCAGGTTGTCTCCGATCCGAAGGAAGCGGACGCGTTGGTCAAAGGGACGGGCCGTATCTGGGTAACAGGACATATTTCTCTGAATCCCCGTTCGCATGCATCTAGTCAGCCCACGTTCGAGGGGTTTCTGTCCGCGGAAGTGGTCGGCAAGAACGGCGACACGCTCTGGTCGTATCTGGTGAGCCCCAGCAACTTTCCCTGGAATGGCATTACGGATGACCTCGCACACCAGCTTGTGGCAAAGCTGCTCACGGCGCTCAAAGGCGAAGGTCAACAAGAAGCAGCTGCCGCAGGCCCAATGGAGCACGCCGCGGGAACGTTGAGAGGCGCGGGCGCCACCTTTCCCGCGCCGCTTTATCAGCGGTGGTTCGAGTTGTTTCAGGAACAATATCCAAGGGCGCACATCAGCTACGATGGGGTTGGGTCCGCGGAGGGAATCCGGCGGTTGGAGGAAGGCAAGGTAGACTTCGCTGCTTCTGAGATGCCCTTGTCAGACGAAGCCATGTCGGAAGCTCATCAGCGGTTCATACATCTCCCCGCGGTCCTGGGCGCCGTGGTTGCCATTTATAACGTAAAGGGGGTTCACCAGAATCTCAACTTCACGCCCGAGACCCTGTCCGGGATTTTTCTTGGCAAAATCACCAAGTGGAATGACCCGGAGATCAGGAAGTCAAACCGAGGCGCAGCCCTACCGGATGCCGACATCGTTGTGGTCCATCGCTCCGACGGCAGCGGTACAAGTTTCGTCTGGAGCGATTATTTGTCCAAGGTTAGCTCGCAATGGAAGGCCTCGGTCGGCGCCGGAACCACGGTGCAATGGCCCGTTGGGGTCGGAGCGGAACGGAATGAGGGAGTCGCTGCCGCTGTACAACGAACGCCAAACTCCATCGGTTACGTTGAATTCATCTACGCGATCCAACATGAACTCAGTTTCGGGGCAGTCAGGAACGCGACCGGACATTTCATCAAGGCAAGTATTTCCAGCGTGACCGTGGCGGCAGCAACGGCCGGCACTCTGGGCCAGGATTCACGGTTATCGATCACCAACCCGCCCGGCGAGACTGCCTATCCGATTGCCACCTACACCTGGCTGCTACTTCCTGAACGGACCGAAGATCAGAACAAGAGGAGCCTGCTGACAGAACTCCTTCGTTGGGTGCTGACTTCGGGCCAGAAGAAGTGTTCTGCGTTAGGTTATGCGCCCTTGCCAGCAGAGGTCGCGAAACGCGCCTTAGAGTCGTTTGATTCGATAAAGTAAAGTCTGCGCGGGAGCGGGCTACGAGCCATAGGCGCGGCCGACGTGGGCCCGGACGCATTCGTCCGGGCAGCCATTTGGTGCTTCCAAATGTGTGTCCGAGCTTCGCTCGACGGGCGGACGAATGCGTCCGCCCCTACGTGGATCATTACGATCATGCTGTCTCATTTTCCCGCCAACTCTTTCTTCACCGCCTCACTGACCACCTTCCCATCCACACGCATCCCGGCCGCGGCGAATCTGGCCATGGCGGCCTTCATTACCGTTCCCATGTCTTTCATGGCAGGAGCGGGCGTCATCTCGGCAATCGCCGCACGGACTCCGGCTACGATTTCTTCTTCGCCGGCGGCTTTGGGCAAGTAGGTTTCTATCAGCTTGATTTCGGCGGCTTCTTTGTCGGCCATCTCCTGACGCCCGCCCTTGGTGAACTGCTCGACCGAGTCTTTGCGCTGCTTGATCAGGGTGGACAGCACCTGATGCGATTCCTTGTCGTCGAGCGGGGCCATCTTGTCGATCTCGCGGTTCTTGAGTGCGGTCTTGACCATGCGCAGGGTGGAGAGGCGCTGCTCTTCGCGGGCCTTCATGGCCGCAACGATGTCTTTCTGGATCTGATCGATGAGGGGCATGCCAGAATTATAGAACGCTGGAAAGGTCAGAGGTCAGATTGCAGAAGTCAGAAGTCAAATTGCAGGAGTTAAGATCAAAAGCTCCCGACGTCAACAGCGATGCTGCGTGAGAAGGGTCACTTCTGCAATTTGACTCTTGATTTCTGACTTCTTCAATCACTTCCCGAATCTCTTCTCATCGCATATTCTTTTTCTCATGCTCAAGAAGACCAGGCTCTTTACTCCCGGACCAACTCCTCTTCTTCCCGCCGCGCAGATGGCGATGGCTTCTTATGGCGCGCACCATCGCACCGCCGAGTTCCGCGCTTTGTTCACGCGCGTTCTGGCCGACGTCAAGGAGTTCATCGGCACGAAGAATGACGTCCTCGTGCTGACCTCGTCGGGCACAGGATTCATGGAGGCCTCGGTCTCGAACCTGACTTCGCCGGGCGACCGCGTGCTGGTGTTGACTGCCGGAAAGTTTGGCGAGCGCTGGACCGCGCTGGCCAAGGCGTTTAGATGCGCCGTCGAAACGGTGACCGCTCCCTATGGCGAAACATTCTCGATCGAGGAGGTTCGCGGCAAACTGACGCCCGAGATTAGCTGTGTTTATGCGCAAGCGACGGAAAGTTCGACGGGGGCTCGGCATGACGTCGAGGCGATCGCGCGGCTGGTACGTGCTTTGCCAGATACTTTGTTGGTTGTCGACGCGATCACCGGGCTGGGCACGACCCATCTCGACGTGGACGCTTGGGGAATCGACATCATCCTCGGCGGATCGCAGAAGGCGCTAATGATCCCGCCGGGACTGGCCTATGGCGCGATCAGCGACCGGGCGTGGCAGCGCATGGAGACGACGAAGTCTCCGCGATTTTATTTCGATCTGCGGAAGGAACGGAAAGCGGCAGCCAAGGCGGAGACGACAAGCACGCCCGCGACCGCTCTATTTGCCGGAATGGCCGCAGCGTTCGATTATGTGCGTCAAATGGGAGACGGGAAGCTCGCGGCGGGGCGAAACGCGCTGATTGCGAACGCGGAATTGTGCGCAGCCATGACGCGTGCCGGCGTCGAAGCGCTGGGACTAAAGTTGTTCGCGCCTAGGTCTCCCGCGGCCGCTCTGACGGCCGTCGCTGCGCCGGACGGTGTCGATTCCACGGCGATCTGCAAGCGGTTCCGTGAGCAATTTGGAGCGGTCGTGGCCAACGGAAATGCAGAGTTGAAAGGACAGCTTTTCCGCATCGCCCACATTGGCTACTACGATTATCTGGACACGGTGGGAGTTCTCGCCGCGCTCGAACTGGTAATCGCCGAAACCACGGGGAAGGCGGTCGAGTATGGATGCGCGGTGCGCGCGGCGCAGGAAGTTTATGCGAAGCTCAGGTAAGAGGTCAGAGGTAAGATTGCAGAGGTTAGAAGCCAAGTGCGCACGCTGCGTCCGCGAACTTGGAATTTTAGATTCTGCAATCTGACCTCTTACCTCTGACCTTCCTTAGGAGTCGAGCGCTTCCCTGCGCAATTTGCGGCTTTCGGCCAGGAGCGACATGGAGTGCATGAGGTTCTGCAAGGTGACGATCCCGACCAGTTGCTGTTCGTCGACAACCGGTATGATGCTGAGATTACGGGCGGAGAGCTTGCGGAAAGCGGAGGCGAGCGACTCTTGTTTGGCGGCAACGTCAAAAATGCGGTTCATCACCGCCTGCACGTAGCCATTGCCTTCGGCGCGCAGCGCTTCGAGAATCTTTTGCCTCGAGACGACGCCAACCATGTCACCGCCGCGCACCACTGGAAAATCGTCCTGCAGCGTATGCACGGCCTTCTCGAGCGCGTCTTCCAGAGTGTCGGCGGGCGAGAGCGTGGCGAAGTCGGTGAGCATGACTTCTTCCAGGCGGACGCTTTGCAGGACGGATTGAAATACCGCCGAGCGTTCCTCGAGTTGTGCGCCGGCAAAAAGAAAAAAGCCGATCATCATCAGCCAATAGCCGTCCCATCGCGCCTCGGGGCGACTGCTGAGCAGCATTCCAACCATGATCATCAGGATGGAAAAGACATTGCCGATGCGAACAGCGCGCTGGGTGGCTTGAATCATGTCGACACGACGCGAAAAAAAAGCGCGCAAAACGCGGCCGCCATCCATGGGATACGCTGGCAACAGGTTGAATAAGCCGAGGTAGAGATTTGCCCAGACGATGCTCCGCAGCAGGCCGCTCGGGTGGAAGAGCGGCTTGGCGGCAAGCGAAAAGCCTGGAATGGCAGCCAGCAAGACCAGCGCCGACAAACCGGCGATGAAAAGATTCACCAGCGGTCCGGCAATCGCGACTCGGATATCGCGTTTCCAGGCGTTGATCGGATCCGGGATGGCCTGTGCATCGTCGACTATGGTGATCCCGCCGATCGGCAACAGGATGATGCCCTTCGCCGGAATGCCCGAACCTCGGGCGACCAGTGCGTGGCCCAATTCGTGCAGGATCACACTGCCGAAGAGGATACCGACCAAGCCGAGAACTCGCAGGGCGGCAGTGGCATCCTGAGTAGCGGCTTCCGTGAAAAACAAAAAGACCAGCAGAAACGCAAACGTCAGATGAATGCGAATTTCGATTCCGAAAAGACGTCCGACCGGGATGGACCAACTGCGCATCGACATGCCTACCAGTATTCTATCTACTTAGACACCAATTGACGCCGAGGGGATGCGAAAAGGCAAATCGGAAGGGCTGGGCCGGAAGATAACTTTACTGTAGAGACGCGGCTTGCCGCGTCTCCGACGGACGGCCGGAGCGGGAACAATGCGAGCGTGGACGGGGCAAGCACCGTCTCCACGGGAGATTTATGAGAGTTATCGCTGGACAGTACCGGCGCCGGACGTTGCGGTCGTTGCCTGGGTTCGAAATCCGTCCGACGGCGGACCGACTGCGCGAAACGCTGTTCAACGTGCTGTGTTCGGGCGATCCGTCGGCACTGGCGGAGTCGACGTGGATCGATCTGTATTCGGGGACGGGTGCAGTGGGCATTGAGGCGATGAGCCGCGGCGCGCGGATGGTGCATTTCGTTGAGTCGTCCAAAGCAGCGGCTGATTTGATTGGGCAGAATTTGAAGTCGTTGGGGATTGTCCGAGGCTTCCAGATCGTAAAGGCCGATGCCGGGAAGGCCATGCGGCAACTGGAGGCTGCGGGGAGCGTTGCCGATTTCGTGTTTCTGGATCCGCCATACTCCATGCAGGACGAGTACGCAAAGACGCTGGCGGTGCTGGCGCAATCGAAATTGCTCCACGAGTGGAGCCTGGTGATTGCGGAGCATGAGAAGCGATTTGATCCGGGAGAGGCGTTTTTGGAATTACGGCGCTATCGCAAGCTGGTGCAGGGAGACGCCGCGCTGAGTTTTTACCGGCGGCAGACTTAGAAATTTGCGCCTTCCAAGCCTTTGTCGGCCTGAGCGAAGCGAACCGCATATGCATTTGTTTGCGGCGCCGGCATAGCCCTTTACCACAGAGACCACAGAGGTACACAGGGGGAACCTGAATAAATTGCCTTCCCTGTGTTCCTCTGTGTCCCCGGTGGTAAGGACTTTTGTCGCGGGCTCGCCTATCGCATGGGCTCGGCAGAAGCAACGGGTCGTTATAATTGAAACGCATGTCTAATTTTCTGCCGGTTGACGAACAACTGGCCTACATCAAAAAGGGCGCGGCGGAGATCGTCAAGGAATCCGAGTTGCGTGCCAAACTCGAACGCTCGCGTGCTTCGGGCAAACGGCTGCGGGTGAAGGCGGGCTTCGATCCGACCGCTCCTGATCTGCACCTGGGGCACACGGTCCTGTTGCGCAAGCTCAAACATTTTCAGGATCTCGGACACACGGTCATCTTCCTGATCGGGGATTTCACCGGGATGATCGGCGATCCGACGGGGCGCTCGGCGACGCGGCCTCCGTTGTCGCGGGAGCAGATTGCCGAGAATGCCGAGACCTATAAGGCGCAGGTTTTCAGGATTCTTGACAAGGAAAAGACGGTGGTGGACTTCAACAGCCGGTGGTTCTCGAAATTCTCGGCCGAGGATTTCATACGCTTGACGGCGAAGTACACGGTCTCGCAGATGCTGGAACGCGAGGACTTCCACAAGCGCTTCCACGACGAGAAGCCGATTGCCATGCATGAACTGTTGTATCCGCTCGCGCAGGGATACGACTCGGTCGTACTCGAAGCGGATGTGGAACTGGGCGGCACCGATCAGAAATTCAATCTTCTCGTCGGGCGCGAACTGCAGCGCGCTTATGGGCAGGAGTCGCAGGTGGTTCTGACTACGCCCATCCTCGAGGGGCTTGACGGCGTGAACAAGATGTCGAAGTCGCTGGGCAACGCGATTGGAATTCATGAGCCGCCGCTGGAAATGTACGGCAAGGTGATGTCGATTTCCGATGAGATGATGTGGCGGTATTACGAGCTGCTGACGGATGTGCGGACAGAGCAGATCGCGCAGATGAAAGCGGACGCGGCGAGCGGGAAGGCGCATCCGATGGCGCTGAAGAAGGAGTTGGCACGGGGGATCGTGGCGGATTTTCACTCGGCGGAGGCGGCTGAGAAGGCGGCGGAGGATTGGGCAAAGCAATTTCAGCAGGATGGGGTGCCGGAGCTTGAGACCGAGGAGGTCAGGCTGGCAGAGGTCAGGCTGGCAAATGTTGTTCCGGAGGGAGCTGGAGGCGGAGCGGTGCGACTTATCGGATCACCCGAGGCGCTCAGTAATAGCCCGACCGATTCGTTCCCCTACCCCCTCAGAGTCGACAAACTCCTGCGACACTCCGGGCTTGCAGCGTCGAACACCGAAGCAGCAGGAAAGATAAAACAAGGGGCTGTTAGCATTGACGGCCAAGACATCAATCCACGAGAGGTCTGTGTTATTGCTCGCGTCGGCAGCGTGTTTGTCATACGCGTTGGCCGCCGGATGAAAAAGGTGAAGCTTACGAACTAGCTTTCCAATCAAGGTCAAGAATTCAATATCCTGTCATCCTGAGCGTGCTAATTCCGGCCTCTTCTTGTGCCATTCTGTTGCTTGTTCGTAGGCATTTGCTGCCTGCAGCAAAACAATCCCTCGCCAGGGAGCGGCGGCTAATTGCAAACCGATGGGCAGGCCATCTGTTGTGAATCCGCAGGGAACCGAAATCGTCGGAATTCCCCACACGTTGAAGGGGCGCGTGTTCCTGAGCATGAGCAACTCTTGCGAACGCAGGCCTTCGGGATGCTCGCGAAGGTCGGCGATCAGCGGCGGCGGGATCGGGACCGTGGGCGTTAAGAGCACATCCACATCATGAAATACTTCCTGGATGGCATGACGGCTGGCCTGGAGGTCGCGGCTGGCGCGAAGAGCATCGGCGGCGGAGATTTTGGCTCCGGATTGGATGCGCGCCAGCGTTGCCGTCTGGTAAAGCTCTGGTGAGCGACCGACAAATTCCTTGTGATACGCATAGGCTTCAGCAGTCGACAGGGTCCGGTCAGTGGGGACTTCGAGTTTGATGTCGCGAATCTCGTGGTGGAGGCCGGTGAAGATCTGGATCGCTTTTTCGACTGCGGCGGCGCTTTCGGGATGGAGATCGTCGAAGAAAAATGGGCGTGGTACACCAATGCGCAGGGCCGGTGGAGGGTCGTCGAACGCGGAGACGAGACTCGGGGTCAGTTTATGAGAGCGCGGATCTGGTGAGTCGTAGTCCGAGAGCACTTGCAGCATTAAGGCCGCGTCAATGACTGAGTTCACGATCGGGCCGACGTGATCGTAGGACGATGACAAAGGCACGACTCCGCGAGTGCTGACGCGACCATAGGTCGGCTTGACTCCTACCACGCCGCAGTAGGCAGCGGGCAGGCGGATGGAACCGGCGGTGTCGGTGCCGACCGTGGCGAATCCCAGGCCAGTGGCGACGCTAGCGGCGGAGCCTCCTGAAGATCCACCTGCGATACGCTTCGGGTCCCATGGATTGTGGACCTCTCCGAAAAAACTGATCATCGAACTAGCGCCGTAGGCGAATTCGTGCAGATTCTGCTTGCCCAGGATGACGGCGCCTCCGGCGCGAAGACGACGGACGACTTGGGCGTCTTCGGTGGGAACGCGATCTCTTTGCGGAGCGCTGAACAGCGCGCTGGCGGCGGTGGTGCGGACTCCTGCGACGTCGATGATGTCTTTGAGTCCGATGGGAATGCCGTGCAGAGGCCCGAGATGGGTTCCGTGATAGATTTCCCACTCGGCGTGACGGGCGCGATCGAGCGCAGAATCGGCGGTGACCGAGATGAATGCGTTCAGCGTTGGGTTGAGCTTTTCGATGCGATCCAGGCAATCGCGAGTGAGTTCGACGGGAGAGATGGACCGTTTGAAAAGTTTCGCGCTCAGTTCGCTGATGGTGGAGGGCATTTGACCTTCATTAAATCTACTCCCCTTTGGCCGCCTTCTGCGCGGCGCGTTTGGCGAACCATTTCACCACAAAATAAATAACTGGACCGGCGGCCAGGGCGCACGGGCCCCAGCGCTTAGCGATCGGAGGGCTGTTACCCAAGGCGACGCAGGTCATCGCCAGTGGCAGGGCGATCACGTAGATCAGCCCCAGGTTGCCGCCGGGGATGCGGAAAGCTCGCGGCAAATCGGGCCGTCTGCGGCGCAGTCCCCAGGCGGAGAGCACGGTCATCATGGTGGTGGCGCCCCGCAGCCAACCATAGATGCTGATCAATTCGCCGACCGAGTGCAGCGCCAGTGAAGCGTAGATGACGGCGGAGATCAGGATGGCAATCCAGGGCGTGCCATAGCGCGGATGCCGGCGAGTAAGGAAGGGCGGCAGGTATCCGTCCTCGGCGAGCGTGAAGGGCATGGGGGTGGCGGTGAGCATGGTGCTGTTGAGCAGCGCAACGGTGGCGACCATGGCGGCGATGGTCATCAGATGGCCAAGCCAGGGGCCGCCGATGAGCTGAGCGGCGGTGGGGAAGAATCCGTCGTTCCATTGTGCCCAGTTTCCGAGCGCGGCCAGCCCGGCGAGCATGGGCAGAAAGTAGGTTGCGATGGAAAGCGGAATGACCACGGCGAGCGCTCGCGGATAAGTGCGCTGCGGGTTCTCGACATCTCCAGCCACGCTCGAGACTTGCTCGTATCCGGCGTAGCCCCAGATGGCCAGGGCGAGGCCCACACCGAAGGCTTTGGAAAAAGGCTGATTCGGCGGGACCAGCGGAACAAACGGGTTGTGATGCCACTTGGCGAGGCCGAGCACGACCATGGCGATCACGGGAATAAACATAAATAATTCGAAAAGCGTGGCTGCTTTACCGACCATCTGGATGCCAAGAATGTTGACCCATGTGATGAAGGCAATCAACGCGAAAGAAACGAGCCAATGCTTCCAGCCGGCGATGCCGGGAAAATAAAAAGTCAGATAGTCGGTGAAGAGCACGGCGTAGGAACTGCCCAGAAGAAAAGAGGCGGACCAGTTCCACCATCCGGCGAGGAATCCCGAGAAATCTCCGAACGCGGCGCGACTCCAGCGGTAAAAGCCGCCTTCGACGGGCATGGCGGTGGTGAGTTCGGCGGTCACCAGGGAGACCGGGATGCACAGGAAAAACGGAATGACCAGGAGAAAGATCAGGCTCATGCCCGGACCACTGGAGCTGATCATGCCCTCGAGTCCGAAGGGGCCTCCCGTGGTGTAGGAAAACATCACGAAGACGAAAAAGAAAAAGCTGGCCTTGCGGACGGTGGAAGTCGTGGATGAGCCGGGAGTATTCACCATGAAGATGGCGGCTAGTGTACAGCAAAGGCGCTGACCTTCCGCCCGGTAGAGACGGGGCTCGCCCCGTCTTTTTCTACACGACGAGAAGTACTCGACGGGAGCCGCGGCAAGCCGCGTCTCTACCCGGGAGCAGGCGTGGCGCGCCGCTGGCAGAGAGCGGCCATGCTGTCGAGTGCGTCCTTGATGATGAAAGCGACCGCGTCGTGAAAGGCGCTCTCGGATAGCTCGGACGACTTGCCGACGAGATCCACGGTCATGCGCACGCGCGTGCCGCCTTTGAGATCGGGGCCAAATGAGACGTTTTGTTCGGCGGTAACGCCGAGGCCGTGATTGATCAGGCTAATCGCGCGGGGTGGACTGATGGAGGTCACGACGGCGGAAATAGTGGTGCGGATGGGCTGAACGACTCGATAACGCAAGCGGCTACCTGCCTGCCAAGGCTCTCCCTGCACCCACGAAGCTTCATCGTAAATTCCGCGATGCAGAAGGCGTTCGAGATGTTGAAAAGCCTCGAACGCAGCGTCCACCGAAACTGGGACTGTAACGGAGTACTCGATGCGCGGCAGCATGGGAGCCTCCCCCCACGTGGCGGCGATTATGCCCCGATTTCCAGCGGAAGACAAGGATGAAGACTGGCCTGCTCCAGGTCGAGCAACTTGCGCTTGAGCTCGAGACCGCCGCCGTAACCGCATAGCGAACCGCTGGATGCGATTACGCGGTGGCAGGGGACGATGATGGCGACGGGATTCCGGTTGTTCGACATTCCGACGGCACGGTAGGCATGGGGGTGGCCAATGGCTTCGGCGATGTCGCGGTAGCTGCGGGTCACGCCGTATGGAATTTCGAGCAGCGCATACCAGCACGCGAGTTGAAAGTTGGTTCCACGCAGATCGAGCGGCAGCGAGAACTCACGTCGTCCGCCGGCAAAGTATTCGTTGAGTTCGCGGAGATAGGGCGCGAGGGCAGGTTTGGACTCATGCAGTTCGATGGCAGCGGGATTCAGTTTCTGCGTGCGGGCTTCGAACTCGAGTCGCACCAAGCCTTTTGTGGAAGCGGCGAGAAACAGTGGGCCGACCAGCGACGGTGTGCGGAGGTAGAACAGAGTTTCCATGACGCGTGGAGAATAACACGATGTTTGATTCGATACGCACAAACTACAAGAGGCCTCACCAGCAAAAAAGCCTCCCGCTTTCACGGGAGGCTTTCTCGGGGAAGGGTACTGCTGCTACTTCTGCTGCGGTTGATCCTGAGTTGTGGTGGTCGAAGCAAGCTGTTCCAGATTGTTCTTCAGGAGGCTGACTTCAACGCGACCGCCGATGATGCGCTTGGGCTTGGTTTCACCCGACGAGGTGGAAGCCGGTGCTGGTGCATTGCCCATGCCGACGAGGTAAATCCTGTAGATGGGAATGTCGTGGTTCAGCGCCAGATAGCGAACGACCGACTCGGCCATTTTCTGCGAAGACGCGATTGCTACCTGTCCGTGACCGGAGGAGAAACCCTGGACTTCGACGACGTAGCCACGCTGGTCCTTCAGGGGAGTGGCCATTTCATCGAGAGCGGTCTTGGCGTTCTGGCTTAGGACTGTCTGCCCGGGCTTGAAAAGGATTTCGGTTTGGGTCGTGGGCTGATACTGATCGATGTTCGTGACCACCTTCTCAACCGTACTCAGACGGGTCTGAGCCTGTTGCGCGGTCTGCTGCGCGGCCTGGGCCTTATTGCCGGCGTCGATGGCATGCTGGTCGGCTTCGTTGGCCTTGGACGAAGCGAGCTGGATTCCCGCCTGCGCGCGCGCATCGGTATCCTTGATCGCCTTGGTGTTGGCGGAAGTCAACTCATCGAGTTCGTTAATGCGGTCACGGATCGGCTGAGTCTGGCGCGCGACATATTTCTTACGCGCGAACGGATTCAGGTGACCCCAGAAACCTTCACGAGTCTCCGGTTGCAGGGGCGCTTTGCCGGTGGCGGTGTCGGTGCTGGTCGCCGTCTGGGTCGACGAAGGCTGAGTCGCCGCGGGTTGGGTCGAAGAACTGGAACTTTGCTGCGCGAAAACTGGCAGTGCCAGGCTTACGGCAAGCAGCAGAACAAAGAGAGTGCGGTTTTTCATTTTAAACTTCCTCCAAGTGGGGAGTGGGGAGCCACTCCAGGTGCCTTCCGGCGCGATTTGATTGCGTCGTTTCTATTGCGTCGTTTTCTAATCTAATTCTTCTAATGACAGAACCCATCTACTTCGGGAGGCCAGCACCAACGCCACGAATGCCGCAAAAAGCTTGCCTCAAGAAGCCAGCCCGTATCGGGGGCCGCATTTCTATAAACAGTTTGCGTGCCAAATGCCACGGTATCGGGCCTGGAACGCAAGTGCTTTCTTTTCATACATATTGTACCCTGTCGTACTCCTGCAGGACACCCCGCCTGACGGTAATTTTGGCGGGAACTGGTATAAAAACTGCGCGCAGAGGCCTTCCTCCGGGAGAATCATCGAAGAAAAGTGAACAGATTTTGCGGTGGAATCATCCCACTACTTATGCGACGAGCATTGATTCTGCTGCTTCCCATTCTGCTGGCATGGCTCGCATACACCGACTTTGCTCACGCTGAGAAAACTCGCTTCGATCTGGCGCAACTGAAGGCGCCGCCGGGATTCCACATCGCGGTTTTTGCCGATGACTTGGACAGCGCGCGCATGATGGTCTTCAGTCCGGGTGGCGTGCTGCTGGTGAGCGAATCGGGTGAGGGCAAGGTGGTCGCACTCCCTGATCCGAAGCATGCGGGCAAGGCCGCGCGGACGGTAACGGTTCTCGATGGGCTCAACGGGCCCCACGGGCTCGCGTTTTACGAAGGCAAGTTGTACGTCGCCGAGAACGACAAGGTCCGCCGCTACGACTGGGCGAGGCGAACCTGCGGGCGACCAATCCCGTTAAGCTCACCGATCTGCCGACCGGCGGCGGGCACTCGACGCGCAGCCTCTTGTTTCACGGCGGCAAGATGTACGTCTCGGCCGGATCGAGCTGCAACGTCTGCATTGAAAAAGATCCGCGACGAGCGGCGGTGATGGAATTCAATCCCGATGGCGGCGATCAGAGAATTTTTGCGAAAGGGCTGCGTAATGCGGTGGGGCTGGCGGTGAATCCGAAGACCGATACGGTCTGGGTAACGGTGAACGGGCGCGACTGGCTGGGCGACGATCTGCCGCCGGAGACAATCTATGATCTGGGCAAGGATGGAGGCGTTGACGGCGGATGGCCCTATTGCTACGGTGACCGCGTGCCCGATTCCAATTTCACGAAGGCGGGAGACGATCGCTGTAAGAATGTCATCGAGCCCAAGATGCAGATGCAGGCGCATTCGGCTCCGCTGGGACTCGCGTTTTATGAAGGTGCGAGCTTTCCCGCCGAGTACCAGAACAACATTTTCGTCGCGTTTCATGGATCGTGGAATCGCAGCGTTCCGACAGGATACAAAGTGGTGCGGGTGAAACTCGATGATAAGGGCCAGCCGGTGGGCGGCACGGAGATTTCATTACCGGGTGGCTGGCGCCCGGCGAAACGAAGAAGGGGCGATGGATTGGGCGTCCGGTGGGGATTGTGTTCGGCGGCGATGGAGCGATGTATTTGAGCGACGACGCGGGGGGTGTGATTTATCGGGTGACGTACGCGAAGTAATCGCGGAGCTTTTCATAAATTGTCATCCCGAGCGCAGCGAGGGACCCCTATTCCCTGCACACGTTCTCGGGCGAGTAGGGGTCCTCCGCTTCGCTCAGGATGACAGCGCGGTTTTAGACGCCGATCCCTGCAAGAAGGTGACACTACGCGCCGCAATACTTCTCATACTGCTGGTAAATGAACGGATCGGTCATGCCGGCGATGTAATCGCAAATGACCCTGGGCAGCGGCTCCCGCGCGGCTTTTTCGCGGTAGTTGCGTGGGAGGTCGTCGGGCTCTTCCATCCAGTGGGCAAAGAGCTCTCCGGTGATGCGCTCGGCATCTTCTTTCTCTCCCGCCAGCGCCGGGCTGTAGTAAAGATTTTCGTAGAGAAAGTCTTTCAGCCGGCGGCGCTGCTCTTCGACAGGCGGACTGAAGGCGGCCAGCCGCTCGGTGTGTTGGCGAACATCTCCGAGAGAATGCACGCCTGCGGCTGCGATGCGCTGCGCCGTGCTCGTAATCAGGTCTCCGACAAATCCGTCAAGAATACTTTTCAACGCCTCGTTAAAGACCAGCTTCTCGGCAACATTCGGGTAGCGGCTTTTTGCCTCGCCGTAATGGCGCTTGAACAGATCGACGCTGTCGGCGATCTGCTCGACCGTGAGCAGGCGGGCTTCGTAGCCATCGTCCAGGTCAGCGGTGTTGTAGGCAATCTCGTCGGTAAGATCGATGAGCTGCGCTTCGAGCGGCGGGCGCTGATCGAGCA
>Ga0181523_10002165_pt1 | contig 19654 bp, 25 predicted proteins | sample PEATcosm2014_Bin_43_FD_119752 | JGI IMG/M metagenome (GOLD analysis project Ga0181523, IMG submission 119752) | Peatland microbial communities from MTU Mesocosm Facility, Houghton, MI, USA - PEATcosm2014_Bin05_30_metaG | ecosystem: Environmental > Terrestrial > Soil > Wetlands > Peat | place...
CTCAGGTACGCCTAAATCCTCTTGTCGAAGTTGATCTGCGCACCGAAGGGGTGGTGCTAGCACGAGGTCGGCTCCACAGTCTGACCACCTCCAATTCGGGGTCCCGCCGGGTCAACAATGATGCAGGAGGGCTTGATGGCGCGGGAAGAGACTGAAGAGGTTGGAATGCGGCAACCAACGAACCCCTCGCTATGAGCGCTCGGGCAATTCGAGTCCCGTGGTATCACTTCAGGGCCACCATTCACCAGCGCTGGCCCGGATACCTCTCCATCGTCCTCCTGATCGGGCTAGTGGGCGGCGTAGCCATGGTCTCGATCGCCGGGGCGCGGCGCTCCCAGTCAACCTTCGGCGCCTATCTGGCGGCCACGAGGGCCTCGGACCTCCAATTCCAGACTTCGGGAGTCTCTGATCAGTTCGGCATCACGACCCTGAGCGGGAAGCTTGCCCGCCTCCCCCATGTGGAGCACGTCGCCGATGCCCCGTCTCTCCTCGTCATCCCGCTCGGAGCGAACGGGAAAGCTCTCCCTTCGGCCTTCAACGACAACGATGTCACGGAGGTCGGCAGTGCGGGCGGTATGTACTACAGGCAGGATCGGGTCATCGTCACTCAGGGTCAGATGGCTGATCCTGCGAGCACCGACGAAATGGTGGCGACGGCCGAAGCCGCCCGGCTGTCGGGCTGGCACATCGGTCAGACCGTCCCGTTTGGCGCCTACTCGATTCAGCAGGCGCAGACACCCTCGTTCAACCCCCTAACCGGAAAGCCCTGGATGCGCTTCTCGGCAAAACTTGTCGGTCTCGTCGAGTTCTCGAGCCAGGTCGTCAACGACGACGTCGATCGATTCCCCACCGATGTGTTGATGACCCCGGCGCTGACCGAGAAGCTGAGCGCGGCGGCGAGTTACCCGACCTACGGGTTACGTCTTGACAGCGACCGCGCTGTGCCAGTAGTCGAACGGGAGATCGTTGATGCTCTCCCTCCAGGATCCACCTACAGCTTCCACCTCACGTCAGTGGTCGAGGGGCAGGTTGAGCGTGCGACCAGGCCAGAGGCGATCGCCCTCGGAGTCTTCGGGGTCATCGCGGCCCTTGCTGCATTGTTGATCGGCGGTCAGACCATAAGCCGACAGTTGTTTGCGAGACGTGGGGATGTCGGCGTACTGCGGTCCCTTGGAGCAAATAGGCCGACGATCGCAGCTGACGCGACGCTCGGACCGATCGGCGCGGTGTTCCTGGGTGCTCTCGTAGCCCTGGGCGTGGCCGTGGGGCTCTCGCCGTTGATGCCGATCGGTCCGGCCAGCTCGGTCGACCCGACACCGGGTGTCGCTTTCGACTGGACGGTGCTCTTGTCGGGGTTCGCGGTATTGGTCCTCGGTCTCGGCGGTCTCACCTTCGTTCTCGCTTATCGCGGCGCCACTCGGCGCAACGACGAAGCATCGGAGTCCCGACGGAGATCGGGCCTGGTCGAGGTCGCCACGAGGTCCGGGCTCCCCGAGCCGGCCATCGCGGGACTGCGCTTCTCTCTCGAGCGCGGCCGCGGCCGCACCGCGGTGCCCGTTCGCTCCGCGCTCTTGGGTGCCGTGTTGGCGGTGACGGTTGTGGTGGCGACACTGACCTTCGGGAGCAGCCTCGCTACCCTCGATTCGCATCCCGCTCTCTACGGTTGGAATTGGAGCTACGCCATCAACTCCCCGGCAACTAGCGTCGTTCCCCCGGTGGTCGGCAATCTTTTGAGCCACGACCCAGACGTGGCCGCGTGGACCGGGTACACGTTCGGCAATGTGCTGATTGACGGCCTGACCGTTCCTGCCCTGCTGACCCAGGCGCACGCCGCCCTCGGTCCGCCCATCCTCTCGGGTCGCGCGGTGGACGAGAACAATCAGGTGGTCCTCGGTTCGGCAACCCTCGCCGCACTTCACAAGAAGGTCGGCGACACCGTCTTTGTGAGCTACGGCGCACCGAAGGATGCGCCGGTCTACATCCCCCCGACCCCGCTTCTGATCGTCGGCACGGCCACCATGCCGGCGATCGGCGTGAGTGGTCATCTTCACAGCTCAATGGGAACCGGGGCCCTTCTTCCGACAGGTCTCGAGCCGGCAGCATTCAAGCAGGCCATCACCCAGCCCGATCCCAATCTGGATGGTCCGTCCATGGACGTCGTGCGGCTCAAGGATGGGGTGACGCCCTCCGCAGGCCAAACTTCACTCCGACGCATCGTCGAGGCGGCGGACAAGGTCATGGCGGCCGATCCAAACGGTTCGGGCGACACGTACGCCGTGCTCTCTGTGCAACGGCCAGCCGAGATCGTGAATTACCAGTCGGCCGGTGCCACCCCTGGCATTTTGGCCGCGGGTCTCGCAGCCGGCGCAACCGTGGCGCTCGGCCTCACCCTGGCCGCGTCGGTTCGACGACGGCGGCGGGACCTCGCGCTCTTGAAGACGTTCGGCTTTACACGGCGCCAGCTCGCCGCCGCAGTTGCCTGGCAGGCGTCGGTAGCCGCCATCGTCGGGATCATCGTGGGCGTGCCAATCGGGATCGCCCTCGGGCGATGGCTCTGGGACTTGTTCGCCCGCGACATCTACGCCGTCCCGCTGCCGACGGTGCCGGTACTGGAGGTCGTCGTCGTGGCGCTCGGGGCACTCGTCTTGGCCAACTTGGTGGCCGCCGTCCCGGGACAGATGGCGGCCCGGACTCCCACGGCTCTCGTCCTCCGAGCGGAGTGAGCCAATGGCGGGCCCCGACTTTGGGCACATCTGTTCGATGGCCTCGGGAGCTGCGCGATCAACTCCAGGTATTACCTAACGCTCCGCAATTCCTATGTGCGATGTGTGGCATAAATGTGTCGAACTGTCCCACCTTCCCGGCGTTCTGTTCTGGGGCATTTAGCCCGGCAAGCTAAAGCTGGCCCGCGGAGGAAAGTTGGGCAGCCCTTACCAACCCGAAACTTTTCGTCATGGTCGAGGCCGCAACTTGAAAGACACCTTGACCTTGGCTCGGTAGGTCTTTACCTGGCCGTCCTCGATCTGGAGATCGAGTTCGACCACTTCGGCAATGCGAAGGTCACGAAGTGACCCAGACGCCTGCTCTACGGCTGCGCTTGCAGCCTTCTCCCAGGATTCCTCACTGGTACCGACGAGTTCAATGACCTTGTAGACGCTTTCAGCCATACTTGTATTCCCTCCCGAGTCCGTTGCCGGAGATTAGGTCTCGCCGAGCGTCTGCGCACCAATTGCCTTGTTTCGCGCGCTTTGAACGGCCGGCGAGCCTGACGGTGTAGCTGCCGTCGGTGGTGTATGCCTCAATACCTTCGCTATGAGCGCAAAGGGCGGGGCGCGGGCAGCGCCAACACCCACTGCTCACCGGGTGGCCCGCATCCGCTGATAGGTGCGGGGGGCCACTGTCCGCAGGATCGGTGCAACGAGGGGCAGTGAGGCCACATTGATCTCGAGCCGTGGGTCGAACATGCGGCGGAGCACGAGCGACGAGACCTGCTTCTCGGTGCGCCGGACTGCGCGCGGCGGCATGGACAGTCCACCGTCGTGCACCGCCGTGAGCCCCATTTCAGTCGGCACCCATCCCGGATACACCGTGTGGAGGAACACACCGTCCGGCCTCGCTTCGTAGGACAGACTCTCCGTCGCCGCAGACAGGGCCGCCTTGCTCGCGGAGTAGTCGGCTGCTCCGGGACCCGGAGCGCGCCCGTCGTCCGAACTCATGTTGGCGATTGCACCAAACCCCCGCTTCCGCATCCCTGGTAGGACGGTCACCATGCCCACAACGGGAGCGATGAAATTCACCTCCATGATGGATCGAAGTGACGCTGCGGTTGTCGGTTCGGTGCGAATGATCCCGCCGACGCCGGCGATGTTGGCCAGGATGTCGATCCGGCTGTGTACCTCCTCCACCTGTTCCAACATAGTGACGAAGGAGGCCGCGTCGGAGAGATCGCAGACCCGGTAGGACGACTCCGGACTGTGCCTCCGCATCTCATCGACGAGAGCCTGAAGCCGCTCCTCACGCCGCGCCACGCCGACCACCACCGCCCCGGCTGAGGCCAGGTCCAGTGCCAGGCGACGACCGAGGCCTGCGGAAGCCCCGGTCACGATGGCGACCTTCCCCCGGTAGTCCCACACCGCCCGTCGGCTCCTCATTCCCACCTCCACCACCGTACCGAACAGGCCTCGCCTCTGATCAGCCCCCGCAACAGGCGTATACCTCGGTTCTCGCGGGAGGCTCCTACCGCTCGAAATTGCCTGTGATCTCAACCGGGTACCGGTCGGCCTGACTGTCCCCACTCGTGCCGAACTGTCCCACCAACCCGCCAGCGTCGTTAGGAACTCACCCTCGCCGCACCGCCCGACGGCGCCAGTCCCGCTTGTTGCAGATATCCCCGCCCGGGGTCGGCGAAAGGGGGCAACTGTTCACGGCGACGTAGTGGGAGGAAGGCCCAGGTCATGGCGGAGCTTGTTCGTTGCCTGTCCCAGAGTTGCGAGTACTGATTCTGCATGACTCCAGGTTGCGTCTGAAGACACCGTCGCAATTCGGGCCGACTGGACGAGCTCGATGTACCGGGACAATTCCTCCTCTAAGGCCTTCGCATCAGAGGTCATGCTGGTCGGCCAGGGCAGATGCTGGAGTTGGGTCAGATACGCTTGACCGCCACTGACGATTGGCGCGGCAGCGGCGGCAAGAGCACTCGCCGAGGCATCCGATGGCAGACGATCGATCGCCGTTCCCGCTTGGGTGCTCAAGTTGCTCGCCGTGGTTTCGTCAGCCAAGAACTGAGCCCTTAGCTCCGCCGGTGACAGTGCTGGTGCTCGGTTGGCGTTTGGGGCGATGTGGATGTGGGCGGCGGAGCCGTGATAACGGACGGAGAGCTTCACGCGGGCAGAGCCGACCCGAGGAAAATGATTCCGAGCACACCCATCTCGACCGACATTTCACGCAACAAATGGTGCCACGCGGATTCCAGCCAACCAATTGGGCCCGATTAGGACATCCGTGCTGGCCGAAATGCCTGATTGTGCGACCACGCTTGCGGTCCATGAGTCGCTGGCGGGAACGTGCGTGAAACGGCCACGCAGCGGTGGGACGAGCTTGTGCGAAGCAAGCACTGATGCGATGAGGTTGCACGCACGCCTTCTCCCGGCATCGAACTGGGCCACCTCATAGCAGGGGGTTCCAACGCTACTGCAGACATCTCGGGCTGAATTGCATTGGAAACTGACGTCGGCGGGCCGAATGAGCACAATCACCAGCGATACTTGTACGCCCGGCCATTAGTCCCGGCGTACTTGCAGGTCATGCTTGGTGTCGGACGGCCCGAAGTGGCGAGAGTTGAACGCGACGCGGCTGGCGGTGCCCATTTCTGGACGATTTGCATCGCACGCTATGACGACGCGTCCTGGCGGAGTAGCTTTTTCGGAGCGACTACATAGAAATAAAGGGGGTCCGATGCCTTTCAAGGTCATCGTTGTCGGCACTGACGGTTCCAGCCGGGCGTCCATGGCCGTGGATGAGGCGTTTGCTCTCGCCAAGGCGTACGGGTCGACTGTTCACGTTGTCAACGCGGTGAGTTCCGGCGTCGCCGCCGGGCTTGCCGACTCCCGATCAGCGCAATTCTCCGTGACCGAAATGCAGGCCTATATCGATCGGACTCGACAGAGGGTTGTCGCGTACGCCGAACAACAAGGTATTCCTGTCGACTTCCATACACCCGGCAAGAACGATCCAGCTGACGGGATCGTCGAGGTAGCAACCAACGTGAACGCTGACCTCATTGTGGTCGGCAACCGAGGCATGAGCGGAATAAAGCGTTTCGTCCTGGGAAGCGTGCCCAACAAGATCTCTCACAGCTGCCCGTGCAGCCTCTTGATCGTGAACACGGAGCCCGACTGACGCGTGCGGCATGGCCGCCCGTCGCCCGGCCGCACCCAGGACGGACAAGGCGTCCCGCACCCAAGTGCTCCCCTGTCGGCGCTGCCGTCGGAGATCCCCGGTCGGACAATCCGAGCCCGGCGCGGATTGAAGCGAATCAATCGGCTAAAGGTCGCCAGGCGCCGCTGAAAACGTTGCCATGGATGGCTCCTCGTCCATGCACTCGATGGGGATGATCGAGCCCGTGAACAAGAGAAGATCAATCGGCGCTTCGCCCAGCACCTGGTACGCGATGTCCACGTCGCCAAAACTTGGCGTAGCGGGGTCCTCGAGGGGATAGTCAATGTCAGGACCATCGTTCACAATGAGGCGATGGCACAGCATGACGGCTGGTTCAGCTACACGGGAGGCGATAACTCGCATCTGACCGACGAACAACGGCAGGTCGTCGAGGACCGAATCCGAGATCGGGGCAACCTATTGGGAGTAGTCCAGGTCAGGGTCTACGAGAACGGGTGCGAACCCTACGTGACGTTCCCTCAGGACGCGGTTCTCGGGGTAGAGACAGATCAATCCGAGATCGCTGAAATGGTTGCTCGCGCCCGCGCCAAACTGGTTGATTGGCGATAGGCCCACGCCCGACCCCGGCGTGCCGGGGCATCACGAGTCAGCCCAGGTACCATCTGGGCTGGGTAGATCGTGAACGTTGCCGACCTTCAGGAGAGACTCGATGGCACCGGGGTTCCAAGTGATCTGTACTCCTTTGATGGAGCACTTTGGAGCGACAGGTTCTGCATCGAGCGAGTGGGTGAGCACCTGTGGTGGGTGTATCACTCGGAGCGTGGGAAGCGATACGACGAAACCGTCTTCACGACAGAGGACGAGGCGTGCGAGCGGCTGCGGGCGTTGCTCACATCGGGTCGAATGGCTCGCTACCGAACTGACCATCCCATCCCAGACGAGCGGGAGACACGGGGCCCCGCCTAGCCCATAAGTGGCGCAGGGTGGTACCCGGCGGACGGGGACACCTTGGAGGCCCGGAGCGTGTACCCGTTCGGTGACAAGACGACCGACGCGGAAGCAGCCCCCGGGAGGCGGAAACACCCGGGGGCTGTCCGCTCCCCACCCCCCCCAAATCAGATCCGACCGCACAGCCCGTGATACCCGGAGAAAACACAACCGGCCCTCAACTTGATGGCCGGACCTGCCGAAAGAGACGAGACGGCCCCGGTCCGATAATCCGGGCCGGGGTCGTCTCGCTGGCTGGCCACGCTGCCGGGGAAAGGCGGTTAACCCTGGCGGGTGGCGAGTCCAATGGGCGCGTCTACAGGGCCTTGGCGAAAACCCCAGCGCGCCACTGCCCATTTTGGCAGTCGCGAAGCGACCCCGCCACTGGAATCTGCAAAGACAGGTGACTCGTCACTCGGCTACGGCATCCGGTCCGGCCTGTGCTCGAACGCTAGCGCTCTTGTGCCATCGCTCCAGCGGAACCGATGCCAGGCGGAGACTGCCCCAGTCGTGCGAACTGTCACACCGGTACTGGGGCACTTCAGGACAGGCCAGCAAGCTTGTAAAGGACGAGGAAACCGGCGACCACCAGTGCTCGTGACCAAGAAGGATGACGGTTCGCCTCCTCGGTTGGGGGAGCTGGGCCAATGAGATCGAAGGGATGGTGGCAGACGCAATCATCGATGGCCCGACCCCTCCCCGCTCCCGCCATGGACCCAAGCGGCTGCGCCGCGGGGCCAGATCCGACCCGCCCCCCGATGCCGGCTTCACCGGCACCGGGTCCCACGGCGGCCAGATCTGAGCCATCTAGGGTCGGAGAGTGGCGGTCGACGCATTGGCCAGACAGTCGAGCGTCACCCCGGCGTCAGCGAGCGACACCTCCGGGTGTACTCTCGTAACGGCTCATTGAGAGCAGCAGCGTCCCCGCTTACGGTGACAAGATCGCGAGTCCCAATGGGTATCGAAGCAAAGTGGTGGGCAGGTCTGATCTGCCATCGCCAAGGGTGTGACTCAGAGTTATGACCGAGGCGTACGACACGGGCATGGATCTTCTCATCGAATCTGCCAATGAGCTCCACTTGACAGCTGGTGCCTGCGAGAGCTCAGAGGATGCGGCACGCCTCTTTGCACTGGCGGACAGGATCCGTAGCTACCTGGCAATGAGCCGTCCCACAACAACTCTTGGAATGCCTCGGATCGTCTCCGACGAGGTCCGCCTCACCGATGAAAACGTGATTCATCGGACCGCGGAGTTCAACCAGTCCCACATACGTATCCTGTCAGAGTGACTTTCATGTGGCATGTGTGCCACATGAACCTGCCGCCAATCTGCCGCCCGTTCGCATATCCCAATACGCCAGGAGGGTGGGATGATGCTCGCCCCTCAATCAGCTCAACCGTTGGGCCGGACGAAGGTCTTTCTGAAGTAGGTTGCCGATTCCTCGTAGCCAATCTTCAGGTAGAAGTCACCCGCCCTCCGACTGGCGAGGGCGACGTATGCCGTTGGAATGGTCCTCGCCCACTCCTCCGCTGAAGACACCAACTTGGATGCCACGCCCTGGCGGCGAACTGCCTCGCTGACCGTAAGTTCTTCGATCCATGCGACGGGGCCGTTGGCGAGGAAGGTTCCGTGGTAACTCCCGAGCAGGTAGCCAACAATGGCTCTCATGTTGGCCACGGCGACGAGGACCAGCGTGTCAGTTCGCGCGAGAAGATCGCTGAAGGAAAGCTCGAATGCAGAGCGCTCAGGTCGATACGAGGAGGCGAAGTCCTGCACTAACGGCCACAGCCGCTCTACATCCCCAGCCTTGGCTGGGCGGATTTCGATGTCGTCGCTGGGCATGCAAGAGCCTGCCACCCCTGGGTGCCCTCGTCCGCCGGGCGTGAGCATGATCCGCCTTCCCATGCGAGGCTTTGTCGATGCCGTTGGTGTGGGTGACTGGGACTTCGGGGGTCGGAAAGTCGACAGTCTGCGAGCTCCTGAAGAATCGAGGAGAGCTGGCGGTCGACGCCGACTGGGAGGGATACAGCCACTGGGTCGATCGGACGAGCGGGCAGGTCGTTACCGACCCGCCGTACCCAACGCCAGGTGCCTGGTTAGATCGCTTCGCTTGGAGGATCAATCGAGTGGAGGTGAAGGCTCTCGCGACGAGGATGCACGGAAAGATAGCGTTCCTTTGCGGATCGGCCGAGAACGAGGCGGTCGTGTGGGGCCTGTTCGACCACATGATCTGTCTAGTGGTTGACAAGGAGACGCTTCGGGATCGTCTCGGAACGCGCACTACGAATGCGTTCGGCAAGCATCCGGAGGAGCTGGAGGCGGCGCTCGGTTGGAATCATGAGGTCGAGTCCACATATCGACGCCTCGGTGCGACGATCATCGACGGTAGGCGAACTCCGCAGGACGTGGCCGACGCAATCCTGGCAGCTTCTGCGAAGATCGTCACAAAACGACCTCCAGGATGACAAAGGACCCTGTCCCCCTTCGCTGCCCGGACGGTGGGGCACCTCGGGATTGCTGCGCAGGTCGGCGGTATGGTGCACCGATGGGTCATGCCGACCGATCTGAGGACACGAAACCCCCGCCGACGCTCTTTGTGATGGTGGGACTTCCGGCCTCCGGCAAGACGGCCCGAGCGAAGGAGATTGAGGAAGCACGGCAAGCGCTCAGGCTCACCCCCGACGAGTGGATGATCCCTCTCTTCGGTGAGCCCGAGGGACCTTGATGGACAGCTCAGAGCTTCTCGTGATCGGTGCCGGCCCCTATGGCGTGGCGACGGCCGCTCGAGCGATTGAGCGTGGTATCGAAACGATCATCGTCGGCGAACCTATGTCCTTCTGGAAGCAGCACATGCCCGAGGGGATGTGCTTACGCTCAGGCCCCGATTGGCATCTCGATGCGGCAGGCGTACATACCTTTGAGGCGTTTCTCGAGGAAGAGGGGATTGCACCCAACGAAGTCGACCCTGTACCCATCAGAGTGTTCCTCGACTACGCCACCTGGTTCCAGGACAACAAGGGCGTTATCGCGCGGGAGAACCTCGTGACCCAGCTCACACACAATGGCAAGGAATTAGAAGCGATCCTTGGCAACGGTGAGCGAATAACCGCCGAAGCGGTGGTGGCTGCGCCGGGGATTCGTCACTTCCAACAGCTTCCTCCATGGGCTGATTCAGTGCCGCCTGGAGTTGGTTCGCATACCGGGGATCTCGTGCACTTCGAAGATTTACGCGGCGCGCGCGTGCTCATAGTGGGTGGCCGCCAGAGTGCCTACGAATGGGCCGCGCTGATCGGCGAACAAGGGGCCGAGCGGATCGACATCGTCCACCGCCACGATGTCCCCCTATTCGAGCGTGTCAGCTGGAAGTTCGTGGACGACTACGTCGACTCCATGCTCGCCGCGCCAGGGTGGTGGCGGACCTTGGCCCATTCCGAACGGGAGCGGATAGCCCGGCAGTTCTGGGAGGTCGGCCGCCTGACGCTGGAGTGGTGGCTCATCCCACGCCTCGCCACCGACCAATTCCATCGTTGGCCGGGCACATCGGTCATCGACGTCAGAGAAAACGCCGGAGTCGTGGTAGCTGATCTGTCGAACGGTGAACGTCTACCGGTCGACCGCATCATCTTCGCGACTGGCTACAAAGCCAACCTGCCCAGCGTGCCATACCTCGGCGGTCTAGTCGAGAAGGTAGATCTGGTCGACGGTTTCCCTGTACTCGACGAGGCGTTCCAGTCAAGCATCGCCGGTCTCTACATAACCGGCTTCGCTGCGACGAGGGACTTCGGACCGTTTCTCGGGTTCACCAAGGCGTGCCCAGCCGCCGCCACGCTCATCGTCGACAGACTTCTCCGGCGTGCCTGACTGTCGGCTTGCCCATCGACTGAGGGATGCAGTACCAAGAACCGTCCTGACATGGACGTGAGGCCAGGTGGACGGCGTGCCAGCATGAGGCCATGGATAGCGTGACATCCCCGCGTGGCGCGACCGACGACGCTGCGGGGTGGGACCTGCGACCCATGGCCCTCGACGACGTCGAAGCGGCGATGGCCGTGGTCGAGGCGGCCGATGCCGCGCAGGCAGACGCGGGTCAGCTCCCGCCGCGCACCCCACCGAGCGACGCTCAGTTGGAGGCCAGCCGCGTGGGCCATGCCCGTTTCGTGCAGCGCGACGGGCCCGGAGCCTGGGTGGCGGTCTTGGAAGGGCGGGTGGTGGGCGTTGCCGAGTCTGTCCGACGGGAGAGCTTCTGGGGGCTGTCCATGCTGTTCGTCCACCCAGAGTTCCAGAGTCGGGGAGTGGGCGGGCGGCTCCTCGAGGCGGCCGTGGGCTACGCCGTCGGCGCCACCCAGCGCATGATCCAGTCCTCGCCCGACCCCCGGGCCATGCGCCGCTACTTCCTGGCCGGACTGGCCATGCACCCGACGGCCGAGATGGGAGGCCAACCCGACCGCCGGGCCATCCCACCCTCGTTGCCCGGTCGGGATGGCGATGAGGGGGACCTCGAATTGGTGGCCGAGGTGGAGGTACAGCTGGGCCGTTCGCGTACCGAGGACGTGGCGTTCACGCTGAGTGACGGGCGTTGCCGCATTGACGTGGTGGACAGCGACCCCGGGCGAGGGTGGGTGCTTTGGCGCCCGGACCGACTGGTCATGCTGGGGGCAACTGACGAGCAGACAGCCGCCGTCCTCCTGTGGCGGTTCCTCGCCGGCTCCGAGGGACAAGTCCTGGTCCACGGGCTCACCGCTGCCCAGCAGTGGGCGTTTGACGTACTCCATCAGGCGCGTCTCACGGCGCAGATACGCGGGTCCTTGTTCGTTGACGGCATGGCCGTCCCGGTCCCCTGGATCCCTTCGGGCTGGTACTTCTAGACCCTGATCTGTCCCCGCCCAACTCGGCGCCCCTATTCCGTGTGCACCGGAAGACTTCAAGAATCGGCGACAAGCTCGTGCCCTGGGTCCCCAAGCCCTACGCGGATCTGCTCGCATCCCCCCTTCGTTTGGCTGCGTCGGCAAGCAGTCCGAGCCCGATGCCCAGCATCCAGACGTCCTTGCTCACCGGAATTCCTGCCGTGGTCGGCCAGACGCTGCCCTCCTTACGCAGAGCCGGCGTCCGGGCATACATGGTGAGGAGCGAGCCGGAAAACCCGGTGAGCGCGGCACCCGCCACCGCGTTCGAGACGAAAGGGGCCAAGAGGAGCGCCCCGGTCAGAACCTCGCCGGCGGCCAATACCTTGAGAAAGCGTTCGGGCGGAATCGATTTGAGGAACGGGAAGGCGCCCGCCGCCATGGCGTGAACGCCTTCTGCTTGCGCAGACGGACCATTCCATTTCTCGAGCCCCGAATGGAGGATAAATGCACCTGTTGCCACCCTCCCAGGGAGATCGCGGGGCAGAAATCGAAAGAACATCCAAAACGACCCTTCTCAATCGGATGGTTGTATTCGAGCGCTGTACAGCCTAGGAGCCGATGTGAATGAGCTGCGCGGCGATGATCGGACCGACTCCGTAGATCTCAGTGAGTGAGGTGCCCGACGCCTTGATGGCGATGCGGATCCGGCGGTGGGACTCCTTGGTCTGCTCGTCGAGTCGGCGCACGTCGTCGAGGAGATCGAGGGCCAGGTCGTGACGGACCTGCTCGGTTGGGTTCTCGGGCGTGATGTTGGCCAAGAACCTTTCGCCGTCAGAAACGTACATTTCCTTGGCGATTCCGCCCGGAGCGAGCTCGGTCAAGAGGGCATGGAGGCGACACACGACTCGAGTCCGATGGCTGCCGAGGTCGACGTTGCGCTTGGCCAGGAGCCGAAGCACCTGGGAGTGCTCAGCCGGTTCGACGCTGCGTAGGCTCCGGATCCGAAAGGCAGCGACAGCGATCGAGTGCGCGTCATTGGGATCGTTCTTGTCGGAACGACCCGTGGCGAGCACCCGGATCCGAGAGGCCATGGTGGCCGGAACGTCGAGCACCTCCTCGCCGCGTGCCACGAGCTGCTGAGCCAGCAGGTAGCCCATTCCTCCGGCCGACTCGATGGCCCACCTCCGCTTCTCGAAGGGCTCGGCCCAGCGCACGAGCTGTTCGACCTGACGACGGGTGGCGCGCACCTTGACGCTGGAAATTTCATCTTCAGCTTCGTCGATGGCCACCGCCGTGTGCGACGCCTTGTGGGAGTCGACCCCGATCACCACATTCATAACTACCTCCTTGGTCGTTGTGTGAACCACGGGGGCACTCCTGCTTGCGGATGTTCGTGCTCGATCCTCTTTTGAGCCACTCCGTGGGCGAAGCCCTGGCGGGATGCTCTTCGCAAGAAAGCCAGCCGGCTGTGCCAGCGGCAGGCACTACGAGAGTGACCCCACCAGGACCCCTTAACGCTAGGAAATGGGGCTAGCGCTCGGAGCTAAGTCTCAAACAGGCACAACGGGGATAGTCCAACGAGGGCCCGACTTAGTCCCCCCAGAACTCATCGAATTGGTAAGTATCGAATTGGTACACGGTTACCTCAGTGATCTTTGAGTGATGGACCTCGAAGTCGACCGCTGCGATAACGTCCAAGACACCGGCGCCCCTTCTCGCCGTCTCTCTTTGGAAGACCACAGCCCGCTCGGGTTCACTCACCACCTCCAAAATCTCGATGTTGAATGTCCCACCGCTCTGTTCCTTGAGGCGCCGGAGGAAAGCAAGGACCGCTTCCGGGCCCTTGTAATCACCGGCAAGACTGCTTCGTCCTGGCTCATGCCAGACGACATCCTGTGCCATGACAGTACCCAAAAGATCGAGATCCCCTGACTCGAAATCCTCGTACGCCCGTCGGATCAATGATTCATACGCGTTCTCCACCATTCCATGCCTCCGACTTCGTCTTGCTATCACCACCTTCGGCCTCGCTCCCATGGAAGGCCAAGAGGCGAAGGTCCCAATCCGTTCCACAGAATCTGAATGTCTCGTGAGAACTACAACCCGGGGGGTTGACGGGGTCTGGTCTCCTCCCGGATAGCGATTGCGATCCTCGTAATATGCCCCTGCCCCGTTCGCTGCCGGATGGTGGGCACGTTTAGGACTGGAGATCTACTCCCAAGGACAAGGCGTACTCAGTCGATAAGCGATCGTTTCCGTCCGTGATCCGGTCGCAGGTAGATCCAAAATCTCAGTGTGTGCAGACCGAACAGAGCCCCAACGGCGACGCGACGAGCCATCTCGGCTGGCCCTGGTTCCGCATTTGCACGCTTGCAGGATTCATCGTCCATTGCGGACCGGAGTCCCAGGCCGCCTGCGGTAACCGCGGCTGCCAACTCCATCCAAAGAAGACTTGCCGGCCAGCGCCGAAGCAGGGAGGGGACGCCGGCAACAACCATGCCCGCATCGCGGATTGCTAGTCCGCAACAGGCGAACTCTGTAACGACGGCGCCCCGTCGACCGAGCCGCTGAATAGCAAACTGCGTAAGCGGATAGCCCGCTGCGCTCAGGCCCAGCACGATCCTCCTAAGTCTGGGATTCATCCAGGACCCCGTTCGCCCGTTGGAAGAGACACCTTGAGAGGGCGTTCCGAAACACCCGCAGTGGTCCGAAAAGCGATCGTTCAGGCCGGTGCGTCCGGGGTGATCGCCAAGCCCACCGTTGGTCCCTGCTCCTTGCCAAGGTGGAATGTCCGCTGAGCCCACCGGAGCGGGCCGATGATCAGCATGTCCCGGCGATACTTGTGCCGGACGAGGTCTTCGATCCGACTCGTCTCGGTGGCGGTCAAAACTTCGGCGCGAGCTCTTACCTGTTCCCCGCGCAGGTGACCCATACCGTTACATAGCGCCACGCCGACTACCGGGTTCGCTCGGATGCGCTTGACCTTGCCTGAACCGAGACCCGTCTGTACTAGAAGCCGGCCGCTTTGTTCAACAAACCAGACTGGAGTGGCAACGGCTGTGCCGTCGCGCTTGTAACTCGTAAGGCTCAGGTACTTCCCGCGGAACTTCGTTGTGGTCTCAACCATTCGTACCTCCGCGCTCACAACCCCTGACTACACATTGGCTCTCGGGAGTCGCCCCTACTAGGGCTGAAGGTCCCCTCTGTCCGGCAGTGGTCGGATCATGTTCCTCCAATCCCAGGTTTCAAACGTGTCCAGAGCGCGGGCCAGGGGCCATGCCTTTCCGGTGAAGCTTGCCCACGCCTTCATCACCGAACGGGTGGTGCTCTAGGGCTCTAGGGTGTGCTTAGGCCCGAGATTAGGTTGCCTCTGCGAAGGTCATTTCGCTGACCCCTCGGCTGGGTGCTCGACGATGGCATCGGATCCTGGGAAGAAGAGCCCTTCGTGTCCGTCATCGCTCCACCGCACCCGGTAGGGAGGGGCTCCGTCCTGACCCTCGACAGCCAGGATGGCGGCCTCGCGGACGGGCTGTCCGGTGTGGTGGCCCCTGACGACGATCTTGTCTCCGACAGCAGCTTGCACGCGAATGCCTCCTTACGACTCGGCTAACGGGGCGGCGCCAGCCTGACTATTCGCCCTCATCTCAAGTCTGGTCACAAATCAGGCCGGGGCGGGAGGGCCGAAGGTCCTCTCGGGCGACCGTGCCGGGAGCCAGGCGGCGCAAGACCGCTTGAAATATGCCCACGCGACGGCCGCAAGGTGCCCCACTTCGCCGCGATGGGGTGCCACCATGCGGCACTACGCGGGGATGGAGTCACCGTGGCCAGAATCGAGGCCGGTAAGGGCTCTCCGAAGCATGGAGCAGACACAGAGGACCGCGCCCAGAATTCTCAGAATTCCGCGCCAAACAGCCGTGCTAATTCGGGGTTCAGGGAAATATCAGGCTGTTCCCCGATTGTGATCGTGCTCAGGTTTGTTCAACATTCGCTAAGTGGCAGAAGAGTTAAAGCAGTCCGAGATCCCGATCCGGCGCCTCATCAGTGGGAAATCGATTCGAGAGGAACCGCAAGGCATCGCCGGGTGGTTATTGGTCTACGTCACTGTCTTGGCATTTCTCGTCGTGCACGGGATGGGATTGACGGTGGCAGCGATCATCATCTACTCAAACCCGTCGATTGCCGGTCTGCACACCTTCATACCGCTGGGTGGACTTCTGTACTACGTGATTACAAACATCGCTGTTGTCCTTTACACGGTCGTCTTGTTCGTACTGATGTTCAGAAGACATCACTCTGCTATTGCCAACAACATTGCCTTCAACATCTTGTCGGCGTCGATCGTTGTTTCATGGCATCTGTTGGGAGAGAAGTCCCCTGTCGGCGTGGTGATCGACGTGCTCCCTTATCTCGTCGGCCTCTGCTACGTCCTCAGCTCGAAGAGGGTGAGAAACACGTTCAGAGTGGGGATGCGGTGATGGAGGCATCGTCTCACCATGACCGTTGACGGCGACGATGGCCCAGTTCGCTGCCGGGACGGGGTGCGATAGTCATCATTGAGTCGTCTCAAAGATCCAACGTCTTCGTGCTCGCATCGATTGACATGCGGGCAATTATCTTTGCCTTTGTGCGGATGGACATCTCCCGAGGGAAGGCGGCGATACTCCGTGCCACCTCTCCTGCAGCCGCTACCAACTCCGTCGGCGCGACAATCCGGGACACGAGCCCGAGTCCATGCGCTTCACCTGCTTCGATGGTCCGACCCGTCAGACACAGATCTCGGGCGACCGCACCGCCAACTAGATCGTGCAGTGGTCCGTAGACCACGTCGCCGAAGGATCGTTCAGGATGACCGAAACGGGCAGAAGTCGACGCGATACGTAAGTCACAAAGGATGGCGAGGTCGAATCCACCAGCCAACGCGGGCCCGTTTACCGCGGCAACTAGGGGAAGAGGAAATTGGAGCAATGCTTGGTGGAACCTATCGCTTGAGTCCCACAACTGATTCTGAAAGGCAGCTTCGTCAATCGCAAACTCGCTTAGATCGAACCCAGCACTGAACGTGTCACCGTTACCGGTGACCACGACGCACCTGACCGAATCGTCGCGATGAAGGAGCTCAAGCGCATCGAGCACCTCGAGTCGAAGGGCGACGGAAAGGGCATTTTTCTTCTCTGGTCGGTCCAAGGTGATTGTTGCCACGCCGTCTTCGCAAGGTGAGACCCGTATGTTGGCCATTGCAGAATCATCTCAGGCGAGGGCCGCAGTCTCCAGCTGATCCCGTTCGCCAGTCAATGGACCAGTGCCTTTGTACGCCGGGATGGCGGCGTTCGCGAACCGAGGCGACCACCACGCGTCAGGCACCGAGCGGTCAGTGCGTCCATCACGTCAAGTTCACTGGAACTTCGGGATCGCTCCGATTTATCCTCCACCCCGAACATTCTGTCGGGCCGGCGTCAGTGACGTGGCATCTGGACTGCCCCAGTCCGCCGGCTTGTAGCCTGATCGGACGTGATCCTGACGGCCGGAAGGAGGTTGGATGCCGGCATGCTCCCGCTGCCTCGTTGAGGTGTTTCCGGGGACCAAACTCTGCCCCCGGTGCGGCGCCGCCATCAGGCCGCAGCTCATTGCGCGACCGGCGCCCAAGCGAGCCCGGAAGGCGCGCCAACACCTCAACGCCCTGAACGCGAAGGATCGCCTCGCCGGACCCGCCACCTTGACCCTCCTCGTGGCTTTCTGGCTGCCCTGGTACAACATCGGCCCCTTCTCCGTCGATGGACTCAGCGTCCACGGATGGCTCTTTATCGCTGTGCTGAACTCGGTTGTGTTGGTGCTCTATGTCCTGATTATCGCGTTCGACGTCGGCGACCTCGCGGTGATGGGCCGAATGTCCAAGGATCAGCTCCTCGTCCTCATGACCGGAGTCAATGTTGCTCTCGTGGTGCTGGGCTTCCTGCTCAAGCCGGACGGATTCAGCTGGTCGTGGGGCGCCTATCTCGCGCTGGCCGCCGCCATCGTTGCGTTTCTGCCCTTTGGCGCTCCCCTCATCCACTCCCATCGCCGGCGCTGAATCGGCGACACAAGCGCTCGGTCGTCAACACTCACTTGTGTGCGTCGCTCCGGGCACCCACCGGTGGTTCCGGCCATTGCCGGACGCACCGAGTCGGCGCCAACGCCACGACGACGGGGTAGCCCAGATCGCCGGGTCTGGGTCTCTCTCAACGTGAGGCGCCGAGCCCTGGTCCTTCTAGACGCGGGAGAACTTGGCGCCTGTTGGCGACAAAGAGAAGGGGGTCAATGGTCCTCCCTCTTATCTCCGTTCCACTTCCCCTGGACCAGTCAAGGTCCGTCGCCACCGAGCGGTGCCCACGGTGGGGTGCTGCACGGACGACCATCCTCGCTCGGTCCCAATAAGCATCCAAGACGGACGCCGCAACGTCGGGGGGAACGTCGACGTCCTCGCCAATTGGTCGAAATGCGTCTGCACTGTGCACGACCACGTCGCCCATGCCGAATGGTTTTCGAGGAGCCGCCAGAACGGAGGCGCTCGTCAGCCGCTCTACGGAGCCGATCAGCCAGCTCCGGGACCTGCACCCCGCGGAGTCGCTTGGCCGCTTTATCCACCGAGTGGTCGGGTCGGAATCCACCTCGAAGCAGGTCACTCATCAACGACCACGGGGTGGACTCAGCATTCCTTACAAGGTGGGCGAGCACGTCGCAATTGCCAGCCCGAACACCAGGACGCTTCATCCCACGCCGTCTCGTGCAGTGCCACGATGCGGTCGGCAAACTGGTGACGTAGGCGGGCGACCTCTTGTGGTACCTCAGGGGTCTCCTCGAGACCGATCATCGCACCGGATACGGGCACCTAGCCCAGTACGCCGGGACTACGGCACTAGTCCGACCGTGGTGTCCGGCATCACAGAGTGGTGCAATGGAGGGCTACTTCGGGGCATTCTTGTGCAATGGTTCTGATTGGGGATGAGTGGGACCTCCTGCCGACGAGCCCCTCCAAAAGCTCATCGAGAGATGGTGCCACCGGCGGGACCTCGAAGCCCTTTCGATCCTGCTACCCGCCTACATCTTGGTTGACCCCCCGGGGTTCACCGATGACTGGGCACGTGTCCTGGAAGCCCTCTACGACCTGAGGGCGAGCCGCCTGCTGCCCGATGATGAAAAGGCTGAGTTGGAGCGCGTGATCGTCCTCGTGGAGCAGACCGTCTATCCGCGGTAGGCCGCTCGACGGCTGATACCTGACGGACCGACGGTCACCCCGTGTTGCCGGGACAGTGGGGCAGTACCGCACTTAAGGGCGTGGAGAAGCGCGGCATCAGCAGCGTGAGACGGGTGGTCAACCCATGCGAATGGTGCGTCACTGCCGTAAGCTCGCAAAATGCGGGCGTGCCCGACCATGAAGCCGGGTCTCCGATGCCGAGTGCAGACGCTCGCCGGTGTTGGGGCGGGGATGGTGGGCCTGTTACTCGTGACCGCGATCACCGCAACGGTGGTCGTGCCTCCGGCACCCGTCGAGGCCGATCAAGTATCCAATCTCAAAGCGCAGGCGACCCAGATCGCCCAGGATCTCGTGCTGGAGCAGCTCCAGATCGGCACTTACCAACAGCAGTACGACGTCGATATCGCCAAGATCGAACGCGACGAGGCGGAGATCGGATCCCGTGAGGACCAGATCCAAGCCGACACCAGTCGGGTGAGGGGCGATCGCAAGCGACTTCAGTCCGAAGCGGTGTCGGCCTACGTAAACTTGGATCCGGAGGTCAACGGGACCGTGGGCCTATTCGAGAACGCAAAGGAAGCACCCACGAGAGAGGAGTACGAAGAAGTAGCAAGTGGTGATATCGCCCTTACCATCGACGCCCTTCATATCGATGAGAACGGGTTGCGTGCCGAACGCGCCACGCTCGAGCAA
>Ga0181523_10002166_pt1 | contig 19645 bp, 30 predicted proteins | sample PEATcosm2014_Bin_43_FD_119752 | JGI IMG/M metagenome (GOLD analysis project Ga0181523, IMG submission 119752) | Peatland microbial communities from MTU Mesocosm Facility, Houghton, MI, USA - PEATcosm2014_Bin05_30_metaG | ecosystem: Environmental > Terrestrial > Soil > Wetlands > Peat | place...
GGGTGAGGTGATGGCACTCATCTTCTGGATCATTGTCACTCTGGTTCTGTGGACAATCATTGGCGCCAACGATCAAGCAGACGCTGACAGGCGACGGGATGCGAACAACCGCCGCATTGCCAAACTCACCGCAGATGAACTACGCGGGACATCGCAAACCGCGCACACGAGTGGCGCGTATGTCTACGGGGTGCCCCTTGAGACATATCGCTATCTGAAACTCTCTGAGGAGGGCAAGGCGGGCGTGCCTATGATCTACCGCGCCATCTTCAAGGCAGTCTGGAGGGATGAGAGCATCCCCAAGGAAGGGAAGCACGAAGCGGCGCTCGCAGAGATCGCAGAGATACTGAAGGGGGCAAAATGACAGAGCACAACTACGGCTTCGTACTGAGACGGGAGTGCCGAATGTTGGAAAAGGAGTTGGGGAAGGAATCTCACATCACGCGGCGGTTTATCCTTGAGTTTCTTCGGCAGGAGTTCGTTGAGCAAGCACAGGAAATGCGTATTGAAGATGAGGAGAACAGACGCGCAGAAGAGAAGCGGACAGCGGATGAGGTGACGGCGAAGCGGAAGGCGGAAGATGCCGCGACGGGTATCGCTGATGCTGACGCGAGGAGAGACGAAAGACTACGGAAAGAGAATGACAGAGTCCGTTGGGTTGCGTCACTGACAGAGTTTGAACCTAAGATCCCCCGCGCGGAGAAGAAAAAAGTTCAACCAGTCGCGGCAATGACACTGGATGAATATCGTCAGCTCATAAACTTGGGCAACTGCTAGACGGGCATTACCCGTCGTGTACTTCTTACTGCTGTGGGGTTTGCTGCTGATCAGCGAACTGCGAACTTGGGGGTGTTAGGGCACCCCCGTGTGGTTACTTTGCTTCTGCCGTTCTCACGATACTCGCGGCGAGCAGTCGCAGGAAGGTGAAGGCGGCATCGTTGCCGTAAATCGTGTTCATTGACTCAAACACTTCCTCTGGGGTTCCGCCGTGTTCAAGCATCTGCTCAATCTGGTGCTGGATGTCAGCGAAGACATACAGCAGCGAACCTGAACCCTTCAACTCAGAAGTCGTCAACTGGCGATTGTCAGAGTGGGGGTTGGTGTAGAAGTTGGAAGGGGAGATGTTCTTCTCCAGAAGGAGCATGTCTGATTGGATGTTGGTGGGTAGGGTTACTTGTTCAGTTGCGGTTGAGGTACGCTTCTGCTGTTTGCCTTGTGCTCTTGTCATTACGCTATTCTCCTTGGACGGGGTTGCCGTCGTGTTCTCTTACTCTTTAATCGTAACAGACGGGCGTTCCAGAGTCAACGGAAATCGTGCTTTGGAAGTATAGTCACTGAAGTAACCACGTTGGTGCAAAATGAAAGGGACTTATGTTACAATTCGCTGACCCGTGTGGGTTGTTCTACAGCACGACTGCGCAAGCAACCTCAGGGATCTGGCAAGCACTTTCTGCCACGATTCACACGAGCGGTTTGCCATCTGGCAATATTGGTTCTACCGCGATGTCCATCGCCAACCTTGGCGGAGTCATCACCGTCCCCCAAACTGCGGGGGAGTACACGATAGGGTTCCGTCTTGAGACGAACTCCCTGTCCCACCAACCCCTCGTCGCGTTCTGCGATGCCTCAGGCAACATCCAGACTGAGTTCTACACAGAATCCAACGGCACGATTACGGCATACCGCGCTGGCAGCACACTCATTGGGACATCATCCAACGCGGTAGTGCTCCAATCCAATGTCTGGAGTTATGTGGAGTTGCAGTGCAGCATTGACGCTTCCGTGGGCATCCTTGGGATTCGCATCAATGGCGTCTCCCTGTTGCAGACTACTGCCAACACGAAGGGGCAGTCTTCCGCCAACATTGGGCAGATCAAGATAGGCAGCAACCTAACCAACTTCTTCCAAGACATAGTCGTCACGGATGGACTGGGCAGTTACAACAACACCTATCTGGGCGATGTCGCCCTGTCAGTCTACAATCCTACGGGCACGGGGACCGCAGGACTGAACCAGTACACCGCGAATGGCGCGGCAACGGTTTGGCAAGCGACTGCGGCAGTCACCCCCGCAGACAGCACGATCTTCGCAAGCGATGCCACCCCAAGCGACAGGATGTCCAACACGCTCGCTCAGACTGCAGTCACGGGCACGATAGCAGGACTCGTCCATGTCTCCCGTGTGAAAAAGGACTCAAGCGGAACACGGACATTTGCCCAAACGATCACTTCCAATGGGGTTGATGTCATTGGGAGCACTACCGCCCCAGGTACATCCTATGGATACTTCACGCAGGTGAGCGAAACGGATCCCAACACGGCACTCCCTTGGACGCAGGCGGGTGTGAACAATATTCAATGTGGTTTGGAAACGATCGCGTAGGGAGGAACCTTGGCAAACGGACTCTATAACGATCAGGACTTACTTGTCCTCGTTGACTCAGGCACGCCCAATCTGGCGGTGGATCAAGATCTCGCAGTCCTCGTGACACAGAGACTCGTCCCCGCACTCATCCATCTGGATGTCAATCAGGATCTGATGATTCTGGTTCAGAGACTCAGTTACAGCGTGAATGTAAACGGGCACTGGGAGGACGCAGGTGGCAACCCAATCGCAAATGGGACGCTTTACATCCGTCTCAACACGGACGCGCTCATCCCAAATACGAACTCTCAACTGGATACGCGATGGGGGGGCACCACACTGGACGCGAATGGGAACATCCCTGCAGGACTTCGCCTCTTCCCCAATAGTCTGCTCGTCGCGGATTATACGACATTCTATGAAGGCAGGGTGGACACGGCACAGGGGTTGAACTGCTGGAGCGGGCAGTTCATCGTAACGACAGATCCAACCACGATTTAAGGAGCACTTATGACAGCATTTGATCCAAACGCAGGGGCGTTCATCTCCCCTATGTTTTTTGACAAGGTAACGATTACGCAAGTTGGTGGGAATGGCGCGAGCACGCGCTGTATGACAGGGAACGCCGTTGGCGGATTCTACCCAGATGGCAGCGCGTATCAAACATCAGTCCCACAACTGATTGCAACCGCCTACTTGAAGGGGATTGCACTCAATCCGCAACCCGCATTCCAATGGGAGAGTTCCAACCCCTGCGTCTGCGCGGTTGATCAAAACGGGAATGTCACGCGGGTGACATCCAACCAGAATCTGACATTCAACTCAGACGGCGCAGCAAATCTCACAGTGAGTGCGAACTCATCCAACCTTGGCGGACTCGCCCAGATTAGCGCAACTGCAAAGCGCGCAGATGGAAGCGTCACAGGCATCCGTGGAGTTGTGAACATCGCGGTTCAGGATGCGGCATCCCGTCAATGGGGCGGGAATCTCGCGTTCACGCCCTACAACACCCAACCAAGCAACGCGCAACCAACCTACAACGGGACGGCGACGCCAAATTACTTCAACCTCGTTGGGGACAGACAACCGCCCAGTGACAACTCCTAAAGTCTACAAGCGCCCGTGTGAATCGTGCGCGAAGTGCTCCAAGAGCGGTGTCACATATTTCTTACGGGCGATTGGCGAGAGTCTCTGTGAGGAGTGTTTCAAGGGGGTGAGGGATGAAGAACCCAACAAGAATGATTCCGCAGTTTGACGCGGGGAGATTCAGGAATAACTTTAGGATGAGGGGGCATATACCAATGGGCGAACTGGATGCAATGATGAAGGAAGCGGGGATAGAAATCCCCAATATCCATGCGGGTTTGCGCGACATTGAGTCTCAGATTCAGTCAGTGCTTGACGCGATGGACGAGGAACTGAAACGAAAGAAAACTGTGCCGTCGCGCAGTAATATGCTGCTTGCTAAGTTGGAGATGCTGCGCCGTCTGCTGGATAGGCGGGACGAACAGGAGAAAGTAAGTCGCGCGAATGCGACTAACCCTGAGTTACTAACTGCCAAAAGTGACTTAGTAAGTGCTCAGGCACAGGTGACTGCGCTTGAGAAAGAGTTGGCATCTGTCCGTGCGCTCAAACAGGAAGTGCGCACGATTACGATTGACCCAAATGCCGCCCTCAAACAAGAGCGGGACGCTGCGATTACTGAACGGGATGAGTTCAAGGAGTTGGCATCTGTCCTGCTGAGGGATACGAACCTGCCAGTCGCCGCGATCAAGAGTTTGAAGTGCGCGCCACCTATCGCGCGATTTGTATGTGAACGGGCGGGCGTGGATTATGATGAGTGGATGTCATTCTCGCGCGCGCTGGGGAGCGCATACGAGTGGAATGCGGCATTGAATGGCGCAAGGCGTGAACGCCTTTGTAGTCCCCGCGGTGTGTTCTGCCTCGCATCGCTGGAGGCGGCGGGAACACCCTACAAACGGAGTGAGTTCGCTGAGGGCGACATCCAGTACAGCGTCTAAACGCCACGCCACGCGAGCGTGGCATCCGCGCTGGCATCTCAAGCAGTTTTTAGGTTTATGCTGGATGGGCACCTCAGGCGGGCATCTGGTAAGTGCCCCGTTCCCGTTTCGCGTCCGCTGACTTGACTCGCCGCGACCAATTCTGCATTTTTGTCTCCATTGCGCGCTATCGCGGCGCGCCCTATGCGCGGCAAGCGGGCAACCAAACGCGGCATATTGAGCAACCAACCACGGATTACTCTCGCGCGCGGACGGCGCCAACCAAGGCGAGCGCCCCACTACGGGGCACCCGCGTGTTTGGTTAGTAACTGCGTGCAGTATTACTCCTACCCATCTTCATCGTCTTCTTCATCGTCTTCTCCCTGGTGCTCGTCCAGCAGTGCCTCAATAGCCTTGCTGACATCCTTCGGAAGACTTTTGTAGTTTTTGTAGAACCACGCTTGTAGTACAGACCACTGTTCGGTTTTCATGTCGTCTCCTTTATCCTCTTACGTAAACTGCTTGGGATTCAAGCCGTAGTCGCTCTTGAACTGCCGCCTCAGTTGCTCGTGTAGGTTCTCGTACGCATCCTGAACCATCTGCCGCTTCCGCTCGTTCCGTGCTCGTGCTGTTTCTGCCATAGTGTCCCCCTGTTCAGTTGAGCGGGCACCCCCACTACGGGGCACCCGCGTGGATTCTTGACTACCGCGCCCTGTATACCCCTAGCCGATTTGAAGCCAGCCACGTCATGAATGCGGGCGTTCCGATTTCATCTTCTGTCCACCCGTGCTCCCACGCGTGTGCTGCCGCGTCACCGAGGGTGCGATGTCGCAAATATTTTGAATCGCCCACTCGCCATCCGTTGTCAAGTCGCGGACGAACAGAACCGTCACGCTCAATCGCCCGTGTGCAGGGTTGCCCAATACGACGCTGCGAGTCGCCACAGTTCATGCAGTCCCGAAGTGCCGTTGCCGTTGCCAGTACAGTTGCCATGTGTCACCGCCTTTCCAATCACATATTCGCATGTAATCAAAATGAACACAAGTGAATTCGTGCGCCACAACAATATCTTTGGTAACCCGAGGTAACTAGCACGCGGCGCAAGAATCACCTTGACTCGCCCGTGCCGTCTGTGGTTAACTGAAAGTAGTTGGAAGGGAGATGTGTATGAGCAAGCCGAAGGAAGATGAGACTGTGGGCATCTCTGTGCGTGTGCCGAGAGCCTTGGTTGAGGAGATTGACCGTGTGGCTGAAGACGAGCGAAGGACGCGAGGCAACGTCGTCAGGATGCTGCTTGAGGATGCACTGGCGGCACGCAAGGGGAAGGGCGGGAAGTCGTGAGCACCCGTAATTTTGGCAATTTGGGCACCCAGACTACGGCACAGAGAGAGAGCGGAGGAAGTAACCCAAAACTGGCGGGATTCTATCAGATACACAAACCCTACATCAGGAGCGCAACCCTTGTTTGACTACGCCCGCCTGTGGTTACCTTCGTAATGTGCAAACATTTGCACATATTGTGGTGTTTCGCAACACTTTCCCCCTGTGGTTACCTTCGTTAGTGCTGAGACAGGCACCTGATACCACACCCTGATACCATTACCCTGTGCTAAACCCTTTGCTTGCAACGCTCAGGAGAATACTGGATTCTCCCCACCGCACGGGACTGCATTTACGGAACTGCATCTGGCGCCACCATCTGTCCTACGCCACGCGGCACGCGGCGGCGCGCTACGGCGAACAGAGAACAAAGGTACCCCTTCCTTAAAGGATTGTTATTTCCCAGAAGAGGGCGGGCGCGGTTACCCCAGGCGGTGGTTACTTTCGTAACGTGGAAACGGCGACGCCAACGGATGCCCTATTGCGGCGACGGCGCCCTACGATGAATCTGGATTTGCCCATTTCTGTGGTTTGCGTCTATCTAATAGAATGTCGCCCAAACAGAGGGTGGGGGGTGGTAAAATTTGGAGTGTATTAAATAGAATCGCCCCAAAACCCACTTGATGACTACCCCCCTGCCCCCTAGTTCGTCAAGTCGTCAACTGGGGGGTGGCGCGCGCCCAACCTGTTGATTTCATTGAACCGTGAGCACTTGACGAGCACTTGACGAATCGTCAACACTTCGTCAAGTCACCTATCGTGTTGATATATATATACTTACCTATAAAAACCACAGGCAGTTGATGACTTGACGACATAGGGGGCGGGGGGTTCGTCAAGTGCTTACGGCACTGTCGCCGTCTTTGAAAATAAATCTCAACCCTGATGCCTCGTGAAATAAATGAGCGCCAACTGGCATACGAAACCCTGAAGATAACGGGTGAAACCCTAAAGCGGCGGCAGTTCTCATACTGAGAAACAGGGAACAAACCCTAAACCAGCGGGCGATAACCCGTGGAAACATTTTGGTGGGTGTGCTACAATAAAAGAATGGGAGAAGCAGGCGAAGTTCCGCCCGCCAGTGTTTGGGTAAAATCTACGGCATACACGATTCGCTCTCACTCTCACTCTCTCTAATAGATTGAATGGGATGGGCGAAAATATTTCGTGAAATGTTCGCTTTCCCCCTTGACACGGCGCCCCGCGACTGATAAGATGAATATAGATAGAGAAGACAAAGGCGAAGTTCCGCCCAAGTCTATTTTAGTAACACAAGCAACACTGCCCTGACGCAGACTCGTCAAACCCCAATCCCGTTAGGGATTGAGAAAGCAGGTATTGTGCAATGCAAACCCCTTCAGGACGAATCGTCCAGTAACACCCCCCAAAACTCAAACCCAATTCCAAGCGACGCCGTTCCTGCGTCTTCACCAGAACCCAGTCACGCCCAACACCCCCCGTGTCCAATATGTCACGCCCCTGTCACGGGACGGACATTCTGCTCCAAGCAGTGCAGTGCCACTTCCCGCAAGCGTGCCCAGCGAGCACGGCAAAAACCAATCAACGAACTGAAGGCAGCGTGTAATGACGCCTATCGCGTTGAACGGCGAAGTGCAGTCATTCAGTGTGCAGCAGGGACAACCAAGTTGAGAGATGTAGGCAAAGACACGGACGGCGACAACGCACAGGCAGAAGAAGACGCCAGAGCAGTTGAACGCAGTCATCTGAAGGCGAACTCCGCAGCAAAGCGCAGAACACTCAACAAGCAGAAGTCTGCGATTTGGGCACAAGCACGAGCAGAGGCAAAACTCATCCGTGCCCAAATCAATGCACTCACACCAGAACTGAACGAAGCACTGAAGGCAGTAGACACACTCAGGTACACAGAAGCAGTGAACCACACAAAGGGGACTCTATGAAAGAAATCATCTTGAAGTGGGACTATGAGCAGACGAAGTCTCGCATCAAAACGCGCAGCATACGAAAACACCCCAGGAGGCATTGCCGCAGGGTTGGCGTGCTTCCACGAGAGCGTAGCAAGGAGACTATATGAAACCCACGATTACAGAACTGAAGCAGAGTATTGCCATCCTCAAAGCACACAGCAAGAGTTGCACGGGTTGCCGCGAGAGTGTCAAACAGGCAATCGCTGAGTTGGAACAAGAACTGAGCGAGAGACGGAACAAAGTAACCCAGTAACCGCCGTCCGCCGCGATGGAGCCATAAGAACCCCTCGCGGCAATAGACGGCACCCTGCCCTGACGCAGAAGACTCGTCAGCAACCTGTGCACGCGCCCACCCCAAAAAGTGCGGGCAATGGCACAGAGAAAGATACACAATGAATGACAAACGCAACAAGCAACTCCAACAGCATCCGCGCCGCTGCAACAGATATGCTCGCACGCGGGTTGAAAATTATCATCTGCAAGCACAATAGTAAGGCACCGCACCCCACCTATTCACCCAACGCGGTGAACTCAGCGACAGACAAAGCGGAAATCCTACTCGCATTTGACAAGGAACCTCTCACCCACCAACCAAACTACGGCATCGCCGCAGGACTCAGTAACCTCACGATTTTAGACGCTGACCACGGATTGAAGAACGCGGACGAGTTTGAGACTTGGAAAAAAGAAAATCACATCCCTGAAACCTTCACCATCAGGACGGGGCGCCGCAAGAACAAAGTCACGGGTGAACCTGAGTTTGGCGTCCAGATGTATTTTGCGGGTAACACACCCACTTGCGGGTTTGATATCGCAGGAGTCACGGGCGAGTTCAAGTCAAACGGCGGGTATGTCATAGGTGCGGGTTCAGTCCATCCAGATAGCGGCGAGCAGTATGAAGTCTACAAGGATATGGACTTCACACCACTCCCAGAAAGCGTCCGCGCGCACGGGAAGAAACCAAGTACGAGCGCGAAACCCATCATCATCAAAACGGGCGATGCTTTCGTCCCTGAAGGCGAGCGTTGGATAACTCTCCAGAGTAAGGCGGGGAGTCTCCGTAACTGCGGATTGAGTGAGCAGGGAATTTATGACGCGCTCAAGGACTTCGCCGCGCACCGCTGCAAGAATGGCGAGAACTACCCTGACGAGAAAATCACTGAACTCGCCCACGCGGCAGTCACCAAGTTTGAAGAGACGGGCACCCAACCCAGCGGAACATCCCTCGTCATCACGAGGGGCGACGCGGTGACTCGCAAGGAACTGAAGTATATCTCGTTCCCCTACCTGCCCGCGAAGTTATGCGGACTCGCGGGGAACTCAGGTGAGGCAAAGTCACCACTCACACGGGACATCACCGCCTGTATCACGCGGGGGTTGAACTTCCCCAACAGGACAGAGAACCCGCTTGGCGCTCGCTCCGTAATTATGCTCAACGCGGAAGATGATTTGGCAGACACTATCATGCCATCCTTGGACGCGATGGGGGCAGACGATTCCAAGTTCTACTATATTCACGCGACGAAGGTAATCAACAAGGGCGACGCGGTAGAGCGAAGTTTCGCCTTTGACAAGGATATGCAAATCCTACGGGAGTATGCGAAAACTCTCCCAGACCTTGGACTCATCATCATTGACCCAATCACGAACTACCTTGGCGACAAGATGATGAACGCGGAAGATGAAATGCGCTCCATCCTTATGCCAATCAGCGAGATGGCAAATGAATTGGAAATTTGCGCTATCACCATCCACCACTTCAACAGCAGGGAGAAAGGGACGACGCCACTCCACCGCATTATGGGCGCGAAAGCACTCCACGGGGTTGCGCGGTTCATCTACCTCGTCGGCGCGAATACGACGGACGATGTGATTGACAAGCACTCCCACATCTTCACTCAGGCACGCGGTTCTACGGACAGCGTCCCATCGCTCAAATATCACACGGAACAAGATGTAAAGGTAACCCCAGAAGGCACACTCAAGTCCATCAAAATTGTTTGGGATGGACAGGTAGATGTCACAGCAGCAGATGCGGTTGACGCGGTGACCTCCGCAGAGAAATCCACCATTGAAGAGTATGGGCAGGTAATCAATGCCTTCCTGCAGACGGGCGCAAAAACCGCAGCGGAGTGCTTCCTAAAACTCTCAGATGCAGGTTGGGGCGGAAATGCTCAGACATCCACGACGGCAATCAAGAAAAAGGCGAAGTGCAAGAGCGAAAAGATTGACGGCAAGCATTGTTGGGTTCTGATTCCGCAAGTCAAGGTTGGTAAGGAGAATTTATGAAACTTTTAGACAGGTTTGAATATGTGAAGCAACTCTGGGCGCTCATCCTACCCGCGACACCGCTCCCACCAAATGGGACAATCTTTGGTTGGTTGTCCGCATTCAGTAACAGGGAATTAGAGGCGGTTTTGGCACGGATGCCGCACAGGATGGACGGAAGGACTCTGTCCAACGAGGAAGTCTACCGCTGTATCAGCGCGATATTGCGGGACGCGCGCAAAACACGCCCACGGGGGACTAATGTATGCAACTAAACCCGCACCCGCGCCCGTCGCGGGGTTTGACCCTGAACCCAAACCCAAACCCGTCATTGCCAAACTGGCAAAGACGAATTACGAACTCTACCCGCAGTTTGCGAACCTTGAGAAGGCGGTGAGGGATACCATCCGCCGTTGGGGGTTCTTCCCATCTTTCCTGGGGCGTGAATGGCGGGACACATTCAGAGAATCGTGTATTACCGCCTGTATCCAATTCGTTGATTTACCAGAAGACGAGATGAACGCAGCAGTAAGAAAGGTGACGCGCGCACTAATTGACAAGACGAAAGTGACTTACACCATCCGCGATGAGAACGGCAAGCGGCACAGGAAGCGTCGTATGCGCGAGGAACACCCCCGCGCGGTTCGCGACGAAGACGGATTTCTCACGGAAGAGTTTGAGGAACCACTTGAGGAACCCTGTGGATTGGACGGCAAGCGGTTGGGAGATGCGGGCGTCGTCGCGAATGGTAAGCGTTTGGGACAGGATACACTCTCAGACGCAACCCATAAGTTCTGGGTGGCAGCAGCAGAGTATGCCGTCATTCAGGCGATTGGCGCAGAGGCAACGGACTGGATGCACAACTATGTCGCCCATCGTTGGGATGGGACACACACGCCTGTGGATTGGCAGAAGTTCTGCCGTCTTAGAAGGAAGGTACGGGGGGTGCTCAAAGACTATGTGAAATAAGTTCGCGAAGTGTGTCAGGAACTCCCACCCTGTCAGTCCTTAGTAGGGATAGAGGTGTCAACTAAGTCACGCACTGCAGGGGGTAAGGGGTGGCGCCCCAACCATGTCACGCTCACCTACCAACCCAGAGTCTACGACATACACTCAACCTAACTGGGCACGATGTCAACCTGCCCCAAACACTCTATGGCATACATTGAGATTGCGCCTGAGTCCTGCCAAGGACTGAGACGGCGCGGTTCACTGGGTAGCAACGGCGGGGCAACCTGCGCGATGACATTGCGGCAACCCCAGTTGGGCGCAACCTTGTCTTCAGCACTGCTGGGGGTCGCAGGGGACTGCGCCAAATAGGGGCGGGCGGACACGCGCCCACAAGGCATGCGTCACCCCCGCCCGCTCCACTAACCACCAGGAAGATAATCTATGGCACGCGAATACAAACCACTTGAGAAACCGCCCACCAGCGCGTGGGAGTCCCGCGAGCGATTGAAAAACGCGCACACGAAAATGCTGTGTAAGCACGGGAAGTTGCAACCCGTAGTTGACTGGAAGTATCTCGCTCGCGTCGCCGTCCTCGCGGATGGTTGCGAGCGCAAACTATAGGAGGAGATATGGACATTGAGCAAGCGAAGACTTATGTGAATGGGGAGATTGCCCGCATTGAGACGGAGAACCCCGTGGGCGAGTTACGCCCTTGGTTGCGGGACGCTTGTCCCGCCGCGTTGGAACATTGGGGGTTGGTTCAGCAACGGATTGCCCTCTCCAGAGGCAACCCCAAGGCGAAGGGGTGCTGTGACGAACTCAATCTAACCCTACCAGAGCGAACACCCGCCCAGAAACGAGCAGCGGAAGTCAATGGTAGGCGCTTAGTAGCGTCCAGAATCGCAGCGTAGGGGGGGTTTGCCATAGCAGGAACGCGACGGACGGGGTAGGACGAGGTTTTCTATGGTTCCAATCCCCAGAGCGCCCCGCTATTGGTTTAGGAGGATTCATGGAACTGGAAAAGACGATTTTAGGGCAGGTGCTCTGCCGCTACTGCAATGAACCCCACATCAAAGTGGGCGAGGTTGACGGAGAACCCGTCACGATACCCACGGCACTACGGGATATCGTTGGGCGCGAACCTGGGTTTTACACCCTGCGTTGCGGGCACCGCTATTTGGGACTCGCGGGACTATTGTCCGCGCAAGAGTGGGTTCGGTTGGATGACGGCACCATCCTGGGCGACGGGCATATGCCCTGCACGGCACTGAAGGGCAAACTCTGATGGCATCCACGCAGGACATCGCAGTCGCCGCGCTCTGCTGCTACCTATATGGCGCCAGTCTGGATGCGCTCTTAGGATTGGACGACCTGGGGCGGGGAGTCTTCCGCTACATTTTGGATGTCCCTGAGTTGGACTTCCAAGAAATACTCAAAGAGTTCAGTGCGGGCACTCTGGTACTGGGTGACGCGCGCGCCTACTGCAATCTTCACAAGGCGATTACCTTCCGCCAACGCGAAATGTACCGAAACGGGGAGATGACATACCGCTCGCCAAAGTGGGTCGCAGGGGCGGGGGACTGATTAGAATCAACAGATTACGCATCTGGAGCGGATTCCGCTCCACATAGGGGGACGCAATGAGTCATGGGTTGAGCGTGAGAGAACGAGAGGCGAAGGCGATTCTGGACGCCATAGTTGAAACGGCGCCAGAGTCCGCGCGCAAAGAATCATCGCCCGCGGTAGTCCGCGCGAATTACGCGGATGTCGTCCGCAACAGAGACAGGGCAGAGAGACAGACATTCCAACAGGATGCCGCGACGCCCGCCCAAGCGGCGCATAACGAACGGGCGCGCACGATTGAGATGTATGCGAACGCCCACGAAGAGCGATTACGGCAAGAGGCGGAAGAGAAAGCGCGCGCACAGCGGAAGCGGGACGAGAAACAACAGCGCCTTGACAATATCGCCAAAGAGCAGGAACGAGTCAGACTTGCGCATCTCCGTGATGACGTGAGAAATAGGGAAGCGCGCGAGGCGGCAATCGCGTACAGGATTCAGAAGGATGCCAAGCGCCAGATAACGGAACTCATCCGCCAATACGATGTTATGGACAAGTTAGACGAACTCCAAGCAATCGTGAAACGGGAAGGGTTTGGAATGACAAGCGTGCCCGCGTGGGAAACTGCTTGCAAGTTAGTGGCGGAAACGAACGGCGTGAGGAGAGAAAATGGCAAATAAGAAACGCAAAAGCGGGAACGCACAAGCGGGTTGGTTGAGTATCGCCCACATTCCAATGACAGATGTGCCGCAAGAGGCGCCACGGGAGACGGCGCAATCATTCAAACGCGAATATGAAAAGGAAGTCTCAGCAAAACAGGAAGCGGCACGCCGTGCGAGATGTGTCGCCCTTGGGAAAGAACTGCTATCCGCACCCTGCCCATTCTTTGCTGAAGGGACTGAGAAGTTAGACGCGTCTTGGGAGACGAAACCCAACGCAGAACTGCTTGACGCGGTGAAACAATCATTCATCCAGTTCCGCGATTCACTCACCGCACGGGACATAATGATTACAGACAATGGCATCAATCGTATCGCTGCCGTAACCAAGTTGAACTGGGACTGCGACTGGACGCGACCTGAAGTCTTCAACCGCCTGTTCCTACTGATGCAGGAATGCGATTGTTTCCAAGCGGGCGATATCATTGACTTGAGGGTGAATGAACCAATCAACCCCATCAACCCTGTCCCTGCTGAAGGACAGGACGAACTTGAGTCTCTCAATGTTGACATCCCAGAAGAGCGAGTCAGGGCGAAGCAAATTCTGGAAGCGGAATGGTTGGGCAAGCAGACTGCGGGCATTTTCGCAGAGTGGCAGGCACACCTTTACAAAGAATTTGGCGTGACATTGTCTGAACCCCAGCAGCGCGCGGCAATTGACTACTTCCCCGCCAACAATTTGTCCTTCCTATCAGGTAAGGCGTGGGATGAATGCCGCAGGGCAATGGTTGCCAGACGCGTATTCCCAGACACCTGCCTGACTGCGGACGAGCAGTTATGTCTTGAAATGGAGAACGCGGACTTGAGTGACTATGACACCCGCCGCAGGTTTCAGCAAGCGTTAAAACGCGTGAATAGGTAACCATCCCCCGCACTAATTAGCACCCCGCCCCATGTGGCAGAAGGAAACACTATGTCAGAACCTAACACCCCCGCTGATGCGGGTTCACTTGGAAATCAGACGGAACCTACCCCGTCTGCCACCTCACAGGCAGCACCGCCTACGGCGCAGGGCAACCCCCCAGCAGCGGCACCCGCGCAACCCGCGCAACCTACCGCCCCCGCACAGGGTAACCCCACGCAACAGGCGCCCGCGCAGAACCAACCCATTGTTACTAACACCCCCAAGACTCCACAGGCGAGTCTACACGCCCGCCTGTTTGATGGAATTTTGCGCAACCTCAGCGGCGGGGACATCGTCGTAAACCAGACAGACCCAGTAACTGGCGACACACGGCAAGTTACAGTCCCCCAATCGCGTCGCACGATGGCAAATTCTGTGATTGCGGGCGTACTTACCAGTCTTTTCAGTGGCAGTCAAGGACGCGGCGCAGACCCTGATTACAAACCAGTGATGGGTTCTATGGGCACCCAGCACCTACAGCAACAGGCAGCGGCACAGGCGGCGAGTGATGCCGCGAGTGAGAACAAACTCAAGGTAGTCAAGTCAAATCTTGAGACGCTCACCTCTCAACTTACCGCTGCGAAACTGGGTGATGCTGCGATGGACAAGCAGATTGCTGACGGCAAATCCGTCTATGACTTGGCGAAGCAGTATGACGAAACTCTGGGCACCAAACCAGACGAGCGTAGCATCCAGAAGGATGGTGTCAGTTATCAGGAAGCAATGCAATCCATTGGCGACGGCAAACTTGGACTCATCGCCGTCCCCAGCGGGCGCTCATCTCACCTTGACCCGCAGACTGGCAAGGTGGTGAACGATGTTACCTACAGCGTTCTCAACCCCCATGTAAAAGTGTCGCTTGATGAAGACGATGTGAAAATGATGGCAGCAACCAACCCGTCTTGGGCAGACGCGTGGAAACAGCACGGGGGCGAACCCATTGAGATACCGCTGAATGTCGTAAACGCGGAGCGACTCGTCCGCAACAAAGTCAACAATGTCCAGAATGCGATTGACACGCTCACCAGCGACAAAGATACGGCGGACGCGATTGGGTTTGACAGCAGCAAGGCGCAGACACTCATGACGCTCGCGCAGTCGCGGCAATACAGAGAGGCAATTCAGAATACTGAATCGCAACTCGCCGCGCACGCGAATAGTGACAGGCACTACTCAATGCTGGACGCGATGTTGACAACCCCAGGTGGGGTAGAACTCGCCCAGAAACTGGGCATCAACCCAACCAAAGCAAACGCGTGGTTAGACAAAGAACACGACGCGCGATTGACAGCAGACGCCCAAGCAAAGAAGTCCGCAGACTTAGAACAGAAGCAAGCGGAGAGCGACATCAGTCTGGACAAAGAAAAGAAACTCGCCCAGTTCAAGAAATCCATTGGCGCGGATAACAGCGACGCGGTGTCTAACACTAAGAGTTACACGAACGAATGGGTGAACCCCAAGACGGGCGTCCACTACGATTTGTCATCTCCCGTGATGAATATGGTTGAGGGGAACCAAGACCCAAGTCAACTCACCAAGCGCGGCAAGAACTACGACGCGAACCTGAAACTGGCAAATGACTACTCATTCGCGCGGTATGGCAAACCCTTTGATGCCGCACAAGCGCAAGAGGATTACAAATACGCGAACGCGAAGTCTACTCAGGACACTATCAAGATGTTGCAGTCACTGACAGGTGACGACAACAAGAACACAAGCGGAACGCTGGCGCAACTCCAGACTCAACTGGACGCGCTGGGCAATACCAGAGTCCCGCGTTACAACGAACTCGCGAACTGGGTTGACAAGAACGCGGGCAATCCCGCTGTCACTGACTTCAACGCTACCCTGCTTGGGGTGAGCGATGAAATGGGCAAAATCCTTGGTGGCGGTGTTGCTACGGACTCGTCTCGTAAGGAAGCGCGGGACATCATTGATAAGTCCTTCAGCGGACAGCAAGGACACGGCGCCATCGCCTCTATCCGTGGTTCAATGGCAAATCGCCAGAACGCGATGGTAGGAAAGAATGTCTATCTCTCCAAGCAGTACAGCAAGATGGACAACCCAATGAGTCAACAGCACGATGTCCCCGTGGGCGCATTCAAGGGATATGACGCACAGGGCAACCTCGTGGGTTATAAGACGGCAGATGGAAAGGTAGTGAGGTTCTAATGACAGCCACACCAGCGCAGAACCCAGACAACCCCAACGGCGCGAACGCCAATGCGGGGATGACATTTGACTCAGAACCTGTGAAGGCACCAGACGCGGGGATGACATTTGACTCTGAACCCGTGAAAGCGCCTGAAGTGAAGGGGACAATTGCAGTCCCCAGCGCGGGGCATATCCCAGGGGTTTCGTTCTCTGGGGAGAAAGTCACCCCAGGACAGGCAGCAGGGGGTATCGTGGGCGGTGCCGCCATAGGCGCTGCGCCGTTCGTCCCCAGCGCAGTGAGTGTAGCGGCGCCTCTCGTAGCGAGGGCGACAGAATACCTGAGTCACTTGGACAATATAGTCAAGGTGGCGAAGACACTGGGTTACACAACCTTTGGCATTGAACAGGCGCACAAACTCTACCAGTGGGTGAGCGGGGAGGAGGGCAAGAAAACTACCAACGGGCAAGCGTCAGAATAATGCTGAGAGAAAAGACGATGATTGCTGCCCACGCGAGGATGAACTTGAGGGTTCTCATTTTGTCCCCACTATCTCTTGCGCCCATTCAGGTGACTTGTCAACGGGGAGCGGTTGCATAGGGCGAAAGGTTTCATAGCGAACCTTCAAATTGTCAACCGCGCGTTTGACTTGCGTCTCCCGCGTGTTGTTCTTCGCGTTGCCAGTTTTGACTTCCAGCAGGATGACTTCCTTCAATTCGCCGTCGTGTAACCCGTCAAAGATGATGTAATCAATGGGTTGTCCAATGAAGTGGGCATCCTTGGGGTTGTAGTTGAACCCCGCGAGATGCGGGGCGAACTGCTCTGCGATTAGTCCAGTGTTGACGGACTTGGAGCAACGGATTGCGTCTGCACGCTGTTCCGCAGTATGCGCCAGTTTCCACTGCTCCAGTTGAGTGGCGGCATCTGCCCGTGCCGTCTGCTGTGCAATCGCGGCGAAGGAACTGGTTAATTCCAAAGGATATGCCGCCTTCCACGCATCAAACTGACGGGACATCTCCTGCTTGTAGTCCGTCTGCTGTTGGAGCAGGGCATTGGACGCGTCCCGCTTCCAAGTCTCAAACTGCTGTGGAAGTCTTTGATTCTTGAACCAGAGTGCGATGACGGCGATTGTCAGAATTACAATTACGACGATTGATAGAATCATTTTGTCCTCTCTATTACCGCGACTACGAATGATGCAACACAGACGATACACAGGGGGATGAGCACAACCCACCCAACAAAAGCAACGGGGGATATCTGATGGGCGTCAGTCATCTGAACGGGGAAGATGCTGAAATACGCGATTACGATGAGTGTCAGGATAGTCTTCCCAAAGATGGCGATGAAGATGCAGAAAATCAGGAAGTCAGTAAACGCGCCACCACGCTCCCCCTTAGAATGTTGAGGTAACTGCCACCCGTCATCAAACACGGCGATTAGGGTGCGCCCGCTGTCTACCCAATCGCCTATGCACACGGCGGAGAACCCGCCAGTGTCTTTCACGACACACCACCTATCGTGGTTTTCAATAGACACTTGGCGCGCTTTCGTCATTGCTTCGCCATAACCGCCATTGAGGAGAGTTTGGCGCGCTATGCACTCAAAAGGGTTTTCATAGACAAAGGCATCCTTGGCGCGCTGTTCTGCTCGCCACTGCGCTTCCTGCGCTTTGCGTGGGCGTTCTTCCCAACGGAAGAACCAAAACAACAGAAGGGCGAAGATACAGATTAGGATGAAAGTCATTTTGCCCCCTTTAGGATGGTGCCCACGACTATAAGAACCGCAATCCCCGCGATGGCAATCCAAGCGAATGTTGTCAGTTTCAGCGGTTGTATCGCCGCGACTTCAGCACAGATAGCAGCATCTTTTACCGCACGAACAGCAGGTGATGCGCTGTTGTGGTTTGCGCCCTCGTTGAAGTGCTGCAGGGTAAGGTAAATAGCAACCCCACCAGGGATGAAAACAATGAGCAGGGCGGTAAGGAAGAGGGTGATGTCCCCAAAACCGCGCCAGATGGCACAGACGACAATACTGTATACCGCCCAGATGGAGATGAGCGGGCGTTTGCGCGTGAACCTATAGAGTCCGTAGCAAACCCCCGCGAGTAGGGCAAGCGGGATGATTGCCCACCAGAGGGTGGTGAATAGATAGAGGGCGACAGCGCCCACCCCAATAATCCCAATCGCGTTCAGGATGCCTTCTGTAACCTGATTGCTGATATCGCTCATAGTGCCCCCCGTGATTTGATTGACTGACACACTATGACTTCCTTCTGGGTGATGCGCAGCGCGAACTGCTCCGCATCCCGCTTGGTTGCAAAACTAAGTTGCGGGAAAGCGGGCACGCTCCAGCACGCCGTAAATGTTCGTTTACCGCCGTCGTGTTTTTGCACGGCAATCGCCATAAAAGGTTTCACTTGCCCCCCTGTGCGCGACGGACTGCGTCGCAGTAAACCGCCCTGTAGTCTGACGCCAGACTCGCGATGCGGTGAATAGATTTCAGTAGGGAAGCGATGGCATCATCTGCTGCGTTCGCCTCCAGCGTGTTTGCGATGAAGACGAGACGGGCATCAAAGGTTGGGTTGCGGCGCTTATAAACGCTCATCACGCCACATCCAGATCTACGCTGCCACACTTGCAGCGCGGTTCAGTGAGTGTGTTGGGGGACACGAGTTTGGTTTTGCCGCATTCAAGGCAAACCATCTTGATTTTGTCCTGCTTCGCTACGGGTTTTGTTGTTGTGTCCATATGAAGAGTGTATACAGGTGTGCACGGATGTGTCAAGACTATCTTTGGTAACCAAATCGTAACCCTTGACACAGGTGTGCACGGGCGTGTAAAGTGTTCTTGGAGGTGAACACTATGAAAAAGGAACGGATCGTGTTCTACGCGAGTAAGACTGGCAAAGAACTGCTGGAGCGTATCTCAAAACAGACAGGTGCACCCGCCAGTGAACTCCTGCGCAGGGCACTCAAGCAACTGCTGAGGGATCAGCGATGAACCCCATCGTCTGGCACTACACATACTCTCACCACATAGAGGAAATCCTTGTCAACCGCAACATCCTCACCCACTACGCGAGGTTGGTGAGACTTACGGGTATGTCAAGCAAAACGGACAGGATCATACGACAGGCGGCACAGCACCAAGGCGGCAACCCCAATCGTTGGTGGGGGACACTGAATCCTGTACCCGCGAGTCAATGGGTAACATTTGAGGTTCTTGAGGGCGACATCTGGGTGGATGCACTGGCATACATGGAAGCGCGCACGAAGGGGGTGAGGTGATGGCACTCATCTTCTGGATCATTGTCACTCTGGTTCTGTGGACAATCATTGGCGCCAACGATCAAGCAGACGCTGACAGGCGACGGGATGCGAACAACCGCCGCATTGCCAA
>Ga0181523_10002168_pt1 | contig 19637 bp, 12 predicted proteins | sample PEATcosm2014_Bin_43_FD_119752 | JGI IMG/M metagenome (GOLD analysis project Ga0181523, IMG submission 119752) | Peatland microbial communities from MTU Mesocosm Facility, Houghton, MI, USA - PEATcosm2014_Bin05_30_metaG | ecosystem: Environmental > Terrestrial > Soil > Wetlands > Peat | place...
CGGGCAGCACCATCATCGATCAGCCCACGCCCGTCGGCGAGACTCTGGAAAACCTGCAATTCACGTATAACTTCGTGGACGGCATCACCAACCCTTCGAACCAATCCACGGTCCCCGCCGGCAATTCGGAATCGCAGATCCGTTCGGTCAACGTCTATTTGGCGGCGCGGTCAAATTACAACCTGAACAGGGGCACTAGCACTTCGTACGCTCGCAATAATTTAATGACGCAGGTCAGCCTTCGCAGCATGGCCTACGTCGATCGCTACTTCTAAGAGGAGCCGGCAATGCAAACAAAGCACCATCATAAGAAAATTCGCTCTCGCCAGGACGCGGGCATTGCGCTTATCACGTCACTCCTCCTGATGTTCTTGATGTCCAGCCTCCTGGTGGGTTTCTGCATCCTGCTGATCTCCAACCAGCAGCTGGCGGGTTCCAATAACGCCGACGTATCGGCTTTCTACGGCGCGGAAGCAGGCATGGAGCAATTGACGGCGAACATTGGGAACCTGTTTGCCCAAACCTATTCGCCGACCACATCGCAGATCAACGCTCTGGAAACCACTCCTCCCGCTCCCGTCATACCGGGCATTTCGTTCATGACCGGCAGCGGCCAATCGGGCTATACGGTTACTCTGCCTTCCACCACAACCTACGATTCGAATGGAAACCCCATCCCTGTCGCCTCGACGGTCAAGATCGGCCCGTATGCCGGATTGACGGCCTTCGTGACCGAATACACCCTCACGGTTAACGCTCGAACGACTGCGGGTCGCGAAGTGAAGCTCACGCGCACCACCCAGGCGGTGGGCATTCCGGCGTTTTCGTTTGGTGTTTTTTCGCAAATGGACCTCAGCTTCTTCCCGGGGCCGAACTTCAACTTCGGCGGGCGCACCCACACCAACGGAAATCTTTTCCTGGCGGTGGGGTCTGGATCCACGCTCACTCTCTCCGACAAGGTCGATGCCTACAAGGATGTCATTCGCACAGAGCTCTCGAATGGCGTCAGCACAGCAACGCTGTACCCCGGCACCGTGCAAGTCACCACGAATCCGGGAACCGGCAGCTCCTGTAATGCCTGCAGAACTCTCGCCCAAAGCGAGGGTAGCTGGAACCCATTGACGGCCACGGCCGATGCCAATTGGCCCACTATCTCCACGGGTTCAAGTCCTGCCGACTATAACCACAACTTGATTGACGGACTTGGCAGCCTGGACCCCACGCACTCCACCGGTGCGAAACAGCTCAACTTGGGCATCGCCATTCTTGGGAACGGCACCACGCAGCCTGTTGATCTGATCCGTCGCCCCAAGAGTGGTGAATCCATGACCATCACGGCAGAGCGCTACTATGATCAGGCCAGCCTGAGGGTTCTGCTTTCGGACAACATGTCCGACATCATGAACCTGCCCTGTATCGACGCCAGCTCAAATCCGCTGAACCTGAGCAACATGGCGACCTCAGCCATTACCACTTGGAGCACCGGGGGCAACGCCGCAGATCCACAACTTACCAAGCTCAACACAAACTTGACCACCAACGGTATTGCGGAGCTTCCTTTGGCCAGCTCGGGCGCAGCCCAGGCCCAGGGCTCAACATCTACCTATACCCCCGCGGATGGCTATTTGGTGCCTGCTGGTTTCCCCATCATCACCGGTTATATCAAGATTGAAGAGCAAACCAGTTACGGCAACTCCTCGGGCTGCGGCACCTGGAAAGACGTCACGGCGGAGATCCTGGGCTACGGATATGTTGGGCGCAACATTGACCCGGTCACGCAATCCCTGGATGGCACTCACCTGAATCCGCAGTGGGTGCAAAACACGACCACGATGCAGGCTGGTGCGGCCCCGAACCTTCCCTTCCGTCTGCCGGTAACGCCAGTTTATGCGCCGGGCAACCCCGCTATCACCGCGCTGGGCCCCCAGAATTTGAGTGCTGGCACCACCACGCCGAAGTATTTCCCGGCGGGGAATTTTACCGCCATCTCGCAAGCTTCCAACGCCAACACTTACATTTGTCAGGACCCACATCCCTACGCCATCATTCGCCTTGAGCGAATTCGCGACAATCCGTCGTCCGTCGCCGTAACGAACGGCACTCTCGGTGTCCATAACTCGCCCGCGATCTCCACCGTTGCGCAAGCTTGCGGCGTAGACCCCACCACAAGCAAGGTCCTGGCGGGTTGGACGCCCCAGGGCTACGATTTCTGGCCCAACGTACTGTTCGATTCGCGCGAAGGCGAGCTTCGCGATGTCACCATGTCCGCCAACAACTATCCAACGCTTAACGGCACCATGAGCTATATCGAAGTCGACGGCAAGAATCTGGCCAACTGGTTTGCCGGCAAGATCAACGGCATTACCACCACGGGCGGAGCCACCAAGGATCCCAGCAACGCCTCGAACAATTTCGTACTCTATATCTCTGATCGCCGCGGAAACTACTATGACTCCACCGTCCAGTCACTTTCCGGCGGCTGGCCTCCGCTTTCCTTCTCGACCCACGAAACGGGTGAAACTGGTTGGACGGACATCGTCAACAGCAGCTCGAGTGTTGCTGCCGGCTGCCCCAACGCCACCCTCGATACCGGTGAAGATGAAAACACCGGGACCACATTTGCCGGCTCCTTCTACTACTACGGCGCTGGCATGAAATATGTCCATGACAAGAGCGATACACTCGCTAACATCTTGACGAAGCCCGGCACCCTTGGCGTATTCACGGGCCTTTCCGGGACAGCGCTCTTGGCAAATGACAATTGCGCGACCGTTCCCGCGTACTCCGCTGCCAGCGACGGCATCTGGCCGATGATGGTCGCGACGAACCCCTTTTTCGCGCGGGAAAATCCCCCGCTCTTCTTCCGTCGCGCCGTCAAGATCACCAACGCCAACAATCTGACCGCCTTGCCAACATGCCCCGGCGGCAATGAATGCGGCTTGTCGATTGCCGTGGAAAATCCCGTCTATGTTTCGGGCGACTACAACGCCAATTCCGGTAACAACGGTTTCACCGATCCCAACGTGGCTTCTTCCATCAATGCGGATGCGGTCACGCTTCTGGGGAATGAATGGAATGACGTCAATACGTTCCTCAGCCCCTATGATTTGAACAACCGCACTGCGGGAACCGCGTACTACCGCATGGCCGTTCTGGCGGGCGTGACGGTGGACTTTCCGCAACCCGGCAGCGCAACCTCGGCTACGGTTCCACAAGACTTCGGGACCAATGGCGGAGTGCACAATTTCCTGCGCTATCTGGAGAACTGGAATGGAACCCTGAATTACCTGGGTTCCATCGTCGAGCTGTACTACAGCCGGCAAGCCAACGGCACCTTCAAATGCTGCAACACGGTATATGCCCCGCCGACCCGCGGCTACAACTTCGATTCGGACTTCTTGAACCCGCTCCTGCTGCCGCCGCGCACGCCTTTGTTCCGCGACGTCAACACCACCGGTTGGACGCGGCTGATGCTGCCGAGCCAGTAGATCGTCGCTCTCCAGCGATCCACTTCTTCCAAACGTCCCGGTCACTGGCCGGGACGTTTGCTTTTCTTGCCACCCTCCGGCGGCACGCACCCTTACGCTTTCGTGGTACCTCCAAATGGTCCGCCTGGATTTGGTGCGGGCAGTTTTGGGCGAACATGAACCCTCTTGAGACCCTGAGCCTCGTCCTCGGCGCCGGCTTCGCCTCCGGCCTTAATCTTTATGCCACTGTGGCCACTTTGGGGCTGCTCCAGCGCTTTGGGGTGATTCAGCTTCCCGTGGAGCTCCGCGTCCTCTCTCATCCTGTAGTTCTGGGAATTGCGATTGTTCTCTATCTGCTGGAGTTTTTCGCGGATAAGGTCCCGTACATCGATTCCATCTGGCAGGCGCTTCACACATTCATCCGCCCGCCCGCTGCCGCTCTTCTGGCGTTTGCAGCCACGGCAGCCGCCCCGGACGTTTGGCGCTGGGGAGCCGCCCTGCTCGCTGGCGGAATCGCGCTGACGTCCCACGGCACCAAGGCCAGTGCGCGCGCGGCTGTGAACCTGAGCCCGGAACCTCTCAGCAACTGGGCCCTGAGTTTTGGGGAAGACGTTCTATCGGTTTGGCTCGTGTGGTTCGCCACCGCGCATCCCACAGCCGCAATCATTGTAGTGACGCTGCTCTTTGGTTTTTCTCTTTTCCTGCTCTACCACCTGTTTCGTTTTCTCCGCCGCACTCTCAACAAACTCGTCGAAATCTAACCGCTTGTGGCACAGTCACTCCTGACTGTGTTCTTGGCTTGCTCATGTAGGGGTCGAGCACTGCTCGACCCCATTTCAGCAACCCGTATAATTTCCCGTCATTCCGAACGGAGTCCGCGAAGTGAGGAATCTCTCTTCTTGTTGCGAACCGCGGCGATCCTTCGGCAATCTCATATTCTGCTTGCCACTACTTCAAATACACCGCCAGCCAATCCAGAAACGTCTTGTACCACAATTGGCTATTCTGCGGCTTCAGCACCCAATGTCCTTCATCCGGGAAAATCAGCAGCTTGGAGGGCACACCTTGCCGCTGCAGCGCGCTGAACAGTTCCAGCGACTGCGTGTACGGCACGCGATAATCCCGTTCTCCCGCCACCACCAGCATCGGCGTTTTGTATTTGCCAAGATCTCCTGCATAGGTTGACGGCGACCACTTCTTGTAATTTTCCGCCGCGGTCCACGGCGTGCCTTGCATGTCGTGGTCTTCAAACCACAACTCTTCGGTTGCGTACATGGACACTTTGTCGTACACACCGGCGTGGCTGATGATGGCCTTGAAGCGGTCCGTATGCGTCGCCAGCCAGTCCGCCATATATCCGCCGTAGGAGCCGCCAGCCGCCGCCATCCGCGTCTTATCAATGAACGGATATTTCGCGATGGCTGCGTCAACTCCCTTCATCACGTCCACATACGCTTTGCCGCCCCAATCGTTGGTGATTTCATCCGTGAACTTCTGCCCGAAGCCGCTTGAGCCGCGCCTGTTGATCATCAGCGTTACATAACCCGCAGCCGAAAAGACTTCCGCATTCCACCGGTATCCCCACGCGTTATCCCACATGGTCTGCGGCCCGCCGTGCAACAGCACAAGCATTGGGTACTTTTTCGTCGCCGTGAAATTCGGAGGCCGCACCAGCATCGCCTCCACCTTTGTTCCCTCCGCTCCTTCAAACCAGAAGCTCTCCGGCGCGTTCATGTCCAACTGCGCGAGCAGCGCGTCGTTCTGATGCGTCAACTGTTTCAGGCCCCTGCCATCGCCAGCGGCAACGAATAATTCCGTGGGCAGAGTCAGGCTGGTCCGCCCCGCCAACAACACGCTGCCATCGCCGCTGAACGAGAACGTGCCATTGAAGCCATCGAGCAATTTCTTCGGTGTCGCTCCCACCCGCGCCTCCATCGCATAAATCGGCTGCAACGTCTCATTTTCCGCCGTGAAGTAAATGGTCTTGCTGTCCGGCGACCACGCCAGACTGTTCGCGCTGCGGTCAAAGCCTGCCGTCAAATCCGTGCTCTTCCCCGTTTGCCGGTCGTACAGCATGACCCGCCAACGGTCCGATTCGTAGCCCGCGGTGAGCTGCGCGTGATAGGCGATCGAAGCTCCATCTGGCGAATACACGGGATCGCCGTCAAACCCGGGATTGGAAGTAATTCGCTTCGCTTCGCCGCCGGATACGGGAATGATGAAAAGATCCCCGTTCGTGCTGATTGCCTCCACTTTGTCCGTCACCGCCGTATAACAAATCTCCTTGCTGTCCGGCGAGAAACTAATGTCGCTGGGGTCGCCGCGCACGTCGGGGGGAATGTCGTAATCGGCGGCGGGCGTAAGGTCGCGCGCGGGTGATCCACCGTCGGCGGCCACAACGAACAGATGGCTGCGTTTGCCGTCGGACCAGTGATCCCAATGGCGGTACAGCAGGTGATCGTAAATGCGCGCCTTCACCTTGCTCTTTTCTTTCTCTTCATCGCGCTTGGCGTTGCACGCATCATCTTTGCAGTCCACATAGACTGACGACGTGAACGCAATGCTTTTCCCATCCGGCGCCCACTTTACGAGATCCGCTCCCGTCGAAAGCTGCGTCAGTTTCTTCGCCTCGCCTCCGTCCATGGAAAGCAGGTAGACCTGCGAACTGCCATCACGCGCGGAAAGAAACGCCAGCGTCTTGCCATCGGGAGACCATGCGGGGGAAGAGTCGCGCCCGCCCTGGCTCACCTGAATGGCTTCGCCGCCTGCCGCCGGAATGATCCAGATATTGCTGACGCCGCGATTCAGTTCCATGTCTGGCGTGGATACCGTGTACGCCACCCACTTCCCGTCGCGCGAAATTTGCGATTCGGAGATGCGGTGCATTTTGATCAGGTCGTCAAAGGCGACGGGATGCTTTGCCGGAGCTTGCGCCTGCGTCTGTGCTTGCGCGGTCCACGCAAAACAAACGCCGATGGCCACTATTGCTCTGCGCACTAAAATGCGATTTCTCATTCTTCCTCCACCCGTACCGTAATTACTCCCGCGATCTCCAAAACAGTGCATGATGTCACGATTACACGACGAATCCAAGATAACGCATGGAATTTGTTCACACCCTCATTTTCCCTTCGCGGTCGGCATGCCCACGGCCCAGATGTATCCATCGGGGTCCACGAGCATCACGTCGCGCCAGCCATGGGGGAAATCCTGCGCGGGCTGCAAAACGGTTACACCCGCGGTTTTCGCGCGCGCTTCCGCCTCATCTGGATCAACGCCCAGCACGCGCAACTCCGCCCCTGTGCCGCGCGGTCCGGCACCCTGCAATCTTTGATACAGCGGGTGATGGTCATAAGACTGGTCCGCGTGAAGCATGAAGTCCGTTCCCACCAGTGCCAGTGCCGCGAAATCGCCGTCCGCGTAACGAACTGTTGCGCCAAGAATGTCGCGGTAAAAAGGGAGTGATTTTTCGACGCTTCGCACCAGCAGGTTGACGCTGAACTTCGGCAGCGCGCGTCCGTATTCGTCCGCAGGCATAAACGCATCGCCGCTTCGTGTTTTTGTCATGCCGCTACCTCCGTACCACCAGCCAGTTTAGAAGCGCCACCATGCATGTCGTCCCCACAACTGCAAACTCGCCTTTCCCCATCTGCGTCAGCAGCACTAGGGAAAAAATCAGGCTCAGCCCCGCAAAAAGATATGGCATGGGGAGAACAAATTGCGCCTGCCGATCACCGCGCCGCCGCAATAACGGCACTGCCAGGGCCATCGCGCCGTAAACCGCCAGGCGCGACACCGCCGAAAGAACCGCGTTCCACTCAAAATTTCCCAGCGCCGCGAACACGAACACAAGCACGGCGTATAGAACAATGGAAACATAAGGCGTGCGGTAGCGGGGATGAACCGCACCCAGCAGAGCAGGGAAGTCGCCTTGTTCCGCGAGCGCAAACGTGACGCGTGGCGCGTGCAACAGGTTCGCGCTCAGATACCCATACGCGGAAACCAGCGCCGCCAGTGCGATCGCGATTCCGCCGCCGTGTCCCAGGAATCGCTGTGCGGCCTCAGCCAGTGGGCGCGCGGAAGCTCCCGCATCCGGCAAGATAGCCACAACAGCAAACTGCACGGCCGTGTAGATCACGCAGACCACTCCCAGCGCCGTCAGCAGGGCGATGGGAGTATCGCGCTTGGGATTGGTAGTTTCGCCGCCAATGAACAGTGCGCCTTCAAATCCGCCATACGCGTAGACAAGCAGCAGCATTGCTTGAAACCAGTTCTTCGCGGAAGCAACGGGCAATGGCGCAGCCACGCGAAGTTCCGGCTTCAGCAGGAGAGCAATCAGCGCCGCCACCACGAAGGAAAGCAGGAACCCCACCTTAATCGCGGTGAAGAAATTGCTGACGTTTTTCCCCGTTTTCACGCCGATGTAATTCAGCAGCGCCAGGTGGCCGATCAGCACCGCCAAAACGAACAGTTCGCCTCGCCGAGTTCCGATCACCGGATAGAATTGCGCCGCATAGGTGCAAAAAAGATTCGCCGCTGCGGCCGGAGCGGCAATGCGCGTCAGCCAAGTCAGCCAGGCGACCAGCAATCCCGCGAATCGCCCCAGTGCGTCGCGAGCGTACAAATAAAGCCCGCCGGTTTCTTCGTAGTACGAAGAAACCTCCGCGATACATCCAGCGATAATCAGGATTCCCACGCCAGCGCCGAGGCAACTGATCGGGCTGAGTCCGCCCAGCCTCGCCGCTAGATCCGCGGGTAATTTGAAGATGCTGACGCCGACAATCGAATTCACCATCAGAGCCGTCAGGCTCCAACGGCCGATGGTGCGCACCAGCGCGTGCGAACTTTGCGTCAACCTCGGCAATCCTCCCCGCCAGGCGATTTCTAATAGTTTCCGGGTACGCTGACCGAGGCCGCCTTCATCCGCGCTATCTCTCCAAGTACATCGCTCTTCCCATTGATCGCCTCGAGATGCGGGTAGCGCTCACCGCCGTGATACTGAATACTGCAGGTCTTAAAGTAATCCGCGTTTTCCACCAGCAGCTCGATCGGTTCCTTGCTGGTTTTCGCCAGCTCAATCGCGTTATGCAGGAGTTCCGGCGACCACTTCCGTCCGTTCACTCCCACCAGATGCATCCCGGGCGCCACCCCCGCCAGGTCCGCCGGCGAACCCGGAATCACATCCAGGATGCGGTCGCTTTGATCGCCACCGGGTGCATGCACTTCAAAACCTAGCGAGAAGTTGAAGTGGGCAATCTGATTGACGATTTCGTCCGCCTTGTCGTGCTCGTTCGGATTTTCCGTAAACACGAGTTTCCAGCCGGCATTTTCCAGCCCGCCAAGCGGCGCGCCCGGCCCGTGTGACCGCAACCGCTCATTAAAAAATTCCCGCCAATCGTAGGGAGCGACTTCGTTCATTCCCGCCACCACATCCTCGAACGTGTAGGGCACGACCTTTGGCCCGGTATTTTCGCCGCCATGGAATTTCCGGCAAAAATCATCCAGCGATTTCTTCCCCCGCGTTTCGCGGCGAATAATCGTGTCAGTTTCCAGCCAGATGAGCGTGCTCTCATCATAGTAGTCAGCGCCGCGCCGTCGGGCGGTTCCCGCTCCGGGTGCCCCGTAAAGGATCTGCGACGAAATTGCCGTGTCTTGCAGGTCGCGCCAGGTGCGCCCCGGCCAGTCATTTAAATAGGCGGCCGTGGCTGCAAGGTATTCGCGCAATTGTTCCGGAGTCCAGAAGCCGCTGCGTGCCGCCAGAATCACGCCCAGATATTGTGTGAGCCCTTCGTAGACCCACAAGAGATCACCCTTCAGAGGCGTCTGAAAATCAGGAGAGACCAGGCCGATGGGGCGGCGATATTTGCCATTCCAGGAATGCGTGAATTCGTGCGCCAGAAGGTCCGTCTGCGTTTCGCGCACTTCCGGATCGAGGAACAGCGCCTCGGGTGTGCGGTTATCGCTCGATTCGTGATGCTCCACGCCGTCGGGAGGCATGGTGTCGCTCAGCGCAAGCAGGAAATCGTAGCGGCGATAGTGCCGCACGCCGAAGAGCGCCCCCGTTTCCGCCACCAGTTGACGAAGGTGCATCACTTCCGCGGGGCCGGCGTAAAGTGCCGCGGGCCCATCCGCGGCAATGTGAAGGAAGTGTTCGGGCCTCTGTCCTGGCGAAAGGTCGATGGTGCGGAAATAGGCGCCGGTGATCACGGGAGAATCGACCAGCGTGGTTAACGAAGCCGGGGCAAATTCCACCATGCCCGCATTTCCCGAAGCTACCGGCAAGGCCGTGCCGTATTTCCATCCCGCAGGCAGTTGCAAACTTGCTACATAGGTCAGACCGTCGGTTTTTGCTCCTTGCGGATAGAGCACGACGAGATACCAGTCCAACACCGCAATCTGTGCCGTGGCTGCGGGAGTTTCACGCGATCCATTCGATGCGTCGGCCGGCGACAAATAATCCAACTCGACCTGCAGCGTATCGGAGCCGCTCGGTATCTCCAGGTGAAACGCGTACATGTCCACGTCGTCGCGCCTCCACGACACTTCTTTTCCCCCGGCCTGCATTTTCAGTCCGGTCAGATCGACGATCGGCCCTGTCGGCGCATGCTCTCCCTGAATCCATTTCGGATAGACCAGCGTGAGCGGGCCGGGCTTCACGGGAAACTCCAGCTTCGCGTGGAAAATATGTTTCGGGGCATCGCGTAGATCCACGGCAATTTTCACCGGCGCTGGCGCGGACTGAGCGTAAATGCTGCCCGTCGCAAACAGCGCTGCTGCGATATAAGGAAGGAATAAATGAGAGCAGGTACGCGTTAACAAGTGGAATCCTCCAAACCCGCGAATGAGTATCGCATGAGTGGCCTGTCGGGAGCATCTTCAGGTGTTGCTCCGCGTTTTGTTACAATCACAATATGAGTACGATCACGCAGTCCTCCTCGCTTTTCTCCCGCAACCTTCGAAAAAACTATCCCGTTGCCGTGCGCGGCGAGGGCAGTTGGATTATCGCCGCCGATGGCCGCCGCTATCTGGACGCTTCCGGGCAGGCTGCGGTTGTCAGCATTGGCCACGGCGTTCCGGAGATCGGCCGTGCCATGGCGGAGCAGTCCAACAAAATCGCTTTCGCCCATACTTCACAATTTCACTCGGAACCTGCCGAAAAATTGGCGGCTCGCGTGCTCGCCATCGCGCCCAGGAATTTTCACGATGGTGGCCGGGTTTATTTCACTTCCGGCGGCTCGGAAGCTACCGAAACGGCGATCAAGCTGGTGCGGCAATATTTTCTAGAGCGCAAACAGGACTCGCGGTACCGCGTCGTTTCCCGCAGGCAGAGCTACCACGGAAGCACGCTTGGCGCGATGTCCGTCAGCGGGAATGTCGCGCGCAAAGCTCCCTACGCCCCCATGATCTCGGAATGGGGCCATGTGGCGCCCTGCTTCTGCTACCACTGCCCGTTTGACAAGACCTTCCCTGATTGCGATGTTGCGTGCGCCGACGATCTCGATGCCTTCCTGAAGGCGAATGATTCTTCCAGCGTCGCCGCGTTTATTTTTGAGCCCGTTGTCGGCGCGACTTTGGGCGCGGCCGCCGCCGTGGATGGTTACACCGCGCGCATCGCCGAAATCTGCCGCAAGCACGGTATCCTGCTGATCGCGGACGAAGTCATGTGTGGCATGGGCCGCACGGGCAAGCCCTTTGCGAGCCAGCACTGGGGGCTCGAGCCGGACATCATTCTCACCGGCAAAGGCATAGCCAGCGGCTACGCACCGCTCGCCGGAGTTCTTGTGGCGCCTCACGTCGTCGAAGCATTTGAAAAAGGCACCGCGGCTTTCATGCACGGCTTCACCTACCAGTCTCATCCAGTGGCCACGGCTGCCGGCAACGCCGTCTTCGACTATTTAGAAGCGCACAAATTGTTCGATCGCGTGACCCCTGCGGGCGAAACGCTGCGCAAGGCACTTTCCGCGTTGGAAAATCATCCGCACGTCGGCCAGGTGCGTGGTTTGGGCCTGTTGCAGGGCGTCGAATTCGTGAGAAATAAATCCACGCGCGAGCCCTTTGCAAAGGAAGAAGGCATCGCGGAAAAGATTCGCCAGGCCGCTCTGGAAAAGAATGTGCTCACTTATCCTTCGCAAGGTTGTGTGGATGGCTCGCGCGGCGACCACGTCCTGCTTGCCCCGCCTTTCATTATTGCTCCGGAGGAAAGCCGCCTCATCGCGGACGCATTGCAACACGCGCTGGCAAAGGTCTTTCCTGCCTGAGCGGCTCGCGCTACTCTTCTCGTCGGGAATTCATCCTTTGTTCATTCAAACGTTTTCTGAGGAGAAGCCTTTCATGCGCCGACTTCCGCCATTCCTTGCTCTAGTTCTGCCTTTCCTTCTCATTTCGATTCCATCCTTCGCGCAGGAAAAAGCCGCAGCCAAACCGCGCGCCCGTGATCTTGGCGTGCCTTTCGATGGCACGCCCGGCCCTTTCAATGCCATCACCGATGTCGCTGGCGTAACTGTCGGTCACACCACCCTCATTTCGGGCGAAGGCAAACTCGTGGTTGGCAAAGGGCCTGTGCGCACCGGTGTGACGGCCGTTCTGCCGCAAGGAGCGCATGGGATGCAAGGCGGAGTCTTCGCCGGCTGGTTCTCGCAAAATGGCAATGGTGAAATGACCGGCACCACTTGGGTGGAAGAATCCGGCTTCCTGATTGGGCCCGTGATGATCACCAATACGCATAGCGTGGGCGTAGTTCGCGACGCGGTGATTCAGTGGATCGTGGATAACCGGCACATCAATCCCGAGGATGACTGGTGGTCGCTGCCCGTGGTAGCGGAAACCTGGGACGGCTGGCTGAACGATATCAACGGTTTCCACGTAAAGCCCGAGCACGCGTTTCACGCCATCGAATCCGCGCATGGCGGACCCGTGGAAGAAGGCGCGGTTGGCGGCGGCACGGGCATGATTTGCAACGGCTACAAGGGCGGCATTGGCACTTCGTCGCGAAAGCTTTCCGTGAAGGACGGCGGTTACACCGTTGGAGTCCTCGTCCAGTGCAATTATGGTTCGCGGCAGAATTTCCGTGTCGCGGGAATCCCCGTGGGGCGCGAAATCCCCTCCGAGGATCCCTACGCGTTTGTGCCCTCGGATGTTGCGGAACGCGGCTCCATCATTGTGATTGTCGCCACGGATGCGCCGCTGCTGCCCACACAATTGAAGCGTTTGGCTCACCGCGTGACCTTGGGTCTTGGCCGCGACGGCAGCGTTTCCGGGAACGGCTCCGGCGATATTTTCATTGCCTTCTCGACGGCAAATCCGGGAGCGGCTGCGGAGGATCACATCGTTGATCTGAAGATGTTGCCCAACGACATGCTCGATCCGGTCTTCGCCGCTACCGTGCAGGCCACCGAAGAAGCCATCATCAACGCGATGGTGGCGGCCGTTTCGATGACTGGAAGAGACAATCACCACGTTACCGCGCTGCCCCACGACCAACTGCGCGCCGTTCTCAAGAAATACAACCGACTCGAAACTCCCACCGATCACGGAGGCGCAAGTACTGAGTGGGATAACGCAGGACCGTATTCCCTCGGAAACGACCTGACGCACTTGCAGAGACAGGAGTTGCTCACGAAGATCAGAGGTTTCTTGTGGGAACATTGGGTAGGTCAGCGGAGGGGAGAGCTCGAAGCCACCGCCTATACGATAGAAGGAGACCCGACTACATACACTTTTTTCGTAGAACCCGATTCCAAGGGAAATTGGCGTATCCGCACGAAATATCAAAGCATAGTTGCTGCGCTCTTAAAATCCACACAAAAGCCGGGAGTAGAAACGAAGGAACTCATGTACTACACCATCGAGCGCCTGGATCCGGAGGCTGGTCATGTCATTTCACAGGGAGAACAACGAATGCCAGAGACCTACAGGCTCCGACTAGAAAATGAGGATGGTCCCAAGAACTTTTTGTGGTAAGAGAATGCAGAAGTGGCACGGCAGAAATAGGCACGAAGTTCTCGCAACAAACAGGGCCGCTGCCCCTCTCCGCTAAAGCGCCAGCGGCGCGGTCTTCCGCGGCGGATTGAAAAACGGCAAGGGCACAATCTTCGCCGAAACGCTCTTGCGCGAGGCCTCCACCGTCAATTCCATACTGAGCGTTTGACCCAGCGTAGCGCTCTCCCGATTAACGGAAGCCAACGCAATCATGCGCTTCAGCGTCGGCGACCACGTAGTCGATGTGGCTTTGCCCACCTGACGCCCCCCGCGATACACCGGCACGGCCACGCGTGAAGCTGTGGAAGGCACTTGCGGCGCCATGCCGATTTTTTCGTACAGCGCTTCCACTTCGTTCCAATTGACTTCCAACCCGATCAGCGAACGCGCCGGCCCGCCCTTCTTCGCTTCCAGCGCCAGCGCTCCGCGCCCCACAAAATTCTCTTTCTTCAAATCCACTAATTTGCCTAGCCCGATTTCCCCAGGCGAATATTTCTGCTCATCAATCAAGGCGCGTTTGCTGGAAATATAATCCACCTCGATCAGGATGAGCCCGGCTTCAATGCGCGCGATGTCCAGGGCCACCATGCCCGCGGGATGAATGTCGAACGGCTTGCCCTTGGCCATCAATTCGTCAAACACCTTCACCGCGTTTTCCCAATTGACCCAGATTTCGTAGCCCAGGTCTCCCGTGTAGCCGGTGCGCGAAATGTCCACGGGAACGCCGGCAATCTTGCCGTGAGTTACGCGAAAATATTTCAGCTTGGCAATATCCGCATCCGCGACAGCGTGCAGCAATTTCCCGGAAGTCGGGCCCTGCAAGGCGAGTGCGGCAACGGATTCGGAAATATCTTCAAGCTGTACATCGAGGCCAAGGGCGTTCTGCTGGAACCAGCGCAGGCTGGGATCGGCGGCAGTCCATCGGTATTCGTTTTCGCCGAGGCGCGTGATCGTGCCGTCATCAATCACTTTGCCGTGCGAATCGCACCAGCAGCAGTAAATCACCTGATCGATGGCCACTTTGTTGATATCGCGCGCAATGACGCGATTCACAAGTTTCGTGGCATCACGGCCGGTAACGTGGTATTTGAACAGCGGCGTGATGTCAATCAAAGCCGCGGTGCTGCGAATGGCGTTGTACTCGTGGTCGTGCGTCATTTCGTAAGCGCCGACCGTGTAATAACCGGACCACTCCTTGAAATTAAGGCTTTCGCAGAGCGCCAGGGTTCTTTCGTGAAATGCGGTTCCGACGGGCACGTTCCCTCCGATGTTGACGCACGAAACGGTTGGAAAATCTGGCAGGGTGCCAGGCTAACTTCGGATTATAGTTTCGAGTTCATCGCCCCCGCAAGCGCCGCGTCGCGCGAAAACTGCGGCCATTCTCTTGTAAGCCACGCAGCCTCTCAGTAGAATACTTTGTTCCACGATTCATTCCGGTCCTTTCTATAGAGCGGAGCCCTACGCATGCCCCAGTCTTATGATGTGGTCGTCATCGGCGGCGGTCACAACGGTCTGGTGAACGCCGCATACCTGGCCAAAGCAGGGAAAAAGGTTCTGGTCCTCGAGCGCCGCGGAGTTCTTGGCGGTGCCGCCGTCACCGAAGAAATCTTTCCCGGCTTCAAGTTTTCCGAGCTCTCCTACGTGGTTTCCCTGCTGCGCCCCGAAATCATCCGCGAACTCGATCTTCCCCGGCACGGCCTGGAAATCCTTCCCCTCGACGGCACGTTCTCGCCGATGCTCAACGGCGATTATCTGTGGCGCGTCAACGATCACGCAAAAACGCAACGCGAAATCCGCCGCCACTCGCGGCTCGACGCCGAGGCTTATGACGAATTCTCGAAGCTGATGACGCCGATGTGCCGCTTCGTCAAGCCGCTCCTCTCCATGGTTCCGCCGGACCCAACGACGCTGAACCCGAAAGATCTGAAGCAGTTGAATTTCCTCGTGCAGCGTTTTCGCGAACTTTCTTCCGACGAGCGCTACACCCTGATCCAGTTGATGACCATGAGCGCGGCAGATTTCCTGGACCAGTGGTTTGAAACGGACGTGTTGAAGGCCACGATGTCCGCTTCCGGCATCATTGGCACTTTCCTGGGAATCCGTTCGCCGGGCACGGCGTACGTCCTTTTGCACCACTACATGGGCGAGATTGACGGCGCATTTCGTTCGTGGGGCTTCAGCCGCGGCGGCACCGGCGGCATTTCGCTGGCGATTGCTTCGGCCGCGCGCGAAGCGGGCGTGGAAATCCGCACGCAGGCCGCGGTAAGCAAAATCCTGGTAAAGAACGGCCGGGCAGCCGGCGTCGCATTGAAATCCGGCGAAGAGATCACTTGCAACGTGGTCTCCTCGAGCGTGGACCCGCACCTCACGTTTGAAGTATTCATCGATCCGCACGATTTGCCTTCGGATTTCCTTGAAAGTGTGCGGCGCTACAAATTCCGCGGCTCGTCCGGCAAAGTCAATCTTGCGCTGGATGCGCTTCCGAATTTCAAGGCGCTGCCCGGCGATGGCGCGCATCTGCGCGGCGCGATGTCCATTTCGCCGAAAATGGAGTACATGGAACGCGCATACGACGATGCCAAGTACGGACATTTTTCGCGCCGGCCTTATGTGGATATGGTGATTCCAAGCCTCACCGATCCCACCGTGGCCCCGCCGGGCAAGCACGTGCTCTCCTGCTTCGTGCAATACGCGCCTTACAAACTCGCGGAAGGCACGTGGGACGATCACAAGGAAGCCTTCGGCAACAACGTGATCGACACCATCGCCGAGCACGCGCCCAACATCCGCGACATCATCATCGGCAAGCAGTTCCTGACGCCGCTGGATATGGAGCGCGAATTCGGCCTGACGCAAGGCAACATTTTCCAGGGTGAGCTTTCGCTCGAGCAACTCTTCTTCCTGCGGCCGGTGCCGGGTTGGGCGTATTACAGCACGCCGGTCGACAACCTCTATATGTGCGGTTCCGCGACGCATCCCGGCGGCGGCATCATGGCCGCGAACGGACGCATCGCCAGCCAGGTCATCCTGAAAGAATGGAAGAAGGCGGCGAACTGACCATGCCCATCGGACAGAAAGTAGTTCTTGTTGGCGGTGGCCACAACGCGCTGATCACCGCGTATTACTTGGCGAAGGGCGGATTCAAGCCTGTTGTGCTGGAGCGCCGCGAAATCGTGGGCGGCGGCGCGGTCACCGAGGAGTTTCATCCCGGATTCAGAGCTTCGACGTTGGCGCACACCCTGGGGCCGCTTCGCGAGGACATCGCGCGTGATCTGCGGCTCGAAAGTTTCAACTTCGGCATTTTCCATCCCGATCCGCGTATGGTCGCGCTGGGGCTGGATGGCAAGGCCATCGTCTTCTTTAACGATGCTGCGAAAACGGCCGGCGGCATCACGCGCATCTCCGCCAAGGATGGCTCGCGCTACACCGAATTTGCCGCGGCTTTGGATGAACTCTCCGGCGTACTCCTGCAAATCGCATCCATTACGCCACCGGCCATTGATAATCCCACGCCGCTGGATTATTGGAACCTGCTGCAAACCGGCCGCGGCATCCGCGGCCTGGGAAAGACCGGCATTTTCGATCTGTTCCGCTGGGGACCGATGTGCGTGGCGGACTTCGTTGCGGAATTTTTTGAGACGGAGCTGCTTCGCGCGGCGGTGGCGGCTCGCGGAATTTTCGGCACCAATTTGGGGCCGTGGTCGGCCGGCTCGACGGCTGTGCTGCTGCTTCGCGCGGCGGCGGATGCGCATCCCATCGGCTCCGCGGCATTCCCCCGCGGCGGGCTGGGCGAATTCACAAGAGCGATCAGTGAAGCGGCGAAAAAAGCCGGCGCGGAAATTCGCACCAACGCGGAAGTGCAACTGATTCGCACCAAGGACGGGCACGTTTCCGGCGTCGTGTTGGCCGATGGAGAGGAAATCGCCACGGAAGCAGTCGTCTCCGGCGTCGATCCGAAGCGCACCTTCTTCCAGTTGCTCGATCCCGCGAATCTCGATCCCGTCTTCGCCACGCGCATGAAGAATTACCGCTCGCTCGGCAAGGTCGCCAAGGTGCACCTTGCTCTCAGCGGGTTGCCCAGTTTCCCCGCGCTCGCCGATGCCATGGGGCCGGACGGGTTGCGCCAAGCGCTTTCCGGGCGCATTCACATCGGCCCGAACATCGATTATCTGGAAAAGGCCTTTGACGCGGCGAAGTATGGCGAAATTTCCGCGGCCCCACACCTCGATATCACGATCCCTTCGTTGCTCGATTCCACGCTGGCGCCGGAAGGCAAGCACGTGCTCTCCGCGTATTTCCAATACGCGCCGTACAAATTGCGGGAAGGGAATTGGAACCAGCGCCGCGGCGAGCTGGCCAACATCGTCATCAGAACGCTGGCGAACTATTCGCCGAATCTGGCCAACTTGGTGGAAGCAGCCCACGTCATCACGCCGCAGGATCTGGAAACAACCTACGGCTTCACCGGCGGCCACATTTATCACGGCGAACTGGCGCTGGACCAGATCTTCACCATGCGTCCAGTGCTGGATTGGGCGCGCTACCAGACGCCAGTCAAAGGCTTGTTCCTCTGCAGCAACGGCACCCATCCCGGAAATGGCCTGACGGGCGCCTCCGGAGCAAACGCGGCAAAAGAAATCATCCACGAATTGCGGTAGGCAAATTCTCGACTCGATTCGACAGGCTTGGGGAAGAGTGGCTTGGACCGTCGTTCCGAACGAAGTCCGCGGAGTGAGGAACCCCTCTGCTATCCTGATGCTGGTCCGATCCCCGTTCCGATTTGGGAAGGAAGTGTTGGCGAGGAAGTTACTACACCCCCCTGTGTCTTTGTGAAGAATATCAAAACAAAGGAGTTGCAGGCGCAAGAGTGCGCAAGGGTATGATTACAATGGAGTTATAAGCAGGATTGTATATTTCACGCCAGTAAGAGGTATATAATGCCCGCACCATGTCAAAAGAAACAAAATTTGGCTATGGCTTCTTGCTTGTAGGTACTGGCGTGCCGTACCTAATTGAGAAAGCAGTCGGGCTATCCTATGCGATTCTCATTAGCGTTGCCTTCGTGATTATTGGCTCTGCGCTTTTATTGGCAGGGCATCGGCACAAGGACAATCCACCGCCAAGGAAGCTTTGGAGTTGGCTAGCGATTGCTGCCTGTCTTAGCACATTAGTCATTCTTAGCTGGCTCGGAATCTTGCGGACACTTCCAAAATCAGAACCTCAGTTGTCATCGTCCGCACAGCCAACTTCACAGGAAGTAAAGAAAGAAATACCGCCAGTAACCCCCGCTCCCACGCCAATTGCGCCAAAAAGACAGCAAGATCATCCTAAGTCAAGCCCCCCATTCGCCGTACAAATTGAAACCGTAATACTAAACGCACACCCTAAACAAGCTAGTCTGTTCTGGGTAATATACAAAAATGAGGGGGTCAGAACCGCGTCCCCGGCGAGAATAGCTTTATATATGCGATTTACAAACTTGCAAGAGCACGTGGCCATGATTTCGAAATACGCTGTTAAGTGGGGGAAAATACAACTGATAAAAATTAGCGGACCACCAACCGAGATGTTTTACTCTTACGATGGAAACCTGCATCATGCGTGTTGGATTAATAACGAGGACATTCTCGACAAAAAATTGATGGGATTAAATCTCGAGCCGAGACTTCCAGTGCAAGGACTGGCACTGTTTGATTATCCAGCAGAATTAATGCCCGAATCCGTGAGTGAATCAGATTTCAAAATAGATTTCACAGTGACGATTACTGACGTAGAGGGGGTTGCTTTCACTTCTGGACCCATCAAAACTGAGCCTGACCATGCAAACGAGTCTGTTCAATCGCGGATATTGGAGTTTAATCGCGGCTCGCGAGACTTAAGTAACTTCAAAATCGTGGATTTTAGAGTTCCCCGTGGCTTCATCGAATCGCCATTCTAGACGGCATCTTCGATTTTTGGCCGGTGGTCAAGGCGCCGGACGAGGAATCAACTTGGGTGCCCCACGCGTCGATTTCACGCGTGGGGGTTTTGACTTCTCCGAACTTGCCTGCCCTCCAGAAAACGGCGGACGCAAACAACGCGCCCCGCATTACCCACTTGTGGGAGACGAGCTTCAGAAATCACCGAGAATGGAAGAGGCGATGAGCGAGGAAGGCCAACAGCAGGATCGCCAGGAAGATCGCCAGCAAGGTC
>Ga0181523_10002170_pt1 | contig 19626 bp, 27 predicted proteins | sample PEATcosm2014_Bin_43_FD_119752 | JGI IMG/M metagenome (GOLD analysis project Ga0181523, IMG submission 119752) | Peatland microbial communities from MTU Mesocosm Facility, Houghton, MI, USA - PEATcosm2014_Bin05_30_metaG | ecosystem: Environmental > Terrestrial > Soil > Wetlands > Peat | place...
AGCCGCTTCCTTGGCTAACGAAGGTGACAATCATGCTGCCGGCGACGATAATGATTTCTTCGCGCCGTCCGCCGCCGCCGAAATGGAAGCCGGTATGGAAGATCACTTCGGCTCCATGGACGAGATCTTCTCGATGCAAGGCGCTGACGCTGACCCGTTAGCTGCACTCATCGCGGGCGATCTACACACCGCTGCGCAAATCGAGGGCATGGAAGTTCTAGAGTCCTTCTCCGGTCAGTTGGAGAGCCACTTTAACGAAATGTCCGGCGAAACGCGCACCAATGAAAGCGACCATGAAGAGGACATCCTTTCTGAAGCCGCCGAAGCCGTAAAGGTCGAAGAGCAGGGTATGACGCGAGTGAAACAGGATCAGACGAACGTTCTTGAGTTGCCTGCGAAGGCTTCTGCTGCGAAGAAGACCGCCGCCGCGAAACCGGCAGTCATCAAGCATCTCAAACCGCGTGTTGGGGCCACCACACCGCGTGTAGTCAACCCAGTTGCTGCCGCGCTGTTCGGTGACGGCGACAATTTCTAAACCACTCATCCACCGTGTGTGGAAGGAGTTACGATGCCGTTCTACTTCGTAGGACGGCATTAGTTTTAAAGGAGGCAACCATGGGCTGCTATCGTATCACATCACGAGGAAACTCTTTTATAAAGCATGACCTTCGTTGTCCAGGCCGCGCCAACCTTGAACTCTGCGTATTCTGGTTGACCGAGGAAGAGTTCAAAAAGAAGCATCATCACCACGAGCACCATCATCCCTACGGCGGCCATCCATATGGCGAACCGGAGTGTTGCGACCAACGTCCAACTAGCTAAACCAAAACATGGGCTGCAAATATCTCATGGTGATTGATGATCTCATTGTGGAATGTGGGTGCACTTGTCTACCGGGGCGAGATTACTGTAGTTTGCACTTCTCTCGTATGGAAGCAGTTGAGAATCTGATTGCAGATTTCGTGCACTTCCTTAAAAAAGATCGCTAATGAACAAAAATTCCTAATCTCTTGCCTCATACTGAACTCACTGCACGATTTCTATAGTCCTTGCTGACCCACCAACGGGGAGGCTGGATTGGAACCGGGCAAATTCAAAGAGTTCAACAGCACAACCAAGGGCTAAAAATATGAGTCTAAAACTCATCTATTACGGCCAGAATGACGGTAGCACTGTTCCTGACGTTGCTCTCACGGGCGATCCTGGCACTGACCAGGCAACCTTGACGGCAGCTGGTTTCTTCGGGGGAGTAATTGTGGCCCTCCAAGCGCCGGTACACGCCACTAACACTGAAGTCGCCATTGTCCCATGCGATTCGTATCTCGCGATTCCGTATGCGACACTGATCAACGGCCCCGGCGAGTTTGCCGGCGCTATCGGTCCGTCTGGATCACGCAAAGCTCCAGTTGTACGTGCTCTCTGGCAAGGCATCGTAGACTCACAAGCCTACGACGTCAATGACGGAGGATACGCGCTGGGAGCCTATCTGTACTGTGGTGGTGGCGCTCTGAAGGGGCTATACGTAGCTTCTGACGACAAAGGCACTACAGCGGCAGCGGGCGTTCCGGTGGGCATCTGCACACACGTACCTTCTGTGAGCGAACCCTGGCTTGGCATTGCTTCGCTACTGTAAAGGACAAAGGGAGACGACATTATGCCTAACCTAAGCCGCACACAGCAGCAAACCGCAATGTTGGGACAGCTGCTCAAGACCGCAGGTGGCCGCCAGAAACTGGCTGCGTCACTTGGACCGTCTCTTCGTCGTCGTCGCGACTATATGTCAATTGCCCGCAAGGCGTTGATGGTAGAGACTTTGCCGGATGGCGCACTACCCATCTACGATAAAGAATTCGACATCGTTCCTGTCACCGTCGGCACAACTGCCGGTGGCTCGTTCGTTGAAGCGTTCGTCGTCGGAGAAGAGGGTGGGGACATCGTCCGCGTCGTAAAGCCGAAACGTGTCACCGTACCCACGTTCGAAATCGTCAGCAATCCGATGATCGCGATCACGCAGATCAAGGAACGCCGTTTCGACCTGGTCTCCCGTTCACTCAACTTGGCGAAAGCTGAAGTTGGTGCACAGGAAGACGGTTACATCTTTGGCCTGTTTGACAACATCGCTATCACGGCGAATGCATCGACTTTCGTGCCAACCACGGAAGACCCGGTGTACAACGTGGATATCGCGATCAACGCCCCAATCGACATCAACAGCCTCGCTGATGGTTTCGGTCAGGTCGCTCGTCACGATCTCAACGTGGCATTCATCTTCTTCAATCCGCGCGATTATACGGATCTGTTGAAGTGGACGCAGCAGAACATCGACCGTGAGACGCAACGCAAGATGTTGAAAACAGGAGTGATGGGGTACCTGTGGGGCGCAACGCTTCTCCAGTCTCGTAAGGTGGGCTATGGCTCAGTTTACATTTTGGCAGATGCCGAGTTCCTCGGAGTCATCCCGGAACGTATTCCGCTGACAGTCATGTCTGCGGATCGTCCAGACCTTCGTCAGATCGGTTTCTCGATCTTCGAAGACCTTGGATTCCTTATCTTTAACCCGTCCGGCGTCCAACGCCTGACCGTGAATAGCCGGTTTGAAAAACAGACCAGCGGCCAGAACGTTGGAGAACAGTAAAACGATGTTCTACATAGGATTGGCAAATTTGAAAAGGCCCAGAGAAATCTGGGCCTTTTCTTTTGATTGTTCTCTTCAAAAGTTTAACGCCTAGATTAGCTGATTTTCACTGGTATCAGTAATTATCAAGTATTGAGATACTGATATGAAGGAAAATTTATGGGTAGCGTCTATCTGGCGGGTTCAAAAGAATTAGGATGGTACAAAATAGGTTATTCTACGAAGGATGATCCTTCGGATAGGATCAAAACTATCTCTAAAGGAACTCCCTTTCCCATGGAATTGGTCCATTCGTGGGTTACCACTTTTCACCCCGAAAAGCTGGAAGCCTTTCTTCACCAGGGATTAAAAGGCAAGCAGCTTAGGGGAGAATGGTTCGTTCTCTCAAATTTTGATCTAGTGTTTTGTCAGAAGCAAGCCTTTGGATTCTTAACAGATTTTGAGAAACAGAGTCTTCCGATTAAGCGTCTTTTGAAAAACACAAACAAGGGCAAGCATTGGACTTGCTCTGACGAGGCTCGTCAAGCACGTTCTCGGAGAATGAAAGGAATAAAGCCTGCCAATCTCACTATGAAAGGTAGGAGCCAATCTAAAGAGGCAAAAGAGAAGAGTTCACGGTCTCACAAAGACTTCTATATCAATAATCCGGAAGGCGTTGCTGTTTTGAATGCTGCCCGACCCCGTGGCGAGGATCATGTGTTCTTTGGCAGAGAACGCCCTCAGGAAACTTGTGACAAAATTGCTGCTTCTCTCAAGGAATTTTACGCTCAACAGAAGCAAGGATTGTAATTTACAGTACTGATAGCAGGGGGATCTTCCTCTTGCAGAGATCGTTTGTAGCTAAAACAACGGTGAACTTTCCGGATCATGAACTCTACGTTAGGGTTGGGGATACTCTCGTCTACAATGCTGCTAACGATAACAGCCTGACCGTGTACCGGGCGGGCGCTATCATCAAGACTATCAAGACCACCCCTATCAGCATCGCTGCAATGCTCAAGACGAAGATGATCTTGGAAACAGGCACCACGGCTTCTAAACCGTCTGTCAAGACTCCTCCAGTGCCCTCTCCAGCACCAAAGGCCACACCGAAGCCCAAGTCCATCAAGCCCAAGGACAAGCCTTGCGTTGTTCCCAAATCCAGATCCGAAGCTAAACGTATCTCTGCGCAAATGAAGGATCCTCAAATAGCCGTGGACTTTTTGAAAGACAACCCCGCGTTCGCGCCGATGGATCCGAAGATTCTCCTTCCCGAAGAATCCAAGTAAATCTCTAGACTAGCATTACCAAAGTGAGGGAATCCTCGCAATGGACGAACGTGTGTATATCAACTTCCGGCTAAGTCTTTGGGGAGCACCAAGCTCGAAGGTTGCCATCAATCTCCCAGATTTAGTGAAAGAGACCAATGCATTCTCCCATAAGTACGAAGGCGGATGCGCGGCCACTCTCCTAGACAGTAACCCCAAGGATTTGTTCCTCCGATACAATGTGAAATGCAACAAGCCGGAGTCGGATCCCAGCGGGCACGACGTGCTGGTCCATTTTGATCTGGCCAAGTTGGCGGAGACCCAGTTAGCCCGAGATCTAGATGTTCGAGTTTCTTGCAGCTGTGAGGCATTTCTCTATTGGGGCGCGCAATGGAACCTGCATCAACGGGATGGTCTGGAAGGTATTCCCCGGCCTAAGCTCCAGGCACCAACCGAGCGACTGGACTTGCGTGGGCACTTTGTAGTCTGTAAACACGTCTATGTGGTATTCAAACGCATTCTGCCTTCGGTGCAGCATAACATCGTAAAGATCCTGCGCGAACGTGAAGTGACGAAGAAAAAAGAAAAAGGTGCACCGAAGGTTCCGCCCCGGCTGCAACAGGAGCAAGAGGAAACTAAGAAGCGTCAGGAGATTCGTAAGATCAAAGACAAAGAAGTTCAGAAAAAATTGCTGGACGAGTTGCGCAAAGAGGAAGAAGAGAAACTTGAAAAGGAACAGAAAACTCCGGCTTGGATGCGGTTGCCGGAGAAATACAAGGAGGTCGAAGTGGAACGTAAAGAGCCTGCCACATTGATTGAAGAAATCGAAGAACAAGAGCCTAAGCCGCCCGCCCATATGCCGGAGATGGAGCAGAATGCACTCCGTGATCTGTACAAAGAAGACATTGCGAATCGTCGCAAGAAACATCAGAAAGTTGAAGAAGAGGGTGGGTTGCATGTGCACGAGGGTTTGCCCTATGAAACCGAGGGTGAGAAGAAGGAGAAATAAGTGCTTACGGTTCAAACAAATCAGGCGTACAACAACCGGATCGTTCTCAATCTTACGAATTCCGGTTTCATCGGGCCTTTCGTCCAGGAAGGCAACGGCCCATTAGGTTTGTTTAGTCCTACTCGTGACTTGGAAGTCTATATTGACGGCACTCTGACACCAATTCTGAATTCAGCTTTTGACGGGAATAACAGCCGATATTTGTTATACATGGCCCAAGCAATCGATTTACAGGGTGTTATACAGGTGGTACATCGGATGCCTTCGCCGCCGTTTGAAGATGCCGCCGATACTGAGCTACCCGGTTTTGCTCTCATAGCTACCTACACCCCATCAGTTGTGCCCTATGGGTGGGGAGTAAATTGGGGAGCGCAGTGGGGAGCTGGCACTAACTACTAAGGAGATCTATGTCGATTCAAATAGGACCGAAGATTAACGCAATGCAGAGTGCTGCTCTGGATGATTCATATCTTTCTAGCGGTAACCAGATGCTCCGCATGTTGCAGGCTCTAGTACAACCGAACGTGATCAATGTAGGTGGATTGACTGGTCCACCAGCATCGCCAAACAACGGTGATACCTACGTAATTGGACCATCTGGGGCTACGGGCGCTTGGGCCGGACAGGGGAACAGCGTCGCTTACTATGCATCACCCACCGGACCTAATCCGGATATCAACGTGGCACCGGGTTGGGATTTCTATGCGCCAGTTGAAGGTTGGACGGTGTTCAATCAAAATGACGGGAATCAGTATCGCTTCTCCGGTCCCTCTGGACCATGGGTTGCCGTGGTTGGAGCGTCAGGGATATCCGTTAACAACCAAACCGGACCAGGGTATACAGCGGCTCTCTCGGATAATGGCAACTTAGTGAGCATGGGTTACACCGGTGCGACGGCTGCTTTTGTAGTACCTCTAAATGCTGACGTGCCATTTCCAATAGGTGCCACGTTGGCTGTTGAACAAACAGGGCCAACGGGTCCGGGAGCGGTTACAATAACTCCAGCGACTGGAGCGGTGACCATCAATACTCCATCTTCACTTACGACACGAGCGCAGTATAGCATTGTGGGTGTGATTCAGAACGCTACGAATGTTTGGACTGCGGTGGGGGATCTAACCTAATGGGCGGGCAACTTTGGGATCTTTTACTTTTTACTCGTCATCGCAACAATGGGTTTGTTTGGAATGGTGTCAATCTGAGCCAGTTTACGGTGTTCTACGGTGAGGCTTCAGCCGCCACTTCTCCTACTCCGCCAGGAAACGAATTTGCCATTAATCTCATCAACAACCCGCTAGAAAATAACACCATCTATGCTAATGGCAACCTGATTCAAAATGGGAGTGTGATAACTTTCTATGCTAATACAAATCCCACTACGAATGAAAGTGGATTCTATTTCACCCTTGGCGCGAACAGTGCTGGCGTAGGACCGATATTCAACATGCATTTGGCAAGCCCTTTTGGATTCTCCGTAGTGGGATGGGGCACATCGGCGGGGTGGAACGCGGGTGCTACCCCAGTGCAGAAGTACGGCCTTGCAGCAGACGTTTGGGATGGTAACTACCACAAGTTCGTCTTCACGATAAACGACAGCGGAACGGAAGCAGATCTTAATATCGATGGCACTGACTGGGGTTCGGTCTCCCTCAATGGTCCTCTTGAGGGGAGTTATTTCGGCTTTATTCAGCCGGAGGGTACAGACTCCGTTTACATCTACGATCTTTCAATTGTGAATTAACAACCTTGCAGAGCAGGCATTTGCGTGAAATTGCAACTATCTAGTCCAATTGTGAAGTGTTAGATCTCCTAGGAGCTGATCTCAATGAGCAAGAAAATCGCAGCAGTCGACAAGCAAGCCATGGATACCCTCTACCAAGAGGATTTCTCGCGTGTAGCCGCCGCCGCTGGTCTAAAAGACCTTAACGGTGCCCCCGAAGACCCTCAGGCCTTCAAGGACCACGAAGAGTACATTTCCACAGTGGAAAACGTCCTGGCTGAGGACAAGAAGGATAGTTTCGAGCCGAACGACACCGTCCTCGACTAAAGGAGAGGCCTGATGAAGACCGCCAAACTCCTGGGTCTCGTAGCTGAGTCACAGGTTAAGAAAGCGGATCTTAACAAGCTCTCCGGGTTGATCGAACCGGGTAGGATCGTTGATACTCTAGACGGTTCCGCATATCGGGTCGCATCAAAAATGGTCGTTGCCAACAGCTTCACGTTTCGGTTGGCAGACTTGCACGGTAAGCCAGTTCAGACACCGGCTAACTTCTATCCCGTCTCCCCCGCGCTCGCCCATCTGGCAGCGTGCATGCGATTTGTGTTTGCATTCAACAAGGACTTTGATTTGTATGTGAAAGCGTACATCAAAGAAGCTGGTCTTCCTGTCGATCCTAAAATGAATTGGGCCAAGTGGTTTCAGGCCACTTACCCTGCCAAGCTCTCAGGTCTCACCAAAAATCCCGAGGTTGTGGATGAAGCAATCCACCAGGTGATTATCACTGCGTTAGGACACCGCAAAGATCTCACCAAGTTTGATCCTTCCCGTCTCCCGGAAGGTGCTCGCAAACAGCCGTTGGCTGAGCAGGTTACAACTTATTTGCAATGGCTGTTTAAGAAGCGAGTTTCTGAAGCCTACGAGTTTATCCATGAGAAGCTCGAACCCTATCGTGAAACTCCTATGGAACAAGAGGGTCCAGAATCCGAAGGAGAAGAAACCACCTACAATATTCTCGACACTCCCGAATATGCGACGTCGGGTGGACAGGAAGAAGTTGCTGGTGAATCGGATTTGGAAGATCTCCGTGACCAATTTGCGGCATATCTTCAAGACGAAGAGACTCCCAATGAGATCAAGAAACTCTTGGTGCTGTACGATTTCTTCACCACGCATGCCGGTACAGCCCACAAGTTAAAGATCAGTGATTATGGCCAATCTCCTCGAGGTGGCTATTGGACTGAGAAGACCGGGCTAGGATTTGACTCGCTGAAGCCAGTGTACGCGAAGTTCTATGGGTACATGCCAGAGTTTTTGGTAGCAGCGGGCTTGATTGATCCTGAGAAAGCCAAAGCACGTGGTATGCATGCATCCTCGTTAAATCTAGCTTCAGCCGAATGGGATCCCGAAACGAAATCTTATTCCGACGCAAACAAGTGCCCGAGTTGTCAAGGGTCTGGTGTGATCACGCCGCCCGAGGCCGCCGCGCCAACCACAGGGCAAGGTGCTGCTAAATGCCCAACTTGTCAAGGTACAGGTAAAACGGCGGGCGAAGTCCAGTTGCCAGACGACACCACGTATGTTGGAGACAATGAATCCGTCATTGCCACCGGTCCGACTAGCGATAATCAGATTATCCCAAACATCAAAGTCCCCGGCCCCGAAGCAGGCCCATCCAATGATGAACTGCACGAGAACAGCGATGCGCTTAATGGTGGTTCGCCAACTTTTGACGGCGACTTGAAATCCCCAGAACGTGCGAATGTCAATGCCATCCGTGAAGCGATCGAGACTCAGGCGGAAATGGAAGTTGGTAAAACGATTGCTGAGAAAGAAGAAGAAGTAGTGGAAGGAGAGAACGCAGTAAATGTTCCCGCCAAACCTCAGACTCCGACTGCCCCACCCGCGCCACAGGTGATAGTGGTCCCGGTTCCGGCACCGGCTGCCACTCCTGCGCCGGTTCAGACAGCTCCACCTGCACCCACGAAACAAATCGTTATCAATCTGGCGGGCAAAACTGCTTTAAATCAAGGATTTTGTCCGAAGACCAGTGCTGCGGATGATATGTGCAACGCTTGTGGCCGCGAAGTAGCGAATCGCGAATGCGCTCATGGTATCCTTTGTGATGGATGTGACGAACAAGTTCATGGTGCGGTGGGGGCACCTTGTGAAATTGAAAAGCAGGCTTCACTCACCAAAGTCGCATACGTAGGCAAATGCCCCGGCCATAAGAACTCTGAAGGTGAGTCGGCACCCTGGTGTGTTTTTCAGCATGAGACCGGCAAAATCCTGACAAGTTACAAGTCTGAAGAAGCCGCCAAAGAAGGCTTAAAGAACATGGAGTCGCACAAACACGGAGCGACTGACTCAATTGGGGCTAGAGAGAACCCCGGCGTCCACAAAGAATACTGTACGAAATGCAAAAAGGAAACCAACCATGCATCCAAAGGCGATGAGACGCAATGCATGGATTGCCATACGATCGTGAAAGGTGGAAAGAAGTACGGTGGAGCAGCTGTCCCAGGTTCAACGGCAGATGAAGTAGATCGTACCGGGGACAAAGAAGTAGAGTTTAACGAGAAGCGTTCTGCCGACGACACAGGCCGTCTGCCACACCAAGGCCCAGGCGGTGGAGCTAAAACTGGTCCCGCTGGTCCTACAATCATAGAGCAGGCTCCGCCGGAGAAGAAACCCGAGATGCCGACTCCTCACACTGTGCCGGCTGAGCTACCGAACCGCGACTATCGCATGCAGATGCAAGGCGCGGCCAAAAAGTATGAGGCTTATGGTGTCAAAGGGATGAGCTCCACCCCATGGCGCAGGCAGTTCAATAGCCACGAGGAAGCCGAAAAATGGGCGGATGAGCACAACGCTGAAATTCAAGGATGGCGCGAGACGGAAGAGTCTAAGACAGCGGACGAAGCTGACCACTACGATTTCCCCGAGAATTGGTCTAAAGACAACAGTGAAGGTCCAGTAGAGAAGGTCTGGCAAGGCGAACGTGGCCTACGGCTGAGCATGACGTTGGAGCAGGCGTTATCAGCTAACCATCAAGGTCGCTGCGATGATGACGTCATAGCTCTTTCGAAAGATCCGGCTATTTCGCAGCAGCTGGAACAGCTTAACCCGGAAGATGTACGCGCTGAACTGAAAGCCTACGGTGCTTGGGACGATCAAGAGCTGTTGAGCACTGAGGAGAATTTGCAACGGCTGCTTTGGATTGCCGCTGGGGACATAAAGGAAGATGCTGAAGGAATTGGTCAAGAGAGCGAAGATACCAGGCACGGTCGAACGTCTGCTGACCAGAGTCCTCTCCCTGGCGAAGAAACCAAGGCTTGTCCTCTATGTGGAGGCGTCAGAGAGCACGAAGTGTGGTGTTTCAACCGAGGCATTCCTCTGACCGCTGCGGATGTTTCCTCTCCAAACGGTCTCTCTGAGGAAGAAGCCGAACAGATTCTCTCCCAGGTTCAACACGGTGACCGCGTGACGATACTTGTTCCAGCCGGAATAGGTAGAGAAGGTCAAGAGTGGTCCAAGGCTACCGGCAGGGCTGTCATGCGCAACGACTATGGCTGGGCTCTGAACATGGGTGGAACACACGGGACGCCGGGTGTCGCTACAACGCGCAATATCGTGAGCGTCCGCAAAGGCAAGGCCGGTTCCAAGACAGTTATCGCTGCTAGAAACCAGGATGTATGGAAACGTCTTGAAGCCGCATTCCCGGGGATGAACAGAATTAGTTTCTCCAACAAGACACAAGAGTACATTGTGAAGAAAGGTTATTTTTACACGCATGGCTATGACGAGAGCAGACTAGAAGCTGCTGTGCTGAAAGCTATCCCGGAAGCCCAGATTACTCTGGTCACCAATCATTGGAACGCATGGCCGAAGGATAGTTGGTTTGAAGTGCGGTTCAAGGTGCCTGGTCCTCCGAAAGAGGAAAGAGCCAAAGCAATGGGTCTCCCGTCGGCTGTTCCTGGCGCTGCTGGCGTGGATAGCCAAGGCAACATTATTCCAGCTCAAGAACAAACAGAGCAAGCGTATCATGGGGCTGCTGCAAAGAAAGCCGACACCGATCCATTGCTAGAGACGACCAATGAAAATTTTGACGTGGCTCCGGACCCATTGCTCGAAAGTGGTCCGACCATGCAGGATTATGGATACGCGCCTAGTGAAACCAAACCCCAAGGCGACGACACTCTCCGAGCAAGCAACGCTGAGGTTCTTAGGAAGTACGATTACACTCCTTTCAAGGACACCGAAAAGGCCCAATACTGGAAGAGTCCTATTGGGACCACAGCGATTCTGTACCCTGACGGCCACTGGCGACATTCCGCAGGAGATACCGTTGAAGGCACCCGGCCCGAAGAGTTAGCTGATCGTCTTTTGAAATACCACCACAAAGTTGTTCCTAAAATGGGCAGCTCTGCAACTTCAAGAAACTAAGGTAGAGGAACATATGGCCAATCAAACAGTTGCGACTGCGAACGCGAAGCGTCTCGCTCTTCGTGCAAAAATCGCCGCCCGCAAGACCGCCGAACCTATCCAGAAGGATATCGCCGAAGCCAAGGCTGGTACAGTGAGTCCTGACACGGTGGACAAGGATATCGGTGTGGAGACGGTGTCGTTGGCTGACGCTGGCGCGGGCAAATACGCTCGCTTGAAACAGATAGCTGCCGAGGAACCGGAAGCCGCTTCCGAAGGTCTGGAGCAGGTCGGTGACGCATTTGGTCAGCTGGCTGATGCCGTTCAGAACCTCCGTGAGAATTTGGATTTGGTTCCAGCTGACGAAGGTCTTCCACTAAAAGAACGCATTGCTGCGTATCGGCGATTCGCCCATTCGTTTATACAGCTCGCAGACGAAGATCCGCAGGCTTTAGAGCAAGCCATCACTGAAGTCTATCAGAGCCTGGATGAAGTGGCTGTTGCTCTAGAGAATTACGCGGGGAACATGGGATTGGCGTTGCCTGAAACACAGCCCTCATCTGATATGCCTTTGGATGAAGCCGTCGTAGAAAATCCGCAGACCCGAAAAGAACTTGAGGAACCAGTCGTTGAGAAGGAAGCAGCAGGCGCAAGTGCCGATGCGTTCTCCAATGACCGTGGTCACGACGGTAAGCCGGAAGTGAAAGAAGCCGCCGATTCCGGCAGCGAAGGTTTCGTTACTGACCGTGATGAGAAGGGCCAACCGAAGGAACCCCAGCGTCTGGATGTTCCACGCCTGGCCGCCCGCGCTGCTTACATTGTCAAAGTGGCACAAGAAGCCGCCGCGAGGCATAAGAAGGCCGACGAGAATTACGGCAAGATGTGTAAGGGTTGCGGCAAGACGCTCGCTAAGGGCGCGAAGTGCCCGAACTGCAGTTAAGAAAAACCCAATAAGATACAAAGAAATCCGTATCTTGATTAGAATCAATATGGCCTAACTCTGACAAAACAAAGGAGTTATAGGCGAAGCCTCGCAACTCCTCTCCTTCCAAGTATTTACCCCAGTTCGTTAAATGCCGACACCTTCCCTTATTACTGATCTACTGGGAAATCTCAGAAATCGGCTAAACACTGGGAAATGAGGAACGCTAATGGCAGAGAATAGTGCTTACCAAACCTCGGGTATGGCACAAGGTATCTACTGTTGGCTCAACATTTTGAACGGTAAAGTCTATGCGGGATCAGGCCAAGACCTGGACCGGCGTAAGACGGAACACATTCGTTTTCTTAATGCAAAAACTCATCCTAATCTACATCTTCAAGCCGCGTGGAATAAGTATGGTGCCGGGGTGTTTGAATTTATGGTGCTTGAAGAGGTTGAAGATCTTCTTTGGTTACGGGCGCGAGAATCAGCCTGGATACTTCGATTACAGGCTAGTGATCCGACCTACGGTTACAACCACACGGGTGACGGTTGGTCACCGAGTCCTTCTACTCCAGAAGCGCGGGCCGCGCTACGGAAGGCGTGGATTAAACGGAAGGTGACATTCGGAATGCCAGCTGGGATGGTGGCTCACAATTTTCAAAAGGGCCACGTTCCGGCGAACAAAGGGAAGACTTACAAATTCAAAAAGTGTCTGCATAAAGCATCTTGGACACCCGAACGTAGGGCTGCCCAAGCTGTACGTCTAGCTGTCCAACGTAAACAGAATCCAACCATGGCAAGTCAAGCAGGAGCTAAAGGTGCCGCTAAACGTTGGAATCTCCTAACTACTTCATAAGAGGTGACTTACGGCGGAAAATAGCGCGTATTTTGACTCGATTGTTGCTACAAGAGCCATGCGACTTTCCGAGGAAGACTCCCTTGAAGGCAACACTCTCATATCGTTAGAGACACAAGATGACATGGAACCGTTGCGCAAGTACACCCTGGCTTACATCTTGGGGAACTTCGCCGGGTTCTTGAAGATGTTGCGGTCGCTCAAGAAAGAGGATCAGGAACTCCTCCTGTCTTACTATCTCCTGAGCAAGACGCAGAACACCCTAGCCACAATCCACAAATCTACACAGACGGTCTGTAGTTTCCGTATCCGTATGGCCGTAAAGACGTTAGCTTGTTTCATTATGATGGGTGGAGCGCCGACCGTAGAGATGATGCAGACGATCCTTACCCGCGCCGGTTTGGAAGACACCCTCAAGAAGATAGGGCTATCGAAGATTGTCGATCTGTACGTCCGAACCCACAATTTCCAGAAGATCTCCGAGCTGCACCATCTGCATCGTCCGGACATTCGTCGCGCTATGAGCCGCGCCTCCAAGCAATTGATGGAGTCTAAGGATCCGCAGGAGCACGCCCTGGGAGCCTACATCCACAGTCTCATCGATAAGGCTAATCCAGCAGGCCAGGGCTTCTCCAAGCGCAAGATGCAAAAGCAGTGTCACATCTACCGCACGGATCCGAAAATCCTGGGTGAGTTTCGAATTGATGTGCTTGATCCAGATTTCGATCATATGTTCGTTAGTCGAGCAAATCGCTAGTATTGATTGTTATGCAATGTCCAATCTTGGGTTGCTTTTCATTGTTGACCATCTTTGCGGAGAAGGCAATCGTCTCCACGAAGAGGAGATCAAAAATGCTTACAGCACGCCGGTTATTAGTTTAGAAGAGCTCAGAAATCGAAGATTTGATTTGCGGCAGTAGCTCAGCGGGTAGTAAAGAGCAGTGGGCAGCCAGCCCATGATGGTTAGATAGCACGGATGGTGGTGGTGCACCTAAACCATACGTCGGACGCGCAAGCGGGCCTAAGTTATCCCTACTGCGGTGGTTCGAATCCACCCTGCCGCTCCAAGTTTGAAGGAGGCTTATGCGCCAACAACTGATTGATCTTTTGAAAACGTTGGAGTCAGCCGTGCCCCCGCCGCCGAATTGCCACCATGCGATCACGTTTGCCCGGTATGGCAGCGACGAGGCTGGATGGGTCGACAAACTGGCTCTGCAAGTGAACTATTGTGGCGAGTTCTATTGCTACTTCCTTGACGAAGGAGACTTTGCCGAACCATGCATTCTGTGTGCCATCATCAAGCGTGACCTAGCTAAAGCTGAAGTTGTCGCAAAGATGCAGCGCGGTGTTGCGATGGGCCAGTACACGATCCGATGATCACGCTAACTTCAGAAGAACGATGCAAGTTCGCCGATTTTCTTGAACAAGAAGCAGCAGCCAATCTGGTGCTGGCTATCCAATGTGATAAGCTGCAAATCAAAGTAATGGCGGATGAACTCCGGAGACAATCGGCGGCTTGTAGCTGTGTTGCGCATCGTCTACGTATAACTGAGTCGGATATTCACGAAAACCTAGAAAAGAGGAAGCGATGATCATCCGAAGTTTGACGGAGTATGAAAAGCAAATTCTTTGGCGGGCACTGTTCGATTTAGCAGCATGCCAAACCACTGTCCGTCCATTACGTGAGGGAGCCGAGGTCATGATCGAACAGAAGATGCCCGCGAATCTTCTCTGGGTGTCAGAACGGGGCGAACAATGAAACCGTGCATGATTAAAAGACCGAAAAATGTTCCCGAAGGCTCGCAGCCGTTTCAGCTTGTTGGCACGGCCAAGTACAATGAAAGTGGTAAGGATTCCATCCTTTGGATTGGTCCAAACCATGAGAAACTTGGTTTTCTGGTTTTCAATCCGAACGGTGTTGAGCGTCTCCAAATCAAGGGAAGATTTGAATGATCATCACGCACGGCGATGTCTCAAAACTTCAAGGTCTTCCCTGGTTTATGATCGAATTAAGATCAGAAAAGACCATCGAGCCAACATGTAAGCGTATCGGCAACGCATTGCCCGGTATCTTCCGGGATGAGCCAGTAGAGATTTTCATCCCAGTATTCCGTCGCGACCTAGACGTCTTCGAAATGAAGACGCAGTGTTACATTTTCGCCCGTTCCACTAGCTTCTCTGCTCTGCTGCGTCTCAAGTCAGTAACCGGCGTCGTCTGTCTAGTAACTGAAGGTGAGTCCAATCGTCCAAACAAGGCCATCCCCGTAGAAGATTCTTATGTGCAGTCCGTCATCAAGGAAGCGGAAGCAGAGTTCCGTGATCGGGGCAAAGGTATTGATGTTGGTTCATTTGTTCGTATCCTGAATGGTCCAACCCGGGATTATTGCGGTCACGTAGAAATCAGCCACGACGGCACCGCATGCGTTCGGGTGGATTTAAAGACGAAGTCTCTCTTAATTGAAACTCCCATCCGCAATCTGTTGAATCTTTCACAAGTGCCACCCGCGCAGCGAGTTTTTTACTACTGTGATTTAGTGGCTGAGCTTGCAAAGGACGGTCTGTTGAATCTCATCGCTGAGGATTTGAAACTGGACGAAACCGCTCCGACGATAGAGAATGTGACCGAGGGTGATGGTGTTGAAGAACCGCGTCGTCACAGCCGCCAGCGGACTGTAACAGCATTGGTAAAGAGGATGATCCTCATCGAGAAAGAGTATAATCCGATGAAAATTGCCAAGGCGGTTGTCTTGGCGCTGAAGAAGAAAGAGATCAAAGCTCCCAAGAATCTTTTCATTGTCTATTGCATCATCAAAGACAATCTGCTCAAGAACCATTTCAAACTATTGGATCCCAAGCTGACCAACTATCGCGAAGTGGTGCACAAGTTCGGTAAGCAATACAAGTTCTCGCACACCGAAATCGCCAAGCTAGATCCGAACCTGGGGATCCCGCTTGTGACACTGGAAGTTTGCAAAGATGGTCGGAGTCGTGAAGCCAGGTTGCGCAACAAGGCAAAGCAGGCCAACGTGCGCCCAGCGCCCGCCCTTAAAGTTGTAGCGTCCGCCCAGCCTGCGCTGAAAGTTATCCTCAAAAAGAAGGTAATAGCTGTTCTCCATCCCTCTCAGTAGATTAAATATGGAGAGAGGTGGAGTATGAAAGTTGACATCAAGGGTCGTGTTCGCTGCTATCCTCCTGGCCGTAAAGGTTACTGGAAGCGTGTTGTGTCCAAGTCTTCCCGCCGCGCTGGCAAGTCCGAAGCCAAGGATGGCCGCTAATGCGCCATGATAGCCCTATGATTTACAAGACAGTTGACACCAGCACTCTGAAGGGTTTGAAAGAAGCTGAAAGGTTGCAGGCCCAAGGTTGGAAAACGGATCGTGTTGGTCTTTTCCTAGTTTACTTCAGCAAGAGAAAATAAGAAAGGACCGGCGATGAAGCCCGGTCCCTTCCCAGACGGCTGTTATCCTGAATCCCTCTATTCGGGACCATTAAGCCGCCCTCGTTGAAATTAGATGACAGACACCGATGCGATGGCCATCTCGTATCCGAGGGGGTCCGCCCAGTTCGGCTTGTTACCGGTGCCCGACAGGGCCGTGGCCCATTCCATGCCGAAGTACGCGCTGCAATCGCCGACGATCATGTCGGAAGTAAGTTCCGCACAACCTGTCGCACCTGTTCCGCCGATTTGGGTGAGACCAGGACCGAACGCATTGCCATCCTTCATCAAACCCAGCGAAACGATCAACGCACCCGCCGACGCTGTCAATCCGGTCAAGTCGCTGCCAGCATAGCCCGAGTAGCCTGTTGCACCGGATGCACCAACGCTGACGCCCGAAGTGCCACTAACTATTCCCGTGACGCTGGCACCTTTGTTGAAGTGGGCGACCACGATGTTGACGCCGCCGTCGAATACCGGCACTGACCCGGAGTAATATCCACCGGTTGCGCCTGTGACTTTGTCACCATGGGTGAAATCCTCAGGGTACATCGTGTTCACGTTTATGGATGTGGTGCCCACGGTTGGAACGCAGGTATACAGGTAGAGGCTGGGAAAGAAACCGTCCTGCCACCACTTACTGACATAGCCGCTGAGAACACTGATTTCGGAATCAACCAGCGTCTCATACGCCAAGCTGGTCCAGGTGTTGCCCTTGTTGTCCACGAAGAGGGGAGGGGGAACTTCAATGCTTAGAGCCGTGACGTCATTGGCGCCGGTCTGTTGAAGGTTGAACGGTGACGGATGTTTCACACCGATAACAGCGGCGACAAGGACATCGTTTGTCACTGTTGGCTTGATGGTAACCACATCGCCCTGTTGGTTGGCGAATGCGTTGCTGACTTTTGAAACTTCTGTTAAACTCCATGCCATAATTGAGCACCTCACTTGTGATTCCGAAAACGATTAAATTCAAGTATCGTAATAGGGGATTAAAATCGAAGGGATTATGGGACGAAAACGACTATTCAACGATAAGAAGAAATGGTGTAACCGTTGTCAGAAGTGGTTGATCCTGGACGCTTTCGGCGCTAACAAACGCACAGCCAGCGGGAAACAAGATTACTGTAAAACCTGCCACGGGACTTTCTTCGGTTCATGGATGGACAAGGTGAAAGCTATAGATGCAATGCTATTAGAGAAGTTTCATATACAGGCCGGAGAATATCTGACTCAATGGCATCTCCAAGATTTTCAATGTGCAACATGCGGAGCAGCGCTGATCTTGTATCAACGGGACACTCACGTGCATGTGATGGGTGGGGCTAAGTTATTGGTCTGCTCGGAATGTGATAAGGGACTTACGGCTCTGCAAAACGACCCTGCGATCCTATTACGAGCCGCCGCGCTGTTAGTGTCTGCCGTTCCCGTTCCTGCCATTGAACATCCCTGAGAGTTTGGCCAGACCATAAGGGCTGACTGAGAACACAGCGAGGGAATAGATGATAACGGGCATACTGCTCAACCATGCTTTTAAGGTTGTCGGATCAGGCCGATAGAAGGCATGACGGATCATAAAAGCGATAAGGCCCATGGACCAAACGCTGAGAGCTGTGCTGAGAACACGGGCGCTGGACGGCTGACCGTTCTCACTGAACGCGGCGACAATGAACAAAATGACCTTGTACCAGAACGTCTTGGCACATACGGTTCTTTTCTTCCTTCTCTTCCGCTTCGCTTTGACGACCACGTTATCCATTTTGACCAAACAACCAGGCCGTGGTGAGTGCTGAGCCGGTTGCTCCCTTGACTACCCGGAGATAGTTCCACACTAAGCACGATGGGTTGAACATCGCGCCGGTCGCGCCGGTTGCCCCGCTGTTGTAAATGACTTGCGACTCCCCAAATTCCCCCGACGGTGCTGTCCAAGCACCAGCAGTGAACACACCCGAAACGTTGATGCCTGATGCTGGACTGCCGGTGGTGTTCGTACCCGGAACCGCGATGCCGTTGCTCTGAAATGCATAAAGAAGGAACGGCTCGCCCATGGGGACTGGACCCTGGAACTGTCCTTCCCATATGCCGCTAGCATTGGCCGCGTAATTCTGCAGACAGTAAGGCCCACCGTTCTGGCTAAGATACACGTTGTATCCGAAAGCCAAGCCAGCAGGATCTTGCGCAGGAGAAGCGACTTGCAAACTTTGGCCCGCCGTTAGCACGAAAGCTCCTGAAGCGGCACTTCCCGTGGTCTCGCCAGCGTCGGTTAGATAAGTCACGATCGCTGTATAGGAGCCAGGATTCGACAATGGGTACAATGGTGCGGTTGTAGGAGGGGAAGTTGACCAGTTGATTGAAGTGCCGGCATTGCCCGGTGAATAGATGAACAGACTTAGCACCGGCGCAGAAGCGGGGGCAGCAATTTTGGCTCCGTCGGTTTCGACATTCGGATCGTTGGAGGCTTCAACCCAAACCGGTGCCGAATCTAATCCAGCAAGTTGCACAGAGAGGGCCGTAAGATTGGAAATGTTCCTCCAAGCGCCGGAAGCGGCGGCAGTGGAGCTAAAAATCAGATTATTCACGGGTAGAGACATGGGGATTCCTCACTAATGCGTCAGAAAGTTGTGATACGGGCTTAGCAAGATAGATCCCACCACTTTTCTTACAGAGACGTTCAAGATAATTTATGAAGTCAGGGTAACTCATCGTGAGTTTCGCCCGATTGCAGATCTTGCAGCATGGGACGACGTTGCCTTCAATATAACCTAACTTGTTATCTACCCGGTCGATGCCGTTCGCTGTGAATTTGAAGTTTGGATATTGTGCCCAAGGGACAAAAACTGGGGAGGAGTCGCAGTAATGGCAATTCTGTCTGACTAATTCGTAGAATTTTTCATCCGTTAATCCCCAAACATTTTCCCTCTGAGTTGCTGCGTACTTGTAAATACGCAGAAGGCTGCGTTCGGGATGAGGATTTTCAACTCGGTCTTTACTTTGCTGTTTCTGGTTTTCTCGCGAAGTTTCTCGACGCAAACAACCACAGCTTTGTGTCCCTCCGTAAATGAGACTGGGTGCGGCTATGCTTTTCCTACCGCCACAGGTGCATTTGCATTTCCAATACGCGGACAAACCTTTCCCTCTAGGGTGTTCAAAATCACGTTCGATCACCTCTAGACGCCCGAATATTTGACCCGACAGATCTATGGCTTTACGACTCATTAGTTGCCTTCTTTTGGAGAGTTTTAACTTCTAATACTCGACTCGGAAGTCGTCTAAGTTGATAGTTATCGTTTCTTACTGGTGTTTTTTAACTTCCTTCCCCTCAATTGACAGAGGGCATAAGATCATGGGCAAACTTCGTTTCGTGCAAATGGCAGGG
>Ga0181523_10002171_pt1 | contig 19614 bp, 16 predicted proteins | sample PEATcosm2014_Bin_43_FD_119752 | JGI IMG/M metagenome (GOLD analysis project Ga0181523, IMG submission 119752) | Peatland microbial communities from MTU Mesocosm Facility, Houghton, MI, USA - PEATcosm2014_Bin05_30_metaG | ecosystem: Environmental > Terrestrial > Soil > Wetlands > Peat | place...
AGTCAGCGAGAACGAAGATTCTCGTGGTTCCACCGGCAGCAAGGTCATAAAGGACGACCCTCTCGAAGAACAGCGGGTCGATATTGTAGGTGGTCAATACGGCCATCGGAAAGTTCGGGAGCCGGCAGAAGTCACGAAGGTTCATTTCGGCTTATCCGATCTTCGCCGCAACGTGGCAAGTCCTGACTGCAGCAATTCCGACCCTGCAGCGGTAATTCCCGTATCGTCTATTAGACAAAGCTGGCGCAGCCAATTTATGGCTTGGTAGATGCGAGACGTTGCCCTGTCGGGATTAAACTGTTTTTGGTAAACCCAGTCGTCGCCGTCGGAACGAATGAGACCGACATCCTTATATGGCTCGCGTGCAAGGCGCGACCACGCGATTCGAAGGTGCTGGTCAACCGATCTTTGGATGAGCCACGCCGTTACCTCGCGGATCGTCTTCGAGCTGGTCTTCCATGCGTTGACTTCGGGAAGCACAACGGCTCCGACGCCAATACGATAGACGCCAGCGTGCGTGTCGAACTCGAATCCAGGTAGATTGCCGCGGATTCCTGGTTCCAATCGACGAGCGGCAATCATCCAAGAAACAGGTAAGAGGCCAAGGCCTTCTGCCGCCTTAAGCCATGACGCCTTCTCAAACAGCAGGGATTCCGACAAGTAGCCACTCCAACGGCGTAGCCCACGAGCCTCCACTGTTTCGTCTAGTGTGGCCAGCACAGCCTCATATAAATCGCAGATCGGCTGTTCAGCCTGTACGTTCACGTTGAGACCCGAGAGCCCTGAATCCAGATTCTGTGAAACAAGCGCCGAAATAACTTCCTGCGCAGACTGCCGCTTTTCGGAGCCAGGCACCTGCGAGAGTTGACGCAAAACATTGGACACCGCGGCCTCGTGGGTCAGCACTAGAAGATCTCTTACGGCGAATTGAGCCCAACCATCACAAATCGAGTGCAATTCTTCGGGGATTTCAGTCAGGATGTGCTGCGAAACTGCGGCGAAGACATCAACTTCGTTGAGTTCACGCCCGAGTGTCTTTGACAACTGCAGCAGGAGGCAATAGGAGGCAATTCTGTGCAACTCGGATAGCAATGCACCCTCACGCGGCACCTTCGGCATGATCGCATCGATCAACACCTGGCACTCAGGCTCAGATGGCCTGGCCATAGTAAATCCGCGACCGAGTTCGACTAGGTGGGCGCGGTCAACTAGCTGATCCTCCTCCGTGGCGGAAATCGTCTTAAGCACATTATCGTTTTCCAAAAGAGCGCCAAATGATCTCGCCAGGAGCACTCCCCGTTCAATGGTTAAGGTGGGCACCGCGCCGGCGCCTTCACCGAGGCCTAGCGCTTCTGAAGAACCTGCATATACCTCAACGGCCAAGATCTTGGTAAGTCGTCTTAGCGGAAGCACTCCGTTGGCCTGACTGACAGCAGTAGCCGCCCCGTTCCGCCCAAAGACACCTGACGTGTGGTCTTCGACGAGCTGACTGGCATACGCAATCGCGGCTTCGGCCTTTGCCGCGAATGCCGAAAAAGCAGGCCAACTCTTGAGACCTCCCAGGTCAAGATAGCGGTGAATCAGCCAGCAGCGCAGGCTGAAATACCGAAGTGCTGGCGTTACGGTTGTGACTCCATTCATGAGCGAATTGGCGACGGCCTCGGCAGGTGCTCGAAGGCCAAGTAGATCGAGGCCGCTAACATCTGCGGCCTCCGAGACGACCAACTCGGGCATCCCAGGGTCGACTGCGAGATCATCAAGCTTGTACATGATTCAGTGATCAGTCGTGTCAGGACCGGCAGTCCGCGCCATCGCGCAGACATTCAACCTCAAATTAAGGATCTTGAACCAAATAGAGTGCCCTATGTGCTTATAGACGGGCACAGGAGTGCATGCAGTGACCATGATCACATGCTGGCAACGCAGGATCACTGCAGAATGTGCGTATCAACTGTGACTCGTGTACCTATGTTCCCTGACCCGAACCAATTCGCCAAACGGATTGTAGGCTGATCCACATCGCCTGACCTGCAACAGTTCCAGAGCCCTCCGCTTCGCCTCCCTCTGCCACACTCCCAGTTGCCTTCGCCGCTCACATGGCTGCAAGTAGGCGCAAGCGCCGCACCAAGGCCAAGTTTTGACTTTCATTTGAACCTCGCAACGCATCCAACCGGAGGAAACTCATGTTCACAGAACTGATGCCATTGCTGCGCAAACGCAGGCTGCTGTTGACCGTCTCCCTTGTTGAGGGCGATACGATCAGGGCCACCGTCGTTCCGCAGAAGGCGTCTGATACCGTCGACAACGCCCTCACCACCCCATTGGCAATCACCGGCACAGCCGAGGAACTCGATCGCGACCTTCCTCAGCAGCTGGTGGAATTCACTGGGGCACACCTGCAACTCCAAACTACGCTGGCCTCCGCCAAGGCTGAAATGGAAACGGCCGCAAAAGTGGCTCGCGAAGAGGCACGGAAGAAGACCTCGAAACCATCCACTTCGACAAGTCTTGCAACTCCGGCGACACCAGTGGCGACAGCTATTGCGCGGGAGCCAGAGGCGCCCTCGCTGTTTGCACAGCAAGTGCCATCGGAAACGACAGCCACAGAGGAAGAGGAGGAAGGTGAAGCATCATGAAAATCAATTTGGTCGAACGCGAGTTCGTCTATCACGGCACCACGCTGGCTGACCCCAACCCCAACTTCTCGATCGAGGAAGTCCGATCGTTCTACGCCGCTCAGTTTCCCGAGCTGACCAACGCAGCCATCACCGGACCTGAAACCGTCGGTGATCGCTTGCGTTACAGCTTCGAGCGCGCCATCGGATCTAAGGGCTGATGCGATGCAGGACACAAACAAACAATCACTGTTACAGGAAATCCGCGAATCAGAGGGTCGGCAGACCAGCGCCAACCCTCTGACCGGACTGGTGCTGAGGTGGCTCGAATGCAAAGATTCGCAAGAAGCAAGCAATGCTCTCGCACGGGCTCTCTCATTGCAAGGAAGCGGAGATCCCGTCTTTCCCGGACCGGGTATCTGGCCAATCCCGCCAGCGTGATCGCGAAGTGGTGCCGTTTCAAAACGGCACCTACCCGTGATCGAACTGCCAAGCTGGATTGATTGACGGGCTGTAACACTTGGCGATACTCGGTCTATCGGATATGACCAGTTGAGTCCCAGTTGTCTCCGCTCAAAGCCATCGATGTGATGGGAGGATGGCGAAAAGGAAAGCGCCCGTATATTCCAGCGAATTTAATCGATCTTTATTACCGGTCTTCGTCAGGACGAAAGAACGACCGTCAGATGCTTCAGCAGCTCTTGAAGGTCGATGAGATGACGCTCTGAAAAAGTAATGCGGCAGCTTTCGCCGCACAACCGGAAATGCACGGTGAGGTCTCCAGTGCCACCTTCTGCGGTCGTGCGTAACTGGGAGACCTGTTCCAGCGGGTTATCCATCTCAACGGCGCCGTGCTGGAATTTCGCGGCACATGTAGGACAAAGGCAAAGGACATTCCCCAATCTGTCAATGGTTCGCGCCTTCGTCCGTGAGACGAGATATTTGCTTATGAAGAACGGCTCACCATCGCGTTTAGGGAAGCCTTCATGACATATCTGGCAGCGCCCCTTATACTCCTCAATGAGTTGCTGCCGGATAACTGGATCAGGGCATTCCCACTCTTGCCTTAGGACCTCGAAAATACGTTGGTCCCGTGGTGGTTCGTGAGACCGCTCGTCTTCAATGTCCCGGGCAACTTTCTCCCTCCGGTGGGATGGTGACGGTACTGGCGGCGGGCTGATTCGCTCCATACCCTTCGTCGGTTGCGCTGTAGCCGGTCTTTGGAAAACGCTTTCTAACTCATTTCCGTAGTCGAGATTATTGGCCGCAGTCCCTTCCATCTCTTCCTGGTGTACTTCGATGTCCGGATGTTCCTTATTGACTTCGTCGTTCGGCTTTAGGCCGCTCGAAGGTGCGCTGCCGAGCAATGACTTGGCCTCTTGAGATAGAGCCCAAGCCCGTCTTGACAGGAAATGTCGTGCGCGCCCAGAGTCGGAGCAAAGCACTTGGAATACGAGGCTTTCCACGTCGCGGTATTGCCGATTCTGCATGAGTGCTTTAGCGATGCTTTCAGCAGTTGCCTGCCTTACCGCTTCGGGATCGTCATCGCTGTCTTCAACAAAGAGTCGCCTCCGCTTTGTGTCCCAATATGCCAAGCGGCTGTCGATAGAGCTGGAGCCGGCGAGCCGGAAGAGGACCTTAAGATTGTGGACACGCTCTTCCTGTGTGGCGCTCAATGCGTCCAAGAGACCGTCCCGGACCATGCGTTCCTGCTGTTCCTCACCGAGAGCGTTAGCCGCCCACGCAAGGATCTGGGCTTTCGCCGCCTGAGTGAGATACCGGGGGGCGGACATCTGCCTTCCGGCGCTAGTATTCAGGCACTCAATACTGACCGATTCAGAGAGGAATTTGGCACCTAAAGCCCTATAGATGTCCTCGACGCTTGCGTATGACGCTTTCTCGGGTCTCCACGCGAACGGGATGTTCGTCTTAACAAAAAGCCGACGCAATTCACCATCGTCTGCCACATAACAATTTCTGGGACTCTGAAAGCCCTTGTCACGACACCAGAGGAGGACTCTCTCAGCAAACTCGGCCCACCACACTGGGGGGCCAGAGCCCAAACGAACTCGCTGGCAGTCTGGTAAGAGCGCTTGGAAGATCTGTGTCATCGGGCCCTCAATATCTCTGACCTCAGATGGCGGGCTCTCTGCCAACACAAGCCACCGATTTGCGAAGCTCTCCGCATCAACATCCGACTTGACGCCAAGCTCATCAACAAAAAATTCTCGCAGCTTCGGATAAGTGGTCTCAAGGTACCCAAATTGATCGCCGAACGTCTCGGAGCGGTCTGTCCAGACCACTTCTGTGCTCTTGAGCCAGCGCCGCGATCGATTTGGTAGATGAATGAGAGATTTCTCTCGAAAAACTTGCTTCAGGTTCTTGTCGGTTTCGAGGTGAGCCAAGAGGCCGTACACTTTCGAGGCGAGCTGCGCATTTGTCGCCTGCTCTTCGGAGTGAGCTTCTAAAACAGTTACCAAGTCCCGGGGCGTTGCGCTGGTATTAATTCCCAACAGCTGTAGTGCCCAACTAGGCAGATCATTTGAGGCATACGGCACGGTATTGCCTAGGACTGCCAGGATCGTCTCATCTTTGACAAATGCGGCTCTCGGCACAACATAGCCTGCTGCAGTGGTGGGTAACCACGCAGCCGACTTCAGGTCATTGACAAACTCCGAGTCGAACTCCCTGTGACGTCGTCCATAATACGACCAGTCGAGGCGTGCCTCAGCCCATTCTTTCCGTGAAGTGGCTGAGGAGTCAGACTGCCGCTGAATCCAAGCAATTACGGCATTGCATCTTCGGCTTAACGATTCGGGGATCGTTCCCTTAGCCAGCGTCTTCAGCCATGAGGGAGACAGCGTGTTTCGCAGCAGCTTCGACCCGCTGGACCGATCATCGCTGCCAGCCTGGAAACAGCGGCGCTCATACGGAGTTTGTGCAGTCGTGTTCCAGTAAGAGGTCTCATGCTTCTTTGGAAATGGAGTATCAGTAATGCCAAGCCGTTTTAGAAACCGGAAAAGCGTTTCGTGATCGACACTGACCGTCGTATTTCGCAGATATCGGCTAGCCAAAACAGCTAAGTGGCTCCTGTCTTCACCAGCCTCAAACATTTGCTGCCAGCCCCTGCCGCCGATCATGTTTACCGGAGTGACGATGTGCGCTATCTCATTTTTCGTTTTGAGTGAACTTAGAAGCGAGCAAGTTCCACCTGTGAGGACAACGGGCAGATCTTCGATACTTACCTTGTCATCACAGAATCGGGCCAAGAATCTCGTCCCCGCGACAATCACGTCCGGATCAGGCATGGCGTCGCCGCTGGTCAGCCGGTTAGCAATATCAACGCAGTAGTTCGACTGGCTGAAGGAATAGATGCTAAGTACTTCACACATCCAATCGACTAGGTTGGAGCGCTGCTCCACGAGAGCTCTGAATTCAGGACGCAAAAACGCAACGGGTATCTTGATCAGAGCCGGAACAGCCTTTAGAAACGCTCGATCATCCTTTGAGCAAGCTAAGTATATGGGCTGCTCTGCGTCACAAGATAAGCGGCCGCCTTCAACAGGGACGATCGGAGCTTTTTGAAACTCCTTCTTCAGGCTGTCACTTACCTTCAGCTCTTTGAAGTACTCGAAGCAATCCACGAACCAATCTAGTGAACGCTTCGAGTTCCAGCTCCGATCCTCCAGACACGCTACCGCCTCTGAGTCGGTTACTTCAGGTACGCCAAGTTCCTCCAGTTGAGAAGCAAAGCGCTCGATCTTCGAGGATACGAGCTGGTTGGCGCATATTGCCGCAGGTGGTTGCGAAGAGCTGAATAGCCGTCGAAACCGGGCGTCCGCACGACGGGCTTGGATGGGGACAGCGAGTTCTTCCTTGTGTTCGAGAACGATTACCGGCAGACCCTTCAGTCTGAGAAGTACTTCATTAGCTACCTCCTCGAAGAAATCTGCGCGATCGTTGTCAGACTGGCAGGGGAGATATTGGTAAGCCTGATATCGGAATTCCTTGTTGAGTAGCAGCTCGCAAAACGCTTTAACGAACGTCGGTGCAATGCAGTCACGCAACCAGTGATTCCAGGGTTCATCTTCTTTGATGCCTTCGCGAGATGAAGTGAGCAGGAAATCGGCGTTGACGAGGAAAGGTAATCCGCTGCGCGTCAGTACCGGAAGATAAGCATAGAGTTCGCCTTTGCTTTTAGTGTCCGCAGACAGCGGAATCGCTATCGTGACGTCTCGCTCGAAGATGTTATCCCGCTTGAGCGCAACAATGTTCTCTGGCCGCGTAAACGTTACCGTCCGAACCCAGAACAACTGTTCTGTGCAAGCGGGTACCGTGTCCTTACACTCAACTTCGCAAAGAAGCTTGACTAGGGGAGTGTCAGCCGCATCCTTGATTACCGTGCATTTATATGTGTCATCAATCTGAATTGACAGGGATCTAAGCTTTTTCAGGAATAGTATTGTCTCCGGCGCAATTTCGCGAAGCGATCTACTCAGATCCCTTAGCCGCCCAGGTTTGAGAGGCAGAACGATAGTCGTTCCACTATCTTGTACTCCTTCCGGAACTGATCCAACCCAGACTGGGACTATGTATCCCAGTTTGGTTGTGGGGTCAGTTTCGGGCAATCTAAAACGGTAACCGTGCGATAAAACATGGGGATTGGAGCTGACCTGAAAAACGGACTTAAATCCAATTCCTTTTTCGCCGATATATCCTTCTTGTTTCGTCTTCGTGGAGCGCCCGACGTCACAGATAGCGTCCACATTGTCAAAGAGGAAGCCAAGTTCATTGTTCTCAATGATAAGTGCCCCATCTGCGCCCGGGGTGCCAGTCGGATCGTTCGCAGTCAATCGGAATGAGAGACTTGGGTCAACGTTCGCACCGTAGTGATTATCCTCAGCGTTTTGGATGAGTTCTAGAATAAAATGAACGTCTCTTGAGTAGAGCCCTTCCGACAGCTGCTCTATAGCTTTCTTGAGCTTTTCGGATAGGGGGTTGAGCCGTGCGAGTCCCCCGCGGATGTCGTCAATCCAGAACACATCTCTGCGAATCGTGTCGATGTGCGCTTTGGGATTCATTTCCGATTCACTCTCATCATGCCGAAGGCTATCGGCTGGGCGGTGATATCAGTTTCCCTTATCGCATTGTCGATTTCGGCACGACGGCGATCATAGTCATTTTGCGCGGACACAAGTTGGGACTGTCGCATTCGTCGGATGCGTTCGTCTGTGGCTTTACCCAGTTGTTCATTCAGAAGCGCAAGCCTGGCGCGATGGCTTGTTTCCAGACTTCCTAGGCGAAATGTTGCCAACTGGCGAGTCCTGTCTTCGTGTTTTCGCTTCGCGTCAGTCCATAACTTGTAATGTTCGCTGTCGAGCCCGTCAAGAACACTAGGATTAGGAAGGGTTGAGTGTTCCGGTCTAGCTTCTGTAGCCGACTTTATGAGATCGGCAAAACGAGCCGTAAGCTGCGGGGAGCCACAGACTGGCTGGAGGACGAGGTCGTGTTGCAATCCGCGGTACCGCCATTCATAGATGGTGAACGGATAATCGCCCTCGGCGATGTCGCTGTCCTGTGTTTCAAATACACATGCGAGGCGATCCGAGGATGACGTGTTACGAGCCGCTTGCCGTACCAAGGGGTGGACAGGAGTCAGCATGATCGCGTCCGAGTTCTCCGAGGCACATGTTGTGTCGAACGTTATAGGCAGCAAGGGATTGGCACCTTTAAGCCAGTTCTCCCAGTCTCGGTATACGGCCGAGATCTGGCGAGGCAGCTGGGAAAAGTCTTTCAGGAGTCGGGTCCGAGCCTCCTGAGAGAGGCGCAGCGTTTTGAGAGGCCTTTCGCCAATGATGTGGTCTTGGTCACTGCCACGGGTGGTTTGCAGATAAATGCGAACCATGTTTTCCAACATTGGTGGTGACAGCCAATAGCTACTCGCGTCTTCAAGGTCCTGGTCGTGTTGGTTGTGCGGCATCCTTATCGCAAACAGCTCTGCTTGGCGCTGTTCTAGTTCCAGTTGCTCTCGAATCAGCCGGATTTTATTGTCCGCGAGTTGATGCAGCTTCTCTTGACGCTCCCTGTCTGATAGAGCGAAATTCTCCGCGATGTCGCGAAGTTCGCGTGTGATTTCCCCGAGAATCTCATCGCTTGCGCCTAATTCCCGATCGAAGATCCCGATCCTAAGCAGGCATCGTTCATAGATGTCCGCATCAACGGTCCCGGGCGTGATCATATTAAAAATGCGAATCGCTTCGCTTAATTGGCCTCTACGGTCGATTCGACCAATCCGCTGCTCGATCCTCATCGGATTCCAAGGCAGGTCGTAGTTGATGATGCAATCACAGAACTGATAATCCAACCCTTCGCTGCCGACTTCCGAAAAAAGCAGTACATCGAGTGCCTCCGGATGGTCGTTCGGAAGTCTGAACCGACGTCGGATCTCGACCCTGTCCTCATCCGGAACATCGCCGTGCACAAGGCCCACCCGCGGGCCGCCGTCCTCAAGGTGCCCAAGGAGATAGGTAAGAGTGTGACGAAAACTGCTGAAGAGCATCACTCGCCTGTTCGGTAGCGCCTGCTTTTGCGTGATAATCCGCTTAAGCGCCTCTAGCTTGGGATCATAGGGATCGAGTCCCTCCGCTTGGGCCAGAACGCCGCGCACTTGCTGCTCGATTCGTTCGTCAATGGTTAGGTCCTGTTCTGGGACATCGAAATCGGCTTCGTCGATTTCCGTAAGTGACAGTCGCCGGGTCAGGATTTCGCGGAGAAGGGGTGCCAATCCAAAAAGGCAGCTAGCAGCCTGTCGACGAATCATCGTCATCATGAACTTCACATTGTTAGTACCGTGCAACCTATCTAGAATAGCTGCCTGGGTTGCGAGTAGATCATCATGGAACCTACTCTGTTGAGTAGTGAAGTCTATCGTTACAGTCTCTGCCTTTCTAACCGTAAACTCACCAATATCACGGCGTAGAGTCCGATTGATCATGCCGGAGAACGTATGCAGCTGCTCCAGTTGATGAATGCAGAGAATGCGATCTGACGGAGATATGTCGGAAAGAGTGAGAGTGTTCAGAACCTCCTGAAAAACGGGGTCATGTGAAAGAACCAACCGACCCCATGGCGTTCTTGCCGCGGCAGCTAGTGCGTCTTGAGCCTGTTCTCTCCAGTTTGTGCCGCTTTCTCTTCGGATCAACCGAACCGCCTCATTAATATAAGGGTTCGGTTCCGCCATGCTCTCGAACGTGGGAACGTCACGGATAAGATCAGGGCGTAACAGATTTAGGAGCACATACAGGTCGTGGCTGCCCATTTCCAGGGGAGTGGCCGTAAGGAAGAGAACCGCCTCAGCGTTCTCGCAGAAGAACCGAACACACTGATGCGAAAACGTGCTCTCGTTTCTAATGTGCTGCGCCTCATCTACGATGACTAGGTCGAACCGAGGAGGAGGATTCAAATCGCGAAGGCCCTTGCGAAAGTGTCTCCCAGTTCCCGAACTGCCGAGAAGTAGATCTTCATCAAATTGGGAGTAAGGGATAATAACTTTCGAGTACTGTTCAGGCCAGATTCCGTCCAAATCTGTCTCTCTAATGCAGTACCGGAGCTTGTCGCCGTCGAGAGGAGTGAACCGCTCGTCAAACCTCCGCATCTCGATCTCCCACTTGCGCTCGGTGATCAGTGGTTTGGGGCAGATGATCAGTACGCTGCGAATGTCCCGGCGGGCTTGAAGTTCCCTAAGAATCAGCCCGGCTTCGATTGTCTTGCCAACCCCAACCCCGTCGGCAATCAGGAGCCGGGGTCTTTCCGCCTTTATAAATTTAAGGACTGGACGAAACTGGTAGGGCACGAAGTCAATTCGGCCCGCATTAAGCGAATAGAGTACAGAGAGCGCCGGATGCCTAATCTGTAGAGCCGTCAATTGCCCGTGGAATTCTGGCACAGATAACAGCCTCATCCCTGTACCCTGAACTGGTGTTACCAACTGCGACTCGTAATATGTCTGAATGTTTCCGTCCTGAAATACAGAAATCCGATTCTCTGGCTGTCCGGGGATCACTGCAACGACTGCCCCACGGATAGTCAGGTCGGATATTGGCGAAACGATCTGGCCTACCTGAAATCCATTCGCTTGCGGCTGTTTACTTTTGTTGGGTAATGAAGGATTCGACATCGAGACATTGGCTGATGGTCGTGGCAACACCTTGCTCTTCAGCTGGCGTATGTCCTCGATCAAGCTTTCCCTTGCATTTATAACAAGGGAGAACCGCTGGATCGTATCCAAGTCGCGATAGATGTCATCATCCGAGAATGCTTCGACACTAGCGTGCGCCCAACGGTCGCGCACTGAGCGGATTTCCTTTACAAAATGCCGGGACTCAGGAGGAGGGCTCTTGACTTGGGAGATTGCATACCAGTTGTGGTCGAGGACACGAATAAGTGCGGCGAGATCGAGGCCGGATAACGTCGTTACTCTGCGTTGCTCTGCCGTGCGCTGCTGTTGATAGGAGAGGTTTTGAATGACCAACTCAGACCACCACCCGGCGGAGAGGTCAGGCAGTATAGATTCCAGATAGTGGCAGAGGTCAATCGCAAGCTGTTTGAGGATGCCGGCGACGTGCGCGTTGATGGTTGTCTTTAGTTCGGATTCCTGTTCCGTCATATGAAAGCCTTGGGTCGGTAAGCACACTCCAAGTGCCTACTAGGTCCTTGGAGTCCGCAGCAAACTGCTGCTCAAGTACGGTGCCGTTAGGAAAAGAAACAAATTCGTTGGAAGACATTAGATTGTATGCCCGAAAACCGCCCGAACGAAGATCAAACTCCACACGGAAAGAGAAACAGCCGGCCGTATACGGTAAGTGAGCTGAGCCGCAAGCGTCGCAATCGCCCGGCAAAGCTGTCGCACGTGCTCTCTTTCAGCAAGGACGTTCCCCGCCACTCGCTGGTCGATCGACTTGCGGCCAATCCCGCCAGCCTGATCGGAATCCCGCGGCTAGAACCAATTCACGCCAGCAATAAAATCAGCTTCGGTTCGTCCGCACTTACCGAGTTGGCCCAAACTCTGGTGGAAATCGCCGAGGCCAATCAATCCGACTGGATTACCGCAGAGAAAACCCCCTCCACACTGGTCGAGCGTGCGCTTCGTCGTTATTTGGCCGCCAACGGCCAATCCACCATTGCTGAACACTTCGAGCTTTCATTGACACTTGGGGAAGCAATCGTCGACAGCGTGTACGGCGAGGCGGAGCCAACCTCTCCCGGCCAACTCTTTTTCGTCCTCAATACCGAGTCATCCTTTGCCTTGGGCGTGGGTGAGGCGATCACAGAACTGGACGCAGCCCACGCCGGCATGGGACAGGCGTTTTACGACGGGCTACGTCAGTCTTTATACCGCTGGATCCGTGTCTACGACGATATGGACGCTCGCGAACGCATCGAGCAAATGACCGAGTGGGCCGAGGGTGAGGACGATCCTGAGTCTTACGAGATCCCGAAGCTCGAACAGGACCTGCCATCGTGTCTGAAGGGCAAGCAGCATTCCGACCCGGCCCGGCCTCTCGCTTCGATTCCACCTCTCGCTACCCCATGGTTGAAGGAGTTGGTGGAAACTGCCCTCGAGCTGGGCCGAGTCTCGCACTCGATCGATCGGCCGAAGCTCGACGAGGAGTGGATTGAACGCGAGCGCAGCTACCACTCACTGGACCTGCCGCTGCCCGCTGTCTTGCTATACTTCCGGCCGGGCGACGCCGTAATGGCGTGTTTTGACGACGAATGCGAACAGTGGGGTCAGGAGACTCCGGAACCCAACCTGATAATTCCGCTGCGACCGGACGACCCCGCCAGCGTCCGCCAGGCGCTAGCTGTCATCGAGACGCTCATGCGGGTACTGGTACTCACGGTGCGGATCAAGACCATCATCGAGAGCCGGGAGAAATCCACATGCGATTCAGTATCGATGTCGGAAGCGAACTCGAACTAAAGTTGTACCAGGCCGTGCTGCTCTACAAGAACGATCACGGGAACCGACACATGGCGACCGTCCACGGTGTGGTGCAACAAAACGGCGATGGAAGTCCCGTTCTTGGTGCCGGACAACTGCTCAGCACAGCGAGCCTGAGGGGGTTAGCCCGGCAGCTGGGGACTGGTTGCCCGGTGGAGTTTTTGCCGGACCAGGTCGTCGCTCGAACCCCGGACTTACTGGCGTGGTGGACACCGGCGGCGGTGCGGCCAATGTTCTTCCGCGCGAGATCGGAACTTGAGTGCGTTTCGGGCAAACAGTTTCCCCATCCAGCCTTGCTGTTCGTCGTGTGCCGCACTGTTTTGTACGTTCGCGCGCTTTTTGCCACCAAAAGGCCGCAGCCAGATACTAAATTGGCCGCAGCGCCCTACTGGAACCTAGATAGTAATGGGGCAGTATGTGCCGGCACTATGCGCGCGCCGAAGTCGTTGACCGTGACTTCCATAGCCGCATGGCAGCAAGCATTCTTCCAGAGCGAATTCACACACCCAGGTGGCGGCGGACGTTTGACGAAGCGCCGCGGCGGAACGAGTGCGCTTTGGAAAAGTCTGGCAGGGAAAAAGCGGTTCCCGCTGTCGACGCTCATCGAGGTAGGGCCACTGGACCAATACCTGAAGAGACTGGAGACAGAGCGGTGATGAGGCACAATCTCGATCCTCAACTGCTGGAACGGCCGATTCGCATCCTGGTGGTTGGCTGCGGCGGCAACGGCAGCGCCATAGTTTCCGGCCTCCCATATCTCCATCAGGCCATGCTGGCATTCGGTCACCCTGGCGGGCTGCAGGTGACGTTGATCGATCCCGATACTGTCAGCGAGACCAATTGTGTGCGCCAGCCATTCTGCAGAACGGAAATCGGATTTCCAAAGGCTATCGTGCTGGCACACCGGATTAACCTCTTCTGGGGCCTGAACTGGCAGGGCATGCAGGCACAGATACAGCAGATCGCCAAGAACGCAGAGGTTGATGTCGTGATTGGCTGTGTCGATACGCGCAAAGCTCGGCGTGGCATTGAGAAATGGGGGCTGCATTCACGGGTTCTGTACTGGCTTGACCTTGGTAACAACGCCGCTAGCGGCCAGTTCATTCTTGGACAACCAAAAAATCAAGCAAATCGCAAGAAGAAGTATCGCCTGCCGACCGTGACGGAGCTTTTCCCAGAAATTGCCGCGGCAGGTGCGAAGGATGACGATCAGCCGTCTTGCAGCGCAGCTGAAGCGCTAACTCGGCAGGAGCCCTTCATCAACCAGAGTCTGGCTTACCAGGCTTTGGGCATGCTCACACAACTGCTACGGCATGGCTCTGTTTTGTATCAAGGCGGATTCTGCAATTTGGCTACCGGACAGCTTGTGCCCATGCCGATTCGCGCGCCCACGGCCTATCGTCAACCTAACCGCATTGGGGGCGAGTTGCGGCACAACCGGAAACTACTACACACCAGGACAGAAGTGGGTTTGTTGGTATGACTTCGACCGAACGCTTTGCCATCGTGGTGATACGGCGTGTCGCAACGCGTAATTGTGGTTGTGCAACAGCGGAGTTTGTGGTCGATAGGCCTGCACGACCAAAGCGGGTGTTTGACTATGGCTTGCGCCACTTGTCACGTCTTCCGCGGTTTGTATCGCGAACGCGCTCGACCAAAATTCTCGCTTTCGGTGCTATTTCTCCAGCTCGTTCAATCGCTTCCGCCTGCGTCGGTAGGACATCGCTGGCTCTCTCGGAATTCGGTCTGCGGACTGCGTAATCGCCTTCATCTCGCCGTTCCACGAATATCTCTTTGCCTGCCATTTCGCTCCTCATTAAGTAAACTCTCTTGAGTTTCTGTCTATTTGGGACGACTTCCGCACCGGAAGTGATCGTGTCAACGTTATCTGGGCGTGATTAGAGCGCGAACTCCATCCCGCGCGCTTCGCGCCTCAACCTGTACTTCGGCGCTCGGCAAACGGCTTCCATCACTCGATTCCCACCAGGATAGATCTTCCGCTGCTCGACCAGCAGTTGCGTCGCCCGCAAACACTCTGTTGATGACGGAACGTTCAGGAATTCGCATGTTTGGAAAAATCACTAAATTGGCGGCGCGCGCAGCGTCATTAGGTGTTACCTGAACAGCCCGCAGCATTTCTTTGGGTCTTTCCTGAAAGCCGAGATCACCCTGCGCAAGTTCTCTCCTTTCGCCTCGCTTGAGAGCCATTTGCGCTTGAAGCAAAATACACGGGGTAGGCCAAGCCTTTGCGATTCCAATGAGGGAGGACTGCTGGCTAGCTTCTGGACAGAGTTGCATCCTAATGTCTTCGATTCGCTCGAAGGAGAGCTCGCCCTTCGCCACGGGTCGTACCAGATCCGGCAGAAATCCGAACTCTCCGGCGATTACATCTACTAGGGCTTCCTCGGGATCCTTGTCGTCTAGCCCGAAGTGCGTTCGGCGGAATGCCAAGCGCATTTGGTCCGTAAGGATCAAGAGATGGCCGAGTTCATGCCATTTTGTGTAATACGAGCGGAACTTTTTCTCTCCACGACAATCCACTACCGAGACGTACGGAAGCTCCCAAGGCTTTCTGCTTAAGCGCCTAAACGTTACTCCGAAAACGTGCCCGGGTAGCTCTTCATGCAAACTTGCGAACGCTTTGTCGCCTTGCCGCAAGTAACGTGTTCGCACTTCGTCCAGTTGATTGTCAGAGTGGATTTCTTCAAACCTGGTGCCCAATTTTGACGCGGCAATGTCCAGCAGTTGGGAAAGAGTTTTGCAGTCTGGAAAGTCACGTAGGAACCGCCGAACGCGCTTCTCGCAAAAGCGGATGATGTCTCGCACAGGATCACCCGAAGGCCTGATCCCGAGATCGCCGGCCAATGCATGAATCTTGTAGCTGCGCTTAAGAGCGGTGGGCGACATCAGCCGAATACCTTCTTGATCGCCTCGTGGAGTTTCTTCCAATCCTCAACCGAGAACTTACGCAGCCCTTTATTGCTCCTCCGAGCGATGACCGATCGATGGGCTTCAAGAAGCTCCATCGTAGCTGCATATGAGAGCTCCAATTCTTCCGCAGCTTGAGACAACTCCGGGGGGATTACTACCGGCTCAGTGCCAGCCGATTCGCTAACCTCACCGCGAAGCAGGTAGTCAACTGACGCACCGAGGACATTCGCAATCTTCAAGAGATTCTCGGACCCGATATTGCGCTTGTTGTTCTCGACGTCGCTGAGGAATCCTTTGCTGAGACCAGCCCGCTCTGCCAACTGTTCCTGATTCATCTGCAGCTCTTCGCGGACTTCGCGGATCCGTTCACCTACCGTAGGCATAAACTCCAGTCCACAGTTTCTGTCTCATTCATGCCCTAACGATACATGAACAGGGAAGTTTGTCAAACAAACTTGTCCGCAAATCTAAGCGAACTTGATGCAAGCTAACCTGTCATATATACTGCATAGCGAACCTGAGAAATCAGGATAGAGGGGGAACCAGCGCGGATGCCAGATACGAAGATCGATCTGTCGAATATTCCTCTTTTTGCGGGGGTTGATACCGCCACGATCGGCAGCGATATCGACGATTGGCTCTACTTCTACTACGACGGGCAAAGTATCTGCGTCGAGGGGGAGCCAGCGGACTGTATGATCGTCATCCTCCACGGAGAAGTTGCAATCCTGTGTAGGGACACGTTTCTGGTAACGCGACGTGCTCCCGATGTTTTGGGCGAGCAGGGTTTCTTGGCGCCGGATGTTTGCCGGACGGCAAGTGCTCTCGCTCGTGGCACAGTGGAGGTTCTGCGTATCCCCCAAAAAGAGATTGAGAGGCTGCACACTGGCAGTCATCAATTTACCCGGAATCTCCTGAAGATCGTGTCGGCAAAGCTCGCTGAAGCTACCTCGGAGCGAGCATTTCGGTATCGGAACGAGCACCGGCTGATCGCCGCCTTTAATTCGCATCTGGCACCCGACATTACCGCGAGACTATTGGCCTCAGGCGATGATTATGGTCGACCTCGCCTCATGGAGGGTATTGTCCTCTTCGCGGACGTTCGTGGATTCACGGCGACTAGCCTCAGCCTATCCCCGACTGCGCTCGCGAGCCAGCTTGGGGAGTATCTCGATGAGATGGTTAGGATCCTGCTCAAACATCACGCATATGTGGACAAGTTCATTGGCGATGCGGTGATGGCCGTCTGGGGCTTTCCTTTCCAATCTGAGAATCAGGCATCCGAAGCGCTCGTCTGCGCGAAGCAGATGATTGCACGAGCTGCGGAGAAAACGATCGGTGGCGATTCGGTCAGGATCGGTGTGGGGTTGAGCGCAGGAACCATCTTTTGCGGAAACATTGGCAGCGATTTGAAAAGACAATTTACGGTTCTTGGTCCAGCCGTGAACCTCGCGGCACGATGCGAAAGCGCATGTAAGGAGTTGGATGCCTCTGTCGTCCTCTCTGAAGATGTCTATATGCAGCTCGCTGCGAGCGAGAAACCACAACTTCTTGCCCGCCCCAATGTCTCCCTCAAGGGAATCGGAGAGGTTTGTCTTTACACGATAGGGAACGAGGGCGCAGACGCACGGCCCAAATAGGAAGGAGCGCAAGATGAGCTGGAACTACAACACGAGTGTGAACCGAGTACAGGCACATCTGGATGGGATGGGCGAGATTGAAGTCGAAAAGCTGGTGCGCGATGCAGATCTACACAGTTTGCTATCAGAGACCTGCTGTCGAGACATCTACGGAGCGCATGTATACGTCAATGTCCCGAACTTCGCCGACCTCGCCACCATCACAGCAGAAGGCGAGGACTATCGGCGGGTCATCCAAGGTCTGCACTTGTATGAGCGGGAGGTCGCACGCATCGTCGAGGGTGAAGATATCTTCGACGGAGTACGTATCCATTTCCAGGGCGCAAAGCTGCACGCACTCTTCTTTCGTCCGATAGACAACACTTCGGTAATCGCTGCGCGCGCCGTGCTCCTACAAATGGTTCTGCGGCACTTCGTCTGTTGCATCTTCAACCCAGAGTTCCCGAAGCTACCCAATCTCTCCCTTTCAGGTGGCGCGGACATTGGCCTTGCAATTGGAACCAAGAATGGTCATCGGGGCGACCGCGAGCTGCTCTTCTTGGGGGCACCGGCAAACTATGCAGCCAAGATACTTACAGGCACCGATGCCATTCGCGTCACTGCAGCTATTCACGAAGCGCTGCCGGAGGCTCTGCAAAGATATTTCACGGAGGTCGAAGATCGCCGCCTCGACGCAACAGTCCACGAACTCGGATCAGTTCCTGTTGAGGAACTGGACGATCTCCTCGATGAATACGGTCTCAGTTGGGACCGGGAAGCAAGCCTTCAACGCTTGAAGGATGACAAAGCTCTGTATCCGCTCAACCAAATCGAATACAGCGATGCAGAGGTCCTGATCGATATGGACTCCCTTGGCATCACAAACAATAAGCGAGTATTAGCGGCTTCCGTTTTTGGCGACGTATCCGGTTTTACCGCTTACATCGATAAATCGGTCGGGGAGGGTGAGGCGAAGCCTGCGCTCCGAGTGCTCCATGCGATCCGCAAGGAGATGGCGTCGATTGTGAAGCACGACTTTGATGGCTTGCGAGTTCAATTCCAGGGCGACCGCGTTCAGGCGTTGTTTCATCTGCCGAAAGGCGATGATGAGCATATTGCAGCACGAGCCGTGGATACGGCTATCGCATTAAACTCCGCGATGGAACTCGTCGTCAAGAAGTTGCTTCCGGAAGCCAAGGAGTTGGGCATCGCCGTGGGCGTCTCCATCGGAACAACACTCGTGTCTAAGCTTGGTACGCGCGGCCATCGCGACCGTATCTGTATCGGAGACTCGGTCGAGAATGCAGCAACGTATCAGGAGGGCAGCGCGGGAGGAGAGATCGCAGTCTCATCGATCATCCACGGCCACTTGGACGATGACCTTCAGAAGCTGTTCATCTGGGATAGCGATCGCCGTCTATACATCGCGACAGATCTCACCCAGGACAAAGTCGAACGTGCGCGGAAGGCCTCACTGTTCAAGCAAGCAGTCCACGTCGCTTCGGGTTTGCAGGGTGTCAGTGTCAGTAGCCACGCTACTTCAGGGAGCCGCTCATTTGTACCGTCGAAGTCATTCGCGGAGTAAGCCCAAACCGTGGTTTGAGCGCGAGGGAGGAGAGATACTGCGCGCCGAACAAGGTCTGGTACAGGCACACTACCCCAGCCTGACATTTCGTGCCGACACAGAGTCCGGTCGAATGTACCTAGACGGACAAATCACCTTGCAGGCCAATTGCGGAGTGGCGACGAGTATCGCGGTTAGAATTAGTTTTCCACCAAATTATCCTGAAACTGAACCGACGGCATACGATGCCGGCGGTCGGTTTCCGGTATCGGCCGATCGGCACATTATTAACGAAGGTCAGTTCTGTCTCTGGCTGCCTCCGTGCTGTCCTTGGGATAAGGACGACCCGAGCAGACTTCTGCGGTTTCTCGACGAACTGGCGGTGTTCCTTGAACGCCAACTCGTCTACGACGCGACTGGCCGTCAAGAGTGGCCGGGTCCCCAGTACAAACACGGCACGGCGGGTTATGAGGAGTTCATGCTCTCCAAGTTGGCGAACAATGAAGAGGATTTTCGGTCCCTGCTTCCTGTGATCCTCGGCCAGCTACGCCCGGGCCGGAATGAGCCATGTCCGTGTGGAAGCAAGCAAAAGTACAAGCGCTGTCACGCGAGTTCTGTTGCGGACATCGTTAGTCGTATAGGACGGAACACGCTCGATTTTCTCTATAAGAGACCCAACCTGCGGAATCCCGCTGCGACAATGATGTAGCGCAAATTTCTTATTAGGCCTCGTATTGGGAGATATCATCACATATTCGGCTGAGGTTAGTATCCCTTCACAGTACGTACAATAGATCGTAGAGTCACAGGAGATAAGATTGGGGACACCCCCGGTTTTGGATGGGGCGACCGCCAAGAGACCTCAACATGCGACTGCCGGAT
>Ga0181523_10002174_pt1 | contig 19569 bp, 17 predicted proteins | sample PEATcosm2014_Bin_43_FD_119752 | JGI IMG/M metagenome (GOLD analysis project Ga0181523, IMG submission 119752) | Peatland microbial communities from MTU Mesocosm Facility, Houghton, MI, USA - PEATcosm2014_Bin05_30_metaG | ecosystem: Environmental > Terrestrial > Soil > Wetlands > Peat | place...
CGATTGAGTATGCGCGCGTCATCTCCTCGCCATCGGGAGTGTTGGCCTTCACCGAGAGCCATTGTCCGGGGACGAAGCCGAAATGAGATATTCCCTTTACTTCGAGTTCGATATGCTTCGTGAACTCGGAGAGCGGAACGGAGCGAAGCAGTTGGGCATCAAAAGTTTTGAATTGTGCCATTACCTGGTTAGATGATGGCAAAGAGCAGGACGCTGCGGCGGGCAAGTCTGGGGTACTTTGCTCTCCGCAAGACTCAGCCCTTTCTCTTGTAAATGATGAGTTCGCGGCCCGGCTGATGAAGTCCACGGGCTTCATCGCCCCAGTAATAGTGCGATTCCGGATCCGCCAGTTCGACCGTTCCGACTTCTTCCAGGTTCGCGGCAATGTACTGATCCATCCAGGTGCGGAACGCAACAACTTGCGGGGACCCGTGGCGGGACAGCCACGAAGAGGAGCTATTGACGAAGACCACGTATGCCGGCCGGTTGGCTTCGACTTCCTGCATCATCTGTTTTTGCATCGTTGACCAGTAAGCCTGATCTTCCATCAAGCTGTACATGTAGATATATCCGCTGGCGGAATGACGATGCGCGTAAAAATAAATCTCCGGCTCCGAGCCGAAAACCATGATGGTGTCGGAGGGCGCGGTGTGCTGGCGCAGATATTCGGCGACGGTGGCTGCTTCCGGAAACGGATTCAGGTGGTAGGAGAAACGACAGGCCTGGACCGGGGTGAGCTCGAAGTAGTACTCGGCGTTACGGCAGATGGTAAGCGCGCATGCGGCCGCAAACACGATCACGGGCAGAGCGTGTAGCCGGCGCGAGGTGAACTTGGTAGTGAGCAACTGAGTGGTGGACGTAACGGCAACCGCGATCAGGATGGCAATTGCCGGCAGTATGAGCACAAAATAGTGGTGCCGGAAATAGAGGCCGGGACACACCGCGGCGAAAGAAAACAGCAGCAGCCCGAAGACAAACAGGGCATGGCGCCGGACGGTGGGATTCCAAAATACCGCGAAAACACCTACCAGAGCGAGCACCCAGAGCCATTTGGTGAAGCGCAGTATGTCCGAGAAATTGTCCTTGAGCGCTTCCAGGCCGGTACGCCAGGACACGACAGTGGCGTAGTGGCTGGCGTAGGAAAAAGTCCAGAACCAGAAATTGTGGAAGACGCCGGCTCGGTAGAGCAGAGCGCACGTGAGCGCGAACGGCAGCACTCCAGCCAGCAGAAAGATACCCAGGTCCTTTGCCCACGGTGTCCATTGGCGCGTATTCTTCGGCCAACATTGAACGGCTAGATAGAAAAGTGCAAATGCGCCCAGAAAGATTCCGGGCTGCTTCATCAGGAAAGCGAAGCCAAATGCCAGGCCGCTCCACAAGAAAAAAATTGGGCGCCTGGTTTCTTCGGCGCGCAAGAGCAGAATGAGCCCGATCAGAGCGGGCAGCACGACGAAGTGAGTGGCGTGAGCGGCAAATCCAAAGACCGCCAGATTCGTCGAGAGCAAGGCGTAACTCGCGCCTGCCACAGTTCCAGCCAGCGCTCCGAATAGGCGCACCGTGAGCACGTAGAGCAGGATGATGGAGATCGCGTTGATGAGCAAGAGCCCCAGATGGATGCCGCGGGCCGTCTGCCCAGTCGTCTCTCGAAACCCAGCAAGGATCGCAGCATAAGCCGCATAGGTCCCCGGCAGCTTCATGTTGTAGGCGAGTTGATAGGGAGGAATACCCTGCAGGATGAGTTGACCGGCGTAGGCGTACTCGCCCTCATCGCGCTCCAATGGCATGTCGAGCAGACGCCAGCGGATGGCTCCAAAGAAAACGATGACAGCCAACAAGACGACAAAATGCCAACGAAAGAGGTGTCGCCAAGGCGTAGCTTCATTTACTTCCGCCGACGGATCTGACGCGATCTTCTCTTCTCTCTTCGTGTCTTCTGTCGCCGTGGGCTCGAAGCGCGGCATGGTCGCACCTTAGCAACTCTGCTCCTTGGGTGCAACCTGGAAGATTGGTTGGGTTGATTACCTTCGATTTCGATCTCTACTTCATGCGAATGAAATCCGCGCCTCTCCATCATGGTCGCCGTGATTAAAGCGGTGGGCTGGAGGCTTACGGTGGAAGCTGCACCGTGAGAGCGCAGTACCGTTGTCCTCCCTCAGGTTATGACCATGGTAGAATGACTATGTACACAAAGGGGAGTGCAGCATGAAAACCATGGCGGCAGGGTCTTTTAAGGTACATTGCCTTGCGGTGATGGACGAAGTTCAGGCGAAGCGCGAGACGATTGTGATCACTAAGCGCGGCAAGCCGGTGGTGAAACTGGTTCCGGCAGACGCGGAGAAGGACGATATTTATGGCTTTCTCAAGGGCAAGGGGAAAATTACCGGCGACGTGATCTCGCCCGCGATTTCCAAAGAAGAGTGGGGCGACCTGTATTGATCCTCGTCGATACCCATGTCGTCCTTTGGCTGGCGCTGGAACCAGAAAGAATCTCAAAGAGAGCGCAGGCTGTAATTGATGAGGCTCGAGGGAACGGGGCTGGCCTCGCAATTTCCGCAATGACGCTGGTGGAAATAGCCACTCTCTTCGGCAAGCGACGCTTTCATCTGGCAGTGAGTCTGGAGTCTTTCTTAGACGAACTGGAACGCAGGTTTGTGGTTCTGCCGATCAACGCGCGGACATGTGCATGTATGCTGTCATTGCCCGCGGGCTATCCGAAAGATCCGGCGGACCGGGTGATTGGGGCGACGGCGCTAGTGGAAGGGATGGGCTTGGTCACGGCGGACCGAGAGATTCGGCGGGCGAAGGTAGTAAAGACGATTTGGTGACAGTTGCCAGGAGCCAGTGCCCAGTATCTAGTCCCAAAAACTGCGCACCGAAAACTTACGCGAGAAGGCTCTCAGCGTTAATAGAATATGGACAGAGGTATCAGCCCGAATGAGGTCAAAGTTGTTAAGTGGCTTCTCGACCACGCGTTGGTTGATGTAACAGCGTATCGACTTCAACCTGTGGAACAGTTGCGTGTTGTCGGAGGGTGCATTTGCGGTTGTACAACCCTTCATTTCAAACCTCTGGGGCAGCAAAAAGGCGAGAAGATTCTTGCCGATGAATTAGCCGTCTATGCTGATGGCCAGCAGGCAGGACTGATCCCTGTGGGGACGCGAAGGCGAGATCGTGATGCTAGAGGTGTACGATTTTCAGCCGGGGTCGTCACATCGCTTTCCAGATGTGTCCAACTTGTGTACTTGGGATGAGCTTGGACGGAGAGATTTAGAACGCTCTAAATCGAGCGAAGGGTGAGAACAGCAGTGTTGTTCAGTTGGCGTAAGATCGCGATTTCACTCGTTGAGTGCGCAATCGTTGTTGCCGTCAGCGAGAGGATTGGAGCGAATCTCTACTCCACCGTTACCGACTTAGCCAGATTTCTGGGCTGATCTACGTCGCAGCCGCGGCGTACGGCGATGTGATAGGCGAGGAGTTGCAGCGGGACAATCTCGAGGATTGCCGACAATTCATCCGGGGCAGGTGGAACGAAGAGCACGTGATCGGCTTCTTCTGCAATCTCTTTATCGCCGGTAGTCGCCAAGGCTATCACTATGCCGGAACGCGCTTTTACTTCTTTCAGGTTCGACATTGTTTTTTCGTAGCGGATCATCGACTGCGGGCTGTTCACGTCGCGTGTGGCGATGATGACTACGGGCAGATTTTCGTCGATCAGCGCATTCGGGCCGTGCTTCATCTCGCCCGCCGGATAACCTTCGGCGTGGATGTAGGAAATTTCCTTGAGCTTGAGGGCGCCTTCTAGGGCGATGGGATAGTGAATGCCGCGTCCTAAGAAAAGGAAGTCCTGCGCGCGGACATAGGTTTTCGCCAGTTCGTCGCAAGCTTCGTCGTGGGTGAGAATCTGCTCCAGCTTGCCGGGGATGTGGGTCAGTTCTTGCACCGCGGCTTTTGCCTGCTCGGGCGTCATAGTGCCGCGCACTTGCGCCAGATACAACGCGAATAAATAGAGAGCAGTCAGTTGGCCGGTGAAAGCCTTCGTCGAAGCCACGCCAATTTCCGGGCCGGCGTGCGTGTAGACCGTGCCTACGGCCTCGCGCGTGATCATGGAACCGACCACGTTGCAGATGGCGAGTGTCTTCGATCCCTTGGCCTTCGCTTCACGCTGGGCGGCGATCGTATCTGCCGTTTCACCGGACTGCGAAATCAGCATCGTCATCGTGTCGGGCCCGAGAATCGGATCGCGATAGCGCCATTCGCTGGCGTAATCGACTTCGACGGGAACGCGGGCCAGGTTTTCGATCATGAACTTGCCGGCGAGTCCGGCATGCCAACTGGTGCCGCAGGCGGCGATATTGATCTTCTTCAGCGCCTTGAATTCGGCTTCGCTGACCTGCATCTCGTCGAGGAAGATGGCGCCGGTATCCTGCGAGACGCGGCCGAGCGTGGTGTCGCGGACGGTGCGCGGCTGCTCATAAATTTCTTTGAGCATGAAGTGCTTGAAGCCGCCCTTCTCCGCCATGATCGGATCCCAGGTGATGCGCTGCGCTTTGCGCTCCACCGGATGGCCGTCGAAATCGGTAACGCGCACGCCTGCCTGCGTGATCACGGCCAGATCGCCATCGGCCAGAAAGAAAAGGTCGCGGGTGTGATCGAGGAGCGCGGGCACGTCGCTGGCGACGAAGTATTCGTCCTTGCCGAGGCCGATGACGGCGGGTGGTCCATTGCGGGCCGCGACGATTTTGTTCGGGTCGTCAATCGCGATTACAACCAACGCAAACACGCCGGTTAGTTCCTTCACGGCTTTGCGCACGGCTTCTTCCAGAAGTGGCTTGTGACCGTTTCCCGTTTGCAGGTAGTGTTTCTCGATCAGGTGCGCGATGATTTCCGTGTCGGTTTCAGTGGTGAACTTGTGGCCTTCGGCGATCAGTTTCTTCTTGAGCGAGAGGTAATTCTCGACGATGCCGTTGTGCACCACCACGATCTTGCCGGTGCAGTCGCGATGGGGATGGGCGTTCTCTTCGGTGGGGCGGCCATGGGTGGCCCAGCGGGTGTGTCCGATGCCATAAGTGCCGTCGAGCGGCTTGAGGCGGATGACTTCTTCCAGATTGCGCAACTTACCTTCGGCGCGGCGGATCTGCAAGCCCTCGCCGTTTCCGGCCACCGCGATTCCGGCCGAGTCGTAACCGCGATACTCCAGCTTTCTAAGTCCCTCAATGATGACGGGGACGACCTGCTTCTTACCCACATATCCCACGATTCCGCACATTGGTTAATAACTCCTTGACGAATGGTTCGGTGGGGGGCCGGTGAATGTCGCGTAGAGACGCGGTTTGCCGCGTCTTCCGCTGTATCCAAGGCAGACGGGGCAAGCCCCGTCTCTACACGTCTTCGAGGGAGAAACGAAACTCTTCAATCACCGGGTTCGTTAGAACTTCACGCGCGATCCGCTCGACTTCCACTTGCGCGTCATCCTTTGAAATGCCGCCGTTGAGAGTAATCTCGAAATACTTTCCTTGCCGCACTTCCTCCAGACTCTTGTAGCCGATTTTCGTAAGGGCGCTGTGGATGGTTTTACCCTGAGGATCCAGAACGCTCTTCTTCAATGAGACGTAGACGTAGGCTTTCATCAACCCCTCGATTATACGTCAGGTGATAGAGAACCGGACTGAGGTTTTCGTTATAGGAGGTATGGGATCGAGCCCATCAATCTGGCGACTCCGAGCCCGTACCTTGTTCAAAAGACGATAGTTGACGATCCAGCTCCGCGATCGCCTGTTCCAGCATTTGGCGGTGGCGAGGGTTGCCGGCGGCTTGTAGCTGTTGAGCGAGGCGTCCGCGAGAAAGACGCAGGCCCTCGCGTTTCCGGTTGCGCTGTTGCTCGTCGGTCGAGATCGGCGCGCGGACGGGTTTCCGCCGTTCCGACATTCCCTCTTGTTGCTGTTCGACGGATTTGCTTTCCCAGCCGCGGGCCATTGAGGAATCTTACCTTGAAGTTCTTAGGCAGACCAAACAGCTTGCCTGCGACCGAGAGACGGAGTGACACTATCCTACTTTCGGAAAGCCGCATACTTCCGGAAAGCATCCTACGCATCCTTCTTCCGGTTACCCCACATCTACCAACGCTCCTCAATAACGTTATTGGCTGTCGTTGCGCAATACCTTTCTTTAGGCATATCTCGACCTCGGGCTGTTTGCAGGGCCAACTTTCGCCTCATGGGAGAGGGTTGCCGCAGCCCAATTGAGGAATGTCACAGGGAGTTTTCGAGGTAGTACCAAGAAAAAACTTGCCTATGACCCGGAGACGGAGTAACAATGATTTTACCGGGAAGGCACAAAGCCGGAAGATTGTGCCGCAGACCTGAGGGGGCTCCCCGACCGGGGAGGATGAGATTGGTTCCCAACTATAGGAACCAACGCCTGCGGACATGCACTGTGGAAGTGTAGTTTCTCGCCGCTTGGCAAGCTGCGAAGGCCCCTAGTCCTGCTCAAAGCTAGTTGCTCGACTAATTGCACTGGTGGGTGCAGGAGGTACGCTTTGCCCGAAAAAAAGGTCGCACTCGACGGAGAGACCTCGCCTGAACGCAGCCGGTATCGGCTGCTCCTGGAGATCACGGACCTGGTAGCGAAAGCCCAGAGCCTGCCCGAAGCACTAAGAGAACTCGCTCCTCCGGTGCTGGCTCTGACGGGAGGCGAATTGCTGAATCTCTCCCTCCACGACGCGCGCCGGGATTGCATGTCGACTCAGTATTGGAAGAAGAACCAGGAGAGTGGAGAGTTCGAAGCTTTCCCCGTGGACGAAACGGCGAGCGGGTGGGCATGGAAACATCAGGAGACGGTCGCAATCCCGGATATCGAGCGCGAGCGGCGTTTTCCTGACATCGTGCCCGCATTACTCAATCACGGCGTGCGATCGTACACCGTCCTTCCCATCAGCACGCCTTCACGGCACTTTGGAGCACTGGGTCTGGGCAAGAGCGTTCCCGAGGAATTGAATCAAGAGGACGTGGAATTTCTTTCTCGCGTTGCGCTGATGGGAGCGCTGGCGCTGGAGAGGGACAGAGCCCACCACGCTCTCGAGGAGCAGCAGAGCCTAGTTGCGATCAGCCGTGAACTGAGTTCCAGTCTGGAATTGGAAAAGTTGTTACCGGTCATTCTTTCCAGCCTGCGCGGCATCGCGCGCTACGACCGGGCCGTCCTCTCGCTGCTGGATGAGGATGGCAAGAACGTACACGTGTATGGAGACGCTCTGGAATGGGAGCCTTTTGTCAACCATGGACGTGCGGTTGCACTGGAGCAATCACTCTCGGCGCGGGCGATCCAAACGGGAAGAGTTGCGTTCTTTTCCGCCGACGATTTGCGCGACATGAACGAACCCCTGGCGAAAGCCATGTACGCAGGCGGGGTCCGGGCCGTCTGCAGCGTGCCCCTGGTGGCGGGCAATCGAATCTGGGGAGCGCTGAATCCCAGCAACATGATCGAGAACGCCTTCGGTCCGCCGGAGGTTGAATACCTGCAACAGGTTGCCAATCAGATCGCGGCTGCGCTGCAGAATGCGCACGCCTACCGCGAAATCGCACAGCTCAAGGAACGACTAGCTCAGGAAAAGCGTTACCTGGAGTACGAAATCCGGAGCGCGAACCGATCCGACGATATCGTCGGGAACAGTCCGGCCTTGAAACGCGTGCTGGATCGCGCAGCCATCGTCGCCGACACCGATTCCACCGTCCTCATCACCGGCGAAACCGGGACGGGCAAAGAACGCATTGCTCGCTTTATTCACAACCTGAGCCGGCGCAAAGACCGTAACTTCATCAAGCTGAATTGCGCCGCGATTCCCACCGGATTGTTGGAAAGCGAGTTGTTCGGCCACGAAAAGGGAGCCTTCACCGGAGCCGTAAGCCAGAAGCTCGGCCGCCTGGAGTTGGCGGATAAGGGCACTTTGTTGCTCGACGAGATTGGGGAAATTCCATTGGAGTTGCAGCCCAAGTTGCTGCGTGTTCTACAGGACCAGGAGTTTGAGCGACTGGGAGGAACGAAGACGATCCGGGTGGAAGTACGGCTGATCGCCGCCACCAATCGCGATCTGATTCGCGCGGTCGAAGAAAAAGAATTTCGCGGCGACTTGTTCTACCGCTTGCACGTGTTTCCGCTACATTTGCCGGCGCTGCGCGAGCGGCGCGAGGACATCCCCATGCTGATCCGGCATTTTGTCGAAAAATGCTCGGCCCGGCTACACAAGCAGATCGACGTCATCTCCCCGGATGCGATCGAAGCCATGGTTCGCTGGCGATGGCCGGGAAATATCCGCGAACTGGAGAATTTCATCGAGCGCTCGGTGATCCTGTCGGAAGGCAATCGGTTGACGCCGCCGCTCGGCGAGTTGCGCGAGGAAATCTCGCAGCAGTCATCCGATCCCGACGGCACGCTGCGCGACAGGGAGCGCGAACATATCATCGAAATTCTGCGTCAGACCCACGGCGCGCTGTCGGGCCCGACAGGCGCCGCGGCCCGGCTCGGACTGAAGCGCACCACCCTCCAATACAAGATGCAGCGACTGGGAATTTCACGCACGGACTACTTGAATTAGGCGGTGATTGCACTAAGAATCGTTGGGCCCTGGCACGGTGATTCCCAGGCGACTCCTGCCGAACTTTCTCCTGCCGACCTTTCGGCAGCCCGGCCGGTGTTATGGCATATGCTTTGGCACGATGCTCCTACGAACCCTCCTAAACGGTGAGTTTGCAGCCACTTAGCCATGCTGAGTACTTGGCACCTAATTTGCACTGCTGCTCCGCGTGTGGTGCATTTTCCGCCCCTCCGGCGAGTGCTTCCGCCAGCCAAGTTTCGCCGACGAGGAGGACTTTGCCATGGGTGTGGTCCGGCATTTCGCGATTCCCACCGACTGTCTAAGCTGCACTCTGAGGCAGACCTGTGACTTCTGCAATTTGCCCCAGCCCCTGATGACTGAGTTCAATGGGTTGGGGCATCTGACCCTGTATCCCGCCAATGCCGCTCTGCTGACCGAAGGACAAATTCCGCGCGGCGTCTACATCGCCTGTTCGGGCCGTTCCAAGCTCTCGGTCGAGGCTCGCGATGGCAAGACGATCATCCTGAAGATCGCCGGTGATCGCCAGGTGCTGGGGCTAAGCGCGGTCGTCACCGGGGGGCCATCACTGATTACGGTCACCACTATCGAACTGTGTCAAATCAAGTTTGTCGAACGCGACAGCTTCCTGCGCCTGATCGAAAGCAACAGTCACGCCGCTCTCGCCTGCGCTACTCTGCTGGCCCGCGAGTTCGTCACCTCGTTCGACGATGTGCACGACCTGCTGCTGGCCCGCAGTTCGACGGAGAAACTCGCTCGCCTGCTGCTTTCCTGGGTTACGGGCGAGCCCCGCAACTGGGAACTCCGCGTACCCACGGAATTCACTCACGAAGAAATAGCTCAAATGATCGGATCGTCGCGAGAAACGGTAACTCGATTATTGAGTGACATGAAACGGAAAGATCTAATTCGGATTGAGGGGGCGACGCTGGTGATTCCCAATCGGATCGCCTTGCAAGCGATCGCCGCCTAAAAGGTCCCTCCCCGGGCGGGCCAGCGGTCTCCGTGCCCGCCCTTTTTTAGTTCCCAGTTCTCGGTTCTCAGTTCGCAGTAACTAGCTCCAGGCAGCCCACCGAGACTTTCTGTAAGGCTTTCACTGAGAACCGAGAACTGAGAACCGAGAACTGTCTTACAGGTTGAACAGTTCCCGCAGGCGGCGGGTCTGTGCGCGGCTTACCGGAATCTCTGCCTGTTTCTTGTCGTCCATGCGCAGCTGGTAGGAGCTTTTGAACCAGGGCACAACTTCGCGGATGTGATTGATGTTGACCAGAAACGACCGATGCGCTCGCCAGAACAAACTGGGATCGAGGTTGTCGAACAGTTCTTCCAGAGTCCGGCAGTTCGACTGGCCTTCCATGCCCAGGTGGCCGCTGGTGGCTACCGTGATCACGCCATCTTCAATGGTCGCGTAGCAGATATCTTTCGGATCGGCGAGGAATAACCTTCCCGCCGCCTTGATCAGAATCTTCGCCGTCTGCGGTTTTTGCGACTCCAACATCCGCACCAGCGTTTCGAATTTTTCTTCCGCGCCGGCTCCCGCTTCAATCTTTGCCCGAGCGCGTTCGATGGACTGGGCCACGCGCTTTTTATCGAACGGTTTCAGGATGTAATCAACCGCGTTGACCTCGAACGCCTTGACCGCGTATTGATCGAAGGCGGTCGCAAAGACAATCTTGGGCAGGGGAACCTTGCGGTCGAGCAGCTTCTTGATGACGCCGAAACCGTCCAGACCCGGCATCTGGACGTCGAGAAACACGATTTCCGGATTGTGTTCGCGGATCAGACTGATCGCTTCGAGACCGTTTTTGCCCTGCGCGACCACGTTCACATGGTCCAGGTTCTTGAGCAGGTAGGCGAGCTCGTCGCGCGCCAGCTGTTCGTCGTCGACAATGATGGCGGAGAGGGGCATAGGGTTTCGAACCGAGCTACTCAGACCGGCATGTGCGGCGGCGATGGCCATATCCCTAATGGTGAGTATAGCTAGCGGAGTGGCCCGGCCGCCAGTCGCAATTCCTAGGGTAAATCAGGTGCGCCCGGGTCGCTGACTGAGGGATTCGATGGGCGCGAGTCGTTTTTCCTGGCGTATCTGTTCCGAAACCACGTCGCCGCCACGCTTGTACACTTTGTAAGCCCGTGAGCAGCTCTTAGAACTGATCACTTTGTAGAACTGGCCGTCGATGAACTCTATGGCGCAATTGTTCTCAAGCGCGATTCCGATGCCTCCGGTCTTCCGAATCATGTCTCGGAAGTGCTTTCTCCGCGGTACTCCGCGGGTCATGCCGTTGTAGTGCGGGCAGTGTATTCCATGTATGAGCCCCAGCCCCCTGACATTGATGTATTTCCACTTGCGCGGGTTATAAAAAGACATCGAGTCGGAATGGCCAGAATCAAACCAACAGATTGCCCCTGCGCTTATGCCAGAGAGCACGGTTCCGTTCTCGTAGGCCGATTTGAGCAGTTTATCGACCCCCAGACGCCGCCAAACACGCATCATGAGCAGAGTGTTCCCGCCGCCAACGTAGATGATATCCGCCGACAAAATCTTCTTGCGGATTTGCTCTTTCGAAGGCCGCTCTTTGACGAGGTAGAGGACGTCGGTTTTACATTTCAAGAATTTCCCAAAATATTCCTGGATGCGCTTCCAATATATTTCGGAATCCCAAGTCGCGGTTGGGATAAAAAGCAACTTTGGATTCTTCTTGTTCGAGAGTCGAATAATCTCTCGATCAATCGCAGCCGTTCCCCTTGTTCTTATAACCCCGCCGCCGATCGCAACAATCGTCCTAGGCATGTGTTCATCGTAGCTTCAAATTCGAACCGATACATCTAGGAAGCGTTTTCGATGGCCAGTGCCATGCCCATGCCTCCGCTGACGCAGAGCGTGGCCAGTCCGCGGCGTGCTTTTCGCTTCAGCATTTCGTGGAGCAGTGTCACCGTGATGCGCGTTCCGGTGCAGCCGATGGGATGGCCGAGCGCGATGGCGCCACCGTTGACGTTGAGTTTTTCGCGATCGAAATGCAACTCGCGATCGCAGGACAGCACCTGCGCGGCGAAGGCTTCATTGAGTTCGACCAGGTCGAAACTGCTGAGACTAAGGCCGTGTTTCTGTTCCATCTTGCGAATGGCCGGCACTGGTCCGATGCCCATGAGGCGCGGGTCGACTCCCGCAGAGGTTGCGGCGAGAATTCGCGCCAGCGGTTTCAGGTTGTTTTGCTGGACGAACTTCTCGCTCGCCACGACCACCGCTGCTGCGCCGTCAGTGATGCCGGAAGAATTTGCGGCAGTAATGGTGCCGGACGTTGTTCCGGCCTTCGTCCCGGCTTTCGAAAACACCGGAGCCAGCTTGGCCATCTTCTCCAGCGTAGCGTCGAGAAACAAGTGTTCATCGCGCGAAAAAACGGTTGTGCCCTTCTTGCCTTCGATTGTGACCGGAGCAATTTCGGCGTCGAAGCGTCCACTGGATTGTGCAGAGGCGGCGCGCTGCTGCGATACGAGCGCGAACTGATCCTGCTCATTGCGCGAAACCTTGTACTGCTCCGCAAGAATCTCGGCCGTCTCGCCCATGAGCATCTTCGCCATGGGGCAGAAGAATCCGTCGCGATACATGCCGTCGACGAGCTCCTGATGGCCGAGACGATATCCCCAGCGCGCGCCTTCGAGATAATAAGGAAGCCGTGACATCGACTCGGTTCCGCCGGCCAGCACGCAGTCGAGGTTGCCGGTAGCAATCTCCTGAAATGCGAGCGCGATGGACTTGATGCCGGACGCGCACGCCTTGTTCACCGTGTAGGCCGGAGCTTCCTGAGGAATGCCGCTGCGGATGGAAATCTGGCGCGCGGGGTTTGGACCGCCTCCAGCCTGGCGAGCGTTGCCGAAGATTGTCTCTTCAACCTGCTGCGGCTGTACTCCGGCGCGTTCGAGGGCTGCCTTCGTGGCGACCACGCCCATATCCGCGGCGGAGAGCGACGCGAGCGAGCCTCCAAACTTGCCGATGGGCGTGCGCGCGGCGGAGAGGATGTATACGTTGTTCACTAGCGCCTCCCGGACATTTGAGTTTAGCAGTCTGCGAAAAGATTCCTAACCACAGGGGCACAGAGGACCACAGGGTCCTGAGTCTTCCCTTTATTTCCCTTATGATCCTCTGGGCCCCTGTGGTGAAGAAGTTTCGCGCGCGCACACTGTAAACTAATCGCCGTGAACATTCTCTACGGAATCAATACGGTTACGGAAGCGCTCAAGTCGCGCGGACGCAACTTCGAGTGGGTCGGTGTTGCCAAGGAGCGGAAAGATATTCGCCTGCGGCGGGTGATTGACGAATGCCGCAAGATCGGCGTTCCGGTACGCGTCTTGTCGCGGATGGAACTCGATGAAATTGCCGGCAACGCCGCGCATCAGGGTCTGGTGGCCGCGACCTCGGCAAAACAATATAGCGATCTCGACGATCTGGTGGCGTCGCGTCGCGGCGAGCGCTCGCTGATCGTCGTGCTCGATGGAGTCGAAGATCCGCACAATCTGGGAGCGATCCTGCGTACCGCTGACGCGGCGGGAGCGGATGGCGTGGTGATTCCCGAACGCCGGTCCGCCGCGGTCACCGCCGCGGTCGCGAAAGTTTCGGCGGGAGCCAGCGAACACCTTCCGGTTGCAAAGGTCACGAACATATCGCGCGCGCTTGAGGAATTAAAAGAGAAGGATCTGTGGATCGTGGGATTGGACGAGCGCGGCGAGCAAACTTACGATGCGGTTGACTATAAGATGCACTGCGCCATCGTACTCGGCGCCGAAGGCAAGGGACTGCACGATTTGGTGCGCCGACACTGCGATTTCCTGGTGTCGATTCCGATGCTGGGGAAGGTACCCTCGCTAAATGTTTCGGTGGCGGCCGGTGTGGTTCTCTACGAAGTTGTGCGGCAGAGACGGCTGGGCGCATCCAAGCAATCATGAAATTCCTCTGTGTCCTCTGTGTCCTCTGCGGCGCAAGCCTTTTTGCCGCCGCGATGGATCGCGAAGCCTTCACCATCGCGAAATATGATTTGCAGATCACGCTCGAGCCTGCGCAGCAGCGGCTCGGCGCTCGGGGCAAGATCACAGTGCGCAACGATTCCGCTCAGCCGCAGAGAATCGTTGTCTTGCAAATTTCTTCATCTCTCAATTGGCGTTCGATTCGAGTGGACGGCAAGCCCGTTCAATTTGTCTCGCAGCCCTACGTTTCGGATATCGACCATACCGGCGCGCTTTCCGAAGCCATCGTGACGCTGCCCGCCGAGATCAAGCTGAAAGATTCGGTGGAGCTTGAAATCGGCTACGAGGGCATTATTCCGCTGGATACGACGCGGCTCACTCGGATCGGCGTGCCGGACGAAATCGCAAAACACTCGAGCTGGGATCGGATCAGTCCATCATTCACGGCGGTGCGCGGCGCGGGATATGTGGCGTGGTATCCGATAACGACGGAGTCGGCGGATTTCTCCGAGGGCAATAGTTTGTTTGAGGTTGCTGACCGGTGGAAGGCGCGGGAAGCGGGGAGCGAATTCAAGGCGGCTGTCGGGCTTAATGGAGAAGATTCGGAAGCTCCGACTGTTCTGTGTGGTGCCAACGCGGGCGCCTTCTTCCGATCAGGACCGAATTGGTCCAGCGCTGCAGTTTGCGACGACAAGCGGCTCGGTGCAGGCACTCCAACCTTCGTAGTGGCGAATTATCAAAACCAGCCGAAGCTTCCTTTATCTCTGTTCAGTCTGGCAGGGCACGAGGCAGGAGCGGCGACCTATTCCAGCGCCTTCGATCCTGCCATGAAATTTGTAAGCGGATGGTTCGGGCCGCCGAAAGCGCCCATTGCCATCGCCGACTTTGCCGATCCGAATTCCGCTGCGTTTGAAAGCGGCACGTTGTTGATGGCGTCGATGGCCGCGCAGGATTCGAAACTCGCGGGTACCAACCTGGTTCACGAATTAGTCCATTCCGCTTTGCCATCGTCGAGACCGTGGGTGTACGAGGGCTTGGCTCACTTCGCCGAGGCGATGTATCGGCAGGAGCAAGGTGGGCGCGAGGCTGCGCTCGATCTCCTGGGACAGCACCGGGCAGCGTTTCTCGATTCGGAAAAAGAAGTATCGGCCGCGCTGCAGAAAAATGTGGGGCAAAAGAATGTTTCACAGAAGAGCGTCGAGCAGAAGAGCATTGGCCAACCGCTGATCACCACGTTTGACGAAGCTTATTATCGGAGCAAAGCAGCTTACGTGTGGTGGATGTTGCGCGACACGATCGGCGACGATGCGCTGAAAGAGGCCATTAGCAAGTATCGGGCCGAGGACGACAAAGACAAAGACCCCAAATATGTGGAGCAGTTGATCGAGTCCGCCGCCAAGCGCGATCTGGGCTGGTTCTTCGACGACTGGGTCTATAGGGATCGAGGCCTGCCGGATTTCCGCGTGCAGTCCGTGCATCCGTGGACGACGGAAAAAGGAGTTCGCTTCATTACTGTGACGCTGGAAAACGTTGGTGACGCGGGCGCAGAAGTCCCATTCACGATATTTTTCGAAGGCGGTGCGATCACCAAACGGATTGAAGTGCGCGCCAGGAGCACAGCTACCACGAGAGTGGAATTGACCGGCGCAGCCAGCCAGATTGTGGTCAACGATGGCAGCGTTCCGGAAAGCGATTTGACGAACAACGTGTTCAAGATTCCCGGACAATAACCAACACCTACCACGGAGGCACAGCGACACGGAGGAATTAGAGCGTGAGGGGTTGGCCTCAGTTTTGCAATTTCACTTCTGACTTCCGCAATTGAGTTTCCGATCATTTGCTTTCCTCCGTGTCTCCGTCTCTCCGTGGTAGATTCTCTTGTTCGGTCTTGAGGAGGACGTTTGCCCTACATTCAATTTCTCGGCGCTGCCGGGACCGTGACTGGCTCGAAGCACCTGATCAACACTGGCTTTGATTCGAGCGGCAAGCGGGGATTTCAGATTCTGATCGACTGCGGACTTTTCCAGGGACAAAAGGAATGGCGCGAGCGCAACTGGCAGGACACTCCCGTCCCGGCGCGTGAAATTGATGCGGTTGTTCTTACCCATGCGCATCTCGATCACTGTGGCTGGATTCCGCGTCTGGTGAAAGAAGGCTTTCGCGGGCCCATCTACGCCACGCAGCCAACCATCGATCTGTGCTCGGTCGTGTTGCCGGACTCCGGGCACCTGCAAGAAGAAGACGCGGCATACTACAACAAAAGGAAAGTATCGAAGCATGATCCAGCGTTGCCGCTGTACACGCTCAAACAAGCGCAGGATTGTCTGAAGCGCTTCACGCCGGTCGCCGTCGGCGAAACCACGGAACTAAGCCCGGAACTGGCGTTCCGCTTCGTGCATGCCGCGCATATTCTGGGTTCCTGCATGGTGGAAATCACGTTGCAAACAAACGGAGGCAGCCGTCGGCTGCTCTTCACCGGCGACCTTGGCCGGGTGCGCGACAGCCTGATTGCTCCCGGCAAAGTGGTGCACACCGGGCCGCAGGAAAACGAGACCGCCGACGTCCTGGTTATGGAGTCCACTTACGGCAACCGGCAGCATCCCGACACCGATCCTCGACCGGAACTCGCCCGCCTGATTCGCGAAACCGCCGAGCGCGGCGGCAGCGTGATCGTTCCGGCATTTGCCGTGGAGCGGACGCAGAAATTTCTTTTCATCCTGAAAAGACTAATGGAGACGGGACAGATTCCGCGCCTGCCCGTTTATTGCGACAGTCCGATGGCGATCAAGGCGGTCGAAATCTTCATGAAGCATTCGGAAGAATACACGCCCCGCGCCGCCGATTTAATCGGGCAGTACGGGTCGCCCGTCGAGTGGCCGGGTTTTACGTTTGCACTGACCGCCGAGCAGTCGAAGAAAATCAACGAGAGCCACTATCCGTCGATCATTGTTTCGTCGAGTGGAATGGTTACGGGTGGCCGCATCATGCATCACATGGCGCAGCGGCTGCCCGATCCGAAGAACCTGGTGATTTTTATCGGCTTCCAGGCCCCCGGCACGCGCGGCGCCACCATCAAGAACGGAGCGCCCGAGGTAAAGATCTTCGGTCAGTTCGTGCCCATCCGGGCGCAGGTCGCAGCGCTCGAACAGTTCAGCGATCACGCCGATCCGCCGGAGATGTTGGAATGGCTGCGGACGTTCAAGAACCAACCGGGCACGACCTACCTTGTTCACGGCGAGCCCGCGGCATCGTCGCAGCTTCGCGACCGCATGAAAACAGAGCTGGGATGGAATGTGCAGGTGGCGGAGTATTTGGAGCGGGTGGAAGTAAAGTGATGTTGGTAATTTGCAATCGGTAATTTGAATCGATCACGAATGAGTATTGCCTATGATGGAAGCGGAGTTTAGAAAACATCTCGATGCTGCCGAGAAGAGCCCGAGAGAGATTGCGGCGGCCGTCTCCGGTTTGCCGGAAAAAGTTCTGCGCTACAAGCCTTCCCCTGAAAAATGGTGCGTGCTCGAAATCCTCGGTCACCTGGCCGATGTCGAGATCGTCTATGGATATCGGTTACGACAGATGCTCGCGGACGCGAAGCCCGTCATCGCGCCGCTCGATCAGGACGCATGGACCCGCAATCTAAACTACCTGGATTCGCCTGCCTCGGAACTGGTCGCATTCTACGGGTTGGGACGTCATCACAACTTGCGTTTGCTGCGAAGTCTGAAGGCTACCGACCTTTCCAAGTCGGCCTTTCACCCGGAAATGCAACGGGAGATGACGGTTGCGGACCTGGTCGAGAGAATGGGCGGTCACGGTGCCGCGCATCTGCAGCAGATTGAGAAATTGAAAGCGGCGGCGGGCAAAAAGTAGTTTCGAGCGGCGGAATCAAGTTGAGCGCTGCGCGTGGTCTTCCGCGAAAGCGACAAGCGCCTGCAACTTTACCAGGGCTGCACCGGAATCTATGGCCCTAGCGGCCAGCGGCACGGCATCGCGCAGATGATCGGCTCGTCCGGCGGCGACCAGGGCGCCGGCAGCATTGAGCAGGACAACATCGCGGCGGGCGGATTTCTTTCCCGACAGTATTTCGCGGATCAGTGTGGCGTTGCATGCAGCGTCTCCGCCGGAGATTTCGTCGAGCGTGGCGCGCCGCAGACCGAATTCCTCGGGTGTGACTTCGTAGCTGTGGACTTGTCCCTCGCGCACTTCCGCAATGCGCGTCGAAGCAGTGATCGTAATTTCGTCCAGGCCATCGCTTCCGTGGACGACGAGCGCGCGGCGCAACCCTAACATGCTAAGCGCTTCTGCCAGTTTTTCGACTAGGTCCGCAGAATAGACTCCAACTACCTGGCAAGTGGCGCGCGCGGGATTCGTCAGCGGACCGAGCAGGTTGAAAACCGTGCGCAAATGCAGCTCGCGGCGGGCCGTTTGCACGTGCTTCATCGCCGAATGCATGGCGGGCGCGAAAAGAAACGCAATCCCCACTTGTTCCAGGCAGGCCGCAATCTGCGCGGCCGGCAACTGGATGTTCACGCCCAGCGCTTCCATCACGTCGGCGGAGCCGCACTTCGAAGTCACACTGCGATTGCCATGCTTGGCGACGCGCACGCCGGCTCCGGCGACCACGAACGCCGTTGCCGTCGAAATATTGAAGGTGCCGCTGGTATCGCCGCCGGTGCCGCAAGTATCGATGAGCGCGTCACGTCCGGTGCCACTGGCATCGAGAACGGAGCCGGCATGGAGTTCGAGCGGAACGGCGGCGGCGCGGATGGCTTCGGCAAATCCGACGATTTCTTCGACCGTTTCACCCTTCATGTGCAGCGCGACGAGTAGCGCTGCGATTTGCGCGTCCGAGCATTGACCGCTGAGGACCTCCGTCATCACCGCGTGCGCCTCTTCGCGGGAGAGCGACTGGCGGTGGTTGGCGATACGATGGAGGACGTCGAGGATCATTAGACTTGGAGCCAAGGATTCCCCAGCCTGGGATTCCCAGCCAAGGGTAGCACTTATCACAGTTGATCGTGATCTGTGCCGTTTGCAATCGTTTGCGCCAATCCGTCTGCCTCTATAAAATTAATGGTTTGCTGCACGTTGTGTGAAGCCGCAAGCAGAGTCCTCTCGGGAGTCCAATAACAGCGGTAATCACGGCTCGCGATCGCGAAGACTAACGACCAACGACCAACGACGAGTTCGGAATCATTATGAAAATTCATGAGTATCAGGCAAAAGGAATTCTGAAGAAGTATGGCGTCGCCGTGCCGCGTGGCACCATGGCGACGACGCGCGAAGAAGCCGAGGCGGCGGCGAAGGAGATTCTCGGCTCCGGCGCGACGGGAGTTGTGGTGAAAGCGCAGATCCACGCGGGCGGACGCGGCAAGGGCGGCGGCGTGAAGATCGCCAAGTCAGTAGAAGAAGCGGCCGAACTTGTCGGCAAGATGCTGGGTATGAAACTAGTGACGCATCAGACGGGACCGGAAGGGCGGATCGTGCATCGCTTGCTGATCGAAGAGACGTTGCCGATCGAGAAGGAACTCTATCTCGGCATTCTGGTCGATCGCGGCGAGGGCAAGCCCGTCTTCATGGCCTCGGCTGCGGGCGGTATGGATATCGAGCAGGTGGCCGCCGAGAGACCCGAGGCGATTCTGAAACAGTACATCGATCCGGGCATGGGTCTGGAGCCATTCCAGGCGCGCAAGATCGCGTTTGCGTTGGGGCTGAAGCCATCGCAGGTCAATCCCGCGGTGCAGTTCCTGACCAGCCTTTATCGCGCGTTTCTTGAATCGGACGCTTCTCTGGTGGAGATCAATCCGTTCATCAGTTGCACCGACGGCCGCTTGTTCGCGCTCGACGCCAAGCTGACGTTTGACGACAACGCGCTCTTCCGCCATGCCGACCTGCGCGAACTTCGTGACATCACCGAGGAAGATCCGCTGGAAGTGGAGGCGTCGAAATATAACCTCAACTACATCAAACTCGACGGCAGCGTGGGTTGCATGGTGAATGGCGCC
>Ga0181523_10002175_pt1 | contig 19567 bp, 16 predicted proteins | sample PEATcosm2014_Bin_43_FD_119752 | JGI IMG/M metagenome (GOLD analysis project Ga0181523, IMG submission 119752) | Peatland microbial communities from MTU Mesocosm Facility, Houghton, MI, USA - PEATcosm2014_Bin05_30_metaG | ecosystem: Environmental > Terrestrial > Soil > Wetlands > Peat | place...
CGCGATCACATCGACTTCCACAAAACTTTCGACAATTACTTCGCCGCCAAGCGCCACCTGTTTGAAGGTACGGGCGCAGGCGCGCCCGATGTTGCGGTAATCAACACGGACGACGAGTGGGGCAAAAAGCTTCTTGGGTTGGGTCAAAAAACGCTCACCTACGGTCTGCAGAACGGCTCAGACCTGGCGGCCAAGAAATTCCAGCTCAGCTTTAGCGGTTTGAATTTCACGGCGCAGACTCCTAACGGGAAAATCCAGGTGCAATCGGCGTTGGTTGGCCGCATCAATGTGTACAACATCCTTGCTGCAATAGGCGCTGGAATTGCCCTGGGCTTTTCCAACGAAATTATTGAAGACGGCATTCGCAATCTGGAAGCTGTTGCGGGCCGCTTCCAGCGCGTGGATCAGGGACAGCCCTTCTTGGTCGTGGTGGATTATGCGCACACCGACGACGCGCTCGAGAACTTGATCCGCACCGCCCGTGAACTGAATCCCAAGGGCCGCATCATCACGCTCTTTGGTTGTGGCGGCTCGCGCGACCGCACCAAGCGCCCGATCATGGGTGAACTTTCCGGCCGCCTGAGCGATCTCTCCATTCTCACCAGCGACAACCCGCGCCAGGAGGATCCCCTCAAGATTATCAATGACATCGTTGTTGGCATGCAGAAGTCCGGCGGCAAGTACATGATCGAACCGGATCGCGGCAAAGCCATCACGCTGGCGATTGATGAAGCGCAAGCCGGAGACATGGTGCTGCTCGCTGGGAAGGGTCACGAGGACTACCAGGTCTTCGCCGACCACAACATTCATTTTGATGATCGCGAAGAGGCGCGAAAGGCCTTGCGCGATCGCGGCTATACGGAGCCCCGGGGTGGTTCAGGATTTGGCACGTAGCGCGCTCGTCTCCTGTTGTGCGACGAGGGCCTGCGGGCCAAGGCAGTTGTTCGCAGACTAGTCTGAAGGAGGAGCCCTCAACCGGTGAGAACGCACAGTGATGTGCTTTACGGGCGAGGTGAACGCTTCGCCCGAACTCTGGAGAAACCTGGCTTATTGAGGCAACTATGCGGTGGACGCTTACACAAGTGGCTGATGCGGTGGCGGCAAAGCCGGGGCATGGGCTGGACCCCCTGGCCCGGCTGGCCGGTGTCTCGATTGATTCTCGCACGCTACGTCCCGGAGAACTCTTCGTCGCCATCCACGGCCCTTCTCACGATGGACACGACTATGTGGCCGCAGCCCTGGAAACCGGGGCCGTGGCAGCAGTGGTGGCGGAGCCGCTCCTCTCGAAGTATCCCGGCTGGCTGCAGGACCGCTGCATCGCCGTTCCCGATACCCTCGCGGCACTGCACCAGTTGGCGCGCGCTGTGCGCAAGGAATGGGGCCGCAAAGTTTGCGGGATCACGGGTTCCGTCGGGAAAACTACCACGAAGGAGATCCTGGCGGCACTGCTGGGCGCGAAGTTACGCGTCCTGAAATCCGAGGGCAATTTCAACAACGAGTATGGCTTGCCGCTAACGCTGTTTCGCCTGGAAGAGACTCACGATGTTGCAGTGCTCGAAATGGGCATGTCCTATCCCGGCGAATTGAAGCGGTTGGCGGCGATTGCCCTACCCGATGTTGCGATTGAGCTGCGCGTCGCTCCGGCGCACCTGATGAACTTTTCTTCCGTGGACGAGATTGCCCTTGCGAAACGCGAACTCGTCGAGGGACTGAACGGGCCGCGTTCGCTGGCGGTGCTGAATGCCGACGATCCGCGTGTCGCGGCGATGGCTGCTGTCGCTCCGGGGAAGGTGCTCTTCTACGGGATCGAAAAGCCCGCGGAATATCAGGCGGAAGAGATCGAGGATCGCGGCGCGCTTGGCTCGGCATTCACGCTTGTACATAAGGGAAAGCGCACACGCATGGAAATGTCGCTGCCTGGGCGTCATGTCGTCTTAAATGCCCTCGCGGCGATTGCTGCCGCCAGCGTGTGGGGTATTGGCGCTTCAGAGGCTCAGCAGACTCTTCCTGCACTGCGCACGCCTTCCATGCGCGGCGAACTGATTCGCTTTACGAATGGCTTTGCTTTGATCAACGACTCCTACAACTCGAGCCCCGCGGCGCTCCAGGCGATGACCAGCCTGCTGGCGGCCACGCCGGGCTTTCAGCGGCGCGTTCTTGCGGCCGGGGAGATGCGCGAATTGGGCTTGAGTTCTCCTCAGCTTCACCGCGAGGGTGGCACCTTTGCGGCAAAAACCGGCAAGGTGGATTTCGTAATTGGCGTGCAAGGCGACGCTGCCCAGATCGTGGAGGGTGCCGTTGCCGCCGGGCTTCCGCGCGAGCGCACCAAGTTTTTCGCCTCCCCCCTGGATGCCGCCAACTTTCTTCTGGATTTTGTGAAGCCGGGTGATGTGCTTCTGGTCAAAGGCTCTCGCAGCGTGAAGATGGAACGCATCGTCGAAGTTCTGCTGGGACGTTTTGCGCCGGAAGATTCCCGGCCCAATGTGGGAGTGGGTCACTGACATGCTCTACTACCTCCTCTACCACGTGTTGCAGAAATTTTTCAGCCCCCTCAACGTGTTTCGTTACATCACCGTTCGCACCGTCTATGCCAGTTTGACCGCCATGTTCCTCGCCCTGGTCTTCGGCCCCTGGCTGATCCGCATGCTGCGCGAGCTTCAGATCGGGCAATACATTCGCGAGGAAGGGCCGCAAGAGCACAAGAAAAAGGCCGGGACGCCCACAATGGGCGGAGTCTTGATCGTTCTTTCCACGGCGGTTCCCGTGCTCCTCTGGGCTGATCTGGAAAATCCCTTCGTATTGCTCGCGCTGTTCGCCTTGTTCGCGTTTGCCGCCATCGGTTTTGTGGACGATTACGCAAAAGTCGCCAAGCGGCAGAATCTTGGTTTGAGCGGTACAAGCAAGCTCACTCTGCAAATTCTGGTCAGCAGCGTTGTCGGCATCACCCTGCTCGTTTTGGCTACGCACTACGCCTATTCCACGCAACTTGTGCTGCCGTTCCTGAAGCGGTCGCGTCCGGATCTGGTCATCCATTCGCTCTTGCATTCAAATCATCTGTGGCCGCTGGCCTTTGTGCCGTTCCTCGTTTTTGTGGCCCTGGTCATCACCGGCAGTTCCAACGCCGTGAATCTCACCGATGGATTGGATGGCTTGGCCATCGGGTGCACGGTGGTCGCCGCTGGCGCGCTGACCGTGCTCACGTACGTGAGCAGCAATTCGCGTTGGGCCAACTACCTTGATATCCAGTACATCCCCCGGATCGGTGAACTCACCGTCTTTTGCGGTGCGCTGGTCGGCGCCTCACTCGGCTTTCTGTGGTACAACGCGCATCCCGCCGAAGTGTTCATGGGCGATGTGGGCTCGCTGGCCCTGGGCGGGACTCTTGGCACCATCGCGGTGATCATCAAGCAGGAAGTCCTGCTGGTATTCGTGGGTGGCATTTTTGTGATCGAAGCGCTCTCTGTAATCTTGCAGGTAGCCTCGTTCAAGTTGCGCGGCAAGCGCATTTTCCGCATGGCGCCCATCCATCACCATTTTGAATTGCTGGGCTGGAGCGAAAGCAAGGTAATTGTGCGTTTCTGGATTGCGGCGCTTGTGTTTGCGCTGTTCGCGTTAACGACGTTGAAATTGCGCTGAGCGGATTGCTCTGAAAGGTTCGGCGGTCGAAGATATGCCTGGTTCTATTGAACTGCGAAAGATGCGCGTGCTCGTCGTAGGCCTCGCGCGCACCGGTGTGGCCACGGCGCTCTTTTGCGCCCGCCACAACGCCATTGTCACGGCCACGGAGTCTCGCCCGGAATCCGATCTCGGCGATACGCCTGCCAAGTTGCGCGAAGCCGGCGTGACCCTGGAACTTGGCGGACACACGGAGAAAACTTTCCTGGCGCAGGACCTGATTATCCCCAGTCCCGGCGTCCCGGCCGATGATCACTTCCTGCAGGCCGCTCGTTCAAAGGGCATCACGATTTGGAGCGAAATTGAATTGGCGTACCGTTTTCTGGAAGGCAAGCTCATTGGCATCACCGGCTCCAACGGCAAAACGACAACCACGACGCTGATTCACCACATTCTGAAGAGCGCCTCCATTCCCACAATCCTCGCCGGGAATGTCGGCACCGCGCTGATCTCCTGCGTGGAAGAGATGAAGAGCGACACAATCACCGTCGTGGAACTCAGCAGCTTTCAACTCGAACTCATCGAGAAGTTCCGCCCGGACATTGGTCTTTTCCTGAACCTCACTCCCGATCATCTGGACCGCCACAAAACAATGGAAGCATACGCGGGCGCGAAGGCACGCATCTTCGAGAATCAAACGGAGCTTGACGCTGCCGTGCTGAATGCCGACGATCCGCCTACCGTGCATTACGCTCCGAAGAAGCCGCAACTCTTCTGGTTCAGTCGCAAGCAGGGCGTGGAGCAGGGCGCTTGCTTGCGCGGCGACGACATCATCATCGTGCACCACGGCAAGGAAGAATTCGTGATGAAGCGGGCGGAGATTCCCCTGGCTGGCGCGCACAACCTGGAAAACGTGCTGGCGGCCGTGACCGCGGCGCGCCTCGCCGGCGTGGATACTGTCACGATTGCAGAAGCGGTTCGCAACTTCGCAGGCGTCGAGCATCGCCTGGAATTTGTTGCCGAAATTGCCGGCGTTCGCTACTTCAACGATTCGAAAGCCACCAACGTGGACGCCACCTTGAAAGCCATCGACGCTTTTCCTGGCCGCATCCTGATCATCCTCGGCGGAAAAGACAAAGGCAGCGACTACACCGTCCTGCAGAAGCCCCTGCGCGAAAAAGCCATTCTTGCTCTCCTGATTGGCGCCGCCGCGGACAAAATCGAGAAGCAGATCACCGGCAGCGTGGCCATCGAACGCGCCGTCACCCTGGACCGCGCCGTGGAACTCGCCGCACATGCCGCCCAACCGGGCGACATCGTGGTTCTCGCTCCGGCCTGCGCCAGCTTCGACCAGTTTCAGAATTACGAGCATCGTGGACATGTCTTCAAGAAACTCGTCCATCAATTGCGCGAGAGTTCGACACACGATTCTTCCAGTAAGGGGTGAATGACTTGGCGAGACGTTCCGATACCGACCGCTGGCTCTTTATAGTGACGCTGGTGCTGTGCCTGCTTGGGGCGGTAATGATTTTCAGCGCCTCCGCCGTCACCGCGCAACAGCAGTTTGGCCATTCCTACTATTTCGTGGCGCGACAGGTGGTGTGGCTGGCCGTCGGGCTGCTCGGCATGTTTGCGCTGATGAAACTCGATTATCACCGTCTGCGCGAACCCGCGGTTGTCTACACGGCGCTCTGCCTTGTGGTAGTGATGCTGCTCGGCACGTTTTTTCTGGATAAGTCGCATGCCACGCATCGCTGGATTCGCTTTGGGCCGGTTGGCATTCAGCCATCGGAACTTGCCAAACTAGCTGTGATCCTTTATCTGGCCTGGTTTCTGGATTTGCGCCGCCGCGCTCCCACCAGCCTCGATTTCCACAAGCAGGATTTGCTGCAGACGATTCTTCCCGCGGTTGCGCCCATACTGGTTTGTGTGGGACTGATCGTTGCGCAACCGGACCTGGGTACTTCCGTGGACATCGTCCTCATCATGACTGCCATCCTGTTTGTCGCTGGGCTTTCCTGGAAATGGGTGGCCGTGGGCCTGGGCGTGGCTCTGCCCGCGCTCTACTCGCTCATCGATTTCGTTGCCTACCGCCAGGCGCGCTTGATGGCTTTCTTGCACCCGGATTCCGACCCGCAAGGTGCGGGCTTTCAATTGCTGCAATCGCTCATCGCTGTGGGCTCGGGCGGCTTCACGGGCGTTGGCCTTATGGAGAGCAAACAAAAGCTCTTCTATCTGCCAGAGGCGCACACGGATTTCATTTACGCGGTCATTTGCGAGGAGCTTGGCTTCATCGGCGCGGTCATCGTTATTAGCTTGTTCGCGGTCTACGCCTGGCGCGGCCTGCGCGCGGCGTTCAATGCTCCTGATGGTTTCGGGCGCATGCTGGCGCTCGGCGTCACCGCCATGGTGCTGTTCCAGTCGCTGATTAATTTTGCCGTGGTGCTGGGAATGATGCCCACCAAGGGCATTCCGCTCCCGTTTGTCAGCTATGGCGGATCAAGCTTGCTGGTGATGCTGTTGGCAACCGGCGTGCTCCTTAATATTTCGCAGCAGGCTGGTTGCCGCACGGTTGTGGATGCGTAGACGAGGCCGCGAATGAAGCTCTTGATTGCTGGCGGCGGCACTGGCGGTCACGTTTTCCCGGCGATTGCGATTGCGCGGGAGTGGTTATCACGAGGTGCGGAGAGGGAAGTCGTGCTGGTGGGAACACAACGCGGGATTGAGGTGAAGCTGGTGCCACAAGCCGGGCTGCCGCTGGAGACGATTCGCGTGGCGGGCCTCAAGGGCAAGGGAGGCATAACGCTGCTGAAGAATCTCGCCATGCTGGGCAGCGGACTTGCCGACTCCTTTGGCGTGTTGAAGCGCCACCAGCCCACCGTTGCCTTCGGCGTGGGAGGTTACGCTGCCGGACCGATGTTGCTGGCCACCTGGCTGCACGGCATTCCCAACGTGATTTTCGAGCCCAACGCTGCCCCGGGATTCACCAACAAAGTGCTCTCGCGCTTGGCGCAGCGCATCGCCACCGGCTATGAAATTTCTGCCCTCGAATGGGGAAAAAAGGCCGTGGTCACTGGCTGCCCGGTGCGCGCGGAATTCTTCTCCATCCCTCCGCGCACGCCACAGAAGCCTTTTCGACTCCTCATCACCGGAGGCAGCCAAGGCGCTCTGCCTATCAACCGCACCTTTGTGGATGCCATGGATCTTCTCGCGGCAAGAAAGAACGAGCTGCAGATTGTGCATCAGACCGGTGAACGCGATTATAATGCGGTGCGCACCGCCTATGCCCGGCGCGAGTTTCTTGCGGAGGTTGCCCCCTTTCTCTCGAACATGGCGGAGCGCTTTGCCTGGGCCGATGTGATTGTCTGCCGGGCGGGCGCGATAACGGCCGCGGAAGTAGCCGCGGCGGCCCGGGCCGCCATCTTCATTCCCTTCGGACGCGCCACGGACAGTCATCAGTTGCGCAACGCGCAGGAAATGGCCAACGCGGGCGCGGGACGAGTGATCCCCGAGCCGGAACTCACCGCGGAGCGATTGACCCGTGAGATATTTTCCCTCCTCGACCAGCCCCGGGAGATTGAAAGTTTAGCGACGGCGGCACGCCGTGTAGCCCACCCTGACGCGGCGCGCGAAATCGTGGATTTAATTGAAGAGGCCGCGCGGCGAGCGAGCCGGAAGGAACCCTTACGCGCATGATGGTATCGTTTCGCAATTTTCAACGCATTCATATGGTGGGCATCGGCGGAATCGGCATGAGCGGTATCGCCGAAGTCCTCCTCACTCTCGGCTATTCCGTTGCTGGCTCAGACACCCGGCCCTCCACGATCACCGAGCGGTTACAGGATCTCGGCGCAACGATTTTTGAAGGACACCGGGCCGAAAACATCGAAGGCGCGCACGTTGTGGTCATCTCCTCCGCCGTGAAGCCCGACAATCCCGAAGTTACCGAAGCCCACAAGCGCAAAATCCCTGTTATTCCCCGCGCGGAAATGCTCGCCGAACTCATGCGCCTGAAATATGGCATCGCTGTCGCCGGGGCACATGGCAAGACCACCACGACCTCGATGGTCGCTTCCATTCTCGCGGCCGCTCATCTCGACCCCACATTTGTCGTTGGCGGCAGGGTCAACCAGGCCGGCACCACCGCGCGTGTGGGCCGTGGCGAATATTTCGTCGTCGAAGCCGACGAGAGCGACCGCAGCTTCCTGATGTTCGCTCCGGTCGTCGCCGTGGTCACCACGATTGACCGCGAACATCTCGATCAATATTCCTCGCTTGAAGACATCCAGAGCGCTTTTTTGCAATTCGTGAATCGCGTACCATTCTACGGCGCGGCCATTCTTTGCGTAGACGAACCGAATGTCCAGGCCATCATCCCCAATGTGAAGCGCCCCATCATCACTTATGGAACTTCGAGCCAGGCCGATTTGGTCATCAGCGACATCCAGTTGAACGGACTGACCAGCGATTTCCGCCTGACCTACAAAGGGGACGACCTGGGAATGTTCCATCTGCCGCATCCCCCGGGGATTCACAATGTGCGCAACGCAGCCGCGGCCGCTGCCGTCGCGCTTTATCTGAATGTTTCGTCTGACCTGATTCGCGAAGGACTGGCCAAATTTGCCGGCGTGGGCCGCCGCTTCGACATCAAAGGCGCCGTTAGCAACATCACCGTTGTGGACGACTACGGCCATCATCCCGCCGAGATTCGTGCCACGCTCGAAGCCGCACGCGGGTGCAAGTTTAATCGCCTGCTCGTGCTCTTCCAGCCGCATCGTTTTTCGCGCACGCAACATCTCTGGGACGAGTTTTCCCGCTCATTCAATCAAGCGGACCTGCTCGTACTGATTGATATCTACGCGGCCAGCGAATCGCCCATCGCTGGCATCACCAGCGAAGCCCTGGCCAACAATATTCGCGAAGCGGGCCATAAAAATGTCCACTATTACCGCTCTATGCAGGCCGCTATCGAATTCGTGCTGCGGGAAGCCAAGCCGGGCGACGCCATTCTCACTATCGGCGCGGGCAACGTCAGCCGCGCCAGCAGCGAGTTCATGGTTTTGCTGGGTACGGAATACCGGATGACCGACGGGGTAAAGGATGCGCATTGAAGATCCCAACGTGTTGAAGGCGCTGCGCTCCCTTGATGTCGAGTGCACGCCCGCCGTGTCTCTCGCCGAGCTCACGTACCTCGGCATTGGCGGCACCACGCATCTCCTCAGCATCCATCGCCACGACGCCATCCCCGATCTCCTGAAGTTGCTCGACAGCCACGCCGTCCCGCACAAGTTCCTCGGCGGTGGCTCGAATCTCCTGGTAATCGACGGCGAATTGCCCTTCGTCGTCCTGCAACTTGCCAGCCCCGATCCCGACGTCGTCATCGAGGGCAATACCGCGCACGTGGACGCGGCTGCGGATCTTGGCCGCACCGTCACGTTTTGCGCGAAGCACAACCTCGGCGGTATGGAGGGCCTCATCGGTGTTCCCGGTACGGTGGGCGGCGCGCTGCGAATGAATGCAGGTGCTTATGGCACGCAAATCGGCTCCTACGTCCGCGAAGTCACTCTCTACCGCGCTGCAGACCGCAGCATCGAAACACTCCGCGGCCAGCAGATTTCCTTTGAATACCGGCACACTTCATTCGCACCGGATGATATGATGCTCACAGTGAAGCTGGAACTTCCCTCCAAACCGTACCCTGAAATTCTCCAAGGCATTCGTATCTGCAACGAAAAACGCCGCGCCAGTCAGCCCCTCGGGCAAAAAAGCGCCGGTTGCATCTTCAAGAATCCTCCCGGAGCCTCCGCCGGCCGCATGATCGATGAACTCGGCCTGAAAGGCTTTGCTGTGGGCGACGCCCGTGTAAGCGATCGCCACGCCAATTTTTTTATCAACGCGGGCCACGCCTCTGCCGCGGACATGCTGGCTCTAATCGCCGGCGTTCGCGAAAAGGTGCGCGCGGCCTTCGGTGTGAATCTTGAAAACGAGGTGGTCGTTTGGAACGCTTGAAGCCCATCCAACGAAACTCTGCCGCAGCGGCGGCTGCCGCCGCGGACCAGGAAGCCTACCGGCCAGAACTTGTCGCGGACGAAGAGCCCCGTTATCTGCGCCGCCAGAAGCCCGTGGAGATTCGCCGCAAGAAATTCACGGGCAAGACCTGGCCGTTCTATCGCCGTGTGTTTGTCTGGACGGTGCTCGGCGCGATTGGCACAACCGTCGCGGTGTACGCCGTTCGCTATGCCTTGTACTCCCCGCAGATGCTCTTGCTCAAGCCGGATCAGATCGAAGTTTCCGGCAACCACATCGTGCCTCGCGAAGAAATTCAGAAGCTCTTTGTGCACGACCGCAATCGCAGCGTGCTGCGCATTCCGCTCGATACCCGTCGTTCCCAAATCCAGGAACTCTCGTGGGTCGAAGAAGCTAGCGTGCAACGCATCCTCCCCAATCGCCTGCGTATTGAGATCACCGAGCGCACGCCCATCGCTTTCCTTCGCAATGGCGGCGAACTGGTCCTCGTGGATGCCCACGGCGTTTTGCTGGACCGCCCCGAGGGTGAAGATTTCCATTTCCCCATCGTCACCGGGCTTTCGGAAAGCATGCCGCGCGAAGAACGCGAAAAACGCATGCAGACCTATCAGGAATTCTTGAAGGATATTGAATTGGTGCGCCCCGGCTCGAGCGATCGCGTCAGCGAGCTTGATCTTGGCAATCCTCGTGACCTGCACGCTGTGCTCACCGGACTCGGCTCCGGCGAATCCGCGCAAGCCGTCACCGTGCACTTCGGCCAGAACGATTTCACCGGCAAGTACCGCTTGCTGGTGGAGAACTTCGCGCAGTGGCAAGCCAATGCAGGCCGCGTGCAGTCCATCGATCTTCAATATTCACGGCAAGTGGTGGTGAACCCCGACACCTCCGCCCCAGCCGCGAAGCAAAAATAGGCAACACTCAGGAGAACGTTTTGGCAAAGAAAGATAAGTACCTCGTCGGGCTGGACATCGGCAGCACCAAAACCTGCGCGTTGCTCGCGGAAATGGAAAACGAGCAGGTACGTTTTCTGGCGTTGGGCGCCGCGGAATCCAAGGGATTGCGCAAAGGCCTTATCGTCAATCTGGATTCCACGGTCAGCTCCATTCGCCGCGCCGTGGAAGAAGCCGAAAGCGTGGCCAACGTTCCCGTCGAGGCGGCCACCATCGGCGTTGCCGGCAGCCACGTTCGCGGCGTGAACAGCCGCGGCGGCATTCCTCTTGGCCCGCGTTCCCGCGACATTGAACGCGACGACGTGCGCCGCGCCATTGATACTGCTCGCAACATCTCGCTTCCCGATGACCGCGAAGTCCTGCACGTTCTTCCGCATGAGTTCATCGTGGATGCCCAGGACGGCATCCGTGATCCCATCGGCATGGTTGGCCAGCGATTGGAAGCCAACGTTCACATCGTCACCTCGTCCATTGCCGCAACGCAAAACTTGGTAACTGCGGCTAACAAGGCAGGCATCCTCATCAGCGATACCGTCCTCGAGCCACTCGCTGCCGCGGAAGCTTGCCTCACCCAGGACGAACGCGATCTCGGTTGCTGTCTCCTCGATATCGGCGGCGGCACCACGGAACTGATCGTCTATGGCGGCGGTGTGGTTCGCCACACCAGCGCGGTTGCAATTGGCGGCGACCATTTCACCAACGACCTGGCCGTCGGATTACGCACGCCTATTCCTGAAGCCGAAAAGATCAAGCGGCATCACGGCTGCGCCTCCGCGAGTCTCTTGCACCAGGACAACTCCATCGAAATCGCCAGCGTCGGCGATCGTCCGCCGCGCACCATCTTCTCGCGCATGCTCACGGACATTATCGGGCCTCGTGCTCAGGAGCTTCTCGCCCTCATCGCGGACGATTTGCGCCGCGCTGGCCTCGACTCCCAGATTCCCGCCGGATTGGTTTTAGCCGGTGGCGGCGCGCGACTGAACGGATTTGCGGAATTCGCCGAGCAGGGCTTCCATCTTCCGGTGCGCATTGCGGAGCCCAGAGGCATCCAGGATTTGCCGGAAGCTGTTGCTCAGCCCGAATACGCCACGGCCATTGGACTTGTGCTGTATGCCGCGAAAGCGCGGCGTTCCGCACAGCATCGTTCGGGCGGCTTCGTTTCCAAGTTGAAGTCGATGTTCGCGAGCGCGTGATTCAAGCGGGAACACTAGCCGCGCCGACATGGTCGTCGGCCACTGGGTTGCTCTTATCGGCTAGCGGCGAAGTTGAAGAGCTTGTGCACTAGCCCCAGCGGGTCAGTAACACGGCCCGCAGGGCAGCTTAATCAGGGGGATTTCCACAGCCCGGAAAAACTCCCTGTAGAATCGCCTAAATGCGCGATTTATAAAGGATTTGGACCAGCCGGACAGGGGGAAAGGCATGACACCGAAAGACGCAGGTATCCGGATGAGCTTCAGCGAGGAGTTGCAGCCCGCCAAGCTGAAAGTGATTGGTGTGGGCGGTGGCGGATGCAATGCCGTCAACCGCATGATCCGCGCCAAAGTGGAGGGCGTGGAGTTCATCACTGCAAATACGGATCTGCAAGCTCTGAAACTTTCCCAAGCACCGGTAAAACTGCAACTCGGCGCAAAACTCACCAAGGGTCTTGGCGCGGGCGCAAACCCCGAAATCGGCCGCAAAGCTGCCCTCGAGGACACGGAAAAAATTATTGAAGCCCTCGAGGGCGCAGATATGATTTTCATCACCTCCGGCCTGGGTGGTGGCACGGGCAGCGGTGCTGCTCCCGTGGTGGCTTCACTGGCCAGCGAGATTGGCGCGCTCAGCGTTGCCGTGGTCACCAAGCCTTTTGCCTTTGAAGGCAAGCGCCGCATGCTTCAGGCGGAGCAAGCTCTGCAGGAATTGATCGGCGTCGTGGACACCGTCATCGTGATCCCCAACGAACGCCTGATGGAAACCGTCGAGCCCGGCACCAGCTTCTTCGACGCCTTCCGCATCGCCGACGACATCTTGCGCCAGGCCGTGCAGGGCATCTCCGATATCATCACCGTCCCCGGCATCATCAATCGCGATTTCGCAGACGTGAAGGCCATCATGCACGGCCAGGGTTACGCCGTGATGGGCACTGCTGTCGCTACTGGCACAAACCGCGCCATCGACGCCGCCAATCGCGCGATTTCCAGTCCTTTGTTGGAGGACAATTCCATTCAGGGCGCGCAGGGAATTCTGATCAATATTTGCGGCAGCTCTTCGCTCTCACTGCACGAAGTGCATGAAGCTTCCAGCGTCATTCAAAAAGCCGCCCACGAAAATGCCAACATCATCTTCGGCGCTGTGATGGACGAAGCCATGAAGGATGCCGTTAAGATCACCGTGATCGCGGCGGGCTTCAAGGAAACGGCGAAGAAGGGCTTGCAACAGAAGCCGTCGTTCCTGCCCAAGACGTGGAAAGCGGGCCGCGATCTGCCTACGCAAGGCGAGTTGCCCGTCACGCCCCCGAACGTGGTTCATCAAGTCGCACAGAATGTCCGTGAATCCACGCAGGAAGTCCCCAAGGACGACTTGGATGTGCCCACATTCTTGCGTCGTCAAGCCCAAAAAGCCTGATCCCTCAAGCGCTTCTTCTAGGGTTTCAGCCCACTGTGGAGTGCGGCGGCTAGCCGCTGCTTTAACGATCGCAAACGCTCCACCCAATCCTGTCTAGTGCGCCGACCTTGCCCCTTTCAACAGCCCCTTCATAGCGCGGATCTCCGCTTCAAATCGAACCAGGTTGCTGCTCCCGTAAGGCAGCACGCTTCCTAGCCCAGAGTGAAACTCCTTCGCCTGAGTCTCCATAACCGCCTTGCCGATGTTAGCGGCATCCAGGCCCCCGCCCGGCAAGATCACGATACGCGAGTCCGCCGCTTTCACAAGTTTCCGCAATGTCTCCACGCCTTGCGACACCGTGGCGTCACCGCCCGCCGTAAGGATTCGCGTCGCGCCTGTGGCGATAACGTCTTCAAGCGTTGCCAGCAGATCTGGCGTGCTATCAAAGGCACGGTGAAAGGTGACCTCCAGCGGCCGCGCCCACTGCACCAACTCCGCGGTGCGCTCCACATCCACAAAATGATCCGCGCGAAGGATGCCAAGCACCACTCCTTCCATGCCCAGGTCGCGCGCCACCGAAATCTCGCGCTTCATAACCGCAATCTCACTTTCACTGTAGACAAAGTTTCCCGCGCGGGGGCGGATGATCGCGAAAACCGGAATATCCAACTCTTCATGCAATTTGCGCATGGCCGTGACGGAGGGAGTCAATCCGCCGTGATTCAGATCGGCACAGAGTTCGATGCGGTCCGCTCCGCCTCGTTCCGCAGCCAGCGCGGAATCCAGAGATTCAACGGTAATTTCCAAAAGGAGTTCGGGGGCCACAGGAACCTCTTTGCTTCGGAAGGGCAATGGGACTATATACTCCGCGTTTCTCCCGAATGCAACCCATGGTTCTTTGCGCCGCTGTCTTCGCCGGATGTCGTCAATTCTTGCAGAGAGGAGCCCGCAGGAGGCCGGCGAAGAGCGACCCGGGTGGTGCGGCAGCCATTACATCGCCGTTACGCCGCGCTTGTGCTAGGCTTCTCTCGATACCCATCTGGTCTCATCCCACCGAACGATCCTCAGCGGGGTGCCATGGAAAAGGAGACCTTACATGAAAGCCAACCGAATCATCTCAGGATTTTGCATCGCGGCGCTGGCGTTGTTTGCCGGGGCCTGTCAGCAACCGTACCACCAGCCGGATGAACGCTATGTACTTGTGACCGCCAACGTCGACTTGCCTTACTGGCAGGAAGCTGCGGCGGGCATGACCGATATCGGGAAAACTGCGGGTGTGAAAGTGGAGGTCGTCGGGCCCGCCTCGTTTTCTCCGAACGATGAACTCACGGCGTTTCAGCAAACCGTTGGACAGCATCCCTCCGGCATTCTGGTTTGTGTAACCGACCCGAAACTCTTCAAGGAGCCCATCGATAAAGCCATTATGCAGGGCATCCCTGTCATCACCATTGATGCCGACGCTCCGGACTCCAATCGCATTCTCTTCATTGGCACGGACAATTTCCGCGCCGGCCAGGAGATTGGCAGACGCATGGCGAACCTCCTCGGCGGAACAGGCCGCATCGTCGTAATCACTTTGAGCGGGCAGTTGAACAGCGAAAAGCGTATGCAGGGTGTGAATGATGCGCTGAAAGCTTATCCAGGCATTAAGATCGTGAACACCATCGACGACAAGGGTGATCCGCGCATTGCGTACGATGGTATTTCCGGGCTGCTGATGAAACATGAAAAGATCGACGGCATCCTCTGTCTGGAAGCTTCCGGTGGTGGAGGCGCTGCGGACGCGTTACATCGTCTGGACATGACGGAGAAGATCAAAATCATGGCCTTCGACAAGGATCCGCAAACCCTGGAAGGCATCGAGCGCAAGTGGATTACCGCAACCGTCGTTCAGAAGCCGTACGTCATGGCCTTCTATGGCGTGCGCTTCCTCGATGATCTGCACCACAACGTGGTCCATGAATTCAAGGATTGGGCCACCGCGCCCACCGATCCCCTGCCTACCTTTGTGGATACCGGCACCGCCATGGTCGATATCACCAACCTCGCGGCCTTCCGCAGAGCCCTTTCGGAACATCCGAAACCGGTGATTTAGCTGGGAGCACCCGGCCAAAATACGCTTACAGGCGTAATCTACAACCTTATCGGGCCCGGATGGACCGCTCGCCCATAGGGGGAGCAGATATCAGGAAACGTCCCGCTGTCACCCGGTTTCCGGGTTCTAGGTTCTAAAGGTGTCTGGATGAACTGTCGCTCGCGTCGACGAGGAACAAAGATGAGAACCCCGAAGTTATTCGCCTTGCCCTTTGTTCTCGCGATGGCAGCCGGAGTGGCCATGGGACAGACAGCTAAGCGATCATTTACTCTGGTGATAAGCGCGGACAGTTCGATTGTAAAGCAGGGCTCCCCGATCAGTATCAAAATCGAATTGAGGAATATTTCCGATCACAACATTGGTTGGACCATGGCCCCTGGCGGGGATCTGCACGGCGAGATCATTGGCTTCCCCCCAATTCTCCGGGATGTGCAGGGAAGAGAACCTCCCTTAACAAAATGGGGCAGGAAAGTTCTTGGACGTGGTGGTGCGCCCGACGATGCACCTCTTGTCCGCAATGCCGTATTTCGCTATGAGATGCCTCCTGGTAAAGTCATGAAAACTGAGATCAGGCTGGATGAGGTATACGATTTGACTTCGCCCGGAAAGTACACCATCCAAGTCTCGCACTATGATGAAGACAACAAGGAAGAGGCCAAGTCGAACACACTCACGATAACTGTCACGCCGTAAAAGGTCGTCGCAATCCCCCGACGCGTGAAACCCGCAAACCCGGGGACAGACGGCACGATTTCTGATATCTAACCGGATTTGCGAGCCAGCCGGCTAGCCTGCCGATCCAGAAGCACATTATGAGAGGGACGTTCCGTCCCCTAATCTATTGCGCGAACCTTTAGCTGTCAGACCAATCCGTACGAAGCAAATGTAACGATGGATGTGATCCCGAGCGCGCTGCCCAGCACCGCTCCCGCCAGCACATCACTCAGGAAGTGCATTCCCAGCGCCACGCGCGAAAACGCGATGCTGGCTGCGAGAAAGTACAATGGTCCTTCCATCCCAGGATAAAAGTAACTCACGACCAGAGCGATAGCGAACGCCGTCATGGTATGTCCTGAAGGGAACGAAAACTGATCCGGCGGCAGCACCTTGGACCAGCAATGCGGCTCCAACTCACACGGCCGTTGGCGGTGGCTGATCTTCTTCAGCGCTTTAAAAACGAAGACTCCCGCGATGGCCGCACATCCCGCCGCACCCACTGCGGCATATCGGTGTGGCCCACCGATCAGCAGCAACATGCCTCCGAGGCTGTACCACAACCAGCCATCGCCCATCCGCGTCGCCGCCAGCATCCAGAACCGTATCCATCGCGGCGCTTTCCAGCGGTTCATCCGCCGCATTACGCGGTGGTCGCGATTCTCTATGTAGCCCCAGACGTCTTTCGCCACGGCCATGGCGGCACCTCAATTCGCCCAGTTGGTTCCCAAATGCGCATCCACGTCCCACAGCATTCGCGGCCGCTCTGTTTCGCGTTCCAGTCGCGGCGTCCATTCTTTGCAGAAACGCATTTCGTTCAACCAGTGCCCCGCGGTAATCGCGGGAATGAAAATCGTTAGCGGCAGCAGTACGGCAGCCCACGGTTTGTCCCGCAGCAGGCCTCCGGCGAACTGCAGAATATCCGCGGTCAGCTTCGCGTAGCTGCCGCTCTCTCCGTGAATCACTCCGTGGCCCACGCGCAGCCCGTTCAGGAACTCATCCACCGTGCGCGCTCCCGGCACTTCCGTAAATGTCTTTGCCACTCCCGCCAGCGTGTGCGAATCGCTCCCTGCAATTCCCGCTTTGCCCAGCCTCTTGGCTAGGCGCTCCGCCCCGCGGTTGGCTTCTCTCCACATCTGCCCGTTGCGCACCTCAAATGCGGGCACATAGGAAGCGAACCACCTGAAATCCTCCACTTCACGCCGCCCTGTCAGCCCGGAAAACACATGATTCACGCTGAAAAAAATCTTACGCTCCGTCAGGTACATCACGAGCGCTATAAAATCGCTGCGTCGCCGCTGAATTTCCGCATGATCCTTTTCCGATATTCCGTAGACCCCCAGGTGCAACCCCGTCCCCGTGGGCATGCGCACGGTAACTTCTTCACTGACAAAGAAATCCGCGTGCTTGCGGAGCACTTCCGCCCCTTCGATTGAGTCATGGTCCGTTATTGTTACCACCGACATCCCCAGGCGCTTGCAGCGCTCGTAGACCTCGGTGGGCTCGTTATAGGACTCCTTGCAGATCCGGGTCAGGCCCGGCGTATCGCACATCCCCGATCCCGTCGAATGCACATGAAGGTCGCATCGCATGTTTCAAGGGTAGAGAAGGCATATGAACATTGCATAAAGACAGCGCGAATTGACCATGAAAAACAGCACGGAACTCATTGAGCACAAATGGGTTTTTGAGTTTTCCACATGGCATGGAGAGTGCTCTTGTTTTGCCCTCCCCCAGCCGTGTAACAATGCCCCCAATGAAAAAGATCTCCGTCCTCTTCCACGACGCGGGTGGCGGCCATCGCAACGCTGCCGTAGCCCTGCAAACCATCACCGCCCAACAGCAGCGACCCTGGCAACTTGAAATCATTCAGTTCCAGGACCTCACCGACCAGTTGGACGTCTTCCGCAAGCTCACGGGCATCCGCATCCAGGAGCAATACAACACCTTACTGCGCAATGGCTGGACTCTGGGCACAACGCAACTCCTCCGCGTCCTCCAAGCCACCATCCGGCTCTTCCACCGGCCGCTGGTCCGCTTGCTCGCCGACTATTTTCGAGGGCACCCTGCAGATCTATTGGTTTCGGTAATCCCACACTTCAATCGGGAGATCGCCGAAGCCTGGTCCTCCGTGTATCCGGACCGTCCCTTCGTCACGCTCATCACAGATTTGGCGGATTTCCCTCCGCGTTTCTGGATCGAGCCGTTGGACCAGCAATACGTCATCTGCGGGACGCAGCGCGCCGTCGAGCAGGCACGGGCCATGGGCAAACCGGAATCCCACATCTTTGCCACCTCCGGCATGATCCTGCGTCCTGATTTCTACACGCCTGAGAACACGGATCCCCTCGCGCTTCGCCGCGAACTTGGTCTGCAGCCCGACGTGCCAACGGGAATTCTTCTGTTCGGGGGCTTCGGCTCTAAAGTGATGTACGACATCGTGGAGCGGCTCGACGCCGCCAGCGTGCCCGTGCAGCTTATCGTCATCTGCGGACGCAACGACAAGCTCGCCGCAAAATTCCGCGCGCGTTCCTGGAATTTGCCGCTGCATATTCTGGGTTTTACGAAGGAAGTGCATCGCCTCATGCGCGCCGCCGATTTCCTGATCGGCAAGCCCGGCCCGGGCAGCGTTGCCGAGGCCATGGTCCGTCGCCTGCCGGTCATTCTGGAATGCAACGCGTGGACCATGCCGCAGGAGCGTTACAACACGCAGTGGGTCACGGAAAAGCGCGTGGGGATCATTCTTCCCAACTTCAAGGAAATCGTTGCGGGTGTGAATCAGCTACTGGCGCCCGCTACATTTTCCGAATTCCGCCAAAACGTCAGCGCCCTGAACAATCAAGCCATTTTTGAGATTCCTGAAATCTTCTCGAAGCTCCTCGCAGAGCCAACCGCATAATCGACGCAGAACATGTAAGCCACAATCGGAAGTTTTGCAGTTCCGATTCCTCGATGTTCCTCACCGTGTAGATCATGTCATTCCGACCGGAGGGACGGCGCAGTTTGCCGTCACGGAGCGGAGAAACGGTTTTGCATCGCATGCTCTTTGTGCGATGAAATCGTGAGGCAACTTCAGATTTCAGATTGAATGTTAGTTCGACGCCCGCTCTGCATGCGAAGGTCTCGGTAACCGCGGCCCCGCACCGGGATTATCCGACGGAGGTTTTGTCCGCGGCTTCGCGCAGCTCACCGCCCACCATCGCGACGCATACTTCGGCAACTCGCACATCTTGTTGCATCCTCCGGCGGTCTTCGAGAGCCCGCATCCACAGTAACAGCCAGCGGGTTTCACTTCCTTCACGCGACCGGAAGTATCGGCCCACACGGAGAAGCCCATCACGGTTGCGGCTACTATCAGGTCCAGTAGAACCCAGGTAACGAGGCGGCGAATGCGTTTGTGTGAGAAGGAACTCATGCAGGCACAGTTTCAGCCTGAACCAACAAAAAACCGATAGCTCGAGCCTCTCAAAAAAAGCCATTACCCGGGTTCTGTAGGTACTAGAGCCGTACAGAGCAGCCGATCCGGAGTGCGAGGTTTCGAGGCATTCGTTCCGTTTCGACTCTTGCGTGCAGTTTTGGTTCA
>Ga0181523_10002180_pt1 | contig 19532 bp, 14 predicted proteins | sample PEATcosm2014_Bin_43_FD_119752 | JGI IMG/M metagenome (GOLD analysis project Ga0181523, IMG submission 119752) | Peatland microbial communities from MTU Mesocosm Facility, Houghton, MI, USA - PEATcosm2014_Bin05_30_metaG | ecosystem: Environmental > Terrestrial > Soil > Wetlands > Peat | place...
GTCGCCGAGGAACTGGGCCGGGCCGTGGCGCCGGTGCCCTACCTCGGCAGCGCCGTGGTCGCGACGACCGCGCTGCTGGCCGCCGGCGATGACGCCACCGTCCGTGAACTCGCGCGCGGCGACGTCACGGCGGCCGTGGCCATCGGCTTCGAAACTGGACCGGCCGCGGCGTTCCCGCTGACCGTGCGCGTCTCCGGGCCGAAGTCCAGCGACGGCCGGGCCGGCCTGACCCGGCTGCGCGGCCGGGTCCGGGGCGTGGCCGACGCGCTGTCCGCCGACCTGCTGGTCGTGCCGGCCGACGCCGTGCCGCACGGTCTCTACGTGGTCGGCGCGGATGCCGATGGCGTTCGGCGCACCCCCGTCGTCTCGCTGGACATGACCCGCCAGCTCTGTGACATCGAGTTCGTGGACGCCCCGGCCCGCCCGGTGGTCCCCGGCGCGGAGGCGAACCAGGCGCTGGCGGCGGCCGCGATCGCCGGGGCGGCCGCGATCGCCTCCGAGCAGCTCGGTATGGCCGAGAAGTGCCTGGAGATGACCGTCGCGTACGTGCAGGAGCGGCGGCAGTTCGCCCGCCCGGTCGGGTCGTTCCAGGGCCTGAAGCACCGGCTGGCCGACCTGTGGGTCGGGCTGACCCAGGCGCGGGCCGTGGCCCGCTACGCGGCGGGCTGCCTGGCCGACGGAGACAGGGACGCGCCTCTCGCCGTCGCCCTGGCCAAGTCCTACTGCGGCGACCTGGCCGTCCGCGCCGCCGAGGAGTGCGTGCAGATGCACGGCGGGATCGGGTTCACCTGGGAGCACCCGGCACACCTGTACCTGAAGCGGGCCAAGGCGGCGTCGATCGCCTTCGGCACGTCCGATGCCCACCGGGCCTCCCTGGCGCGCCTGGCCGATCTGCCCGGCGCCGGATAGGGCCGGGAGCCGGACGCGGCGGCGCCGGACCGCTCCAAGACGCCCAGACCGCCGACTAGGGTCGGGGCTATGGAGCTAAATGACGAGGTCATCGGGGTCGCGGTCGACGGGGCGCGGTCGTGACCGGGAACCGGCGTCCCGGCGGAGACGCGGTCGTGACCGCGGATCAGGTTTCCCGGGACGGTGCCGTCACGGCCGGGGCCGCAGTCCTGGTGGAGGCGCTGGGCCGGGGACTGCCGGGTGACCGCATCGTCGTGGACCCCGGCGTGCTCGGCGCCCTGTCCCACGATGAGGCCGAATGGGCGCCCGCCGGGCAGGCGGCCGCCGCCGTGCGCGCGCGATCCGAAGCCGAGGTGCAGCACGTGGTGCGCACCTGCGCCCGCCTGGGCGCCCCCATCGTGCCGCGCGGCGCGGGAACCGGGCTGTCCGGCGGCGCCAACGCGGTCAGCGGCTGCGTGATCCTCGACCTGTCCCAGATGAACCAGGTCCTGGAGATCGATCCCGACAACCTCCTGGCCGTCGTCCAGCCCGGCGCGGTCAACAACGATGTCAAGGCCGCCGTCGCCGAACACGGCCTGTGGTACCCGCCCGACCCGGCCAGCGCCCCCTGGTCCACCATCGGCGGGAACGTGGCCACGAACGCGGGCGGCCTGTGCTGCCTGAAGTACGGCGTCACCCGCGATTACGTCCTGGGCCTGCGCGCTGTCACCGGCGGCCCCGTCGCCTACGGTGAGGCGGTGCGGCTCGGCCGGCGCACCAGCAAGGGAGTCGCCGGGCTCGACCTGGTCGGGCTGTTCGTCGGCTCCGAAGGCACGCTGGGCGTCGTAACCGAGGCGACGCTGCGGCTGCGGCCCGCCCTGGCCGGCACGCCGCGGACCATCGTGGCCGCCTTCGCGGATCTGGTCACCTCCGGCCAGGCCGTGGCCCAGATCACCCGGCGCGGCCTGACCCCGGCCGTTCTCGAACTCCTCGACCGCGCGTGCCTGGAAGCCGTCGAGGAATGGAAGCACCTGGGTATCGAGGCGGACGCCGCGGCGCTGCTGCTGGCCCGCGTGGACACGCCGGGAGATTCGGGCGCGGCCGAGGCCGGGGCGATCGCCGCGACGATGAGGGACGCGGGAGCGCTATGGGTCGAGCAGTCGACCGACGACGCCGAGGCCGAGGCGCTGTTCGACGCCCGGCGGCTGGCGTACCCGGCGCTCGAACGGCTCGGCCCGGTCCTCACCGAGGACGTCTGCGTCGCCCGGTCGAAGGTCCCGGCGATGCTGGAGCAGGTCAGCGCGATCGCGGCCCGGTACGGTGTGCAGATCGCCACGATCGCGCACGCGGGGGACGGGAACCTGCACCCGCTGATCATCACGCCCCCCGGCGACGAGGCCGCGCGGACCGCCGCTCAGGCTGCGTTCGGCGAGCTCCTCGACGTCGCGATCGCGCTCGGCGGCACCGTCACCGGAGAGCACGGCGTCGGGCTGCTCAAGCGCGACGGCATGCACCGGGAACTTGACCCGGGTGCCCTGGTTCTGCAGTCGGCGGTGCGCCGTACGCTCGACCCGCTCGAGATCTTCAACCCAGGGAAGGGCTGAGCGGGCCCACTGGAGCGCGGTCCGCGGCCGGGGCGGCCCGGCGCGGCCAGAAAAGCATCCATGCGCACGTCGCGGCCAGCGCGAGCACGAAGGCGCAGTAGATCCAGAACACCGGCGTGAGCCCTGAGCTGATCGTCAGCCCCGCCTGCGCGGCCTCCGCGCGCGAGATCCCGAACTGGACCGGAGAGGTGGCCTCGCCGAGCTGGACCAGTGCCGAGACCGCCTCCGCCGCCATCGGGATGAGCGCGCCGGCGAGCAGGACCGCGCCCAGCCGAACGGGCCGCCACCATGCGGCCGCGGCGGCCACCGCGACGAGCGCGACCATGACGGCGACGTTCCCGGCGATCACCGGGGCCGGGTTGGCGAAGGCGTTACCCGCGGTCAGGGACTGGGCTGCCCCGCCCGCGGTCCGCAAGGTGTAGCTGTCCCACGAGGGCGCGAACGCGGCCGCCGTGCCGAGCGCAGCGGCCGTGGCGAGCCCCAGCGTCACGATGCGGCCCCGATCACGTCCGCCTCGCCCGCCCAGCAACTCGGACCGGCGGAACCGGACCGCTGTCGCGGACCCGGCCGCGCACGCGAGCCAGCCGATGAGCCCGAGCACGAGGCCCGCCCCGATGACGTGTGCTCCGCCGATCGCCGTACCGGCGTCGGCGAAGAAAAGGCCGAACGTGACGATGCTCGTCCCGAGCCCGAGGAGCGCTCCTACCCGCACCAGGGCGCCGCCGCGCAGGATGAGCAGGGCGCTCGCGGTCCAGACGGCAAGGAAGATCGCGTGAGTCACGAGCTGGGCCGGCTGCTGGGCCAGGCTCGCGCCGCCGAGATAGCCCGGGAAGAGCCCGGCGATCCCGCAGCCGACGCCGACAGCGAGCAGCGCCGCCGCGACGACCGCGCGGGCCCGCGGGATGGCCACGGCCGTGCTGGGCGGGCCGCCCGGGGCGGGCGGGCCGATGGGGGCCATCGCGCCGGGCGAACTGACCGCGGCGAACGCGCCGGGCGAACTGACCGCGGCGAACGCGCCGGGCGAACTGACCGCGGCGAACGTGCCGGGCGGACTGACCGCGGCGAACGCGCCGGGCGGACTGACCGCGGCGAACGCGCCGGGCGAACTGACCGCGGCGAACGTGCCGGGCGTCTCGAGCGCCGTGAACCGGGACCACGCGCCCTGCCACCCCTCGGGAGTCTCCGGCCACCACTCGATCGACGGTGGCCGCGGTGCCCCCGCAGGCCAGATGCCGTAGAAGCCGGGCCCTCGCCCGAGCTCAAATCTCGCGCCCCGGTACAACACCGTCTCGTTCGCCGGCACGGTTCCAGCCTTCCTGTTCCACTGCTGTGATCATGTTTTCCGCAGCCAGCGTACGAAGGTCATCTGGAGATCTGCTGAGCGGACGCACCGGCCTTCCCGAATGCCCCTGGTGAAGGGTGCACTGGCTGGTCCGGCTCGCCCAGTCGCGCTGAGCTGCTTCGGCCGGCAACGCCTATCCCTCCGTCGTGGAATCGCTCCCCCAGGGCGACTCCGGGATGGGATCAGCCGGTCCCCGGCGGCTTCAGGCCCCGCCCGGGCGCGGCCCTGTTTGAGGTAGTGGACGCCCTGGGGAACCCCGGTCAGCGGATACGCCCGGTCGATGACCGGGGTGATCTTCCCGGCCTCGGTGAGCTCCGCGAGGACGATCAGGTCCTTGTCGTTCTCCGGCCCCCCCCAGCTGAGTCTCCGCCGGACCGGGCGCCTCGCGCTCCGTGCGGGTGTGCTGGCGGTACATATCGGCGACGAGAAAGGCCAGGTCGAGGGACTGGCTTCGGTTGAGCCGAGGGTCGCAGGCGGTCTCATACCGGCGGCGCAGGTCGCTTTCCGCGATGTGCTGCCCGCCGCCCACGCATTCGGTGACGTCGTCGCCGGTGAACTCGATGTGGATGCCGCCCGGATGGGTGCCCAGCGCGCGGTGCACCTCGAAGAACCCCGTGACCTCCTCCAGCACGTCATCGAAGTGGCGGGTCTTGTGCCCGCTTGCCTCGACGGTGTTGCCGTGCATCGGGTCGCATACCCAGGCCACCACGGCGCCGCTGGCCGCCACCTTCTCGATCAGCGACGGCAGAACGTCACGCACCCGGCCCGCGCCCATCCGCGTGACCAGGGTCAGCCGGCCAGGTTCGCGGCCGGGGTCGAGCACGTCGGCCAGCGCGAGCACGTCCGGCGCCGTGACCGCCGGGCCGATCTTGACCGCGACCGGATTGCGGATCTGGCGCGCGAACTCGATGTGAGCGCCGTCGAGGGCGCGGGTGCGCTCCCCGATCCACAGCAGGTGGGCCGACAGGTCGTAGGAAAGCCCGGTCCGTGAGTCGGTGCTGGTCAGCGCGCGCTCATAGTCAAGCAGCAGGGCCTCGTGGCTGGAATAGAACTCCACGGCGCGGAACTCTTCCGGGTCGGCCCCGCAGGCGTGCATGAATGAGATCGCCCGGTCGATCTCCTGGGCCAGCTGCTCATACCGTTGCCCGGCCGGGCTGCGGGCCACAAAGTCCTGGTTCCAGGCGTGCACCTGGCCCAGGTCGGCGTACCCGCCGCTGGCGAAGGCCCGGCACAGGTTCAAGGTGACCGCCGAGCAGTGGTAGGCATCGAGCAGCCGGCCAGGGTCCGGCGTCCGGGCCGCGGCCGTGAACTCGGTCGCGTTGACCGCATCGCCCCGGTAGGCGGGAAGCTCCGCGCCGTCCCTGGCCTCGGTCGCCGCTGACCGGGGCTTGCCGAACTGGCCCGCCATCCGGCCAACCTTGACCACCGGCACGCTGGCGGCGTAGGTCAGTACCACCGACATCTGCAGCAGGGTCCTGAGCTTGCCCCGGATGCTGTCCGCGGTCGTGCCGGCGAACGTCTCCGCGCAGTCGCCGCCCTGGAGGAGAAACGCCTCACCACGCGCCACCGAGGCCAACCGCGCCTTCAGCTGGTCGCATTCCCGGGCCGACACCAGCGGGGGCAGCCGTTCCAGGCTGCGCATCACCGCCGCGAGCCGATCGGGGTCAGGCCACTCGGGCTGCTGAAGCGCCTGCCCACGGCGGGAGCCTTCTCCCCGCCTGGCCGTACCCCGCGGCCGGGCAGGAGCCCCCGGCCCGGCCCCGTCATTGGAGGCGTTCACCCGCACAGGCTAATCCTCCTCGTGCACGCTTTTCTCCAGCCGGCGGGTCGTTGGGCTTGGCCCGGCAGGACCAAGGACCCGGGGAGGGCTGCTGAACGTCGCTGTCGCGGCGGAGGGCCGTCGCGAATGCTGTACGAGAGGAGTGCGATGAGATGGTTGTCAGCTACTACGACGCGCTCTTGCCGGTCCGCGAGCCCAGGGCCGGCCTTCAGGGCGTCACAGCCGGCCTGTGGCTGCCCTACCGGGTGCTCGCGTCGATCCGCGTGCCGGGGGGCGAGATAGTTATCGCCTTCGTTTCTGATAGCCCTGAGCTCAGTGGCATGTTCGGGGCGAACTGGGCTCCGGCCGCGCCGCATCAGGAACCGGACGCCGCGCTCTATGCGCTGGGCAAGCCGGCGTCCCGCTACGGGCTCGATGGGGGATGGGACGGGGCGCGCTGGTGGTCACCGGACGAGAAGACGATGCTGGTGTGCGGATTCGATTCCTACCGGCTGGTCAAGGTGTGCGTGCGCGGCATCTGTTCCGCGGTGAGCGGGGACGACATTGTGTTCCTGCACGGATGCGCGTTGTCTGTCGGAGCGGAGTCTGATCGGCGGGGTGTGGTCATCACGGGGAGTTCCGGGGCGGGGAAGACCACGCTGGTGGCCGGGCTATTGCGGCATCCGGAGCTTTCCGTGGCCGTCCTGAACGACGACTGGGGTGCCATTTCGCTGAGCTCCGGGGATCTGGTCAGCACGGGGGAGAGGATGCTGCATATGAAGTCGGGCAGCGTGCTGGCCCTCCAGCCCGGCTTCTTCACCAGCGCCCGGCCAGGCTCCCATTCGCGTGATCTTTCCGATCGGGACCAGGCGGCCCGGATGCTGGTCATGCCGGAAAGTGTCTACGGGAAGGCCTGGACCACCGCGCGGACGGCAGTTCAGCAGGTGGCCGTGGTGGTGCGCGAGCCTGCGGACTGGTTGCCGCCGGGGGAGAGGGGTGCGGCCGTGCGGGCGATCGAGGGCGAGGGTGGCGAGCGTGACGAGGGTGACACGGTTTCCATTCACCATCACGAGGCGTTCTTTAATGGATCGCTAATTCTCACCTCGGAAGAGGATAAGTTGCGTGAGGAAGGGCACTACCGGCGGCTCCTCGATCGCACAACGGTATCCTGGATAAATAATTGCGGTACGTCCGGGGACCTGGTGGAGAACTTTATCTCCGCAGTCATTAAATGAACCGGATGCGGGCGGAGCGGAGCCTGCCGCCTACAGCCAGTCCCGGCGCTTGAAGACGAAGTAGAGCACGAGCGCGGAGATGACCATGATGGCGAGCGCGGTGGCCAGCCCAACGGCTCGGCTGAAGCCCGGATAGGGCACGTTCATCCCGTAGAAACCGGTGATGAACGTCGGGACCGCGATGATGGCCGCCCAGCTGGTCACCTTCTTCGTGATGACGTTCAGCCGGTTGCCCTGGATGGTCAGGTTCGTCTCCAGGATGCTCGTGACCAGGTCCCGCAGGCTGTCGGTCCACTCGGCGGCGCGGAGCACGTGATCATAAACGTCGTGATAGTAGGGCCGCATGTCGTCGTTCACGACGTGCAGGTCGGGCCGCATGAGGGCGTTCACCACCTCGCGCATCGGGATCACGATCCGGCGCAGTAGCACCAGGCTCTTGCGCAGCTCAAAGCTGCGCCGCTGCACGGTCAGGTCCTGCGGAACGTCGGCGAACAGCTGGTCTTCCAGCACCTCGACCGCGTCGTCCAGGCTCTGCACCGCTTCAAAGTGGCCGTCCACCACGTAGTCCAGCAGGCCGTGCACCAGGTAGCCGACGCCGAATTTGGCGAGGTCCGGGCTGGCGTCCCAGCGGTCCACGACGGCGCCGATGTCCAGGCCGTCGTCCTTGCGGACCGTGATCAGCGCGCGTGGGGTGACGAAGGCGGCGAGCTCGCTGGTGGCCAGCTCACCCGTGCCGGTGTCCAGTCGCGCTCCGTAGGCGTTCAGGAACAGGTAACCCCGGTAGCGGTCCAGCTTGGGGCGCTGGTGTTCATGCACGGCGTCCTCGATCGCCAGCGGGTGCAGCCCGAATTCGTCGCTCAGCACGGCCAGGTCATCGCGGTCGGGGTTGCGCAGGTCGAGCCAGATGGTGACCGCCTCGTCGGCCAGGTGATCACTGATCTCGGCCACCGGGAAACCCTCAAGCTCGAGGTTTCCGTCCCGGTAGAGCCGCGTGCGGGCCTGGCATTTGGTCGGGCTGAACTCGCAGATAGCGGAAGTGGCCACGCCGCCGGGATCGCGGCCGTGAAAGGTCTCGGCCATGGGCGGCCGGCTGCCCAGCACGCCGCCAGGCGAGGCGCCGGCCCCGCGTTCGGAATCCGCGGCGCCCGCCGGGTCAGAGTGCGTCTGGGTCATGGGTCTCCTCGCGTCGCTGCGGGCGGCGGGCAAACGGCGCGCGGCAAAATGGCACGCTGCGGGCATGGTACGGCCTGCTGGCCGGCTCACGACGGTACCGGGGAGATTCGCCCTCTGCGCGGCCGGACGTAGGGTGGAGCGGTGGAGGGCAGGGTAATCGCTGAACTGATCGAGCCGCTGATCGGCAAGCAGGGCCAGGTCCGGCTCTTGTTCCGGGCGCTGAACGGGCGCTGGACCCTCAGCGACGACAAGCACCCGTTGGTCGCCGTGCAACTGCGCCCTGATGGGCTGATCGAGACCTCGCGCGACGACGGCTGGGATGTCCTGGATCCGGCGGACGTGGTGGCCGTCGAGTGGACCTCCAGGGAGGGTGAGGGCGGCGGCCAGTACCTGTGACCGAGCCTTTATCGGCTTCCAGAATTCTGGAAAAAGCCCTGGCCCGGTCCGCGCTGGATACCGCATCGCTGTCCCCGGGTATCCTTTGTGCAAATGCAGGAATGAGGTGCGGGCCGGATAATTATGGCCGCCCCTCTTTTTATCCGCACAAAAATGCCCCGACGGAGGTCCGCATGCACATTGGATCGGTGCTCCTTGTCATTTGGCTGGTCATCGGCGCCGTCGCTGCCGGGCAGCGCGGCTATTACGAGGGGACGGTCGGCAGCTGTACCAAGGCCGGCACGATTGCGGCGACAATCGCCGCGGGCCCGCTTAACTATGTGGGCGTGAATCCGAGAATTGACTGCACCGTACCGCAGCCCAGCAATTAACCGGTTCTCGGGCCCATCGCCGGCGCTCACCGTCGCAGTGCCCGGCCGGGCACAGCCGGATCGGCGCCCGCCTAACTCAGCCTCCTGACCGGTCAGACCAGGGCATAGGCCAGGGGCTTCCACGGGTGCGACCGGGCGCTCCGCGCGCGACGATAGATGCCAGGACCAGTCCCGGTGGCACCGGCCGGCGGCACTGGCACCAGCAAGGGAGCCGCGTTCGTGGACATGAAACTCGAGGTGTTCCACGACGTGGGCGGGGTATTCCAGCACACTGGGACCGAGGGATGGGTGCCTGGCCGGGCTCCGGACCACCAGGGCTGCGGCTCGTTTGCCTCGTTCAGCGACCCGGACGGCAACGGTTGGCTGCTCCAGGAGATCACCACGCGTCTCCCGGGCCGGTGACCGGACCCCGACCGGACCCCGATCTGCCCATCACTGGCCCGGCTACCGGGCCGGCCGTCACCGAGGAGAACCCCATGTCAGCGAGCGAGCACGCGAGCAGCGACTACGACGTCATCGTCGTGGGCGGCGGCTCGCCGGGCGAGCACTGCGCCGGCGCGCTGGCCGACGGCGGCCTGCACGTCGCCATCGTCGAGCGCGAATTGGTCGGGGGATCGTGCTCGTACTACGCGTGCATCCCGTCCAAGACGCTGCTGCGCCCCGGTGAGGCAGTGCACGCGGCGCGCGAGGCGGCGGCCAGCGCGCAGGTTGACGTGGACGCGGCGCTGGGCTGGCGTGACTTCATGGTCTCCGACTACTCCGACGCCGGCCAGGAACGCTGGCTGGCGAACCAGGGAATCGACCTGCTGCGCGGGACCGGCCGGCTCGCCGGGACAGGCGTTGTCGAGGTCGATGGCGTGCGCCACACCGCCAGGCACGTCGTCCTGGCCACCGGCTCAGATCCGGTCATTCCGCCCGTCCCGGGCCTGCGCGAGCTCGAGGGCGTCTGGACCAACCGCGAGGCCACCAGCATGAAGGCCGTCCCGCGCCGTCTCCTCATCCTCGGCGGCGGGCCCGTCGGCGCCGAGATGGCCCAGGCCGTGCGCCGCCTGGGCGGCGACGTGACCCTTGCCGAGGCCGCGGAGCACGTATTGGCCCGCGAGCCCGCACCACTGGGCGAGGCGCTTGGCGAAGTCCTCCGCCGCGACGGCATCGAGCTGATCCTCGGCGTACAGGTGACCGCCGCACGGCGCGACGGCGCGGACTACGTCCTGACCCTCGAAGATGGCCGCGAGCTGCGCGGCGACCACCTGCTGGTGGCCACCGGCCGGCGCCCGCGCACCGGCGGGATCGGGCTGGAGACGGTCGGTGTGCAGGCAGGCCCGCGCGGTATCCCGGTCGACGGGCAACTTCGCGCCGGCGAGCGGCTGTGGGCCGTCGGCGATGTCACCGGTGTCCGGCTGCTGACCCACGTCGGCAAGTACCAGGGCGAGGTCGTCGCCGCGAACATCCTTGGTGAGTCCCGCGAGGCCAATTACCAGGCGGTGCCGGACGTCGTCTACACCGACCCGCAGGCGGCCGCAGTCGGGGCCACCGAGGCCCGGTTCAGCGCCACCAGCCCAGTGGCCCAGGTGGCCAAAACGGCCACCTACACGCGCGCCTACGCCGAGTCCAACGGCTTCCTGACTCTGCTCAGCGACGGCGAGCACCTGACCGGCGCCTACGCGCTAGGCCCCGAGGCCGGCGAATGGCTGCAGCAGGCGACCCTGGCCGTCCGGGCCCGCGTGCCGCTGCCGGTGCTGCGCGACGTCATCCAGCCCTTCCCCACCTTCTCCGAGATCTACGTCGCCACTCTCAAAGCCCTCCACGACGAGATCACGGCCGCCCGCGAGCCGGCCGGCGGAACCAGCACGGAGCGTTCCGGAGCGGACGGCGGATCTCAGTAAATGACCTGCTGAAACTGACCACCAGCAGCACCTCGAGCTGGCCGCGAACTAGCTGCGGGGCGTGGCTAAGCCAGCAGAGCGGCCCGGTCGGCACCGGGTAGCACTCCGCGGAGCTGCCTGCGCGAGGTAATGCCGAGCTTTACGAACACCTTGCGCAGATGCCACTCGACCGTGCGCGGGCTGAGGAACATCCGGCCGCCGATCTCCAGGTTCGAAAGCCCGTCCCGGGCGAGCCGGGCGATCTGCGCCTCCTGTGCGGTGAGCCCGCCCGCCGTCCCGGCCGTCCGCTTGTGCACGGTTTCCCCGGTGGCGAGCAGCTCCCGGCGGGCGCGCTCGGCGAACCCCTCGGCCCCCATCGCGGTCAGCATCTGGTAGGCGACCCGGAGCTGCTCTGTTGCGTCCACCCGGCGGTTCCGGCGCCGCAGCCATTCGCCATACAGCAGGTGCGTGCGGGCCAGCTCCGCGCGGACGCGGGTGCGGCCAAGGTGCTCGATGGCCTGGCGGTACAGGTGGGCCGCGGACTCGCCCTCAGTTAGCAGCGCCCGCGAGCGCGCCTCGACCCCGAGGGCCCAGTCGGTACCGGCGGCGCTGGTGGTCTCCGACAGGGACCGCAGGGCGCCGGCCGCGTGCCCGGGCTGCCCAGTCCGGGCGGCCGCCTCGATCAGCTCGGCCATCGACCAGGTGGCCAGCCCCAGCTCGTGTGGGTATCTGCTGCCCTGTTCGGCTGCGGCCAGTGCCTCGTCGTAGCGGCTCAGGCCGTTATAAAGCACCGCGTTCGACCACTCGATGACGGTGATCCCGATTCCTTCGCCCCGCAGGCTCACTTCTCCCCTGGCCGCCTCGATCAGCGCAGCAGCCTCGTCTTCGCGGCCGTGCCACGCGGCCAGGCCCAGGGCGACGTAGGGCGCGAGGTTGCCGCCCGTCGCCGCGGTCGCCGCCTGCACCTCCTCGGTCAAAGACGCCGCGGCGGTCAGCTCACCGGCGAAGAGCTGCATGTAGGCGCGGGAGCTGAGGGCCAGGGGAAGCTCGCTGAGGGCGCCAGCGCCGCGGGCCAGCTCAACGTGCCGGCTGGAGAGCGCGTCCCATTTCTGGTCATCCCACAGATGCAGGGCCGCGACGGATGCCAGCCATAGCCAGCGGAGCTGTTCCGCTGCGGACGCCTCGCGGCCGAAGGCGCTCAGGGCCCGCTCCAGGACCGGCAATCCCGCCGCATATCCCGCACTGAAGTGCCGGGCCAGGCCATCCAGGAGGAGATCGGGGGCCTGCGGGGGCTGCGGCCCCGGCGGAGCTGCCCGCGCTGCCTGGGCCACCTCGTGCACGCCTCCGCCGGGACTGGCCAGATGGCCGGCGAACATCGCGGCGCTGACCGTGTCCAGGTAGGTCGCGCGGGCAAGATCGGCGTCGATCCGCTCCAGCCGCCGGGCCGCCGAGAGCAACAAAGGGGGAGCGTCGCGGCCCCGGTTTGAGACGAACGCCAGCTGAGCGTGCAGGAGGTCGACGCGGGCGCGCTGGAGCTCATTGAGCGGTGCGGCCTCCGTCGTCCCGAGCAGCTCTAGCGCCGCGCCGAACCCGCCGGCCTGCACCTTGGCCTCCGCCGCCGTCAGCGCCCGTTCGGTCCGCTGCGCCGGGTCCGGTGTCAGGTCCGCTGCGCGCTCCAGGAATGCGGACATGGCGGCCAGGCCCCCGCGCGCTTGCGCCCGCCCCGCCGCGCGTTCCAGCTCGGTGGCGACCTCCTCGTCGGGGCCCAGCGCGGCCTGGGCGCGGTGCCAGGCGCGGCGGTCCGGGTCGACCTGCGGATCGGTGGCCTCAGCCAGCGCGCGATGCACCTCGTGCCGGTCCTGCGGCGAGGCCGACCGGTAGGCCGCCGAGCGGGCCAGCGGGTGGCGGAACCGCACCCGTGCGCCGAACTGGACCAGGCCAGCCTCGGCCGCGGGCACCGAAGCATGGGCCGGGATTCCCAGGCGTCCGGCTGCCCGCCACACCAGCGCCGGGTCACCGACCGGCTCCGCCGCCGCGACCGCTAGCAGCAGCCGGGTCTCCGTTGGCAGGCCCTCCACTCGCCGCCCGAAACTCTCCTCAATCCGGCCCGGCACCGGTAGCGCATCGGGCAGCCCGAAGCCGCCCGCGAGCTCCGCCGGCGAAAGCCCCAGCGGCAGCTCCAGCAACGCCAGCGGGTTTCCCTGCGTCTCCGCCACGAAGCGCTCACGCACCCGCTCATCCAGCGGCCACCGGACCACCGAAGCCAGCAGGTCCCGCGCCTCCGCATCCCGTAGGCCCCCGACCACCAGCTCCGGCAGACCGTCCAGGTCCGTGCCCGGCTCCCGCGCGGCGAACAGCATCATCACCGACTCGGCCAGCAGCCGGCGCGCCACGAACGCCAGCGCCTGCGCCGACGCCCGGTCCAGCCACTGCGCGTCATCCACGACGCACACCAGCGGGCGCTCCTGCGCCATCTCGGACAGCAGGCTCAGCACCGCGAGGCCTACGAGGAAACGATCCGGCGCCGGCCCATCTTCTAGCCCGAATGCGGTCCTGAGGGCCGCGCGCTGCGGCCCGGGCAGACCGCCGAAGTGATCAAGGATGGGCGCGCACAACTGGTGCAGCGCGGCGAACGCCAGTTCCATCTCCGACTCGACGCCCACTACCCGCACCACCCGCAGGTCCGGCACCGGCGCAGCCGCATAGTCGAGCAGCGCCGTTTTGCCGACCCCCGCCTCCCCGCGCACCACCAACACTCCGCTGTGGCCGCCGCGCACCCTCTCGAGCAGCCCGTCCAGCACCGCGCATTCACTGCGCCGCCCGCGCAACGCCCCTTTCCCGGAACGGGACGCGGCCGCCGGCCGCTCGGTGCCTGCCACGCCTCCACACCTCCTGCGTCGTCCTTCAAGCGAACTGCGCGGAGAGAATTTTCGACGGACCAAGGAGCGTGTCCGATGGCCAAGCAAGCGAGCAGTCCGTGACGGGGTCGGCGCTGATCCGTGGCTGCTGATCTCGGACGATTGGCCGGTTGGTTCGCGATCATTGTACCGCTCGGCTGCCCTGGGCGACAGTTCACGGCGCTGGGCGGTGCGCGCACCCTCCGGGCAGGTCAGGCAGGCTGGCCACGTTGCACCCGGAATAATCATGCCGCGCATACGCGCCGCTAACATCTGCGTCATAGAGAACCTGGATGATGCCCGGGTGACGGGCGGATACGCGGACTGGCGGGGCCACGTGATCGTGTGCGGCCTGCGCTTCGTCGCCCTGCGCATCGTCGAGGAGCTCAACCAGTGCGGCGTCCCGGCCGTGGTCGTCGACGACCACCCGGATCCGGCGCTCGCCCGCCAGCTCGCCGCCTGCGGCGTCCCGCACCTCGCGGCCAGCTCCCGGATGGCCGCCACGCTGACCGAAGCCGGCCTGGCCGGGGCGATCGCGGTCATCTGCGCCCTCGAAGATGATCTGCTGACGCTGGAGACCGCGCTGCTGACCCGTGAGCTGCGCGCCGACGTCCGGGTGGTCGTCCAGCTCGGCAACCCGGCCGTGGGCCGGGCGCTCGAGCAGATCGACGTGGCCGTCCTGGACGTGGCCGGGCTGTCCGCCCCGGCCATCGCCGAGGCGTGCCTGCAGTCCGGCGCGCAGGAGATCGCGCTGGACGGTGAGCGGTTCCTGGCCGCGCGGACGACCGCGCCGCGCACCGCCTCGCTGCGGGAGCTGTACGGCGCGCTGGCACCGATCGCCGTGCTGCCCGCAGGCGGGGAGGATGTCGTGATCTGCCCCGGCCGGGACCACATTGTGGCCCAGGGCGACCACGTCACGCTGTTCGCCACGCCCGAGGAACTGCGCGCGGCCGGGATCGGCGGGCAGGTCCGCTACCCGGCGCACGCCCGGCCGTTCAGGCCCGGGCGGCGGCTCCGGCACGTCACGGTGTCGGTGCTGCGCGCGGTCGCGGACGTGCGGATGGCCACGGCCCTGGCGGCGCTGGTCGCCGTGCTGATCGCCGCCACGACGGTCTTGCACCTGGCGTACCGGCTGCCCAAGTCGGGACCGATCTCGATCCTGAACGCGGCCTACTTCACGGTCGAGACCGTGACCACGGTCGGCTACGGCGACTTCTCCTTCCGCGGCCAGGCGCCCTGGCTGATCGTGGCGGCGATCTGCCTGATGCTGCTCGGCGCGCTGTTCGTCGCCGTCTTCTTCGCCATGCTCACCAACATGATCGTCAGCCGCCGTCTGGAGGAATCCCTCGGCCGGCAGCGGATCACCGGGCTGAGCGGGCACGTGATCGTCATCGGCCTGGGCACCGTCGGCACCCGGGTGATCCAGCGGCTGGTAGCCGCCGGGCGGGACGTGGTGGCCGTGGACCAGGACGAGCACAACCGCCGCCTGGGACCGGTCCGCGCGCTCGGCGTGCCGGTCATCATCGCCGACGCGACCCTGCCACAGACGCTGGAGGCGGCCAGCCTGCCGAACGCCGCCGCGGTGGCCGTCGTGACCAGTGATGACCTGGCCAACCTCGAGACCGGCCTGGCGGTCCGCGATCAGCTGGGCGACCGCTGGAACAGCGTGCCGGTCGTGCTCCGCATGTTCGACTCACCCTTCGCCCGGTCCGTTCGGCATAATTTCGGGTTTTCCGCCGTCCGGTCCACCGCCGCGCTGGCCGCGCCGTGGTTCGTCGGGGCGGCGCTCGGCCTGGACGTGCTGAGCACCTTCTACGCCGACGACAAGCCGCTGCTGGTCGCGCGGCTGACCGTGAGCCCGGGCGGTGGCCTGACCGGGCTGGCCATGAGCCAGCTGTCGGCCCGGACGCGGGTGCTGGCCATCCGGCGCGCGGCCGACGAGCGGCTGCTGGAGCACCCGCCCCGGCGGGGTACCCGGTTCCGGGCCGGCGACCAGGCCTTCCTCATTGGCCCGTACGAGGAACTCCTGGCCGTGCTGCGACAGGACCGCCCGGCCCCGCCCAACGGCAGCCCCGCTCCTGGCGTCATGCGCTTCCCGGGCCATCCCTAGCGGGCCTCTTCGGCCATCACCAGCATCTCCGCCAGCAGCGGGCCGCCGAACGTCGTGGCCATGGCCACATCCGAGGCGTCGCGGCCCCGGCCGATCACGATGCGCCCCTTGCGCCGCCGGTTGTTGCGCGGGTCGAAGGTCCACCAGCGCTCCCCCAGCCAGACCTCCATCCACGCCGCGAAGTCCATCGGCGCCGGGTCCGGCGGAACGTCCATGTCCGGCAGGTAACCGAAGACATAACGGGCCGGGATGTTCAGCGCGCGGCAGAACGAGATCGCCAGGTGGGTGAAGTCGCGGCAGACCCCGCGCCCGGACGCGAAGACGTCCGCCGCCGTGGAGGTCGCCGTCGTGCTGCCGTAGGCGAACGTGAGGTGGCCGTTCACGTGGTCGCAGATCGCCCGGACCCGGCGGTAGCCGGGCGCCAGCGCGCCGAACTGGGACCACGCTTCGTCGCCGAGCAGGTCCGGCAGGCAGAACCGGCTGGGCAGTGTGTAGATGAGCGTGTCGTCCGGCAGCTTGTCGGGCGGGATCTCCGGCGCGTCCTCGTCGGCGTCCTCGGTGGCGTCCGGGACGGTGGCCACCGCGCCGTAACTGAAGCGGGACCGGCCAGACGGCAGGATGGCCCGGATACACGGGTTGCCGTACAGGTCGGTGTAATCCCGCAGCGCCATCTCCGGCTCCGCCCCCAGCTGCCCGCCGGCCAGCGCGATGTGCGGGGCCTGGCGCGGCTGAACGTGGAAGACGACGGGCGTGTCGATCTCGGCCACGTAGCTGAAGGTGCATCCGATCCGGACTCGCCGTGTCTGCATTGTCCCATTCTCGTGGCCGCATGTTTCCGGCCGGTTACCAGCCGCCCGCCGCGGATGGCCGCGTGTGGCCCTTGCGGCGAGACCGGCATAATGTCACCGCATGAGCGAAAGGCTGCCGCTGTTCCCGCTCGGTACGGTTCTGTTCCCCGGCCTGCTGCTGCCGCTGCACATCTTCGAGGAGCGGTACCGGCAGCTCATCCACGAGCTGCTGGACGGCCCGGAGCCGAGACGGTTCGGGGTCGTCGCCATCCGGAAGGGCCGCGAGACCGGGGTGGAGGGCGTCTCCTCCCTGTATGAGGTGGGCTGCACCGCGACGCTGCGGGAGACCGAGGAGCACGACGACGGCCGCTTCGATCTGGTCACCGTCGGCACCCAGCGATTCCGCCTGGAGGCCCTCGACGAGTCACGTCCCTACCTGCAGGGCGATGTCGAATTCCTGGACGAGGACGACGGCGACAGCGCCGAAGCGGGCCGCGCGGCCAGCCTCGTCGCCGCCTCCTTCCGCGAGTACCTGGCCGCGCTCTACGAACGGGGGCTGGCCCAGATCAGCGTCCCCGACCTGCCCGAGGACCCCGTCCTGCTCTCCTATCTGGTCGCGGCCACCATGATCATCGACCTGCCGGACCGGCAGGGCCTGCTGGCCGAACCGGACTCGCTGAGCCGATTGAATGCCGAACGGGCCATGCTGCAGCGTGAGACGACGATGCTCCGCACCCTGACCGCGCGCCCCGCCCCTGACCTTCGGTACGCGCCCTACAACCCGAACTGATCACACCCTGGTCACCGGGACCGTCACGGGCAGGTCCCGCGAGGAACGCCCCACGTGGATGAGGTGCTCACGCTGGCCGGCCCGCCTGAAAAGCCACGATGGCCGGCCCAGTGTGTTCAAGGCCTCATCGCATCACCGTTACGGGAAGGTGACATGCGGTGTAACCCGTGCCCTCCGCCGCCCGGCCGGCCGGCTCACGGCCGATTACGGCCCCGGGCGACCGGCCAGAATGCCGTCCGTACCGTGCCTGACGTGCGATGCCTCACCAGGCCAGGTAACGGCCCGGCCGCTGAAGAGTCTGGTACGGGCCCGGTACGAGATGGCGCGTATGGGGCGATTCGACGGTCGCCGGCCCGGGCTTCGATACACATTCGAAACATCGGACCACCGAAGAGCTGATGCGTTACCGGCCACGTAACAAACGGGAAATGAACCGGAAACCCGCACATGGGAGACATGGAGGCGTTCCGTGAAAAGGATCGGAGCGGCCGGGGTGGGTCCGTATAGGCCCCTGGGGGAGACCCCTGGAAACCCGAATGGCCCTTCCAAGGTAGCCCCCCTGGAGGCGCAGACCAGTGGTTCCCTATCCAACTTGGCTGAACGCCGGAGACAACTCCTGGCAGATGACAGCCGCCACGCTCGTCGGTTTGATGAGCATTCCCGCCCTGGCCGTCCTCTACGGCGGCCTCGTCCAGAAGAAATGGGCCATGAACACCGTGCTGATGGTGTTCAGCACGTTCTGCCTGGTCCTCATCGCGTGGGTGCTGTGGGCCTTCGACATGGGCTTTGGCCACCCGTGGATCCACACGTTCGTCGGGATACCGGGGACGGTCCTCGGGCACAATGCCCTGCAAGGGCAGGCTAACGTCCCCTTGCTGGACGGCCTGATGCCCAAATTCCGGTTCCCGCAGGCTTCGCTCGTCTACTTCCAGTTTGTGTTCGCCGCGATCACCCCGATCCTGTTCATCGGCAGCGTGCTCGGCCGGATCAGCTTCAAGGTCTGGGTGCTGTTCGTGCCGCTGTGGATCACCTTCGCGTACGCGGTCAACGCGTTCCTGCTGTGGGGTGGCGGCTACTGGGCCGGCAAGGGCGCTCTCGACTTCAGCGGTGGCTACGTCATCCACCTGGCCGCGGGCACGTCCGGGTTCGTCGCGGCCGCCGTCATCGGGCCGCGCCTGGCGCGTGACCGCGAACGGGCGATCCCGAACAACCTGATGTTCGTGGCGGTCGGCGCCGGAATCCTGTGGCTCGGCTGGAACGGCTTCAACGGTGGTGACCCGTACTTCGCCGGTGCGGACGCCGCCGCCGCGGTCGTCAACACCAACGTCGCGACCGCCGTGGCCATGATGACGTGGATCTTCATGGACATGTTCCTGAGCCACGAGAAGAAGCCGACCTTCCTCGGCGGCCTCAACGGCATGATCTGCGGCCTGGTCGGCATCACGCCCGCAGCCGGCTACGTGAACGGCCTCGGGGCCATTGTGATCGGCTTGGTGTGCTCGGCGGTCGTCTGGGTGGCCTGGACGTTCCTGCCCAGGTACGTATGGCCGTTCAACAAGGTCGATGATGCGCTCGGGGTGGTCTACACGCACGGCATCGCCGGCTTGCTCGGCGGCCTGCTGGTCGGCTTGCTCGCCGACCCGAACATGATCGAGTACCTGGGACTCGGCAAGACCGCCTCGCTCAGCGGTGCGGGCCTGTTCTACGGGCACCCCAAGCAGCTGGCCATCCAGGCCGGAGCCGCCCTGACCATCATCATCTGGGACGGGGCCGTCACGTTCATCATCCTGCGGGTGCTCGGGTTGTTCATGAAGCTCCGGATACCCGATGAGCAGCTGGAGATCGGCGACGTGGCGGTGCACGGCGAGGAGGCGTACCCCTCCGAGGATCTGGTCAGCGTCTCGGCCAGCCGCGCCTCGGAATCGTTCTCCGAGGCCTCGCCCAGCACGCTGGAACCGCCACGGGCCAAGGCTACGACCGAAGATCCCTGAGCCAGTCCCGTCTCGTTAAAGTCCCGCTCCCGCCCTACGTCTGCCCCCGGCACCCCCGCGTGCCGGGGGCAGACGCCGACCCGGCCGGCGGGCCGTCGGAGGCCCTGACCCGGGCGAGAGTAAGGACCAATCTGCCGAGGACGGCGGCGGACTGGTAGGTTCTGCCGTGTTCGAGGCTGGGGGCGCCCAGCTCGGCGGTACCCAGCTCGGCGGTACTGAGCTTGGCGCCGAGTATGACGGCTCGGGACTTGCCGTTATTGAACTCGACGGCGTGGAACTCGACGGCGTGGAACTCGACGGCGTGGAACTCGACGGCGTGGAAC
>Ga0181523_10002181_pt1 | contig 19532 bp, 20 predicted proteins | sample PEATcosm2014_Bin_43_FD_119752 | JGI IMG/M metagenome (GOLD analysis project Ga0181523, IMG submission 119752) | Peatland microbial communities from MTU Mesocosm Facility, Houghton, MI, USA - PEATcosm2014_Bin05_30_metaG | ecosystem: Environmental > Terrestrial > Soil > Wetlands > Peat | place...
AGGCTTTTCCGCATGGCGGAACATAGCACACCGGATCTTTTTGCGAGTCGAGTCCCCGTTCATTCGGCATTGGTTCAAAAATCGGTTGCCACCATCACCAACTTGGCAGGTCGGCTTTCACCTTGGATGCTAGGAAACTGCGAACCGTTTCGCAAGAGGAAAATACAAAATAGTTGGCAGGAAGCTTGCTGGCGGTTGTGCTGCGAATGCAATTCCAACGCCTTCCGAAGCTGAAGGCGAGGTTACGGCCGACTTCACCCCGTCCGTCTGGTATCTTGCAAAACATCGTCAAGCGCGCTTGCCAGTTTGCTGGCTCGCTGCCGCGCTTCCGGCGAGACCGTATCCAGCCGCCGCTTCAGCAGATGATATTCATCCGCGATATTCAGCGCCGCCAACACCGCCAGCCGCACCGAATCGACCGTGGCCGTCTGTTCCGATACCGCGCGCATCTTGCCATCCACATACTCGGCAAGCTTCAGAATGTACTCCGCGTCCGAGCCCCGCAGGTTATACACCTGGTCGAAGATTTCGACGCGCACACTGCCGCTGCCGGCAGTCGCGGCCGGGACGTCATTGGGTTGAACAGGTTTGGTCAATACATCTGTCGCAGATTGGTTACTTGCAGTGGCCATGTTACTCCTCGGCGGATTACTTCCTGCCAGACGACTGCCGGACGCAGATTTGCCGCCGTCTCCTAGCTTGCCGCCACCGTCAGCTGGCTGCCTTCTCATGCGTCAGGCTGTCCATCTGGCTCAACATCTTTTCGACCCGGCCTCGAATGTCCTCGCGATCCTTGCGCAGTTGCACCAACTCGCGGCGCATGGCTTCGTTCTGTTCCTCCCGTTCTTCAAGTTGCTCCCGCAGTCGCTTCGCATCGCGCTCGGCGGTAGCCCGGGCTTCCTTGGCGGCCTTGTACAGCTCAATGGTGCGATAAACTTTCTCTTCCAGCGCCTGAAAATCTTCAGCAGGAACCTGCGCAGATACCTCTTCCACGGTTTTCACGGACATGGAGCACCACTCGCTTTCGGGAAATTTTCAGCGTTGAGCCGAAGTATAGCGCAGTTCGCTGTGGATATGAGGCTACTTTTGCCGTGACTCGTGTCGTTCAGTAAGCACGCGGCGAGCCGCGTCTCTACCGATCCGGTTTACCTTGACCGCAGCTTTTCCAGCCGTCGCGCCGCCTCATCCAGTGTCTCAGGCTTCTTGCAGAAGGCGAAACGTACCTGTTGGGATCCGTCTTTCGGATGCTTGTAGAAACTCGACCCAGGCACGCACGCGATGCCGATGTCCTTCACCAGGTGAGACGCGAACTGCACGTCGTTCGCGAACCCGAAGGCGCTGATGTCGGTCATCACGTAATACGCGCCCTGCGGAGGGTAACAGCGGAAACCGGATTTCTCCAGGGCCGGGATCAGATGATCGCGCCGCGTGCGGTACCGCTCGGCCAGTTCGCGATAGTAACTGGCAGGCAGGCTTAACGCCACCGCTCCAGCTTCCTGCAAAGGAGCGGGCGCGCCCTCGGTCAGGAAGTCATGCACCTTGCGGATCGCGTTCGTGATCGCGGGCGACGCAACCGCCCAGCCGACGCGCCATCCCGTGACGCTGTAGCTTTTTGAAAGCCCGTTGATCGTAATCGTGCGTTCGCGCATGCCGTCGAGCCGCGCGATCGAAATATGCTCCGATCTATCGTAGAGAATGTGCTCGTAGATTTCGTCGGTGATGGCGAGCACGTTGTATTCAACACACAAGTCGCGAATCAGTTCCAGTTCTTTCCGGCTGAACACCTTGCCGGTAGGGTTGTTTGGCGTGTTAAGGATGATCGCCTTGGTTCTGGACTGATGGGCCTGATGTTGAGCGGTCTTGTGCTGAAAAGCCTCGCGCAATTCCTGTTCGTCGAACGTCCACTCGCCTCCCCCCTCGCCTTTCGACGCCTGCGGCGGACGCAAGCTGACGAACCTCGGCTTGGCTCCGCTCAGAATCGCGTCTGGCCCATAGTTCTCGTAGAAAGGCTCGAAGACCACGACCTCGTCTCCCTTATTGCAAACCGCCAGCAGGGTCGCGATCATCGCCTCGGTCGAGCCGCAGCACACCACAATTTCTTTTTCCGGATCGACCTCGATCCCTTGCCATTCCTTCATCTGCCGAGCAATTGCCGCCCGCAGACTCTTTGCGCCCCAGGTGATGGCGTACTGGTTCACGTCGGCGGCGATCGCCTCCTGCGCGGCGCGCTTGACTTCGGCGGGCGCGGAAAAGTCGGGAAACCCCTGCGCCAGATTGACGGCGTTATATTGCATCGCCTGCCGGGTCATCTCGCGAATCACGGACTCGGTAAAATGCTCAACCTTGTCGGAGAGAAAATGCTTGGGATGCGCCGAAACCTGGCTCATGGGAAGTAAGGCTAGCACAAAAAGTTGCAAGAAATGGACTACCCGACAGCACTCGACCTGTCATCCTGAGCGCAGCAAGAACTTCACGAAGTGAGGCTCTTGCGGAGTCGAAGGACCCTACTCGCGCATAGATGGTCATCCAAATTGACCATAGTATGATAAGATGACCTAAACGAGGGATCCCATGCAGGAAATCGCCATCTCGGAATTCAAGGCCAAATGCCTCGCTTTGCTGGAACAGGTTCGCGCCACGAAAAAGCCGATTCGAATCACGCGGTTTGGCAAGCCAGTGGCTGAAGTCATACCGCCGACGGCGGTAGAAGATCGTGCCGCCTGGATCGGATCGATGAAGGGCACCTTCGAAATTCTCGGCGACATCGTGTCTCCGGCGAATGACGAGGACGAGTGGGAGGTTCTCCGCGATTGAGACTGCTGCTTGACACACACATCTGGCTTTGGAATTTCCAAGATCGTCGGCGGCTTGGCCGACGCGTCTTACATTATCTCCAGGACAGGGACAGCGAACTCTGGCTTTCGCCGATGAGCACGTGGGAAGCGCTGACCCTCAATCACAAAGGCAGGATTCGAATCAACGAGGATTTGGTGACGTGGCTGGCGAGAGCCACGGCTGGCACTCGCGAAGCGCCATTCACCCACGAGATAGCGCTCGTAGCCCGGCAATTACCCTTGCATCAGGACCCCGCCGATCGCATTCTCGCCGCGACCGCTGAGGTCTTGGACCTGACGCTGGTCACGGCCGACGAACGATTGCTGGGATTGGGAACGATCCGGACCTTGGCCAACCGCTGATGTTGCGTCTGCACTAGCCAACTCGAACGGGAACCTAGGGAGCAGAGAGCCCCTACGCCCGCTGCACCCCGCCCAGCGATTCCAGCGCTTTCGCAATCTGCGCCGCCCACTGCGCCACTTCGTCATCGCGCAGCGTGCGCTCGCTGGACTGCAGCTTGGCGCGCATCAGAATCGAGTACTTGCCCACGCCAACTTTTTCTCCGCGGAAAACCTCCACTGGGACGAAACTGCGCAGCTCGGCGATGCCCAGTCCGGCAACGCTCTGGTGAATTTGTTCGAACTCCACACCGTCGTCAAACACAAAGGAGAAGTCGCGCTCGACGGCAGGGAAGCGCGGCAGCGCTTCATAGCGTACCTCGCGCAGGTCGTGCTGGTAGAGCCGGTCGAGATAGATTTCGGCGACAAAAACATCTTGCCGCAGTTTGCGCGCCGTGGCTACATCGGGATGAATCTGGCCAAACTGGGCGACGGTTGCGCCATCCAGCACGGCGCGAGCGTAGCGCCCGGGATGATAGTAATCGGCGCTCTTCTTATTATCGGGCTTCTCATTGTGGAGCTGGGCGTCGTAGTAGAGCGTCCAATGGCTGAAGGGGGCGAGCAGGGTTTCGACGTCGCCCTTCAGGTCGAAGAACGAGAACGGACGCGCCGCCGCCCCTGAAACAAGCCCGCGCACCACTTCCGCATCCACGTTGCCCGTCGCGCCTACGGAGATGCGCTTCAGCTCCAGCGGCATCGCCTCTGCCCCCGGCGCCTCAAATACATTTCCAGATTCGAACAGGCGCACGTTGTCGGTGCCGCGATTCAGGTTGTACGCCAGCATGTTGAGCATGCTCGGAACCATCGACGTGCGCATCACCGAAGCCTCATCGCTCAGCGGGTTCGCGAGGTCGAGCGCGGCGGCGGTCGAAAAGCGGCGGGCGTCCTCTTTCGAAATGAAAGTCAGCGATATCGCTTCGTTGTAACCGAGCGCCAAAAGCGTGGAGCGCAACCGCGCGTCCTTGCGCGCATCGGGCAGATCGCGAACCTCGCCGCTGTAGGCGGGAAGCGTGTTGGCGAACTTGTCGTAACCATGCAGGCGCGCCAGTTCTTCGATGATGTCGATCTCGCGTTCGATGTCGAGGCGCCAGCTCGGGATGTGGACGAGGTACGTATCTTCGTTGCCCGGAAGCATCGTAAAGCCGAGACGAGTAAGGATGCGGTCGATTTCCAATGTGCTGAGCTTCTCGCCGAGAATCCGCTGCGCCTCTCGCAGGTCGAGTTCCACCGGAGCAAGGTCAAGCTGGCGCCCAACCACGTCGATCACGTCGCCGATGAGCGTGCCGCCGCCGGAATTGAGAATAAGTTCGGCAACGCGGTTCGCCGAAACGACGGTCGATTCGAAATCGGCGCCGCGCTCAAAGCGGTGCGACGCGTCGGTGTGCAGACCGTGCCGCTTCGACATGCGGCGCACCGTGACCGGATCGAACCACGCGGATTCGATCAGGATATTCTTCGTGCGCTCGGTGATCATCGTGTCCAAGCCGCCCATCACGCCGGCGAGCGCGACCGGCTTTTTCGCATCGGCTACGACTAGATCCTCGGTCGAGAGCCTGCGCTCCACGCCGTCCAAAGTCTTCAGTGTTTCTCCAGCCTGGGCCTTGCGAATGATCAGGCGGCGGCCTTCGAGCAGATCGAGATCGAAGACGTGCGTGGGCTTGCCACTCTCCCACAGAACGTAGTTGGTGGCGTCGACCGCGTTGCTGATGGGGCGCTGATCGATCAACTGAAGGCGTCCGGCAACGTTTGCGGGCGACGGCTTGATGGTCGCGTTGCGAATCTCGCGGCCCGTGAAGCGCGCACACAACTCCGGTTCCTGAATGTCGATGGTGACTTCGGATTTACCCTGCGAGGGTGTCAGCTTCGGCTCAATCGCTCGGAGCGGCAGATCGTAGAGCGCCGAGGCTTCACGAGCCACGCCATAGTGATTCATGGCATCGGGGCGGTTGGTAGTGATGTCCATCTCGAAGACGGTACTGTCGCCTTCGCCCGAAACACTTTCAACAGCAACGCCGGCAAGGGTAAGTTCGTCCGCAAGCCGGGTATAGTCGACCGGGATGTCAACGAAGTCGCGCAACCAATGGGGAGAGATTTTCATGTAAGAAGCTGTTAGCTGCTGGCTCTTGGCCTTTGGCTCTCAGTCGGCACATTGGGCATTCGCTAAGAGCCAAGAGCTAACAGCCAAGAGCTTTCTACCCAAACTGCTCCAGAAAGCGGACATCGCCCTGAAAGAACAGCTGAATATCATCCACGCCGTATTTCAGAATCGCAATCCGTTCCACGCCCATGCCAAAGGCGAATCCCGAAACTTTGCTGGCGTCGTAATCCACGAAACCGTACACATTGGGATCGACCATGCCGCAGCCCAGCAGTTCAATCCATCCGCTGGCCTTGCAGTTGCGGCAGGGAGCGCCGTCGCGCGTGCCCTTTCCATCGCAGAAGATGCAACTGATCTGTACGTCGGCGCTGGGCTCGGTAAAGGGAAAGAACGACGGATAGAAGCGCGTCTTCACGCTCGATCCGAACATCGCCTTCATGGCGTGATCGAGCGTGCCCTTGAGGTCGCAGAAGGTTATGTTGGTGTCGACCGCCAAACCTTCGATCTGATGAAAGATAGGCGAGTGCGTGGCGTCCAGCGCATCGTTACGGTGAACTTTACCCGGACACACGACGCGCACTGGAGGCTTCATCTTTTGCATGGTGCGAATCTGCACCGGCGAAGTATGGGTGCGCAGGAGCAAGCGGTCGCGCAGCGGCTTCGATTCCTGCCCGGCGATGAACAGCGTATCTTGCGTATCGCGCGCGGGATGGTTAGGCGGAAAGTTCAGCGCCTCGAAGTTGTAAAAGTCGGTCTCAATCTCCGGGCCCTCCTCGACCGAGTAGCCCAGATTGCGGAAGACGCCAATCATCTCGTTCATCGTCTTGATGACGGGATGCTCAGCGCCGATGGGACGGCGGATGCCGGGGAGGGTGATGTCGAGACGCTCGGCGGCGAGTTTGCCCGAAGAAGCACCGCTCTGAATGCGAGCGAGCGCAGCATCCACCGCGTGCTCGACTCTGGGCTTGAGTTCGTTGACGCGCTGCCCAACGTCGCGCTTGTTCGGCCCCGGCGCAGCCTTCAACCACAGATCGTTGAGTTGGGTGAGGTTGCCGTTCTTGCGCGCCATCCAGCGATCGCGAAATGCCTTCCAATCGTTCTCGGAACCGACCGCCGCCGACTCCTGGTCGAGTGCAGACAGAAGCTCGCGCACCGCGCTGTCGAGCGCTGCGGTCGAGAAGTCGGTTATCTTGGGAACGATGTAAGGCATGCTTCTCAAAAAACTCTCAAGGAATTTGTCATCCCGAGCGAAGCGAGGGACCCCTACTCATTCGAAAATGCTCGCTGCGAATAGGGGTCCTTCGCTTCGCTCAGGATGACACGATTAATTAAGACTGAAAGCTGACGACTGAAAACTAATGGCTGAAAGCTGACGGCTGAGAGCTGATAGCTAGGTTGTCGCCGTCGCAGCGTTCGCCTTCTTCGCCTGCTCCGCCAGACTGCCAAATCCCGCCGGATCGTTCACCGCCAAATCCGCCAGGATCTTGCGGTCCAGTTCCACGCCGGCTTTCTTCAGGCCGCTGATGAACTGGTTATAGTTCAGTCCGTTCAGGCGAGCGGCGGCGCCGATGCGCACGATCCAGATCGAGCGGTACTGGCGCTTTTTCTGCTTGCGGCCGGAGTAGGCAAACTTCAGCGCGCGATCGACGGCTTCTTTCGCCGAGCGGTAAAGTTTGGATTTAGTTAGGAAATATCCACTGGCGCGTTCAAGAATCTTTTTGCGCTTGGCGCGGCGTTTGGTTCCGCGTTTTACACGAGGCATGGTGCTCTCTCCTTTTTTATTTCGTCTGGCGGCTGGAGGTAAGGAGGCTTCTACCCCATGGGATTTCTGAAGCCTGACCTCTTCACGCGCCGCTGCAGGGCGTTTCGCTCCGCAGACTTTTCAGGGGTGTGGTTCCACTGGCCACTGGCAACTGACCACTGGCCACTGCTTCTAGTACGGGATCATGCGCCTTACTTTCTTAAAATCCGCATCACTCACCAGTACGGAATTTCCGAGTTTTTTCTTCCGCTTCTTGGCCTTCGACGTCAGGATGTGGCGGAGAAAAGCTTTATGCCGCTTTATCTTTCCCGTCCCGGTTTTCTTGAAGCGCTTGGCAGCGCCCTTGTGTGTTTTTAGTTTAGGCATAAGTAAATAGCTCTCAGCTCTCAGTTGTCGGCTCTCAGTTAGAGTCAGCGTCCTAAGCGCAGTATCTCATCAACTCGCAGCGAGCGCACCAAGAGATTTTCCTGAGAGCTGATAGCTGAGAGCTGACAGACTGCTTTTCTACGCTGTCTGCGCGCCACCTTGCGATGCGGGAGGCACCGGAGGCGCGGGCTTGGGACGAGCCGGCGGCTTTTCTTTCGCTCCGCCTTCCTTCTTACTGGGCGCCAGAATCAGGTGCAGCGTATTGCCTTCCTGCCGCGGACGGAACTCCACCAGACCTTTCTGGTCAACGTCTTTGATCAGACGTTCCAGAATCTGCCGGCCCAGGTTTTGCCGCGTCATTTCGCGTCCCCGGAAGAAGATGGTCGCTTTTACCTTGTCTCCTTCGTCGAGGAAGCGCAACACATGATTCTTTTTGGTTTCGTAATCGTGATCGTCCACGTTGATACGAAACTTTACTTCCTTGACCGTAATGGTCTTCTGCTTTTTCTTGGCTTCGCGCTCGCGCTTTTCGTTCTGGTACAGGAATTTCCCATAATCCATGATGCGGCAAACCGGAGGTTGCGCGGTCGGGGAAATTTCCACCAGATCCAGGTTTCGTTCGCGGGCCATCTTGAGCGCCTCGAAGGGAGGCATCACGCCAATCTGTTCCCCTTCGTCACCGATCACGCGAACTTCGCGCGCCCGGATACGCTCGTTCATGCGGATAAAACGTTTGTCGATACTGTCCTCCGTCTGTATATCTGACAGGCAAAGATGCTTGAAAAGTATAGCATGCGGCCGAAAGTTGCGAAGGTGCGTGCCCTCGTTTTCCACTCCGCCAACACTCCCGAGCGACTAAACTATACCTATCTCACGGAGAATGGGGCCAGTTCGCCAAAGAACGAAGACGGCTGGAAGAAGGCGAGTGGAAATCAGGATGCGCGTTTCCGGAACTTTGCGCAGTGACGCTCCGGCGGCTACGCTTCTAGTTCGGCTGCTGGTGGGCTGGGTGTTTTTGTCGGAGGGGATTCAGAAGTTCTTGTTTCCCGATGCTCTCGGCGTAGGGCGGTTCGTTAAGATCGGTATTCCCGCGCCGCACTTTTTTGCGCCGTTCGTCGGCGTCGTGGAAATCGTCTGTGGCTCGCTCTTGATCCTGGGATTACTCACCCGGCTTGCCGCCATACCTCTGCTCATCGACATCAGCGTCGCGATCCTCACAACAAAGATACCCATGCTCGGAAAATCCGGGTTTTGGGCTGCCATGCATGAGGCCCGCACCGACTACTGCATGTGGCTGGGCGCGCTATTCCTTCTAATTGTGGGTGCAGGCTCGTGGTCGTTGGATGCGCGCCTGTCACACCGAGAATCCCGCACGTGACGAGCGCGCTTTGGCCCTACGCCGCCGCCACTTTCGCAGCTCGCAACTGGCGATACAGCCGCAGATAGTCGTCCACCATCCGTCGCGCGGTGAAGCGTTCGCGCGCCCGGTTGTAGGCTCGCGTGCCGTAGAGGCGTACCAGTTCACGGTCTTCGTCGAGTTGGCCGAGCACTTCGCTGAGGCTCTCGGCGTTATTGCGATCGAAGTACAAAGCCGCGTCGCCCCACAGTTCGCGATAGACTTCGGTGTCATTGGCCACCAGCGCGCAGCGTGAGAACGCTGCCTCGATCGACGCCATTCCCGTAGGCTCGTAGCACGAAGTCGCGGCAAAAATTGTCGACTTACTGTAGAGCGAGCGCAGTTGCGATTCGGTCTGCGCTCCCTTCACCGAAATCTCGTGCTCGCCGGTGGAGACGCGCACGTCGGCGCGGATTGGCACTGCGGGCATGGGTATCGGGTTATCCGCCCCTACAATGCACACCGGCAGGCCATGCTTATGCTGGGTCAGCAAGGCCACCTGCTTTCCCGTATCCCACAGGCGCCCGATCGCCAGCACCGACTCTTCCTTGGTTACAAACGGATTGAAGTAGATGGGATTGCGTCCGGCCGGAATGACGTATCCCTCGAATTCGTCGCCGTAGGCGAGGCGCAGCATCTCTCCCATCCAGCGGGAAGTGGTGACCACGGCCTCCGCCCGCTTCAGGCTGGCGATAATCGTCGCGCGATACCACTGCAGCCATGCCGAAGCGGCTGGTTCGCGTCCATGGATGCTCAACCACCACGTCATCACATCGCCGTGCGCCGCCACCAGTCGCGGCGTCGCCACCGGCAGCGCTCCGAAACTCAGCTGATTCAAATGCAGAAAATCAGGGCGTGTGTCGCGCACGATCGCGCACAAAAAATCCTGGGCCGCGTGGAAGTCCTGTTCACCTTCCTGCATCCAGTCGAGACGAAATGCGGTGGGATAGTATTCGAGGCCGTGCAGTCCGTCCATCCAGGCGGTCTGATGGGGAAGCGGAATTTCTCCAAAACTGACGAGCGTGACTTGCGCCCCGTGGGTCACCAGACCCGAAACCAGTTCGCGCGAGTATGTCCATACTCCGCTGAACGTATCGGCCGTCACCAGTACGCGCACAGAAACCTCGGGGGATCGAGGGCTGGGAGTTCCCCTCGGGCCTATTGCCTCCAGTTTAGGGCGAGGCCTGCTGGTAGGGAAGAGTTTTCTTGAATTTTTCCGCCGGCGAGGCCGCTCCTTGCAGAATTGGCTAATGCGCTTACTTCTTTTGGGTTTATCTGTAGGTAGTAGCCAGTGTATTAGGCGTACCCGGCGTCGGGCTTTGGAAGAGAGTGTATCTCGGAGGAGTTCTCGCGAGAAAACTGGTGTTTGCGTGCTCCTTCGGGTTTTACGTCCCGCTTCACAGATTCCCTTCAACTGGTTGATTTCACGCAGGATGGCTGAAATCAGCCACTCGTCTTGCCGCAACTTTTCTCCCCCATCCGAGTTCAAGGGAGTAGGCGCTTCAGAGGAAACAGAAAGCTGAAGGACCTCGTGCTCTGGCGAATCGCAAAGTCGGATGCAACCAGCGAATCGCCAGGCGGAACGAAAGGGAGGTTCACCATGAAATACCTGAGATATGTTGCACTGCTGGCTTTACTGGCCATGCCGCTTGCGTACTCGCAGGCTGCGGTCGTTGTCGGAGCGAGGGTCGGAGTGGGCGTTGGAGTTGGAGTCGGCGTGGCTGGCCCACGGGTTTGCGCCTACGGCTATTACCCGGACTATCCGTATGCCTGCGCGCCCTACGGCTACTATGGTCCGAGCTGGTTCTCGGGCGGCGTCTTTATTGGCGCAGGCCCCTGGGGCCACGGCTGGGGACATCCGTATTACGGACGGCCTTACGCCCGCGGTTTTGCGGGACGCGGTCCGGCGGCTGGGCGCGGCTTCGAAGCGCGCGGCTCGGTCGCAAGCAACCGCGGAGGGTTCCGCGGCCGCCGCTGATCGGGTCGTCGGGTGATCGAATTTCAAAGGTTCTGACTCCAAGAAGCTCGATCAATACGAACGGCTGGCAGGACGAAACCGCCAGCCGTTTTTCTTTTGACAGCACGCGGTTGGGCGACAGCGGATGCTTCATGTTGAGTCCGCCCATCTTGTCATTTCCCTCTGACCGGCGAGATGGTCCTCCATCGTGACCACCGTTGGGCGCGCCAATATCCGCATCGTCCACAGGAGATCGTCGAGCGCCGTTCCAAAACCGAAATGAGCATCCACAAACGCCAGTTCCGAAGTTGGCAGAGCTGAGCGGCTGGAGATCAGCACTACCGGAACATCCGGCGCCAGAATTTTGATCTCCTGGGCCAGCTTCGAGCCCGACATCGCTGGCATTTCGTAATCGAGAAGTGCCAGGTCAAAATAAGTTCGTTGGCAAAGCGCGAGCGCCTCGATGGGGTCGTTTTTCGCGATCACTCGGAACCCGCATTCTTCAAGAACACTGGCTAGCAATCGGCTGGATTTGGGATTGTCGTCTACGTAAAGCACCGTCGTTCGGTTCTCCATTACAGGCCTCCGTTCCTTTCCCGAAGAACGCAACCCGCACACCGGCCTTGCGAATACTTTGGGTAGAGATTTGTAAAAAGTTGGGATGGATTCAGAAGACTGCGAGCGTAGCCAACTCCTAATTTACCAGTCTTTGTCATCCCGAGCGAAGCGATGGATCTGCAGTCCGACGCAAAACGCAGATTTCTCGCTTCGCTCGGGATGACAATTCATAAGAACTTTATTGTTCCGCAGCGGGCCCGGCTTTCGCCACAGGCTCCTAGCGGGCGCGAAGAGCACAACTCGGCCTCTCAAGCGCAAGCCATTTTCTAAGACGCGTGCGACTAGACGCGTGCCAGCGGTGCGGGCTCTCCGGTTACGCCCGCGCTCTCCAATTGCTGGCGGAGTTTCTTCACCAGTTCGTGAATCGACTGGAGTTTTGCGGCTGCCGCCGGACGCAGATCTGGGGTTCCCAGGGCCAGTTTGCTCGACAGCAGCAGGGCTGTGATCGTGCCATTCAGTTCACTGTGGAGCTTGGCGAGCGCCGCTTGGCGGGTCCTCACTTCCTCGCGCTGGCGGCGCTGCACGGCCGCCCGGACCTCGCGCACCAGACGCTCCATGCCCATGATCGCCAGATTGACCTGCACCAGGATGGCGGTGCCAAGGTGCTCGAGCGTGGTCTGGGTTTCATGGGGCTCGCTTTCGAGCAGATATTGATCGACCACCACCGCACGGTAATCTTCCGCCCGCAAAAGTGCGGTTGCACGGGGCAGACCTTCCGCCACTACGATCCCCTCGCCCGTCGCCTCATTGAGCGCCTTGGCGCACTCGGATGCGCGCTCGCTCGTCGTCACAAGAAGGATCATGCTGAACCCTTACGCAACTCGCGGGCCAATTGTCTTAGTCTGAAAATAAATGAGTTATGCGCTCGCGCTGCCGCTGGGGCTCCCGTTCTGGCACGAGCGCTCGGACCAACCGCTCAATTTTGGGACTGGGGAATTTGTAATTGGCAATTTGTAATTTTGCTCTCACGGAGCCGCGATTTTCAATCACCCATTACCAATCACAAATTACAAATGTGGTTGCGACTCGTATTCCTTCAGTTTGCGGTACAAGGTCGTCTTGCCGATTTTGAGCAGACGCGCTGCCAGCATCTTGTCTCCGTTCACCTGGGTGAGTGCGTTCAGGATGGTCTGTTTCTCCAGTTCGGCCATCGGCACTATGCCATTGTTGGGCTGGCTCATCGCTAGCACGCCGATGGGCGCGCTGTGAATCTGAGTGGGAAGATCGCGCATCTCAATCTGGTCAGCGCTGCTGAGGGCACACGCCCGCTCCAGCGAGTTCTCGAGTTCGCGCACGTTTCCGGGCCAGTCATAACTCATCAGCGCCTTGAGCGACTCGTCCGAAATGGTCTTTTCCATTCCTGCGTCGCGCCCGATGCGTTCCAGAAAATGCGCCACCAGCAGCGGGATATCCTGCCGGCGCTCGCGCAAGGGAGGGATGCGCAGGGTCAGAACGTTCAGCCGGAAATAAAGATCGCGGCGGAACGTGCCCTCGGTCACGGCCCGTTCCAGGGCGCGATTGGTTGCGGCCAGTATCCGCACGTTGATGGGAACCCGCTTCACGCTTCCCACCGGACGAATTTCCTTCTCCTGAATCGCCCGCAGCAGCTTGGCTTGCAAGTCGACCGGCAGTTCGCCAATCTCGTCCAGAAATACCGTGCCCCCTTCGGCGATCGCCAGCAAGCCATCCTTCGGATTCGTCGCTCCGGTGAAGGCGCCGCGCACGTGGCCGAACAGTTCACTTTCGATCAGCGTCGGCACGAGCGACCCGCAATCAACCGGAATGAACGGTTTGTTGCGGAACATGCCGGCGAAGTGAATCGACTTCGCCACCAACTCCTTGCCCGTGCCGCTTTCGCCCAGAATCAGCACCGGATGCGAACTTTGCCCGGCTTTGGCGATGATGCGGTAGAGCTTCTCCATCTCCGGCGCCCGCCCGATGATGTTGCCGAAACCCTGCCGCGATTTGATGGTTTCCTGCAGTGCGCGGTTCTCGGTCTTCAGCCGTAGATGAGTTGCCACCCGATCGAGCAGCAGACGCAGTTCTTCCATGCTGAACGGTTTCGTGACGTAGTCGTACGCGCCATCTTTCATGGCCTGCACCGCCGACTGCACCGTGCCATAGCCGGTTACCACGATCACCAGCGCCTCGGCGCGATGCTTCTTGATGGCATGCAGCGCTTCCAGGCCGCCTGCGCCCGGCAGCCGCAACTCCAACAGCACAGCATCGGGATTGGAAGTGTCGAGCGACCGGCAAGCCTGTTCGGCCGACTCCGCCACCTGCGTGTTGAAGCCAAGCGACTGCGCCACCTCACGGCAGGCCTCGCGGGTGGTGCGGTCGTCGTCCACGATCAGAAGGTTCAAGAAAGTCGCTCCCTCGATTTGCGCGGTGTGGCTGGGGCTAACGACGGCGACGGCGGCGTTCGACGCGTTGAACATGGCGTATCTCCTGGCGATAGATAATTTTACGAGCCTGAACTTCACAATCAACTAGAGCTGGGAAACCAGCTCTCGCAACTTTAGCTATGCCTTATGCGGAGGCGAAGCTGGCCGCGTCTCTACGGGGAAAGCGGCCGGAAGGAACACTTCGATCGAGGCGCCTTGTCCCGGCTTGCTCTCGACTTCGATCATCCCGCCCGCTTCATTGACGATGCGCTGCACCGTCGCCAGACCGAGGCCCGTCCCCTCTCCCGGTTTCTTGGTGGTGAAGAAAGGCTCGAACAGCCGCGCGCGTGTCTCCGCGTCCATCCCGCAGCCGTTGTCTTTCACCGTGAGCGAGGCGGCGCGCCGGGCAGTCCCGGACGCGGCGTTACCGGAAGCTTCACCGGGAAATTCCGCGGCCCGCGTGATCAACCAGATCTTTCCGCCCTGCGGCAGCGCATCGCGCGCGTTCAGCACCAGGTTCATCAGGATCTGCCGCAACTGCGCCGGATCGGCGAGCACATACAGGGTGCCGGAGTCGAGCGCCGAGTCGAGCGCCAGCACCAGTTCAATCTGCTCCCCGATCAGTCGCCGCAACAGATTTTCCGTGGAAGTCACGATTCCGTTGATAGGGATCGGGCGTGGCCGCGCCACTTGCTTGCGCGCGATTGCCAATAGTTGCTGCGTCAATGCCGCCCCTTGCTCGCCTGCCATGCGCACTTCTTGAACGTGCTGCCGCAACCCGCTCCGCTCCAATTCGTGAGTCTCGAATTCATGAGTCTCGAATTCATGGGTCTCAAGTCCATGGGTCTCAAGTCCGTAGGTCTCAAGTCCGCCGCTCTCCAATCCCGCGGTCAACAGGTCGCAGTACAGCAGAATGCCGGTCAGCAGGTTATTGAAGTCGTGCGCGATTCCTCCCGCCAGCCTTCCGATGACTTCCATCTTCTCGGCTTCGCGCAGATGTTCTTGCAGCCGCTGGCGTTCGCTTGCGTCCGCCAGCATCGCGATCAGGAAGGCGGGCTGGCGGCGCGCGTCCCGCGCCAGCGACACGGTCAGGTGTCCGCAGAGTTCGGAACCGTCTTTGCGCCGGCAGCGCTTTTCCATTTCGAAGCAGTCGCGCTCACCGCTCATCAGCTCGCCCAGCAATCGCTCGTCTGGCAAAAGATTGCCGGGATCGAGTGGGCGACCAAGTTCGCGGCCAAGTTCGCGGCCAATTTCGAAACCGCGTTCCGGATAAAGCTCGCCCCCGTGCGTGCCCGTCAGTCCTGTTGGCTATAGCCGAGCATTCTGCTGAGCGCGGGGTTCGCCTCCAGAATCCAGCCATCGAGCCGGCAAATCCCAATTCCAATCGCCGCCCCCTCAAACATCGCCTGGAAGCGCACATCGCTTCCGTAATCGTGCACCGCCGGAAATTGAGTGATGACATTCATGCCGATACCGCTCCTCTGAATCTTCAGGTCTTAGGTCTTAGGTCTCAGGAAAACAAAACCTGGACCGCGACCTTGGTCCGATTCCAAACTGGGAAAAAGCAAGCCCAATTTTTCCGCGAATGGACCGCGCTAAACCTGATTAGGGAAAGAGTAGTGCGAAACCCGTCGCCGCTAAGTGCGGGCCATCACACTCAATTTGTGATGAATCCGGGCGTATTGCGGACGGAACTGAGAGGGGTAGGGATCAGAATGGAGATGGTGGCGGGGGCGAGGAATGCCGATACGGGCAGGCACAGCCGCCCAATTCGGAACCTCCAGCGGCCTCGGATCGCGATCAGGCGGTTTAGACGGGTGACGTTCCCCCCAGAACCGTAACGAGCCCATCCAGCGTGTCCACGGTGACGTCGGGCCTGATCCCCAGTTCATCTTCAGGAAGCTTGCCCCGGTTCACCCAGCACGTCCACAGCCCGAAGGACTTGGCGCCCGCGATGTCCCAGAAATTCGACGATACGAAGGCGATCGCGTTGTCGGGCACGGCCAGGTGCTTGGAAGCCAGGGCGTACACACGTGGGCTCGATTTGTAGATCTGCACTTCGTCAATGCTGATCACGTCGGCGAAAACGCCTTTCAGTCCGGAGTTCTCAACTGCGGCGGCAAGCATTTTCGGCGAGCCATTCGACAAGATGGCCAACTTATATTGCGCCAGATTACCTAATGCCGACTTCACCTCGGGAAAGGTATCGAGGCGCAGATATGATTCCATCAACTCTTTGCGGATCTCGGCCGGGCAAGCGAGGCCGAGACTGCGGCAGGCAAACACCAGCGCCGATTCGGTCACCATCCAAAAGTCTTCGTACCGCCCCATGAGGCTGCGCAGCCAGGTGTACTCCAGTTGCTTGGCGCGCCAGAGCTTGCTCAGTTCACCGCCTTGGCCGGGAAACTTGCGGTTGCACAGTGCAATCACCGAGTGCACGTCGAACAACGTGCCGTAAGCGTCGAACGCAATGGCCTGGATACGCGGTTTCATGGTGACTCTCCTCTCAGTGATGAAGACGTGGGTCGCTCGACGCAAAGTCTACGCTAATTCATGAAACGGCGCGCCAGCGGATGGTCCGGGAAAACCCACGCCTGTGTTTTCTCTCCATTCGATTTAGAATTTGCATGAGATTTTACGCCGGCAAAAAGGGACGACATTGGCGTGATATCTACCAACGAGGTCCTGAAAGCGCGGTCAGCCACATCGCAGCCATATTATGGAGGAGTTCATGCGGTCCCATGGCAAAAGCGTCACCATTGTTCTCCTGATGCTCAGCCTCATGTGCGCCTGCGGCCGGCCCACCGGTGACAACGCTTCGAACTCCCCCGGTTCACAAAGGCTGCCCTTCGATCGCGAGCCGCACTCGACCGGCATTTCGCCCAGCCAGGCGCTGATTCCATCCGCCACGAAACTGCCCGAGGGAACCCCCATCCCGATTCGCCTGCAGAGCGCGCTTTCGAGCGCGTCGTCGCATGCGGGAGACAGCTTCAGCGCAACCATCGACGAGCCGGTCGTGATCGACGGCCAGACGCTGATTGCCCGCGGCACACTCGCGAGCGGACAGGTGCTCGAAGCCAAGCCCTCCGCAAGTTCTCCCGGAGGCTCGCTTGAACCCGGCTATCTGCGGATCGTGCTGCTGAGTTTGAACGTCGGCGGCAAGACGGTCATGATCGAGACCTCCAGCATCTTCGCCAAAGGCGGCTCCCGCGAGGAGCGAACGCCAGCGACGGGCGCCGCTTCTGGCGCGAGTCAGCCAGATAGCCGGAAAGACAAAGAAATCGTCCTCGGCATCGATCGCCGTCTCAATTTCCGTCTCGCCCAGGCGGTTGATTTGCAATAGCCGTAGTTTGAACAGCAAGCGAGGATCTCAAAGCTGTACTTGTTTTGGCTCGTGCTCGTGGGAATCCTTGCTGAGTCTCTCCCATCAGTCGCGGGTTCTACCCTGAGAAGGATCGCTTGAAGTCGCAACATCAAGGTCCACGTGCAGTCGCTGAGACGGATCAACACCGGGTGGGTAGCAATTCCCGTCCTTGTTGTAGTTAGCGGAGCAGCCCCTGCGAAATCAGTTCGCTTCGGCGATTGGGAAAATTGCCAGACGTCTGCAAAGGAGATACCGCTCGATTTCGGCAAGAGTTCCTTTCGTAAAACGGCGCATCCCGGTGAGGGTGGACAGGAGTCGTTGACGACCCAATATTTTATTTTTCTTCCAGCTGCATTTTTCCGGATATCCTCCGCCGTTACGATGGAGGCGCCGGAACCTTCCCTGGCAGCAATGCCCGAGCAGTACACACCCGCTAGAAATTGCGCGGAGTTCACCGCATCGACCCAGGCATGAAGATAGGCTCGTTGTTCCGGAAGGAGACGTCCGCCCTGTTCCTGGTCGAGGAAGATGATGGTCTGCGATGGAAATCCTTCCGCACGCGCCGCCGAGACCGCTGCGGCAGCGTCGGAACTGCCCAACCTGGCCGCGTCCCCGGCTGCTTTGATCTCCGCGTACGTGCGGCCGTTGAACAGAACCAGGAAGCCGAAACCTGCAGCTTCGAGAATCTTCCGTTTTCCACTCCAGGAATTTGTTTTCGCGCCCGGCGGATGATTTAGCCAATAGCCAGAATAGGAGAAGGTCTGGCGGAGACTCCTCAAGTTCGAGTCGCCCGGATAGTCGTTGCGATCAAATCCTATGTATCCAGCGGGCGCCGGGCGCGCGCCAGAATCCGGTATTAGTTGAAAACCGGTGGTCAGAAATGCGAGGGTCGACGCGATTAGCAGTGAAGCTCGCATAGTGGCCGTTCCACCCAAGCGCCTGGCGCTCGCTCAGGCCGTTATTTCTTCCCGGCTCTCCGATTTTGCCGCTGCCGCCGGGAGGCGTAGGCGGAAGGTTGTGCCGGCTCCGACGATGGAATCGAATTCCACCGAGCCATAGTGCCACTGCATGATCTGGTAGGTTTGCGCCAGGCCGATTCCGCTGCCGCCTTTGTCGCTCTTGGTGGTGTAGTAGAGTTCGAAAATTTTCTCCTGCGCTTCGGGAGGAATGCCGCAGCCCTGGTCGAGCACTTCGGCGAGAATAGTTTCGCCATCGCGCCGCGCCTTCAGAGTGAGCGTTCCTCCCGCGGTCATGGACTGCACTCCGTTCAGCACCAGGTTCAGAATCGCCTGCTTCATCAGATCGGAATCGGCGCGCACCATGAGCGCGGCGCCAGGGCCCGTGCTGCCCGCGGCGGGAGACGAGGCAAGCCGCGTCTCTACGTCTTCATTGGGAAGTTGCAGCACCAGGCGCACGTCGTGACGCGCGGCATCGGGGGCGGCCAGGGCCGATACGCTCTCCAGAATTTTGCGCAGGTCCACGTCTTCCAAATGCAAATCGCGGGGACGGGTGAAGTCCACCAGGATTTGCACGACGCGGTCGAGGCGGTGAATTTCGTTGCCGATGATGTCCATGTGGCGGCGGGTTTCGGGATCGTCCTGCTGCAGCTTGTTTTGCAGCAACTGCAGGTGCAGCACGATGGCGTTGATGGGGTTCTTGACTTCATGGGCCACGCCGCGCGTCAGACGTCCGCTGGCGGACAGGCGGCGCGACATTTCGATGTCGTTTTCAATGCGCCGCACCGATTCGGCATCGCGCATGGTCAGCAGCGCCCCAATCGGCGTTCCCTTTTCCTGAATGAAGTCGAGCGAAACCTGAACCCGCCGGCCATCGACGGCGTCGAATTCGTATTGCACCAGGGGCCGCTGCTTCTGGAATGCGGGCAGAACCACCGCGCCGAGAACGGATCCATCGGAAAAAATCTCTTCCGCGGTACGTCCCAGAATCTCGCGCCGTGGGCGTCCCAGAAATTTTTCCGCCGAGGCGCTCACGAGCACGACTCGGGTATCGCGCGTGAACAGCATGAGTCCATCCTGCAGCTTGGTCATGACCTGCTCGACGTTGTCTTTCAACGCGGAAAAAATCTGGTTGGTATCGCGAATCTGGCGGCCGAGATGAGCGATCTTCAGCGACACCAGGCCAACTTCGTCGTCCGCACTCGCTTCCTCATCCGGCAACGGATCTCCTGCGCTCGCGCTGTCCAGGTTCCGGCTGATGGCCTTCAACGGGCCGAGCGCGACATTCGACACCACCGCCCCCAGCACCAGCGAACAAAAAATCGCGAGCACCGAAAAAAAAGCTGCTTGCTGCAGTTTCGGCGTCAGTTCGTTGCGCAGAAAAACCGTGGAGACGCC